>Ga0307478_10004091_pt1 | contig 10505 bp, 9 predicted proteins | sample atmos_gasesECM4C_2_FD_203713 | JGI IMG/M metagenome (GOLD analysis project Ga0307478, IMG submission 203713) | Hardwood forest soil microbial communities from Morgan-Monroe State Forest, Indiana, United States - atmos_gasesECM4C_05 | ecosystem: Environmental > Terrestrial > Soil > Temperate...
CGTTGTAGGATTCCTTGACCGTGAGCGGAATGCCAAGCAGCGGGCGTTCATCGCCGTTTGCACGCGCCGTGTCGGCGGCGCGGGCGGCATTCAGCGCTCGATCGAAATCACGAACGCAGACTGCATTGATTTTCGGGTCGTGACGCTCGATGCGTCCGATCGCGTCCTGCGCCAGTTCGACGGCGGAAACTTCCCGTTTCCTCAAGGCCGCGCCAAGTTCGGTCGCCGTCCTGAAACTCCACTGCGATTTGGCCACCTCGTCCTCCCGTTCTTTTGTTTCGAGAAGGATATTGGCGCAACGCGAACCCTGCCAGCTAGACCGTTATTGCTGCACATTGGAACATTTATGCGAGACCATCCGTTCTGGGTCACTCCCACTCCAGGCATCAGGGTTGCATCAATCGCGTGGAACTATGAGACATCGGATTGACGGGTCCGGCACTGCTGCGCTCGCTTGCGCGCTCATTGCTGCCGGGCACCGGAAAGGCATAGCCAAGGATGGTCTTGACTACCCAGCGGTCGGAAGCCGGCGTCAGTCCGTAACCGACGCCGAAATTCACATCCACAACGCCGAGCTTGAAATCCGTAACCAGGAACAGCGTATGTTGCTGATCGGCGAGCTTGGCGAAATTCCCGATTTCGCCGAGATCGGAATAATATTCGAGCCCCAGATAGGTATCTGGCGCGAGCTTTCGAGCCAGCCGCGCGGCTGGGGCAAAATCGGCCTCGCCGAACTTTCCGAAGCCGACATCGACGATCGGATTGACGATGAATTCCCATTCCGTATTACGCACGCCGATGATCGGCCGGACCTCGAGCTCGAACCTCGTTTGCGCGAATCTCGGCGTCGTGTTGCTGAATTCCAGGTTGAGGCCATAGAAAAAATCGCGCTGGTCGGCATGGGGCGAGACAAACAGCGTCCGCACCTTGAAGGCGTCGGACAAGAATTGCTGGTTCTCGACCGCGAAGGGCAGATAGAAGCCGAGTTCCCACCACTCGGTCATGCCGTAGGCGAATTCCGGCGTGCCGTTGAGGCTGTGGTTGGAGATCAGACCGCCCGGAAACGGCGGATCCTTGAGGCCGAGCGGGACATCACTGAGGTGCTGCTGATAGGTGAATTGGCCGACGGCAGCGATCGCCGCGTTATAGACCTGGATTTCGTCGGTCGCGTTCGCAGGCGCTCCTGGCGCGGCCATGAGTGCCGCCCCAGCCAACGCGATGAGCGGATGGCGAGGCATGCGTTTGAAGGCTTGCTCCGGCACCGCGGCAATCTCGTCACGCGCCACCGATAAGGATGCCGACCCCGAGCACAATGACGCCGCCAAGCACGATCTGGAACACCGCCTGCAGGAACGGTGTATCCATATAGCGTGCCCGGATAAAGGCGATCGCCCACAATTCGAAGAACACCACGACGCCGGCGATCGCGGTCGCAATCCAGAATGCGTTGTTCCAGGAGTCCGGGACCAGATACGGCATGGTGTGGCCGAGCCCGCCGAGTGCGGTCATGAGTCCGCAGGTGAGCCCGCGCAGCCACGGCGAGCCGCGCCCGGTAAGCGAGCCGTCATCGGACAGCGCTTCCGCAAAACCCATGCTGATGCCGGCGCCGATCGAGGCGGCGAGCCCGACCAGAAAAGTCTGAAAATTCTGATGAGTGGCGAAGGCGGCGGCAAACAGAGGCGCGAGCGTCGAAACCGATCCGTCCATCAATCCGGCAAGGCCCGGCTGCACATATTGCAAGACGAACATGCGCCGGCGGGTCTCGTCTTCCTCGGCGCGCACGTCGGGCTTGAGAATCTCGTCGGTCAGTTTGGCCGCGGTCTTCTCGTGACCTCTTTCGGCTTCTGCAAGGTCGCCGAGCAGGCGGCGCACGTTGACATCCTTGGCCTGTTCGGCGGCTTTGACGTAGAACCGCTCGGCCTGGAACTCCATCGTCCCGACCTCCTTGCGGATGGCGTCGAGCGACAGGTTTTTGGTCAGCCAGATTGGTCGTCGACGGAGAAATCCCTTGACGTCGTCCCGGCGGATCGGCGGCAGATGCGGGCCGAACCGTTTTTCGTACAGCTCGAGCAGCATGTGGCGATGGGTTCTTTCCTCCTCGGCCATTTGCTCGAACAACTTCGCCGATTCCGGATATCGTTCCGCCAGGTCCTCGGCGAAGGTCATGTAGATGCGGCTGTCTTCTTCTTCCGCGGAGATGGCAACCGCCAGCACTTCGCGCTCGGTCAAATCGGCGAAACTCTTCACAGCACGGCCTTATACTTGATTTAGAACGATTCTAAACCTATAGCCGCCGGCTGCTGCGAGGTCAATTCGTAGCCGGCTACATCAAATGCCAAGTTCTGCTTCCGCGTCTGGAACCCCGGACTGTCCCCGTCCGTTCGATTTTGCATCGAATTTCCTCGCAAGGCAGAACTCATGGATAAGGTCAAATATCGCATGAACGACCCGCGGCTGGCGCCGCGTCGCACCAGGCTCGAGATTCCGGGGTGGGCTGGCGAACGCGAACCCCGTACGAGCGGCTCGCGCGAGCAGGTCTGGCATTGCGTGCCGTTTTCGGAGGGCGCGCAATACGGAATCGAGCTGTTTTATCCCTACGATAACGAACTACACGTCAGCACCAAAGACGGCCATTTGATTCTGGAGAGCGATTGGGGCGAGCCGCCGGACGGTGGCGTGCAGTGGCCGCCGTTCCGGAATTTCGGTGACATATTTTACACCTATCAGATCCTGCTCGATCTGAAGGTCGGCAAGGGGATGGCCATCCGCACCGAACCGCATCCGCGATTCTACACCGACTGCAGTGATACCGTGCCGATCGCCGTGCCTGCGTTGATACGCAACTGGTGGCCGATGATGTTCTTCTGCGTGTTCAAGGCGCCGGCAGAAGGCCGCACCCACATTTTCAGGCCGAAGGAGCCATTTGCGCAAGTCATCGTGATTCCCGAAGAAGCCAACTTCGAGCTGGAGCCGATGAACATGGAAGAATTCTCCGAGCGCGAACTTCAGGCGCGCCGCATCTATAACAGCCGGCCGAACCTCTCCGCAGCGACCGAGTGGACCTCATCCACCGACACGGTGTTCGATGGGACCTATCGGCATCTTCATCGAGCGGCGAAGGAGAAGGCCAGGCAGGCATAATCCGGCAAGGATATTCCGTCTATCGCGTTGAGTATCCGCTTCTCATGACAACAGGACCCGAAAGGGTCCTGTTTCGATACCTCATCGCGCAACCGATCAATAGCGGTAGTAGCTGTGATGGTGATGGTGGTGATGATGGTGATGGCGGCGATACCGCGGCACGATCACCACTCCGCCATAGCTCCGATAGTAGCCGTGGTGATGGTGATGATGATGGTGGTGATGATAGTACTGCGCCAACCGGACATTGCCTTCCGTCGACGGGTTGGGCTGCGATTCATCGACAGCTTTCAGCAGCTCCGTGGCGTTCGGAATCGGCTCAAGCAGTTCGGCAAACGAATTCGCTCTCAATGCCTCGCTCGGGACGGGCGTCGGCATCGGCGCGGCCTGTGTTGCGTTGACTGCTCCGAGCGTCGCCATTGCGCCCAGAAGTCCCGCGATCCTCTTTTCCATGCTTTCTCCTTCAATATCTGACGCCGGGCGCATACCCGACCAAGCGGCAACGCAGGTTTTTGAGGAATGTTCCCGCGGCAAGCGTGCCAGATCGAAGTGAGAGCTGATCTATCGTGTGTGCGCTGCAGTCGATCGCAGGAACTGCAGCAAGAGCCGGTTGACCTGATCCGACTGTTCCTGCTGCACCCAGTGGCCTGCAGCCTCGACCAGATGACAACCGAGCATGCGGCTGCAGGCGCTCGTCTGCATCGCTTCGAACGCACCCGGGCGCTGATACGTGCCCCAGTCCTGCTTGCCGGAAATGAAGCAGGAGGGCACGTCGATGCTGCGGCCCGACCAGGTTTCGAGTTCTGCGGTGAAGCGGTCCGAGGTGCCGCAGCGATACCACTGCAAGCCACCCTGGAATCCGGTGCGCTGATATTCAGCGCTGTAGAAGGCGAGCTCGCTGTCGGTGAGCCATCGGTTGGCCGCGATCTCCGCAGCGGAGGGCATTTCTTCCGCAACCGTCTGCGGCATGTTTTTCGCCAAATCCATCACGTAGTAGGTCGGCAGTTTGGCGAGTTCGGCGGCCGACCATGATTGCAGGCGATAGGGTCTGTTGTCCTTCCAGTCTGCGCTTTTGTGATGAAAGTAGGCGCGCAGGAAATCGTGCACGCCTTGCGGTGCCTGCAGCATGTCCGCGTTGGCCTCGCGCGTCGAATAGTACCAGTGGTAGTGCTTGCGCGGACGCGGCAGCGCCGCCAGCTCCTGATGCACGGGATCGTCGCGTCTTTTCTGCGGCGGCGCGTCGGCGGTCGCGAAGGCGAGTTGCGGCGGGCCCGCAAATGGCGCGCTCATCAGCACGACGGAGCGGAATACGTCGGGGCGGATCAGTGCGCACCACGCCGCGACTGGGCTGCCGAAATCATGCCCGACCACGGCGGCGACCGAGCCATAGCCGAATGCCGAGACCAGCCCGAGCGCGTCGCGCACCAGGTTGGTGAGGCGGAACGGATGAAGGTCGCCGTCGTAAGTCGGATCCCAACCGCTGGTCCGGCCATAGCCGCGCTGGTCCGGCGCGATCACATGATAACCCGCTTCCGCCAGCGCCGGCATCACCTTGCGCCAGCTGAAGGCAAGTTCGGGAAAGCCGTGCAGCAACAGCACGCACGGCCGGCCTTTGCTCTCGAAACCCGCCTCGAGCACATGCATGGAGAGGCCGTTGATATCGTCGACGAAGCGCGAGCGGATGGTGGAAGGAAGCGGGATCGGAGGAAGGGTTCTAGATGTATTCATCCAACCAGCCCTTAACTTTGTGATGGCCGGTTTTATCCCGGCCATCAGCGTCTTATTTCGAGATGATGCCGAATCGTTCCACCTGGATAAATGACGGGTCTTTGTTCGAAGTAAAGAGATGGATGCTCGGGACATCTAGCGCGAAGGCGCGCTTCGCGCTTTTGCCCGGGCATGACAACGCAAACGTCTCCCGCCTTATATGCGCTCGACGATGGTCACATTGGCCATGCCGCCGCCCTCGCACATGGTTTGCAGCCCATAGCGTTTGTTGCGCTGCCTGAGCGCGTGAACGAGCGTGGTCATCAGCTTGGTGCCGGAAGAGCCGAGCGGATGGCCGAGCGCGATAGCGCCGCCGTTGACATTGAGCTTGGCAGGGTCGGCGCCGGTGGTCTTCAGCCATGCCGTGGGCACGGAGGCAAAGGCTTCATTGACCTCGAACAGGTCGATGTCGTCGATTCGCATGCCGGCCTTCTTGAGCGCGCGCTCGGTAGCCGGCAGTGGAGCTTCCAGCATGATCACGGGATCGCCGCCCATCATGGTCATGTGATGGATTCGCGCCATGGGAGTTGCGCGAAGCGACTTCAGTCCTTTCTCGTTGACGACCATCACGCCGGACGCGCCATCGCAGATCTGGCTCGCACTTGCGGCGGTAAGCTTGCCGTTCTCCGCAATCAGCTTGACGCCCCTGATGCCTTCGAGGCTGACATCAAAGCGGATGCCTTCGTCGACGGAATGAACATCGCTCGTGCCGTCCGCGCGCGTCATGGGAACGGGAATGATCTCGTCCTTGAAGCGGCCGCCTTGTGTCGCCGCGATCGCGCGCTGGTGGCTGCCAAAGGCATATTCATCGAGTTCGTCTTTGGAGAGACCGTACTTCTCCGCCATCATCTCGGCGCCGGTGAACTGGCTGAACACGATGTTCGGATAGCGCTGCTCGATGTTCGGGCTCTTGTAGTGGCCAAACCCATTCTTCGCCGGAAGCGAAGAGGCAAGTCCCATCGGTACCCGCGTCATCGCTTCGACGCCGGCGGCGATCACGACGTCCATCGATCCGGACATCACCGCTTGCGCCGCGAAATGCAACGCCTGCTGCGAGGAACCGCATTGCCGGTCGATCGACGTGCCGGGCACGCTCTCCGGGAGTTTCGAAGCCATGATGGCGTTGCGCGCGATGTTGTTGGACTGCTCGCCCACCTGCATGACGCAGCCCATGATCACGTCCTCGATCTGGTCGGGCGCGGCACCGGAGCGCTCGACCAGCGTATCGAGCACGGAAGCGGCGAGATCCGCCGGATGCCAGCCGGCGAGGCGGCCTCCCTTGCGGCCGCCGGCGGTGCGCGCGGCGGCGACGATATAGGCCTCAGCCATGGGCTTTCTCCCTTTGCTTTTTTGGCGTGTCTGATTTGCCGAATTAAAGGGTTGCTGCCGGATTTAGTCAATCAATCGATTAACTCTTGAGTGCGCCCCCGCCATCGGCTTAGCTGTGACCCAGGCATTTTGGGCAAGCGTAGATAAGCGCTGTTCCGACATGCGGAGGGAACAGCGAGCGAACAGGGCGTTGGTCCTGTCCGCAACTTCAAGAACAAAAGAGACGAGCAGGGGTAGATCAACATGCAATTGAAGAACATTGCCGTTCTCATCACTGGCGGCGGATCCGGCCTTGGCGCCGCGACGGCGCGTGCCATGGCGGCCAAGGGCGCCCACGTCGCCGTGCTCGATCAGAGCAAGGAAAATGCCGAGAACGTCGCAGCCGAGGTGAAAGGCATCGCGACTGTCGCAGACGTCACCGACGAGGAGCAGGTGAGGGCCGCTCTTGCGAAAGCGGAGGCCGCCCACGGCATCGCGCGCGTTCTGGTGAACTGCGCCGGCATCGGTGGATCGCAGCGTATCGTCGGCAAGGAAGGCGTCTATCCGCTCGCCAAATTCGCGCGCATCATCAACGTCAACCTCATCGGCACGTTCAACGTGCTGCGGCTGTTTGCCGAACGCCTGCTCAGGGAGGAGCTGATCGGTGAAGAGCGAGGCGTCATCATCAACACTGCAAGCGTTGCGGCCTATGAAGGCCAGATCGGCCAGATCGCCTATTCGGCGTCGAAGGGTGGTGTGGTCGGCCTGACCCTGCCTGCGGCGCGCGATCTCGCCCAGCACAAGGTTCGCGTCAACACCATCGCGCCGGGGCTGTTCTTCACACCGCTGCTGATGGGGTTGAGCGAGGAGGCACGGGCGAGCCTGGGTGCGCAGGTGCCGCATCCGGCGCGTCTCGGCGAGGCATCCGAATACGGCAACCTCGCCGTCCACATCGTCGAGAATGCCATGCTCAACGGCGAAACCATCCGGCTCGATGGCGCGATCCGCATGGCGCCAAGGTAGTAATTGCTATTGTTCGCCGTCGTCCCTGCGAAAGCAGGGACCCATAACCACTGGTGCTGATTATTTGAGAACGGCGTCGACCATCATGCCACCACGAGAGAGCACGGCGTATGGGTCCCCGCTTTCGCGGGGACGACATGCTGCGAAATCTTGCCAACAGCAAAGAGTAGCCACCATGAATTTCGATTTCTCCGACGAACAAAAGCAGCTGCGCGACGAGGCGCGGAAATTCCTCGCCGAGAAATGCCCACCCAAGGCAGTGCGCGCCGTCCTCGACGGCAAGGCACCCTATGATCGCGATTTGTGGAAGGGGCTCGCCGAGATGGGCTTCCTTGGGGTTGCGATTCCCGAAGCCTATGCCGGCGCCGGTGCCGGCCATCTCGAACTTTGCGTGATCGCTGAAGAGATGGGTCGCGCGCTGGCGCCAGTGCCTTTTTCCTCCACCGTCTATCTTGCCGCCGAAGCCATTCTTCTCGCCGGCAGCGAAGCGCAGAAACGAAAGTGGCTGCCGAAGATCGCCGCAGGCGAGGCGATTGGCACGCTGGCACTGTTCGAGGGCAAGGGCAATCCATCACCGCAAGCGATCAAGCTTTCTGCTTCCACCGGCAATCTCAACGGCATCAAGAAGCCGGTGGGGGATGGCGTGATCGCCGATTTCGCCATCGTCGCCGCGCGCACGGCTGCAAGCGGCCGCGACACCGATATCTCGCTGTTTCTCGTGGACATGAAGGCCGAAGGCGTCGAGGCGAGGGCGCTTACCAATGTCGATCCGACGCGCGGCCAGGCGGAGATCACGTTCAAGAACTGCAAGGCGGAGCCACTGGGTGCCGCGGGCGAAGGCTGGAGCATAGTCTCGCAGGTGCTGGACCGCGCCGCGGTGCTGCTTTCCTTCGAGCAGGTCGGCGGCGCCGATCGTGCGCTGGAAATGGGCCGCGACTATGCGCTCGATCGCATCGCGTTCGGTAGGCCGATCGGGTCATTCCAGGCGATCAAGCACATGCTGGCCGACATGTATGTCTCGGCGACGCTGGCACGATCGAATTGCTATTACGGCGCCTGGGCGCTTTCGACCAATGCCTCGGAACTACCAGAGGCGGCCGCCGCGGCGCGGATCAGCGCGACGCAGGCGTTTGCGCATTGCGCCAAGAACAACATCCAGGTCCATGGCGGCATGGGATTCACCTGGGAGTTCGACTGTCATCTCTATTACCGACGCGCCAACGCCACCGCGCTGTCGCTTGGCTCGATGTCTTACTGGGAAGACGCGCTGATCGATCGGATGCGGAAAAGGAATGCGGCATGAATTTTGACGATACCCCCCAAGAAGCCGCGTTCCGCGCAGAGGCGAAGACTTGGATTTCCGCCAACGCGCCCAAGCGATATGAGGAGGAACTGAAAAAATCCTCGCTCGGCCGCACCCAGCTCAAGGGCGCCAACATCCTCGAGGTGGCCAAGGCCTGGCAGAAGAAGAAGGCGGAAGCGGGCTGGGCGTGCCTGCACTGGCCGAAGGAATATGGCGGGCGCGGCGCTTCGCCGATCGAGCGCGTGATCTGGCAGCAGGAAGAGGGGGCGTTCGGCAAGCTCAGTTACATGTTCATCATCGGGCACGGCATGTGCGGACCGACGATGATGGCGTTTGCCAGCGAAGAGCAGAAGCGTCGCTATCTGCCAAAGCTCGCTTCGGGCGAAAACATCTGGTGCCAGCTGTTTTCCGAACCGGCCGGCGGGTCGGATGTCGCTGGCCTGCGCACGCGTGCGGAAAAGCGCGGCAATGACTGGATCGTCAACGGCCAGAAGATCTGGACCTCGGGCGCGCATTATTCCGACTACGGCATTCTCCTGACGCGCACCGACCCCGCCGTGCCCAAGCACAAGGGGCTTACCATGTTCTTCCTCGACATGAAGAGCATAGGCATCGAGATCAAACCGATCAAACAGGCCAACGGCGCTTCCGACTTTAACGAAGTTTATTTTACGGACGTGAAAATTCCCGACTCCCAGCGACTGGGCGCCGTCAATGACGGCTGGAACGTATCGCTGACCACGCTGATGAACGAACGGATGTCGATCGGCGCGGGCGTTGCGACCGGCTTCCCGGAATTGTTCGAATTCTGCAGCAATTTGATGCTCGAGGATGGGCTTGCGATCGACGACCGCAACGTTCGCTCGAAGCTCGCCAATTGGGCGGTGCGCGCCAGCGGGCTCAAATACACCAGCATGCGCGCGATCTCGGCGCTGTCGAAGGGCGAGCGTCCTGGGCCTGAGAATTCGATCGGCAAGCTGGTGGCGGGATCGATGATCCAGGATATCGCGGCTTTTGCCATGGACCTGCAAGGCGCGGCGGGCGTGCTCGGCGGTCCGGAGGAAGCGGAGGCCGCCGGCAAATTCCAGGCGATGCTGTTGCGCGCGCCGGGCACGCGCGTCGAAGGCGGCACTGACGAAATCATGCGCAACATTATCGCCGAGCGCGTGCTCGGCTTGCCCGGCGATATAAGGGTCGACAAGGACGTGCCGTTCAACCAGATACCGACCAGGGGAAGATAGTCTATGTGTCCCGGACGCGGTGCAGCGTTCCTGACGCTGCTACACAGATCCGGGACCCAACGCAGTGGGTTAGTGGACCCCGGCTCTGCAGCGCACCGTTTCACGCTGCGCAGCGTCCGGGGAACGTTCCAGCGGTGAGGCAGGCCGCCATGAATTTCGACGACACGCCGCAGGAGGCCGCGTTCCGAGCACAAGCGAGGATGTGGATCGACGCCAACGCGCCGAAGGAGTTCGAGGCGGAACTCCTGAAGGCTTCGCTTGGCCGTATCAAATTGAGGAAGCACGACATCGTCGAGGTCGCCAAGGCGTGGCAAAAGAAGAAGTCGGAGAGCGGCTGGGTCTGCCTGCACTGGCCGAAGGAATATGGCGGCCGCGGCGCGAGCCCTGTCGAACGCGTGATCTGGCAGCAGGAGGAGGGCGTCTATTTCAAACTCACCAGCCCGTTCCAGATCGGCGAAGGCATGTGCGGGCCGACGCTGTTGACCTATGGCAACGAAGCCGACAAGCGGCGTTATCTGCCGAAGATCGCCTCGGGCGAGGAGATCTGGTGCCAGCTTTTCTCCGAGCCCGCCGGCGGATCCGATGTAGCGGGTCTGCGCACCCGTGCCGAACGCGAAGGCGATCACTGGATCGTCAACGGCCAGAAGATCTGGACTTCCGGCGCTCATTACTCCGATTACGGCATCCTCATCACCCGCACCGACCCGACCGTGCCCAAGCAC
>Ga0307478_10004092_pt1 | contig 10505 bp, 10 predicted proteins | sample atmos_gasesECM4C_2_FD_203713 | JGI IMG/M metagenome (GOLD analysis project Ga0307478, IMG submission 203713) | Hardwood forest soil microbial communities from Morgan-Monroe State Forest, Indiana, United States - atmos_gasesECM4C_05 | ecosystem: Environmental > Terrestrial > Soil > Temperate...
TTCAACCCGAAGTTGCAGAGAAGATCGTGGAGGGCATCGCCGAGGCCTGCAAGCACAATGGCTGCGCGCTGATTGGCGGCGAGACGGCCGAGATGCCGGGGTTCTATCCGGAGGGCGAATACGATCTCGCGGGCTTCATCCTCGGGGTCGTGGAGAAAGAGCGCATCATCACCGGGAAGCAAGTGGAAATCGGTGACATCATTCTCGGTTTGCCTTCGAATGGCCTGCATACCAACGGATACTCCCTCGCTCGCAAACTGCTGTTCGAAGTCGGAAAGTACTCGCCCGAAACCTATGTGAATGAAATCAAGAACAAGGTCGGCAACGAGTTAATACGCACGCACAAAAGCTACTGGCCGGCGCTCAAGAAGCTGATCGACGGCGAATGCATCTCGGCCATGGCGCACATTACGGGTGGCGGCATCACGGAGAACTTGCCCCGTGTTCTGCCCAGGGGCATGGGCGCCGTCATCGAGATGGGCAGTTGGCCCGTCCTGCCGATCTTCGAGCACCTGCGGGTTCTAGGCAATGTTCCGCCCGACGAAATGCTGCGCACTTTTAACATGGGCCTGGGCATGTTGCTGATTGTGAATCCGAAGAAATTCAAGAAGGCGCAGACACTGCTCGAGCGCGCGGGCGAAAAGTTCTACAACGTCGGCCGCATCGTGAAGGGCGACCGCAAGGTGATGTATACGTAGCTTCGCCTCGCAGGCTACGATGGGGTTTCCGCCAGGCGCTTGATGGTCTTCAGCATCCTTCGCTCCATCACAAAGTGAGCGGGATCCCAGAATGTGGCGCCCACAATGCGCCCAGCCAAAGTTGGCGGCGTGCCTCCCCGCAAACGTGCCAACAGCCGCGTATGATTCGCATCGATGGGTTCGAGGATGAAGCCCCAACTGCCTCCCGAACTGTGGCCTCCGTTCAGCAGCGTAGACCAATCCGGACCCGAAACCATCACAAACGCTTTCTTGCGGTTCGACGACGGCGGCGACCATGTATCCCTGTCCGTTGAAGCGCTGGGGAGCACAGAACCAGACCGTCTCGCCTTGAGTTCTGGGCTTCCACTCCGGCTTGAGAGCTTCGACTTTCGGCATTTCGCATCCGAACAGATTTTCGAGAGGCGTGTAGCTGTATAAGCCGCTGCGATCCTGCCCGATCTGCATCAGCCACGGCCACACTTTTTCAGCCGGCGCCTCCACCGTGATGCCGTGAGTAATCTGGCTGGTGGCTACGATGAGATTGTCGCCGGGAAGAGTTTTTGAATCTCAGCATCCGTCGCGCCCCAGCGATGATGCCAGGGACGAAGGATAAGCACGTAGGCCATCAGGAAGCCGATCACGACAGGAACAGAAACTTTCAGAAAGAGAATGAGTCTGCGTTTCATAGCTGGCAACCTCTTTCGCGTAGTCTGAGCAAGTGGCACCGAGGCTGTCGGTGACGTCGTCGCGTTATTTCTAATGGAATCTGAATTCCGGTTCGCGATTCCGATTTGTCAGCTCGCAATTCCCTCGACAATTCACGGCGCAGCTGAGAAATAATGTGGCTTGCCCCTGGTAGTTTCAGCCGGCGATCAATTATGAAAAATCTCGGCATTCTCCTCTCGGGACGCGGTTCGAACTTCGAAGCGATTGCCAGCAACATTGCGGCTGGAAGGATTCGCAATGCGCGCATCGCCGTGGTGATTTCAAACAAGCCCGATGCAGGTGGGTTGGCTACGGCGAAGCGCCTGGGGCTGACCGCACTCGTGATTCCTTCCAAGGGCGTTGCCCGCGAAGAGCACGATCGCGCCGTGGTGGCCGCGCTCAAAGAGCACAAGGTCGACCTCATCTGTCTCGCCGGCTACATGCGTCTGCTCTCGCCATGGTTCGTGCAGCAGTTCCCGCAGAAAATTCTGAACATCCACCCGTCGCTTTTGCCCGCGTTCCCCGGACTCGAAGCGCAGGAGCAAGCCTTCGCCTATGGAGTGAAGGTCTCTGGATGCACGGTGCACTTTGTGGACGAGGAACTCGATCACGGCGCCATCATCGTGCAGAAAGCAGTGATCGTCTCGGGCGCAGACGATGAGCACTCCTTGGCCGCCCGGATCCTGGAACAAGAGCACATCGCGTATTCGGAGGCGATCCGAATCGTGCTCGAGGGAAAGTACAAGATCGTGGGAAGGCGACTGGTGAGGACGGACACGCCAAGCTAGGCAGCACCGTACAAGCCGCAAAAAGGTGCGCTGGCGCTAGTACGCGAAGCCGTCCGGCTGGCGCACGGCGCCCACTCGCACCTGGGTGTCCACGAAGATGCGTCCGGAATCCAGCGCCTGGCGGTCGAGTTCCAGAAGATCCACCTTCTTGATCTTCGTTTCGAGCACGCCCATCGCGGTTGCAGGCAGCAGGCACTCCGTTTCTTCGAGCAACGCACCCATCAAAACGATGTTCGTAATTTTGGTCGAACCCAGCTTGTCGGCAACCTCGGAGGCCGGGACGCAGATCACGCGTGCCGGAGGAAGCGGGAAGTCGGCGGGCAGGCGGTCGCGGTTGTAAAGGATGAGGCCGCCAGGCTCCACTTGATGCGCAAACTTGCGCAAAGAGATTTCATTCATCGCAATCGGTACGTTCGGGTGAGAGATGAGCGGAGAGCCAATGCGCTCCTTCGAGAGACAGACGTGGCAATGCGCGCTGCCTGAGCGCATTTCTGGTCCGTAGGAAGGAAGCCAGCTGACTTCCAGCCCTGCGCGCATGCCCATTTCCGTGAGGAGTTGGCCCAGCAGGAGAACACCTTGTCCGCCGAAGCCCGCGATCTTGATGGTGTATTCGCGGAAGTGATGGGGATGCTCGGCAACCTTCGCGTATGCGCTTTCGTTTTTCGCACTGATTTCCAGAACGTCGCTGGCCGTGCGCTGCGGCGGCGCGTTGTTCGCGAGTGCCTCGGGCTTCCGGTCGCGGAAGACGTTCAGCGGGAAGGCAGGAATCAGTTTCTCGCCCACCCAGTGGCATGCCTCAACGGGATCTTTTCCCCAAATCGTCGGGCAGGGAGAAAGAATCTCGACGAAGGAAAAGCCCAGACCATCGCGCTGATTTTCCAGTCCGCGACGCACCGCGCGACGAGCCTTCATGATGTTCTTGTTGTCGCTCAGGGCAACGCGTTCGACATAAACGGGAGCCTCGAGGGTTACGATCAGCTCCGACATGTGCAGCGGGAAGCCTTCGTTCACCGGGCGGCGTCCCCAGGGTGAGGTCGTGCTCTTCTGGCCCACCAGAGTTGTGGGAGCCATTTGGCCGCCAGTCATCCCGTAAATCGCGTTGTTGATGAAGAAGACCGTGATTTTCTCGCCACGATTGGCGGCGTGCACGATCTCGGCCGTTCCGATCGCGGCCAGGTCCCCGTCGCCTTGATACGAGATCACGATCTTGTCGGGGCAGGTGCGCTTGATCGCGGTGGCTGCGGCTGGAGCAAGGCCATGTGCAACCTGTACGTTGTCGACGTCAAAATAGTAGTAGGCAAAGACCGAGCACCCGACTGGGCTCACGAAGATCGTGCGGTCCTGCAGGCCGAGTTCTTCAATGGCTTCGGCGATCAGCTTGTGGGCGACGCCATGACCGCGGCCTGGGCAGTAATGTGTCTGGTGCTTGAGTTCGGCTTTGCGATCGTAGACGTCGTAGAAGGCAGGGGATTTGCCGTGCAACAGCTCATATCCGTCGGCAGTCACTGCCGGTTGTTTCTCTGCCAACTTTGTATCTTCTGCCATAGCCGCCTCTCCTAGATGCGCGGAGCGAAATGTCCGAGCAACTCTGCATGCGACACCGATGAAATGCGAGCCAGCACCTCGGCGTGAATTTCTTCGACGGACGGCATAATCACCTCGCGGCGACTGGTTCCTTCACCTGTGGCCGTTGCAACCACTTTTTTTCGCAGTACTCGTACAGCTCATCCCGGAATTTGGGGTGAGCGATTTCAATCAGCGCCTTCGCTCGCTCACGGATCGACTTCCCGTGCAGATAGGCGACGCCGTATTCGGTCACGACATAGCGAATCAGGCCCCTGGAGGTCACCACGCCAGCGCCGGGGGAAAGCATGGGGGTGATCCGCGAGATGGCCCCATTTTTCGCGGTGGAGGAGAGAGCGATGATCGCCTTGCCTCCCTTGGAGGGCGAAGCACCGCGCAGGAAGTCGACCTGTCGACCGATGCCGCTGTAGAACTGTGTGCCGATGGAATCGGCGCAGACCTGACCCGTGATGTCGACCTGCAGCGCCGAGTTGATGGCGACCATGTTGTCATTGCGCGCGATCAGAGCCGGATCGTTTGTGTAGGCCGTCGGACGGAATTCGAAGATGGGATTGTTATCGACGTAGTCGAAGAGCCTCTTGGTGCCCAAGGCAAAGCCGAGGCTGATTTTCCTCGGCTTGAAATTCTTGCGGGCGCCGGTAAGCACGCCCGCGTCAATAAGCGGAATGACGCCATCGGAAACCAGTTCGCTGTGGACGCCCAGATGCTTGCGGTCCATCAGCAACGGCAGGACTGCGTCGGGAATTCCGCCGATGCCGGTCTGCAGTACCGCACCGTCTTCGATCAGGCCGGCGACGTTGCGTGCGATCGCGACCTGGAGGTCGGTAACTTCGCGTTTCTTGAGTGCGCAGAGCGGCCGCGACGACGCCACGATGGCATGAATCTTGTTGACGTGGATGAAGCCGTCGCCGTAGGTGCGCGGCATCTGGTCGTTCACTTGCGCAACCACGTAACGCGCGAGGCGGGCGGCGGTCAGGGTCGTGTCGACGCCGACGCCAAAGCTGCAGAATCCGTGAGAGTCCGGGCGGAGAAACTTCGATCAGGGCGACGTCGAGCGGCATCGCGCCGCTTTCAAAGAGTTCTTCGATCTCGCTGAGATACACCGGCGCGTAGTCGGTGCGGCCTTCGTTGATGGCGTCGCGCACGTTGCCGCCAATGAACACGGCGCTATGCCGGAAATGTCCCTCCATCTCAGGAGCAACGTAGGGCGCGCTGCCCATGGTCATCATGTGCACGATCTCGACGTCCTGCACAAAAGGGGCGCGCTGGATCAACGCTTCGACGAGCGTTTCGGGTTCGGCGCAGCCCGGCTGGATGTAAACGCGCATTCCCGACTGGACGCAACGCAGGGCTTCGCCCGGCGTTCTTAACTTCTTCTTGTATTCGATCTCCCAGGACATCTCTTGCTCTCCTCCAGTTCTTGCGACCCCTAACGAACCATGCTGGCCTCTGGCAGGCGACGAGCCGCCAGGGCCTTTTCGTAACCGTCGGACGCGTAAAAAGTCGCCCGATCAAAGAACTGATCCAGCAGTTGCAGCATCTCCAACTCTCCGAAAACCTCGGTGGGGCGCTCGAGCGCCGCTTCGTTCTTGAGGTCATCCCACAAATTCTCTTTGGTCAGCACGATGCATCCGACCAACTGGCTGAGCGGGACATGCTGCTCGGCGCGGCGCGCGCCGATCTCGCGATAGCGCTCGCGAATGTCGAAATCGCTCTTGCCATGAGCCAGTCGCCCAGGAGGCGGTAAACCTCGAACACCCGTTCCTTGAGTTCCTCTCCGGGGACATTGCGGTATTCGTGGGTCAATTCGGAATTCTCGACCTTCCGGAGAAGCCCTGTGCCGAGGGCATCCGAGTGGGTCTCGATCAGGCGGACGAGTCGGTACGCGAGCATCATGACCGGGTGCCTCCCATGCCTCCGACTGTCAGTCTCTACTTGTTGCCGGAGACGGGCCGTGACCCTTCGCACTTCCACTTGTGATGTGCATCACATGGGTCTTCCTTTGAAATCCAATTACTTAGACCGACCGGACGGTCGGGTTGGCGGGCTGCCAGCCCGCGTTTTGCGCAGGAAAGTGGGGCCCGTTTGAAGCGACGGCAGAGATCATTTTTGCAAGTCGCTTTGCCGGGAATCCACTGGCCGCGCTGCGGCAGCGTGAGGCGCTCGATCTTGCTGGTAGGCTTCGAGGCAAATTCGTCCATGCCGACGCGGACGAGGCTGGGACTCTCACTCAATGCCCAGGTATGGCCGGGGTGATAGCGAAGCTTTTCAGGAACCTGGAAACCACCGACCAGGCTGGGCGCCAAACGCGGCGGCGCTTCGCGTTTCGCGACTTGAACTGCTGGCTGAACTACTACCTTGCGGCTATGGAAGTGATCGATCAACAAGAACGTTACGAATGCAAGAAGAACTAATAGGACTGTCATACATCACCTCGCCGGAAGGGCCGTCGTTTCGTGTCTGTTACGTTTCCGGGCCACTCGCCGCCTTTCGTAAAGGCAATCGCTGCGCCAAACTGCAACATTTAACGGAGCAGAGATTTTGGAAGGTGAATGTGAAATGGAATCAAAGATTTGCAGACGCCACGTTGCGGAAGGCAACACCGTGATTGATGAGAGGCACAACGCATCGGAGATGAATATCGCAACGACGGATTCTGGGAATTTCAGCTTGAATCGCGAATCGCGGGTTGAAGCTCCGCTGAATCAGCGGATTACAAGTCGCAAGTTCGCTGTTGCATTCCGCAATAGTGGTTGATGTAGAAAACAACGACAGTCAGGCGAGATTGGATCCCCAACGACAGGAATAGGCGCGCCGCTTCCAGACTTTCCGATGATGGTTGCGCGCGAAAATATGCGCATCGGGGACGCGACGCTCCCATCACGGGGCCTCGACTTAACGAGCGAATGTTCCTACGAAGGCGCTGCGCCGCCCGTGAGAATCCCATGATTCGCCCAAGCCCGGCCCCTGATAGGCGTCCGTAACCGCAACGGCCGGCATGGAGTGCGATAGTTGGGTGAGCGGCGGATAGAAGGTGACTTCGTTGCCGCAGGTGTGGTCCTTTTCTCCGACCGAACGCGTTTGCACGGTGGCAAACTGTCCGGCACGCAGCATGGCTACGCCGTGACGCTCGTGGTTGACGACCATCTCCATCGGAGCAGAAATGGTCTGGTCAACGTTTTCGAGGAGCTGGCCACCCATCTGATGAGCGAAGCTGATCAGAGCGGCAGACTGCTGCGGCGTCGCCTGGTCATCGACGAGCAGAACGGATGTCGCCGGGTAGGGGTTCTCGTAGGGATCGCCCAGGGTGCCGTGAGCGCGGACGGCTGCCGCGATCGTGAGGCCGTCGAGCGAAATCCCGTCCCACGATCCATTCTGAACGTGCCAGGCGAGAATCGCTTCCCGACCCACCAGATTCACTTCGCCATTGGCAAAGCATTGGCCGGTGTAGACGTCGGCACTACGGGTTTCGATGTAGTCGCCGTGAATCTGTTGCGCGAAGGAACTAATTGCGAACAAGAAAACGATTGCCGTGAGAATAGCTGTAAGGCGAAAACGCATGGGACACCTCACCCGAAAACGATTACCTCTATTTTCCTCCAAAGTACGCGTGGAATGGAAGGGGCGTTCAGGCCATTCAGTGAGATTTTAATTGCGGTTCAAAGCAGTGCAAATAAGCCGAGGGAATTACAGAAGGAATCATTCTACCTTTGTACATTCGTTTGTGATTCTCCTCCGCCACATCCGAGGCTTTGGCCAAGTCGAAGACAATCTCATGGCCATACCGTCCCGGTCGACCACTAGCGTCATCGTGGCAGGTTTTGGACTACTGAAAAGTTGTTCGAGCTCCGTCAGCGATTTTCCACGCGGGCTGATGCCATTGACAGAAGAGATTGCGTCGCCATAGTGCACCCCCGCATTCCGCGCCGGTCCGTCTTCAATACCTCCGATCATCATCGGCTGCGGCTCTTTCCAGACGAACACCTCGAAGCCGGGATAATACAAGTCCAAATTAGCGGGATAGTGTCCCACCGAAAACACCTTCTCTGCAGGTTCTGTACTGATCTTGCTGACTCGCTGCATTTCGGCTTCAGTGGCGTTCTTCGGATATAAAGAGCCATCTGAACCTAGCTTCCAACCTTCCTTTTCGTACAAAAGAGAAGGCTTTATGCGTCCGACAGTAACCGTGTAGGGTCCCTGGTCGCCCTCCAGTTCAATCGTGGTTGGCTTTGGGTCCTGGGTGCGAAGCAAAGGCCGTGCTTGAGCGGCGTCGATCCCGCGGTGACCATCAATCGCAAGTAGACGGTCCCCTGGTTTGATCCCCGCTTGAGCGGCCGGAGTATCTGGCGTTACTATCCATACGATAGGCGGACACGACGAATCTGAGCCTGGCCTTCCGACAACAGTCATTCCTGTGACATAAACGCCAGCGAACCCCTGCGTCTGCGCCAAAGCAGTCGACAGACAGCAGAGAATCGTAAGACGGAACAGGAGATCGGCATGTTTCGTGGGTCGCGGCTGGCATTTTACTTCTTCGTGTCGTCCCGCAATCAAATTGGCAGCCATTTGTACGGATTCGCGGTCCAATTCTGTCCTGTTATATCTTTTCGATGCGTTGACTTGTGTGGTAGCGCAGCCTACCATCGAGACAAGCCACCACAGGATACTGTGAATCGATGATCGCCGAGACCATCTCGCATTACCGTGTCTTATCCCAGCTCGGAGGCGGGGGGATGGGCGTGGTGTATGAGGCCGAGGACCTTAACCTCGGGCGCCACGTGGCGTTGAAGTTTCTTCCTCCCGATCTCGAAAAAGATCCTGCCGCGCTGGAACGATTTCAGCGCGAGGCACGCGCGGCGTCCTCGCTCAACCATCCGAACATTTGCACGATTTACGAGATCGGCGAGTCCGAAGGCCGGCACTTCATTGCGATGGAGTTGCTGGAAGGCCAGACCCTGAAAAAGAAGATCGGCAATCAGCCACTCGACATGGAGGAACTGCTCGCCCTGGCGATTCAAATCTCCGATGCCCTCGACGCGGCACACGCCAAGGGAATCATTCATCGTGACATCAAACCCGCGAACATCTTCGTGACGAAGAGGAACCAGGCAAAGATCTTGGACTTTGGGCTTGCCAAAGTTTCGTTCAACTCTCGTTCCGTGCTGGGCAATACTACGCTGGGAGGGGTCACTGCCGACAACGGCAATCTTTTGACGAGCCCCGGCTCGACGGTGGGGACCGTCGCGTACATGTCTCCCGAACAGGCTCGCGGAAAAGACCTGGACACGCGCACTGACCTATTCTCTTTCGGCGCGGTGCTCTACGAGATGGCAACGGGGGCGCTGCCATTCCGCGGCGAGACGACCGCGGTGGTGTTTGAGGCGATTCTGAATCGCGCTCCGGTCCCTCCTTCGCGGCGCAATCCCGATGTCCCGATCAGGATCGACGAGATCATCACCAAGCTGCTGGAAAAAGACCGTGAACTCCGTTACCAGGGCGCGGCCGAAGTGCGCGCCGATCTGAAGCGTCTCAAGCGCGACAGCGAGTCGGGAGCGATCGGCACGGCGTCCTCTTCCGCCTATACACGCAAGCCTTGGGCGCCGAAGCCCACTGGGAGGCTGGGGCAGTATCTCTCCGCGGGCGCGCTGGCAGCGGCGATTCTGGCGGGCGCGACCTTCCTCTACATGAAGCGCAGCCACGCGCTCACTGAGAAAGACACGATTCTGGTTACCGACTTCGTGAACACCACCGCCGATCCGGATTGGGATGTTGTTCTGCGCAAGGGCCTCGCGGTGGATCTCGAGCAGTCGCCCTACCTGAATGTCTTTCCAGAGCGAAAGGTTCACGAAACGTTGCGCTTCATGGGACGTTCGCCGGAGGATCGCATTACGACCGAGACGGGAGGTGAGATTTGCCTGCGCAACGGGATCAAGGCGATGCTGACGGGCACGATCGCGAATCTCGGGAATCAATACGTGGTCACGCTCGAAGCGGTGAACCCTTCCACGCGCGATACGCTCGCGACCGTACAGGCGCAGGCGCGCGCCAAGGAAGACGTGCTGAACGCGCTCCATAAAGCCGACTCGCAATTGCGCAGCAAGCTGGGCGAGTCACTGGCGTCGGTGCAGAAGTACGACAAGATGCTGTCGGAGGCGACCACGTCGTCGCTCGATGCGCTTAAAGCTTTTTCACTCGGCGACGAAAAGCATTCGGCGGGAGAAGAGTTGGCGGCGGTTCCCTATTACCAGCACGCCATCGAACTCGACCCCAACTTTGCCATGGCGTATGCACGGCTGGGAACGGCGTACAACAATTTGGGGCAGTCGGTTCTGGCGGAGAAAAATCGCGACAAAGCCTTCGAACTGCGGGACCGCGCCGGCGAGCGCGAAAAGCTGTACATCATGTCGCACTACTACGCGGACTCAGGGCAACTCGACAAAGGGATCACCGCGTACGAACTGTACAAGCAGACCTATCCGCGCGACACGGTGCCCTACAACAATCTGGCGAACATCTACAGCGAGTACCTGGGCCAGTTTGAGAATGCGCTCGAAAACGCGCGTCAGGCAGTGGCGATCGATCCCGACTACCTGGGCAACTATGTGAACCTTGCGCAGGCCTATGAAGGATTGAATCGGCTGGATGAAGCGCGGACGACCTTGCAGGATGGGTTGAAACATCACCCGAACAGTGCATCGCTGCACGGGATGCTTGCGGGGCTGGCGCTAAG
>Ga0307478_10004093_pt1 | contig 10496 bp, 10 predicted proteins | sample atmos_gasesECM4C_2_FD_203713 | JGI IMG/M metagenome (GOLD analysis project Ga0307478, IMG submission 203713) | Hardwood forest soil microbial communities from Morgan-Monroe State Forest, Indiana, United States - atmos_gasesECM4C_05 | ecosystem: Environmental > Terrestrial > Soil > Temperate...
GGGTTCGGGAGCCACGCACAGCAACAAGAGCTTTTGGAAAAGGTTCCAGTTTGTGGGGAATATCTCCAAACCACGCAGCCGCGACACAGCAAATTGAAGCACAGCCTCATCTGGATTGAGGGCATGGAGTTCGAAAGCCCTGCTAAAGTAATTCGTCAGATGTGCCGCCTGTGCCGTATCCCTAGTTCGAGAGAAATTAAATCGCCTCAGCTCATTCACCCAATTCGACTCCAGCGGAAGCGGAAGCTCCCGGACTATCGTCTTCTTCGCATTGAGAGCCAGTTCAAAGTCCGACAGACACGCATCTAGGACGTGGAAAGCGTCCTCCGCCTCTGTGCGCGTTCGAAAGCCCAGTTCGTAGTCGTCAATGAAGCGATGCCCCTTTACATCTTTGAGTTTGGCAAGCACCTGCTCATCACATCTCTGCAGTAATGTGATCATGCAGCTCCGCCAACCCCGTTTCTTGCAAAAGCTGTTCGCCCGTGTCGGGGAGCAGCCCTACCTCGTAGGGACCTTTGTTGCTCCCAATCGGAAGATCTAGGACCAAGTGCCTGGTGCGGCGAGGAATCTCCAGAACTGTCGGACCGGTCTCAGATCGGCTCTGCCCGCGAGCCACCGAGGCTGTTTTCATTGTGCCTCGAAGCCCCCGGGGTCGTAACGCCAGGCTGCCTGGAACTTTGCGCCCTCGGCAAAGCGAGTATCGACATAGTCCTCAAACTCGATCGAACGATCCAATACTCCGGTTTCGATCATGAGATTGCGAATGAGATCGAAGTCAGGCTTGAAGGGCGAAAGCGGTGTGTAAACCACACGGCTCAGTGGATTCGTCAAGGCCCATCGCAGCAGCTTCGGATCCTGATGATAATAGAAGCGGCCGACGAAGTCGGCCGCGTTCTCTCGATAAGGCTTACCTTTCTCAAGCCACAGTCCCGACCGAGCGATGCCATCCACTAAGACCTGCACTGCCTCGGGGCGTTTTTCGATAACATCCTGGCGAACCACCAAGACACAAGACATATAGTCGGGCCAGTAGTCACGCGCCTGAAAAAGTACTCTTCCAAAACCGCCCATCTCGGCCTGTGACGGAAACGGCTCCCCCATCGAGAAGGCATCGATGGCACCAGCGGCCAGCGCTCCGGCGACATCCGGGGGCGCCATTTCTACCATCTTCACCTGGCTAGGCTTAATGCCAAACTTCTTCAGCACGCGAAACACAATCAACCTTTCGTCCGAAAAGCGGCTCGGAATGGCGATCACGCGTCCGCGCAGATCCAGAGGACTCTTGATGGGGCCGTCCTTGCGCACGACGACTGAACTCCCGTATCGGTGGCCGAGATAGACGACCTTGATGGGCACTCCCTGAGAGCGTAGAGCAATGGCCATCGGAGCAACCATGAACCCGGCCTGGACTTTGTTGGATATCAGTGCTTCCTTTATTTCGGGGAAACCTTGAAACATCCGAGGGATATAAAGATTTCCCGACTTTGACTTGCGAGAGATGTAGTCAGTCACGGGGCAGGTCAGATGACAGGTGACCGGAATATACGCCACATATAGTTTGCGCTCACTTTCTGGAAGTCGATCGTTGAGAAGGACCGACCAATTGACGTTCAATATCATATGAAGGGCGGATACAACAACGACCCACAGCAGGATGCCGAGAAGGACTCGCCTGGTTGCGCTCATTGCGAGATTCCCCAACGCATCGATTTGAGATAGTTTAATCGTCGCATGCCAGTATCAAGGCCGAGTCCAATGAGGCCGATCAGCAACATTCCAGCGACTACGAGATCGTATCGCTTTCCCGCATTGCGGGAATCAATGATGAGATAGCCAAGACCGGAATCGACCGCGATCATCTCGGCGGCAACTACGACCAACCAAGCAATTCCAAGCGAGATTCGAAGCCCTATGAGTATCTGCGGCAGCGCAGCCGGGAAAACGACCCGGGTGAGCACGGCGATCGGCGACAGCCCAAAATTGCACCCGGCACGCAAGAATATGTGGGGCACGTTGCGCACGGCATTCATGGTCGACACTACTACCGGGAAGAATGACGCCAGACTAATCAGGAAGATTGCGGCGAGATTGCCAACCCCGAACCAGACGACAGACAGTGGGATCCATGCGAGCGGACTAATGGGACGCAGGATCTGGATCAGCGGGCTAACTGCATCGCCTGCATCGGGATAATATCCGAGGACAATCCCGAGGGGGATTCCCAGAGATATGGCTACTAAATAACCTGTACCTACCCTAAAGAGAGAATCGCCAACGTAGCGCAGCAGCAGACCCTTGCGGAACAACTGGGCAACGGCTTTCTCCACGCCAACGGGAGAAGGGAAAATCTGGGTGTCGGTCGCGGTTACCGCCAACTGCCAAACTGTCAGTACAATGGCAGCAGTCACGAGCGGCCAAAGAAGGGTTTGCAGCCGCTTCATAAGCGCTTACACTTTGTGCGCTAGTCCAATCTCTTCAAAAATACTGTCCCGGAGTTGCAGGTACCGTCGCGAGCTAATGTCTCTTGGGTGAGGGATGTCAATTTCAACGATGCGGCGGATCTCGGCGGGTCTGGTCGACATAACGACAACCCGATCCGCCAGTTGCACCGATTCCTCGATATCGTGGGTGACGAACAAGATCGTCTTACGCTCCGCCTCCCATATTCTCAGGAGTTCGCCGCGCATCACGAGCCGAGTGATCGAGTCGAGAGCCCCGAAAGGCTCATCCAGGAAGAGCATATCTGGGTTCACGGCAAGGGCCCGCGCCACCTCAAGCCGCTGCTTCATGCCCCCCGAGAGTTCCTGCGGGTATGCGTGTTCGAAGCCCGACAAGCCGACCAGCCTTACGTAGTAGTCGATGCGTCGGCTCTTCTCCTGCCGGGAGAGCCTGGACAGTCCGAATCCTATGTTGTCCTCCACGTCGAGCCAGGGAAACACTCCTCGTTCCTGGAATACAAAAATGCGCCGTGGATCTGGTCCCCTGACGGTTTCGCCGTCGATCGAAACTCGACCTTTGGTCGGTGGGATGAAGCCCCCGACAATATTGAGCAACGTCGATTTGCCACATCCCGACGGGCCCAAGATGCACACGAATTCGCCTTCGCCCACATCGAGGCTGACATCGTCGAGTACGTCGACCGCTCTCCCGTTGTCGCGAAATGACATGCTCAGGTGTTCGATTTTGAGCCTGGTCCGTGTATTGGTAACTTTCCACGGCAGTGCAATTTCTGCCATTAGTCGCTCCTGAAACCCCAGCGGACCGACCGCATGGTCTCAAACCTTCTCATGACAGTATCGAGCAACAATCCAATCAACCCGATCAGGGCCATCGCGGCGACCACAAGGTCGTACCGGTTGCCAGCGTTGCGGGCATCGATGATGAGGAACCCGAGGCCAGAGTTCACCGCGATCATTTCGGCCGCGACCACCACAAGCCACGAGATTCCCAAAGTGATGCGGAGTGCGACGATCAGCTGGGGCATGACGGCTGGGTACAAAACGCGATACACGAGTTGGGGTTGCGACAAGCCGAAGTTGCGTCCCGCATTTAGATGCACCGGATCGATACTGTGCACAGCATTCATCGCATTTACCGTGAGCGGGAGGAACGAGGCGAGAAAAATTAGAAACGTAGCCGACAAATCACCCACTCCAAACCAGAGGATGGCGATCGGAATCCATGCCAGAGGCGAGATTGGACGTAAGACTTGGATGAGCGGATTTAAGGCTGTTCCCGCCCGATGATTCCATCCAAGAAACAGTCCCAGTGGAATACCGAAAACAACAGCCGACAGGAAGCCCCATGTGACACGGAATAACGATGCCACAACGTACTTCAGCAACAACCCGTTGCGCCCCAGTTCCACGATCCCCAGTACTACGGCCCATGGGCCTGGGATAATGTGGGTGGTTTCGCGGCTCACGCCCAGTTGCCAGAGAGCTATAAGAATAGCGATGAATGATACAGGAAGCGCTCTTTTCAGTTTCCCTACCATATCGTGCTTCTGAAGGTGTTCACGGAACCAGAAACGGGAAAAGATTCAACTCGAGCTTGTGCCACCGACCGTGGAAGATTTTGGGCCGTCTCGAAGCGGTCCTCGTTGAATCGGTTTGGACACTTCCAGACGGGAAAAGAAGAAGCGCGTTGGTGTGAATCTAACACATCGTCACCAACTTGCGATAACAGTGCGCAGCGTGACGTGAAGTTGCGCCAGGTTAGATCATTCCTCCCAGCCTTGTCTGAGACGCCAGTCATCACCGAAACAATCGATTCGAGAGACGATGTGGATGTAAGTGGAGTTATAGTAGACCTCCCGGTACCAAGGTGTATTGACTGTATCGAATAACGTGGGTACGTCCGCGCTGCATAAGGTACCTGTTAAGTAGCGGAGTCCTTACCGTCCATCCTTCGCAGGAAACTATCTTTCGAGATTACTTCGTTGGTCGGGTACTTAAGCTTTCGCGAGCGTCTTGCATTCCAGGGGATGCGTGCGAAACCAATCGATAGTAAGTCGCAGACCATCCTGAAGAGCAGTTGGCGCTTTCCAACCCAGAATTTGTTCCGCTTTGCGGGCACTCCCTGATGACAGCCACAACTCGTTGCGGCGGGCGGGACGCGCGCCAAACAGGGGCTGCGATTTGCTCTCCGTGAGTTCAAGAATGAGCTCAACGACCCGACGCACGGAAGTGCCAACGCCAGTGCAGACATTGAAGGTTTCGCCGATGGCTGCGGGCAGAATCGCGGCCTCCAATAGCACATCAACGACGTCCCGGACAAAGACGAAATCTCTGTTTTGCGTGCTCGAAGGGACCGTAGACGAGGAAGGGCCGCAGGCATACGGTTCGAAGCCCGTATTTTCTGTGAAAGGCGTTGGCCAGCATCGTTCCGCTGGCCTTGGAGACGCCATATTCGCAGACGGGCGCAAGCACCGCATCCTCCTGCAAGAACTCGCCTGACCCGTACTCAAAGCAGGAGCCGCAATAGACGAATCGGTCGACTTGTAACCGCCTCGCCAACTGCAGCAAACTGTGAGTGCCAATGACGTTGTGCTCGAACAACGCAGTCGATGGTTCGTCGCCGGCGCGTACGCCTGCGGCCGCCAAATGAAAAATGATCTCCGTTCCTGTCAAGGCTTCATGGAGCGCGCTGGTGTCACGATCGTTCAAGTCCCAGGACCGTATTGTCAGAGCGTGGGTGACGTCGTCGAGCCGGGACAGGTTGGAATCTGGCCGCGCCAGCAGAGTGACCGCGCACCCAAGTCCGACCAGGCGACGGATGAGATGGGAGCCGACAAAGCCGGTGCCGCCGGTGACTACCACCGGCTTTCCACAAAGCGCCCGCGTGCTGCTAACGGCCAAGGAAGTCACGGTACCAAGAAACGGTTTCAGTTAGAGCCTCGGTCATTTTGAAACCCGGATTCCATCCGAGAATGTTACGAGCCTTCTCGGCAGATAGATGTTGGTTTCTGATCTCGCCTTCAGCTCGATTCAAAATGCGCAGTTCAATCTCTTCGCAGTCCATGATCTCCTGAATGACACGGACGATCTGGAGCACGTTGACCGGTGACTCGGTGCTGAGGTTGAATGCTTGACCGCGAACTCGTGGGTTTTCCAGGCGTTCTGCCAGCCGCATAAGCGCACAAGTCACATCTTTGACATATATGTAATCTCGAACGAACTTACCATCGCTGCGGATGATTGGAGATTCCCCCTGCAACAGGGATCGGATAGTGCCGGGAACGATGCGACTCCAGTTCAGGTCTCCGCCACCATAGATGTTGCCACAGCGGGTCAAAGCGATCGGTAGATTGAACGTGTGGTAATAAGACTGCGCAAGCAAGTCGGCGCAGGTTTTTGAAACATCATAGGGGTGTCTTCCAGCGAGAGGCATTTTCTCCAGATAGGGGAGATGCGCCTGCTCTCCGTATGCCTTATCACTGGAGGCAATGACGATTCTCTGCACTATGTCGGCGTGCAGGCGGACGGCCTCGAGCAGGTTGTAGGTTCCGCGAATGTTGGCTTCGAAAGTCGCTAGAGGAAACCGGCGCGCGGTGCCAACGATTGTCTGGGCGCCAAGATGGAAAACGGTATCGACTTCGTACTCGTTCAGGGCGCGCTCTACGGTACAGAAATCTTCGAGAGCTCCATTCACCACCGAAACTTCCCGGATCAGACCCGATCGAAACAATTCCGACTGAGGGTCTGCGTCGCGGATTAAAGCCACGACGCGCGCATCGGACGCCAGGAGACTCCTTATCAGCCAGGAGCCTACGATGCCGGTGGCTCCCGTGACTAGGACTCGACGGTCTCGCCAAAAATGAGTATTTCTTACCAGATCTTCCACGGTGGGCGGTTATTTTGCCAAAGATTCTCGAGGAGTCGTAGATCGCGGGCCGTGTCCATACACTGCCAAAAGCTGGCGTGCCGGTAGGCGACGAGTTCGCCCTCTGCGGCGAGTCTTTCCAGTGGCTCGCTTTCGAATATCGACTCATCGCCCTCGATATAGTCCACCACCCCAGGTTCAAGAACGAAGAATCCGCCATTGATCCATCCTTCGCCGATCTGAGGCTTCTCTGTGAAACGCTCAACGCGATCACCATTGAAGGTGAGGCCGCCGAATCTAGCCGGCGGACGCACGGCCGTGATCGTTGCGAGCTTGCCATGCTGCCGGTGGAATGCAACCAGTTCGTGAATGTTGATGTCGGCGACACCATCCCCGTAAGTCATCAGGAAAGGCTGTCTGCCCATCCGCTCCGCCACCCGTTTAATTCGACCTCCCGTCTGAGTTTCAAGTCCAGTGTCGATCAAGTGGACTGTCCAGTCTTCGCATGCGCGGGGATGGATGTCAAAGTGGCCATTCCCCAACTCTATGGTGAGGTCGTTGGTGAGAGCGTGATAGTTGATGAAGTAACTCTTGATGACATCTCCCTTGTAGCCAAGGGCGATTGCAAACTCCTTATATCCATACGTTGCATATATCTTCATGATGTGCCAGAGGATCGGGCGACCGCCGATTTCAAGCATCGGCTTGGGTCTAGCCACAGTCTCTTCCTGTAGCCTGGTTCCCAATCCTCCTGCCATGATCATTACATTCACGGGATTGCTCTTTTCTCGCCGAAGTTTCCCCGAAACCCGAGGCCCCACACCCGGACGATCCGCGTTCACAGATGCACTACCCATGTTTTTCGCTGACGGTACAGAGTTTCTGGGAGGGGAGCTCGTGCTCTTTGGCGCCGGCAGATTGCGAACTGAGCAACCAGGGAAAGCGCTCGAGCTTCCAGAGTCTCGTTCTCCAGTTTCCTGCTGGAAGCACTACCGCCGCCGCGAAGCGTAACTCCAGAAACACATCAAGAAGCGTCCACGCGCGGGCGGCGCTAGCGTCTCCGTGGATGTGAAGAAAAGTCGGAGGCGTCTCTGCCGCAATGGACACCGCAAAATCCCTCAAGCTTCCGTATAGGCCTTCGCCTGTAGCCTTCAGGAATGCTTCCTTGCGCGTCCAGCACCGGCAGAAGCCGCCTGCACGTTCCTCGGGGGCCAATGCCCGCAGAGACAGTAACTCCTCTGGGGAGAAGAATTGTCGTGCGATTTCCATGTCCTCTGGGATCGGCCGGATTTCCTCAACATCCACGCCGATTTCTGCGTCCAGCACCACGCCGCAGAAGATTAATCCTGCCGAATGAGACTGATTGAAATGTATCCTTCCACCTTCGTTTTCGGGGAGCGAAGGTTTGCCGTTCTGCGCATAGCTGAAGCGAACGTGCGATGGCTGTCCGCCAACATAACTCGACAGCACCCAGCGCAAAAAATAACGCGCGCTCACGAACGCTCGTCGGTGACGTTCGAACCGATAACGTGAGGCCTGCCGGCGTTCGCTCTCAGACAATTGCTCCAATATCACGCCGTACACTGCCTCGTCGCCAGGTACTCGCACGCACCAAAGATGTACGTCCCTCTCTGCGAGTGGAGGCGGGGAAAATCCGGCGGCGTTTCTACTCATTTCACACACGTTCCGAAACCGGCTGCTGCGGTGCCTCTGATCGCTTTGTTAGTCTTAATCGAGCCGCAACACCTCGGCGGGGTCGGAGAGCGCAGCGCGCCGCGCGGGAAGCCCGCAGGCCAGCGCCGCAGCGAACGTGAGCGCCGACACTACAAACAGGTATGTCACAGGATCGATGGAGGAAACGCCCACCAGTTGAGCACTCAGTACCCGGCCCAGCGCCAGAGACAGAGCCAGGCCGATGACCAGCCCAATCATAAACTGCCACATGCCTTTGGAATACACCAGCCAGAACAACTGCGGGCGTGTTGCCCCGACGGCGACTCGAATGCCGAGTTCCCGCGTCCGTTGGCTGACGGACTGCAAGATCACCGCGTACAAGCCCATCGACGCCAAAACCAGCGCAATCGCGGCCAGCACCGAAAATGCGGACGCGAACAGGCGGGTGTCGCCGTGGCTCATGGTGACGTGTTCGGCCAGCGTACGCAGCGCGAACACCGGCAGGTTCCCGTCCAACTCCCGTACGCTCTGGCGAAACGCGGTTGCCAGATTGGTGGGCGGCACCGACGTCCGGGCGGCTACATACATAGAGGTCTCGGGGTCCTGTTGGTAAGGCAGATATATCGAAGGAAGGTCTCGGCTATAGTCGGTTTCCATAATATCTGCCACTACGCCGACCACGGTCGACCATGCAGCCGCACCGTTATCGTCGACCATGATTCGCTTTCCAATCGGATCTCCCCCAGGCCACTGCCTGGCCGCAAAGCTCTGGTTCACGATGGCCGCCTCGTGGCCGGCGTCTCCATCCAGATCTGTGAATTCCCGCCCCCGCAATAGCGCGGCCTGCATGGTTCGGAAATATCCTGGACCTATAATCAGCACCGCCGCCTGCGGTCGCCGGTTCGGGTCGCTGATCGGCTCCTCTTCAGCCTGGAACGTGCTGGTCTGTTCCCGAATACCGCCGTTTCCGGGTAACTCATCTGCCAGGGTCACCGTTTCGACGCCCGGCAACCCTTCCAGACGCGTCTGCAGTTGCCGGAAGAAAGCCACATTTGCGCGCGCGTTCCCGTACCTGGCAGTCGGCAGCGATATCCGCATGGTCAGAACGCCGGCCGTATTCACGCCGAGATCCGCTCTTGCGGAGTTCATCATGCTCCGAACCATGAGCCCAGCGCCCAGCAGCAACACCACCGAGACAGCCACTTCACCGACGACCAGCATGGCGGAAAACCAGCGCCGCTGTACGCCTTCGGTCGAGCCGTGACCGCCTTCGCGCAAAGAACTGCTCAATTCACCCCTCGACATGCGTAGCGCCGGCGCGAGTCCGAAGACAATGCCAGTGCCAATTGAAATCGCTAGCGAATAAAGCAGGACGTTGCGGTCCACCGAGAACACGACCCAGTCCGGTTTTCCAAACTCCGCCATCTTGCCTAGAGCCACGTCAAATGCCCTCACCCCGGCATAGGCAAGGATGACTCCCAGTATTCCGGCGGTCGTCGAGAGCAGCACGCTCTCGGAGAGCAACTGTCGGATGATATCGGCGCGTCCCGCACCCAGGGAGGCGCGGATCGAAATCTCGCGCGATCGCAACATCGCCCTTCCCAGCAGCAGATTGGCCGCATTGGCGCACGCGATCAACAGCACTAAGTTGACCGCGGCCAGCATCGCTTTCATCACTTGCCGAATGCGCGGGTGGATGTTGTATTCGCTGACATTCTGAACTACCGCACCCAGGTCCTTGTTGGTGTCGGGGTATTCGGTTGCGAGCTGCTGGGCTACGGCCGCAACTTCCGCGTTGGCCTGTCCTATGCTCACACCTCGAGCAAGGCGGCCCAGTATGCCCAGATCGCGCTGCCCTCTGGCCTCCGACTGCGGGTCGATCAGCGGAAGAAACAGATCGTTGTCTCCGGCCAGCCGAACGTCAAGCGCAGTGACGCCGATTATGGTCGTCGGGTTTTCATCGATCAGCACGGTTTTACCGATGATTGAACTATTTTTGCCATAGCGCCTCGCCCAGAGCCGATAGGTCATCAGGGCAACTCTCGGCGCGCCCGGCCAGGTGTCGGCCGGGGTGAGGTCCCGTCCCAGAAGCGGTGTTTGGCCGATGGCCGAGAGAGTGTTTGCGGTCATACGCACGGCCCGGCAATGCTCAGGAAAGTTCGCATCGTCGCTCAGGTTGAGGGCGGTATATTGGACCGCCGCCAGTTGGTCGAACGAGTGCAGCCGCGCCGCGAAGTCCTTGTAATCGGGGTAGGAGAACTCCTGCAGCGGCTCATTGTGCGCGCGGTCAAAACTTGAGAGATAGGCGATCCGGTCACTGTCCTGGAACGGAAGGTTGCGGAACAGCGCGGCATTGACAATCGTGAACACCGCGGTATTCAAACCGATGGCCAGCGCCAGCCCACCGACCACGAACAAGGTAAAGGCCGGGCTGTGACTCCAGAATCGCACCGCGTAGCGGATGTCGCTCCAAAACGCTTCCAGAGCGCCGAGTCCTA
>Ga0307478_10004094_pt1 | contig 10494 bp, 8 predicted proteins | sample atmos_gasesECM4C_2_FD_203713 | JGI IMG/M metagenome (GOLD analysis project Ga0307478, IMG submission 203713) | Hardwood forest soil microbial communities from Morgan-Monroe State Forest, Indiana, United States - atmos_gasesECM4C_05 | ecosystem: Environmental > Terrestrial > Soil > Temperate...
CCAACCTGGCGAAACCGTCCGCACCATGCTCGCCGTACGCAATCTCGAAGAAGAAAATAAATACATCTTCTTCGCCACCCGCAACGGCCTGGTAAAAAAATCCGAACTTCGCGAATTCATGCACGTCCGCTCCAACGGCATCAACGCCATCAACATCGAAGAAGGAGACGAACTAGTAGCCGCCCGCATCACCAACGGCAACCAAATCGTCTTCATTGCCACGCACGAAGGCATGGCCATCCGCTTCGACGAAAATCACGTCCGCCCCATGGGCCGCGCCGCCTACGGCGTAAACGGCGTCAACCTCGAAGAACGCGACTACGTAGTAGGCATGACGGTCACGCCCAAACCACAAGCAGAAACAGCAACAACCGCGGCTCATGAGGGGACAGAGAACGACCATGTGGGGACGGACGCATTCGTCCGTCCGGCAAGCGAAGCGAGCAAAGGCGAGGGAGAAGCCGTAAGCGAGATCCCCCCCACCGAAACCGTAGACCTAACCCAAAAAGGCACCCTGATCCTCTCTGTAACCGAAAACGGATACGGCAAGCGCACCCCCGCCGACGAATACCGCCTCACTAACCGCGCCGGCAAAGGCGTAATCAATATCAAAACAACGGAACGCGTGGGCAAAGTGGTAGCCATCGCGCTGGTAGACGAAAATTCCCAGGTTATGCTAATCAGCCAATACGGCAAAATCATCCGTATGGATTCCAAAACCATCCGCGAATCCGGCCGCAACGCCCAAGGCGTCCGCCTCCTCCACATGGAGCCCGGCGACCGAGTAGCCGCGGCCGTTGTCCTGGCCCCAGAAGAAGAACCAAACGGAAGTAATGGAGGCACGCTACTTCAGTAGGAAGATATTTCTTGTGTGGAAGTACCTCTCTTGTGGAAGAGTTTGCCGATGTGGAGCGGGCACTCTTGCCCGCTGCCTTTGACCTTGCCTTTTTGACTTTGACCGGCACGACGTTCAGTCGTGCCATGTGCCACTCAATAAAGGATGTGGGCTTCAGCCCCCGAGGTCCTTCTGAGAAAAGTAAGTACTAGGTACTACTTCACTCCCTGCTTCCGATTAATCTCCCACGAAAACTCCGTAACAAAATTCAACAACGTCCCCCACCCCACTTGCTCCGCCGCCGCCCGCCCACCGTTGGTAAATGCGTTCTTCGGACTCGGCTTCCAAGCCGTTGCAATCATCCCCCCGCCAAACGCTCCTCCATACAACGCCCACTGCGGACGCAAATGCTCCTCGCTGCGATCGTAAGTCACTAAATTCCTGATAAACGCATGTCGCGTTCGCCGCCACAGCCCACTGCATTTGCACTGGTCATAGCGCACCTCATATCCCAGCTCCGCATTGCCCAAAGCCGCCAGACTGTTCGCCGCAATAAATTGTCCCTCCCGCGACGCAAACCGCTCCGCATACCCCGCCCATCCATCGTCCCACTGGTAAGGCACGCCGCGCGCCTGGTCAATCCCCGCCGCAAACATCCGCTTCAGATAAGCTTCCGGAGTAATCAGCGTCTCTCGCAGATAGATAACTTCCCGTTCCTCTCGCGTAGGAGTGACCAGCGTCCGGTTCCTGCCCACATACTCCCCCGCGACCCATCCCGACTCCCAATCCCGCGCCCGCAGCAGCTCGTGCTTAGTCTTGTGCGTGACAAATTCCACCGGATTCCCACTCTGTGCTTTCTTCTTGCTCTCCCCCGGCGAATCAGGAGGTTGTTTCTCCGGCGTTTGTCCAGAAGTAGAGTTCTGCGCCGGACTCTGCGTCGGCTCACCCCCCTGCGCCCAGCCCAGCTTCGTCACCACCAACAAGCACATGATCGCCAGCACCAAGCACGCTCTACCCTGTGGCCCCGAAGCCTGCCCTGAGCGAAGCCGAAGGGTCCTCTGTGTTAAAGCCTTTGACGTCCCCGCCATTCGATAAAACCCCAATGCCGAACTCCCCTTGGATGCATTCGTTCTGCAACGGCGTTGTTAAGAAAGCTCTATCCGTGTTTATCCGTGCAAATCAGTGGCGAACAATTCTTCCTACCCCCTCTCAAATGCATGCTTCTTCTCCAACTCTTCCACCGCCGCCCGCATAGCGGCTTCAAATTTCTCAGCCTGCCCCATCAACCCCGCGGTAGCCTCCGCCCATTCGCGCTCCACGCGCACCGACCCATCCCCTGCCAGCCGCGCCGCGATTTCAACCAAAAGCTCTGCACTACTCTCCAGATACTGCGCGTCGGTAGGATCCCCAATCCAAACTCGCTGGGCACTAGATACTGGGTACTGGGCACCCACCTTCGTCCCCCAATAAACCTTCCGCTCAATAAAAGTAGCAATCACCTCATCCGTAGCCTTCCCAAATACCCACTTCCCCCGCTTAAAGTCATAATGCCGACTGGAGAACGCCACCGGCTTCAGCTTCCCCGACTTCACAAACTCGATCTGCCGATGGTCCACTTCCTTCCGCAAAGCATTGATCACCGGAGCCTCCACATCCTCAGGCTCCAGCGACGCCACCACCTCTCTTACTGTAGCCGACAAATTCACCGCCACCGGCGCATGCAACCCATCCGAATTCTCCAGCCGGATGTCCCCATGCAGCACCCAGAAATCCGCCCCCGAAGTCGACCGATGAAACGGCCACTCCAACAAAATAGTCAAAGGCAACCCACCCAACGTAACCCAAATCTTTTTCGCCGAATCAACCTGCGCCATGTCTCAAACACCTCTTAACGTAGGACTTGAAATGAATTTGTCATGAGGAACCGAAATTAACTTGTCATGCTGAGCGGAGTGAAATCGTCCGAAGGACGATCTTACCGAGTCGAAGCACCTCATACCAGCCGCCACAACCACAAGCCCCGACGGGAGTTCCATTTGCACTCACTAGCTACTAGGTACTAACTACTTCTTCCTGACCTTAGTCCCCATCCGCAGCAACTTCCTCACCGTCCCCGTAGGCAGCCGCTTCATCTGATCATGCAACTCCGTCACCGCCTCAAAAAATCCAGCCATAGCCGCCAGCCGCTCCCGCGTAAAGTCCGCCCCGGTCTCTTTCGGATCCAACTCCTCCAAACTCCGCCGCAGCATCTCCCGCGTAGGGTCTATCTCCCGCCGCTTCCTCTGCTCAATTACCAGCCGGAACATCTCCCAAACATCTTTCATGGACTCATAATGTTCCCGTCGGTCGCCCAGCACATGCACCGCCCGCACAATCCCCCAACCCTCCAGCTCCCGGATCGAGGTACTAACATTCGACCGCGCCACGCTCAAAGTCTCCGCAATCTCCTCCGCCGGCAAAGCCCGCGGCGACAAATACAGCAATGCATGGATCTGCGCCACCGTCCGGTTAATCCCCCACCTCGTCCCCATCTCTCCCCAGTGCAAAATGTACTGTTTCTGCACCCCGGTCAAAGTAGCCATATCAGTACTTTCAGTTCAATCAGAATCTACAGAACGCACAACCGCCATGTCAAGATCGGCCCGAACGTGGACCCTCAATTCGGGTGGATTTGGATTTGGCCCTCGATTTGGATTTGGATTCGTATCAGCGCATCTTCAGCGATGCCGAAACGCCGCAGAATCAGCAACGCCTTTAGACGCCGGAGGGATCGCAACGAAAAGCGCAGCGCCGTGGAAGAGCGGCACTTCAGCGCCGCGTAAAGGCCTTTAAAGAGGAGCCGAGCTTCAGCCCCCGTGGTCGCACTCGACCCACCTACTCGCTATCAGGCGCTCGGGACTCGGAACTGCTTTTCCCAGATTCCGCCACCTTCTTCTTAGCAGGCCCCTTCCTCTCCGCCTCCGCCCGCTTCCGCTCCTGATACCGCCGATCATGAAACGCCTGGTCCGACCCTTGTTTCTTCATCCCTCCAGCTTACACCCGCCAATGTGGCGCGGACAGCTCCGCCCCCGGCTGCCCGCCCGGGAAACTACTTACTACTGCACCGTCAGCGGCAGCGTCACGGAGTGTTGGGTCGCTCCCGACGTTCCCGTGATCGTCATCGTGTAATTCCCTGCAGGAGTGCCTCCAATACCACCTGAACTTCCGCCGCTGCTGCTGCCTCCGCCGCAAGCTTGCAACATCAGCACGGTGAGAATTAGAGCGCCGCCCATCACGCAAGCCACGATCGTGTTGCCCGTCAATCGCCGCGAACCGAACCGAACTCCTATCAATATCCCAAACAGCGGAAGCGACAAAGCATAGAACAAGTGAGATTGTCCAAAAGGTGTGGCGCGAGCCAAGGTCGGCGGGGTAGTCGTAACCGTCAGAGTTGAACCGCCGCCGCTGGCATCCGGTAACGTCACTGAGGATGGTGAAAAGCTGCAGGTTGGCAACGGCGTGCCCGCGCCTTGCACACTACAGGTCAAAGCGATCGGGTTGGCGAACGAGGGTCCCTCAGGGTAAAGGGCCACGCCCTCTGTATCCGTCTTGCCTTGTTGTACAGTGATACTGGAAAACGTGAGCCAGAACGCGAAATTAGGCAGGGTATCGAACTCAGCCGTGATCGTCTGATCCGAGGATATGGCTAGATCACACGCTGGAGCGAGACCGTGGCCGCACGCGCCTCCCCAGCCGCCGAAACCCAAGTTCGGGTCCGGAGTTGCCACCAGGTAAGCGGGAAATCCACTGGGCACGCTCAATGTACAAGTTGAGGTGCAAGTGCCACCAAAGCCCGCCCAGCCTGATGAGAGCGTTGCAACAGAAACGCTTCCTGTTCCGTTGCCGGATATGGTTACGGTGAGCTTGAACATCGGGTCCACCCGTGTGGAAACCGTAGCCGTGTTGTTCGCCGTGTTCTCATCCGTTTGGTCGGCTGCCACGCTCACTGAATTATTCGCCGTTCCTGTCGCCGTCGGAATAACAGTGACGGTCAACATTGCAGAGTCTGCGGACACAAATTTTGCAATATTGCAAGTCACTATCAGATTGGCTTGCGAGCAAGTTCCCGCGCTGATGCTGGCGGATACAAAACTCATGCCGGAAGGCAACGTATCTGTGAACACTACATTCGTTGCGTCCTCTGGCCCCTGATTTTGCAGCGTGGCCTTGTAAGTAAGGGTTTGCGTTACCGATATCGGAGAGGGATTTTCGGCCAGCGTTACCGCAAGGTCCGCACCGGTTGTGGGAAAAGTATTCAGCGCAACACTGATCGTCCCGTCGTTCAGATTAGCCAGAACCACGTCTGGCCGGCCGTCCCCGTTCAAGTCGGCAACGACGAACGTTAGCGGCCCAGATCCTGTATCAAAATTCACCAAACTGGGCAGGGTTCCGTCTCCTTTGCCCAGCAGCACACTGAATCCCGGACCCGGATTGATAATGGCCACATCCAGCTTGCCATCCCCGTTGAAGTCACCTAGGCCGAGATCAAGTATGGAGGGCGGATTGCCTGGGAACCAGGGATACCCCTGAGGGGAAAGTTGCACAGGCTGGAACGTACCATCGCCATTCCCAAGGACAATCCCGACATAAGTAGTGCCTCCCTCGCAGAACATGCCCTTGCAGGGAACGAAAAACCAGTCCGCCTGATCCTGCTTCTTATCGCCGTTGAAGTCACCCAGCGTTAAGTAGCCGGTATTGCCTTCCGGCCCCGACGCAAGCGGTTTGTACTTGCCGTTACCCTGTCCGAGAAAGATGGTGAGTGGGCCGGCATATTCGAATTTGCTGTAGAGGTCGGGTATGCCATCGCCGTTAACATCGAAAAAAAGGCCATCGATGTCCTCTTCCGCACCGAAGGTTCCGTCCCCGTTTCCAGGAAAAACGCTAAAGCCATCGGGCGGTGAGCATGAGGGATCAAATTGGTGACGCTGTACAACAAGGTCCGCTTTGCCATCCGCGCTAACATCACCGGCTGCCACGAGAGTGTAGTTGGAAGGCACGTCCACCGCCTTAGTCGGAGGCTGGAAGGTTCCGTCGCCGTTGCCGAGCAAGATGTTCACGGTGGCGCCGGTGCAAGAAATCAGCACGCCTACGGGGATGCCGATCGCCAAATCCAGCTTGCCGTCGCCGTTGAAATCAGCTACCGCAATGGAGGTCGGACTTGGGGCCCCGACATCGTATGTCTTGGCGCTTTGAAACGTACCGTCCCCATTTCCGAGCAAAATGCTTACGGTTCCATTTCCACTGCCGTTGCCTGCCAGATTCAGCACCGCGATGTCGAGTTTGCCATCTCGATTGAAGTCATACACCACGATCGCGGCGGGTTCCTGTCCCACCGGATAATCTTTTGAACTGAAATTGGCCCCCGCACTCGCGCGCGCAACCAGGAATAAACTCAACGCAGCAACCAGAGCGTTCGCGGAGCGCTTCCGCAAGCGGCCAGAAAACTCACCTGAAAAATTGGCGATAAGGCAAGGGCGTTCTTTGCTCGGCATGATGAAGCTCCCCCAATCGGCAGTTCTTGCGATCCTCAGGCGGCCGCCAGGAGTATGCCCTGAAGGCCGCCAGAATCGTGGCATGACAAACTCGTGCTCTTCCGCAGCCGGCTCGCCAGCCTGGCGAGCAGAGCCCGCCACTATTACCTCGGCGGCACCGACGCTCTTGCTCGTTCCCGCCGGGCGCAGGACAGAGACCACAGCGCCCAGCGCGTTAGTCCTTGCCCGGAGACACTCTCATCGCATCAACCGTGACCACAACTGGAAGAACTGTGCCGTCCGCCAATATCAAGGAGGTGAAAATCAACCGCGCGTGGTTTCCGTCGCTGTCAAAAGCGACATTCAGCGTGGCGGTCCGCAGAAGTTCACCACTCAAGAGCACGTTTATGGTCCCACTGCCAGTGCAGTCCTGGTTCACAGTCAAACTTCCGGAGATGTCCTCCACTTCCGTTGCTCCGGCAAGGGTATGGGTCTGGCTGCCTGTGACATTTCCTTTGGAATCCTCGCTGAAGTGGCCCACCGCGGCCGCTGGAAACGGATCGGGTGCGTAGACGGTTCCGGTATAGGTATAGGCCCAGTCGCCTGCCGCCGACGACTGAGAACAATGACTGGCTTCCGCCCGAAGCGGGACCACGGTCAGAATCGCCAGAGTGGCAATGATTAGCCCTGCGTTTGCGAAGTTGCCTTTCATAACACCCTCCTTTACCTGTTGGTTTATTGCTACAGCGTGCGCCGGGTTGATTCCTACGCGACAGAAGCCAGAAATGTCCTGAAGAAGGGCTGAGTTTCCACCGAGGTTTGGCTGAGGACCGATCGAGTGCGGCAGTTGGACGACAGGGTTATAATTGTCCGACTCGGGTTCGCTTGGGGGCAGCCTTGAATGGCGACTTCCGCGTCGGTACCTGGTTGGTCCAGCCCAACCTGAACACTGTCTCCCAGAATGGCGCCACAGTTCGTCTGGAGCCAAAGGTGATGGAGGTGTTGGTGTGCCTGGCCTCCCAACCTGGCCAGCCTCTATCCAAAGAGGTAATTCTCAAAACCGTCTGGCCGGACACCTTCGTTACAGAAGACGTTCTGACCCGCTCCATCTCAGAGCTCCGTCGCACCTTTCAGGACGATCCTCGGGAATCCCGCATAATCCAGACGATCTCCAAGCGCGGCTACCGGCTGATAGCCGCCGTAGAGCGAGAACGCCCGCGTGAGCTTACTTCCACACTCAACGGCGGAGCACAAGACCAAACTTCGCCGGGCAATCCTCGCCGCAATCGCCGCGTTGGAATCGTTCTGGGACTACTTGCTGCCGCCCTGGTTATCGCCGTTCTCATCGCCAGACCCAAAGTCTCGCATTGGTTTTCTGGCAGTGCGGATTTTCCTCAGGTACGCTCGATCGCCATCTCGCCTCTGAAAAATCTGTCGCGCGACCCGGGCGAGCAATACCTTGCCGATGGCATTACCGACGAACTCATTACCAATCTGTCCCAGATCCGTTCGTTGACCGTCATCTCAAGAACCTCATCCGCAACTTACGTGGACACGCGCAAGCCTTTATCGCAGATTGCTCGCGAACTCAGCGTGGACGCGGTAGTGCAGGGCACTGTAATCCGCTCGCATGGACGGATCCGGGTTACAGCGGAACTGATTCAGACAGTCCCGGAGAGGCATCTCTGGGCGGGGAGCTTTGAAAGCGCATTGCAGGACGTGGTGACTCAGCAAAGAGGGCTTGCCCGCAACATCGCCGTCGCGGTTGCCGCCCAGTTGACGCCTCAAGAAAGCCAGCGCCTCGCACGCGCCACTCCCGTGAATCCCGAAGCCTACAGAGATTATCTGCTGGGCGAATACTACCTTTGGAATCGCTTGAGTCCTGAGGGCCGGAAACAAGCCATGCAATATTTGGAGCGTGCCGTGGCCGAAGACCCCAGCTATGCACCCTCCCACGCCAGCTTGGCCCAAGCCTATTTCCGGCTCGCGCCTATGTTAAACAACTCCAAGCCGAATGCTTTGTTTGAACGCTCAAGAGCAGCGGCTTTCAGGGCCGTTGAATTAGACGATTCTCTGCCAGATGCCCACCGCATCATGGGAGTTATCCACTTCGTTTCCTGGAACCTGGCGGCGGCTGGGAAAGAATTCGAACGGTCACTGGAGTTGCAACCCGGCGATGCAAGGAATCTTCACTTCCACGCCGTGTTCCTCGATGTCGAGGGACGTCATGAGGAAGCCATCTCGGAGGCTCGCCGCGCCGTCGCCCTTGATCCTCTCAATATTAGCGTGCAAAGTGCTCTCGGTAAGATCTACACTTCCGCCGGCCGCTACGATGAAGCTATTGCGGAGCTAAACCGCGTTCTTGCTATGGACCCCGGGAATACGGAAATTCGTGCGCTTGTCGGCCGGGCCTATGAATTGAAAGGGAACTATCCACGCGCGATTGAGGAACTGCAAAAGAGCCGCTCAGACGCTTTGCAGTCTTCCGAATCGGTAGCTTATTTGGGGTATATCTTCGCGAGAGAGGGGAAGCTGGCTCAGGCGGCCGCTTGCCTGGAAGATCTTCGCCGAATGTCCGGCAATTCCTCCTCCGACGTCTCACCCGTCGACTTTGCCATCGTCTACGCCGGCATGGGAGACACCGGGAAAAGTGTAGCTTGGTTGCAGCGAGGCTACCGTCAACACAGTCAGTCTGTGTTGGATATTGCCTTGATGCCTGAACTCGCCAGTCTACGCAATGATTCGCGATTCCAGGACCTTGTGCGCCGCATAAATCTCCCATCCGGTTAACCCGCGTAGTTTTTTGCGCCGCTGGCAACCAACCACCGCTCTTGTCTACAATCGGACTTCCCATGCACCCCGCCCGCATCGCCGAACTGCTCCAGCCTTTCCTATCCCCCGCCCCAAATCCTTGTCATTCCGAATCGGGCCAAAGGCCCGGTGAGGAACCTGCTGTCCCTGCTGCCCTCTCCGAAATGCAACTCCAAAGTATATCGACGTTGATCGATCTACTCCTCCGCTGGAACTCCCGCATCAACCTCACCGCCATCCGCCACGAAGAAGGCATCGTCACCCGCCACTTCGGCGAATCCCTCTTCGCCGCCCGCCTCCTGTTCCCGAAGACCTACCCTGTGACCTCTGTGTCCTCTGTGCTAAAAGATTTTGACTCTTCCAAAAACCAACGGCGACCGCCCAACGACCGAGTAGCCGACCTCGGCTCCGGCGCCGGCTTCCCCGGCGTCCCGATAAAACTCTGGGCCCCCAACATCTCCGTCACCTTGATCGAATCCAACCAAAAGAAAGCCGCCTTCCTCCACGAACTGGCCCGTACCCTTACATTGACGGACATCAATATACAAAACGTCCGCGCCGAAACCCTCCCTCCATCCACCTTCGACGTAGTAATCCTCCGAGCCGTAGAGCGCCTCCCCAAAGTCCTGCCAGTAGCCGCCAAACTCTTATCCCCCGCCGGGCGCCTGGCCCTTCTGATCTCCACCTCCCAACTAGAATCAACTCGCTCCACCCTCCCCAATGTCTCCTGGAACGTCCCGATCGCCATCCCCAACTCCCAATCCCGCATCCTCCTCATCGGCATCCCAGAACCAAGAATGTAACAAGTGGAATGGACTAGCCATTATTGACCGCGCCAAGATAGCAATCGGAGCGTCACTTCGTTCGATGACAGCCATGAAGTGGTAGATTAATGAAGATTTCTCAATGTCCTGCCTTAATCTATTGAATGTTCCAACCGGAACATTCATCACAAATGTTCCGGCTGGAACATTTTAGCGATATGTTCCGACTGGAACATTCTGGTCGTGTTCCCGTTGGAACAATGGATGCCTCTCGACGATTCCGCCTCAAACTACGTCAAGCTGTGTTCAATGTTCCAACCGGAACATTCAACCTGTTTCGCCGATACGCCCCCTACGGAAAACTGATTTGAATGTTCCGACCGGAACAGTGGACACGTTTTGCACACAATTCAACTTCCAGACGGTAATTCGACCTTGCATTTGAAACGCGAATCGCACTATTCTGCCAACAGCTCTGGCTCCTCGACAATTTATGGGACGCGTTATCGCTGTTGCCAATCAGAAGGGCGGCGTGGGCAAGACTACGACCGCCATCAACCTAGCCGCGTCCTTC
>Ga0307478_10004095_pt1 | contig 10494 bp, 6 predicted proteins | sample atmos_gasesECM4C_2_FD_203713 | JGI IMG/M metagenome (GOLD analysis project Ga0307478, IMG submission 203713) | Hardwood forest soil microbial communities from Morgan-Monroe State Forest, Indiana, United States - atmos_gasesECM4C_05 | ecosystem: Environmental > Terrestrial > Soil > Temperate...
TCATAGGGGTATCGTGGCGTTTTCTTTCCTCTGGCGCAGTTCTGTCTGGATATGGTTCGGAATTGCGATTGCGCAGGTCGGCATGGCCCAGGAGCCGTCTCCAAAAGCACCGCAGGCGTCTCAAACTGCGCCGCAACCACCGACGGCAAATCCGCTGCCAGACCAGCAGCTTCCACCAACGATTCGAGTGAACACGAGTGTCGTGCTGGTGCCGACGCTGGTGGAAAAGCCATCGGGCGAAGTGGTCTATGGGCTAACAGAAAAAGACTTCACGCTCGAAGATAATGGCGTGAAGCAGGATATTCATATCGATGACGATCTCGATAGCCAGCCGGTTTCGCTGGTCGTCTGCATGCAACGCGGACGGTCGAGCGCGCTTGAATTCGATAAGCTCGCGAAGCTTGGCCCGCTACTCGATCTGTTTACTGCGGGCGGCCGCGGGGAAGTGGCGCTGGTGGAATTCGATTCGAAGCCAATGTATCGGGAAGGCTTCTCGCGCGACACTGCCAACATCACCGAAGACCTGCAGCAATTGAGGCCGGGAAACGGCGGTGCCGCAATCTTTGATGCAGTGGGATATTCCGTCGATCTGCTCGAGCATCGTCCGCCAGATCACCGGCGCGTGCTGCTGCTGATCAGCGAATCGCGCGATCACGGCAGCAAGAATGTCAGCGCGCAGGATCTGGTCGAGCGCATCGGCACCAGCAACACGCTTGTGCTAAGTCTGACCTATTCGCCTACAAAAGCCGGTTTGATGGATTGGGGGAAGGGGAATGGCGAAGGCGGATCATCGATGAACCTGCTTGCTCCATTGATGATGGCGATTGCGGCAGTGCATAAAAATGCCGCGCGCGAGCTCGCCGTGATGAGCGGTGGTGAATATGCCGCCTTCACAAGGGAAAAAGCGTTTCAGGATCGAGTGGATGAGCTGGCGAGCCATGCCCGCAATCGCTATATTCTCAGCTTCCGTCCAACTGACCTGGCGCCGGGTCTGCACAATATTCAGGTGAAGCTCAACAACGATTACAACGCGCGCGTGGTGGCGCGAGCCAGCTATTGGGCTGTGAACGACGCAGCCAACGATCCGACGAAACAATAACGATCTCTGAAATCGTCTACCTGATGTGTTGGCCAGGTGGTCTGGCTGGCACTTCGATTTTTTCTGGAAGAGGAGCATGGAAATGAGTGAGTGGGTAAAACTAACAGCGAGCGATGGGCATGAGCTGGACGCCTATGTGGCGAAACCGGAAAGCGAACCGGTTGCTGGATTGGTCGTGGTGCAGGAAATCTTCGGCATTAATGCACACATCCGAGCTGTTGCCGATGGATATGCAAAGGATGGATTTCTCGTGGTCGCCCCTGCTTTATTTGACCGCGTCGAAAAACATGTTGAGCTGAAGTATGAGGGCGAAGATAGGCAAAAAGCGATGGCGCTCATGACAAAGTTGAACATGGGAGATGCACTGAAAGATACGGCGGCTGCTTTGGATTATGCCCGCATCCAAAGCGGCAGGAAAACCGGAGTGATCGGATATTGCTTTGGTGGTACGGTGGCGTGGCTAAGTGCGACGCGACTGAAAGTGGACGCGGCTGTTGGATATTATGCGGGGCGCATTGGCAGCTTCAGCGCTGAAACGCCTGCGGCTCCTGTGATGCTGCACTTTGGCAAGTTGGACAAGCACATTCCTAAAGAAGACATTGACCGGCTGCAAGCGGCGCATCCGGAGGTACAAGTTTTCTGGTATGACGCCGATCACGGATTCAACTGCGATGCACGGTCAAGCTATGAACCGGCATCGGCGAAACTGGCGCGCGAACGATCATTAGCGTTTCTGACAAAGAACCTTGCCGAAAATTAGGCGATATGCCCGGAAGATGCACGCATGATGATATTTTCTGCGCTGCTTCCATATCTTTGCGAAAAAAAGTTGCTAATTTGGGATAAATGGCGCATTTTGGCGTCGTCATGCGATCGGGCTGCATCTATGGGAAGATACTATTTTCAAATGAGATGACATCGCCCGATATTCCTGACCGCGAAAGGTGACGACGCGCGACCATGGCGACAAGCGAAGCGATTGCTGAACCAAGACTGATAGCGCAGGACCGCTGGCGTCCTCGCGTCAATCCCTGGATCATTGCCGCAACGGTGGCCCTGGCCGCGTTCATGGAGGTGCTGGACACTTCCATCGCCAATGTGGCCCTGCCGCACATTGCCGGCAGCCTGGGTGCCAGCCAGGACGAGAGCACCTGGGTGCTGACGGCATACCTTGTATCAAACGCAGTTGTCCTGCCCATGGGCGGATGGGCGACGAGCATCATGGGGCGCAAGAACTTCTTCATGTTCTGCATCACCATCTTCACCATCAGCTCGTTCCTCTGCGGCATTGCTCCCTCGCTCGGGTTCCTTCTGCTGTTTCGCGTGATTCAAGGCGCTGGCGGCGGCGGTCTGCAGCCAATGGCACAGTCCATCATGGCTGACTCATTCGAGCCGTCGAAACGCGGCCTTGCCTTTGCGCTTTACGGTCTCGTTGCGATTCTCGCTCCCTCCATCGGTCCCACCCTCGGCGGCTGGATAACCGACAATTACAGTTGGAATTGGATTTTCTACATCAACATTCCCGTTGGGATACTCACGCTGATTCTTACCAACCGCCTGGTGGAAGACCCCCCGTGGATCAAGGCCGACCGCAAAAATCTGCTGAATGTGGACCGTATGGGCATCGCGCTACTCGTGATTTCCATGTCCGCACTACAGATCATGCTCGACAAAGGTGAAGAAAAGGACTGGTTCCAGTCGGAGTTCATCCGCTTCTTCGGCATCACTTTTGCGATTTCGTTCGTCATTCTTCTCCTGTGGGAGTGGTTCAGGAAAAATCCCATCATGGAATTGCGCTTGCTCAAGAACCGCAATTTCGCGACGTGTTGTTTCCTGATGCTCTTCACCGGTGGCCTGCTGAATGCGACCACCGTGTTGCAACCGCAATTCCTGCAGGCGCAGCTTGGCTACACCGCAACCGTCGCGGGCCTATCGCTTTCAGCTGGTGGAGTGGTCCTCCTCTTCATGGTGCCGATCGCAGGGCAGTTAGTAAGCCGAATTCCGGCGCGCAACATCATCGCGGGCGGCTTCTGCGCTGCCGTTGTTGGCTACTATTTCAGCGCGCTGCACATCAATCTCGGCTTGAGCTTCGGGATGGCGTCTGTCATCAGAATCCTTCAGGTTCTCTTCATTCCATTCGTCTTTATCGCTGTCACCACTGCGGCCTATTTCGGCATGCCGGTGGAGAAGAACAATCAGATTTCCGGTCTCATCAATTTTGTCCGCAACATCGGCGGCAGCATTCTCATTTCACTCACCAATGCTGGCGTGACCGAACTGGGCCAGTTCCACCAGAACCAGTTGCTCAAGCACATAACTCCAGACAGCGCGAATCTGCAGAACCAGGTCAATGCGCTCAGCAATGTCTTTACCCGAAGCGCAGGCTCGGCAAACGCGAACTACCTGGCGCAGGGGCAAATCTATAACCAGATGCAGCAGCAATCGCACACACTTGCCTATCAGGATATGTACTTTATCCTGTGTGCCACGTCGCTCATTATGGTTCCGCTGACTTTTCTGCTGCGTAAAAACAAACCGGGAGCAGGCGGCGAAATCGCCGTTCACTGAGGTATAGAATCACTCATATGCCTAAGCGCGTAGTTGTTGTCGTATGTACGGCCATCCTGTTGATCACAGGAATGCTGTCTTCGGCTGTGTGCGAGATGGCGTGTCTACCGCAAGCGTCAACCGGAGCCTGCTGTGGTCAGCAGATGCAGCATCAGGACCACTACAGCAACGTCGGCGCAGTTGCCATCGTGAACGGCCATCAGTGCGATCTTCCGCAGGACAATTCCGCGACTTTCACTGCTGACGTTTCTGTCATTCAGCTTCACGCAATAAACAGCACGAGCACGATACTGCCAACGCTCAGCGCAAGGACTTCCATTGCGGGCAGGCATGATTTGTCTCTGGATGCATTCCTGAAACGACCTTCCGCCACTCCATTACGCATCTGATACACCGACTCCTCTGATCGAAAGACAGCGGCTTGCAAATGCCGTTGTATATCTTCGTCCGCTTACCTTGAGGAGTTTTTGTGAAGCGCATTTTTTATTTATCGCTGCTGTTGTGCAGCGCTGCGGCTGTTGCTCAGCAGCCAATGTCCATGCCAATGTCTAGTGATTCGGACATGGCGGGAATGATGGATCGCGGCAATCACACGTTTTTGCAGCAGATTGAGCACCATGCAAGTTCCGGCACCAGTGCCGAGCCGAATTCAACACCAACGCCCATGTGGATGACCATGCATGGCGACTGGATGCTGATGTTTCACGCCAACGCATTTATTACCGATGAGCAACAGACGAGCACGCGCGGCGGAGACAAATTCTTCTCGACAAACTGGTTTATGCCGATGGCTCAGCGCCAGCTGGGACCCGGCGTTCTTACGTTACGGACCATGCTGAGCCTTGAACCTGCGACGATTACAGATCGGCAGTACCCGCTGCTCTTCCAGCAGGGCGAGACCGCTTACGGCAAACCGATTGTCGACGGACAGCACCCGCACAATTTCGTGATGGAGTTGGCTGCACTCTACGATTGGAAGCTCGGCGAGAAGTCGCTGCTCTCGTTTTATGCGGCTCCGGTGGGCGATCCGGCGATTGGGCCAACCGCCTATCCGCATCGGGCATCAGCATTTGAAAATCCTGTGGGCACGCTCGGGCATCATCAGGAGGATTCGACTCACATCGCTTATGACGTAATTACCGTCGGCTTCACGCAGGGCATCGCTCGCATCGAAGCTAGCGGATTTCATGGCCGTGAACCGAATGAGCATCGCTGGCAGGTGCAGCAGGGAGCGATTGATTCCTGGTCGACAAGGCTCACGGTGCAGCCTGGAAAAGACTGGAGCGGCCAGTATTCTTACGCGCGCATCCACAGTCCTGAAGCGCTGTTTCCAACGGAAAATCAGGAGCGCATGACGGCGTCAGTCATGTACAACCGTCCGATGCAGCATGACAACTGGGCAAGTACCATTGCATGGGGAAGAACGCGCTCACTCACAGATAACGTCATCCAGAACAGCTATCTTCTCGAATCGACGTTGCGATTTGCCAAGGATAACTACGTCTGGACGCGCATGGAGAATGTGGACCGCACCACGGAATTGCTGCTCGGGGAAAATCCTGTTCCGAGCGGGTTCGAAGAAGAGCCCGCAGGCCGCGTACAGGCATACACATTTGGCTACGATCGCGACGTTCATCTTTTGCCGCATTGGGAAACAGCGATTGGAGCGCAGACTTCTGTCTACGACCCCGGCTCGCGATTGCAGCCTGTATACGGGAGCGATCCGATGGGAGTGGTTGTATTTTTGCGACTTAGACCACTCGGAAGTAAAATGTGATAGAAGGCTCATGTTTTTAGCATCATTCGCTTTCAAGCAACATCCAGAACCGATAGAGCAGGGTTGGGCGCTTTCTTGTGAATGACGAACGACGCTAAAGAAAAAATAGAACCAGAAAAACCGGCATCTTCTCGGGACTATTCGCACGCGTGGCGCGCTCTGCGCCACCGTAACTTTCGCCTGTTCTTTGGTGGCCAGAGCATTTCGCTCATCGGTACCTGGATGACGCGTATCGCCACTGCATGGCTCGTCTATCGACTTACGAAGTCATCGCTGTTGCTGGGCACGGTCAGCTTTGCCGGGCAGATTCCTACGTTTTTGCTCGCGCCTTTTGCCGGCGTCCTTGTGGACCGCCTGAACCGGCGCAATGTGCTTGTCTGGACGCAGGTTCTGGCGATGGTGCAATCACTGGCGCTGGCCGCGCTCACTCTCACGAAAGTCATTAACATTCACGAAATTCTAGCCCTGAGCGTCTTTCAGGGCATGATCAATGCGTTTGACATGCCCGGACGCCAGTCTTTCATGGTGCAGATGGTCGAAAACCGCGGCGATCTTTCAAACGCTATCGCCATCAATTCGTCCATGGTGAATCTGGCGCGGCTTGTTGGGCCGTCATTGGCTGGACTTGTGATTGCCGCCACGAATGAAGGCTGGTGCTTCCTGATTGACGGCGTGAGCTACATTGCTGTCATCGCATCACTGCTGCTGATGCGAGTGAATGTAGATGCTTTGAAACGCTCGACTGCGTCGATGCTCGACCAGCTGAAAGAAGGTTGGACCTATGTTTCAAACTTCGCGCCCATTCGAACGATTCTACTGCTCTTTGCTGTGATCAGCTTGATGGGCATGCCCTTCGTGGTGTTGATGCCGGTTTTTGCGGCGCAAGTGCTCCATGGCGGTCCTCACACGCTTGGCTTCCTGATGGGTGCGCTCGGCGTGGGGGCACTCACATCGGCGCTGTCACTGGTGCTCCGAAAATCGGTGCGCGGGCTTTTAAAGATGATTCCCATTGCTGCGGCTGTCTTTGGAACAGGGCTGATCGCCTTCGGGCTCTCGCATGTTTTATGGCTCTCGCTGCTCCTGATGCTGTTTACGGGTTTTGGCATGATGCAGGGATTGACGGCCAGCAACACGATCATTCAGACGCTGGTGCCGGAAGATAAGCGCGGGCGCGTGATGAGCTACTACACGGTTGCGTTTGTGGGCATGGCTCCGTTTGGAAGCCTGATGGCAGGCGGGCTTGGGCATGCTATTGGAGCGCCGCGCACGGTTATCATCAGCGGCGTTGCGTGTATCGCCGGTTCGCTATGGTTCTGGTCGCGGATCAAGCTTATTCGCAAGGATGTGCGGCCTATTTACGAGCAACTCGGGATTCTGCAGCCGAAGGTGCCCGTCGTTATCGAAGAAGAAGCTAGCAGCTAACTTCTCCTCTGCTATCCTTTGTATCCAGAATCAGATTCTTAATACCATTTGCAACGGATTCAGGGAGCCAGCGATGCCATCCTCTGCTTTTTTCCGCGGAACGCTCGTGTTCTGTGCGGCAGTTTTTTGTTTGCATGCAACGGCGCAGGTTGACCAGAGTTATGCGCGCGATCCAAAGCAAGCCGTCGATCAGGACTACACCCAGGGCATCGCAAAATATACAACGCTCCCTGAGCTGAACTCCTCACTGACGGATTACCTGCCTGCATCGCAGACGCTTCCTACGCCGGCGAAAGTGCTGGGCGATGTTGCCGGCGCGCCAGACATGCTCCCGTATGCCGAAGACACGTATCGCTACTTTCGCCTGCTCGAAGCGGCGAGCCCTCGTGTAAAGGTCTTCACGATCGGGCATACAGAAGAAGGCCGCGAGATGATCGCCGTGGCCGTGGCAGATGAATCGCTGCTGAAAAACTACAAAGAGAATGATGCGCGGCTGGCAAAGTTGGCTGACCCGCGGACCATCAACATGAACGATGCGACGGCTGCGGAACTGGTGAAGCAGTCTGTGCCCGTTTACTACATGACAGGCACGATTCACTCGACAGAAACCGGGGCGCCGACAGCGCTTATGGAGCTGGCCTACCGGCTTGCTGTCGATAATTCGCCATACATCCAGTTCATCCGTACGCATATGATCACGCTCATCACCCCGGTCGTGGAAGTAGATGGGCGCGACCGCATGGTCGATGTCTACAGATGGCATAAGGCGCATCCGAATGAAAATTATCCGCGCCTTATGTATTGGGGGCATTACGTTGCTCACGACAACAACCGCGACGCCATGACGCTGACGCTCGATCTCTCTCGCAATGTGCTCGACACTTATGTTGGATGGCATGCGCAGGTGCTGCACGATCTGCACGAATCAGTTCCGTTTCTCTATGACAACACCGTGGGCGACGAGCCGTACAACGCGTGGCTTGATCCTATTCTCACGAACGAATGGGAGATGATCGGCTGGAATAACGTGCAGGAGATGACGAAGTTGGGCATGCCCGGCGTTTTCACGCATGGCGACTTCGATACGTGGAGCCCTGGCTATCTGATGTTCCTGGCGGCGATGCACAACGGCATCAGCCGTCTGTATGAGACCTTCGGCAACGGCGGCGCAGACACGGTCGAGCGCATTCTCACGCCTGGCGAATACTCGCGAACGTGGTTCCGTCAGAATCCGCCTTATCCTAAGGTGAAGTGGTCGCAGCGCGACAACAATAACTATGAGCAGACGGCTCTGCTGGTTTCGCTCAATTATTTCGCGCAGAACGCGCAGACCTTTCTCAACAATTTTTATCTCAAAAGCAAGCGGTCAATTTCGAAGCCGAATGATGCTGGTCCGGCCGCCTATGTCCTTCCGGCCAATGAAGACTCACAAGACCGTCAGCGAATGTTGCTCGACATCCTCCGCGCCCAGCATGTCGAGATCAGCAAGACGGTTGAAGCGGTCACCGTCGCCGTTCCGTCCAAACCGAAACGCGAAAGCAGAGACGAAGCAGGCGACAAGGAAACCACACCTCAGCCTCCGAAGACGGAAGAGCGAACCTTTCCCGCAGGTAGCTATGTGATTCGCATGGACCAGCCCTACTCGCGCATCGCCGATGCGTTGCTCGATCGCCAGTATTGGGCGCCGAACGATCCGCAGAAGACTCCCTATGACGACACAGGCTGGTCATTGCCTGCTCAGTTCAGCGTGGAAGCCGTGCGCTTGACTGAACCGGCCATCCTGAAAACTCCAATGCAGATGGTCAAAGATGAAGCTGTCACAAAGAGCACCCCGGGTTCCGGGCCGATCTATTTGATAGCCAATCATGCCGATCCTGGTGTCATCACGCTGCGCTATTTGCTCAAGAGCGCAACTGTATCGGTTACAGATGCGCCGTTCTCTGCAAACAGCCAGCAATTTCCCGCAGGGTCGTTGATTGTGAAAGATGTTTCGTCCGATGAGATGAGGTCTGCGCTGGAGAAATCGGGACTGACTGCGACATCCGCGAGTACCGCACCCTCCGTTGCTGCACACTCCGTCACCGCCCCGCGCATTGCGATGATGCACACTTGGCTCAGCACGCAGACCGAAGGTTGGTGGCGGCAGGCCTTCGACAAGCTGGGAGTGCCGTTCGATTACATCAGCACGCAGACAGTCAGTAGTGAAGACGATTTGCGTTCAAAGTATGACGTCATTATTTTCGCTCCAGTCGGAGGAGTGCGCGCGCAGCAGATCATTCAGGGGCTGCCGATGTGGGGTAACGCGCTGCCGTGGAAGAAGACTGAACTCACGCCGAACCTGGGCCGCATTGATTCAACTGATGACATGCGCCCCGGCCTTGGCTATGTTGGCGTCGATCACCTGCGCCATTTTGTCGAACAGGGCGGGCTGCTCATCACCTCGCAAGACACAGCGCAGTTCGCGATCGACACCGGCCTGGCGCCGGGCGTTTCCGTAGTCGCCCATGGCGATTTGAAAGTCGTGGGAACATTGCTCGCGACAGCCGTTGTCGATGCGAAGACACCGGTTCTTTATGGATACAGCAAGCCGCTTACGGTCTACAGCGAAGACGGCCTCGCCTTGAACGTCAGCAATACTGTTGGTGGCACACGTGGTCCACGCTTTGGAAGCAGCGACGAGCGGCCAACCGGACGCGGTGGCCCGGATGATCCGGATGTCCCGCAAGGGCGCAGGTATGTTGCTCCTGAAGTGCAGCCAAAGCCCAAGCCTTGGGAGCCGATGCCGTTGAATGAAGAGCAGATGCGCAATAACCCAAATGTGATCCCCGCCAATCTACGACCGCAAGTCATCCTGCGCTATGCGGATAAGGATGGGCTGTTGGTATCAGGCCTGCTTGATCACGGAGATCTGCTGGCCCAGCGTGCAGTGATCGTGGCGGCACACCTGGGCAAAGGATCGGTTCTGCTCTTCGCCAATAATCCGGTTTACCGAGGTGAGACGATCGGCAGCTACCCGCTTGTATTCAACGCGATTCTCAATTTCGATCATCTGAGTAGCAGCGGTAGCGCAGGACAGTAATTCTCAGAGAATGCAAGTCAAAATGAATGCCATCGCAAGGTGGCACCTGTTTTTATCTCATAAATCATTCTGGCGGACAGCAGAGGCCACTAGCTCCCTGTAGTGAGTCTTCGCAAGAAAAATCTGGCCGGACGCTGTCGCTTGATAGCGTCCGGCCTTTTCATTTTTCGAGATGGATTGCGGAGATTTGATCTAAGCCAACTTCATCGCATCCGGGTCCCAATGGACGACAGCACCGCGTTCTATGCTGAGATTGCTGAGCAGGGCAGCTCCGGCCGCGCGATAACCGAAGACAGCATCTTCGACGACAGGTTGGCGCGTTCTTACGGAATTGAAGAAATTCTTGAAGTGATCGTAGCTGTCGCTATAGCCATGCGGTGCTACATATTTCTCGTATCCTGCTGGCGGAGCTCCTTCTGGGTGCGTAAGCGGATACTTCTGCCGATATTCTTCAAGAATGCGTTTCTGCATCGCTTCCGTGAAAGTGGTGATGGTGTAGCCAGGCTCTTTTTCGCGCGGCACACGGCTTACGCTGACCGAGTTGCCGGC
>Ga0307478_10004096_pt1 | contig 10493 bp, 11 predicted proteins | sample atmos_gasesECM4C_2_FD_203713 | JGI IMG/M metagenome (GOLD analysis project Ga0307478, IMG submission 203713) | Hardwood forest soil microbial communities from Morgan-Monroe State Forest, Indiana, United States - atmos_gasesECM4C_05 | ecosystem: Environmental > Terrestrial > Soil > Temperate...
CCATCTCGATCCAGCGGGAACGAATGTTGAGGCCACCGACATCGAATCCGTCGGCCAAGGTCTACGCGATCGCCTCAACGTCGTCGCCAGCAATCTCCACGCCAAGCTCGATTGGCCCCCCGATGAGCCCGTCGCCGAACTCATCGTCGCCGACTACCTCCAGGGATACGGCCCGGAAGTCTGGCAGCTCACCTATTTACTGCAACAGGAAATGCAGCGCATCGATTTTTACGATACGCACGTTTCTCATCCGACCTACTTGCAGGTTTGGCCGCCTGAAAAAGGGCAGCCGCACACGCTCCTCGAGTTTCAATACCCCCCGGATAAAACCCTTCCCACATTCCTCGACTTGCTGCGCCAGAAAGATCCACGCATCGAAAAAATCTCTGACTCCGACGCAAAAATGCGTGACGTCGCCGATCACCTTCTCGCAGGAGACAGCAGCAAAATCCTATCCGTGGATGCAACGCAATTTCTTCGCGCTGCACTCGCGGTTTTGTCGCCGTCAAATGCCCGCCAAACCATGGCCTCCATCACTGTCGAAGATGGTTTCAACTGGATTCTGAAACCGCCCGCGGAACCAAAACGGCCTACCACCGCGAAAAAAGCGCAGCAGCCGGAACAGCAGCAACAAGAAGAAGCGCCCTCGTTGCTGAAGCCTTCATCCCCCGACTAGACGGCGCTTTGCAAAAACCCCGCCGTTACTTTTTTTTCTCGGCCAGCGCCGCCTGCAAACGCGCGTTTTTTTCTTCCACCGATTTCACCAAATCTTCTTTGTGTTCCACAAGCTTTCGCGCGACGGCCGGATCCGACAACGCCAAAATTTCTGCCGCAAAAATCGCCGCATTCACCGCCCCTGCCTTATCAATCGCCATCGTAGCGACTGGGATCCCGCCAGGCATTTGCACAGTAGCCAGCAATGCGTCGAGGCCATTCAGCGAGCTCGTTCCCATCGGCACGCCGATCACCGGCAGCGTCGTGTTCGCAGCGATCACTCCAGCCAGATGTGCCGCAGCACCAGCCGCCGCAATCAGCACTTTCAACCCGCGCTCCAGCGCCGTTGTTGCGTACTCATGCGCGCGCGCCGGCGTCCGGTGCGCGGACACCACTTCCATCGCGTACCCAATCCCGAATTTCTCCAACACTTTCGCCGCTTCGCTCATCACCGGCAAATCCGTGTCGGAACCCATCAGAATCCCCACACGCACATCCGTCCTCTTCTCTTTTGACGCCACCAGGAAATCTCCTATTTGAATTAGTCTGCTGCCGCCTGCAATGAACTCACCGCCGAGGTCTGCTCGGCCTTCTCCGTCACCTCAATCCGGTCACCGCGACGAATCCTACCCGCCACATTCACTTTGCACAGCCAACCGCGTTGCCCCCGTAATTCCTCCTGCAATCCCATCCGAATCTCGTCCATCCGCGGACAAGGATGACACGGCCCGGTAATCTCCAAAACACATTCGTCGCCAATTCGCAAAATCTGTCCCGTGCTCAACGATTGAAAATCTACGCCACGCGTCGTGATGTTCTCCTTCACCATCCCCGGCGCGACGCCCAGCTTTTCCAAAGTCTCGAGGTCCATCAACGAAACCTGTCGCTTGCTCCCGGGCCTCCCGTGAATGCACCCTCTGAATCCCTTGTTGACCACAGCCTCCACTTCAGAAAGCTCCTCCATGGGAAACCGGTGCACCAAGCAATGGAAAAGATGCGCCACTTCACCCATTCAAAGCCTCCGCCACCGCCTTGCTCTTGCCTCCCGAAGAGGTTCCTATGTCGCGCCGATAATGAGCGCCGCGAATCTTGATCCTACTAGCTGCGTCGTAGGCCACGCTCGTCGCCTCCGGCAACGACGCCCCGACCGCTCCCACGCCCAGGATTCTTCCACCACTCGTGTAGTAATTCCCGTGTTCCATTTCGGTACCGGCGTGGAACACAACGGCTCCGCGAACTCTCGCGGCGTCCTCTAACCCTGCAATCTCCGCACCGACAGTCGGATGCGCCGGATAACCCTCCGACGCCATCACCACGCAGACGCTCGCGCCCGGGAGCCACTTCGCCTGTCCCGCGTCCAATTTTCCGTTTGCCGCCTGCGCACACGCACGCGCAAAATCGAAATCCGCTCGCAACAAAATGGATTGCGTCTCCGGATCCCCGAGCCGGCAATTATATTCAAGAACCTTCGGTCCGCTCTCCGTGAGCATCAAGCCAAAAAATATAAATCCCCGGTACTCCATATTTTCTTTTCGCAGTCCCGCGAGCGTTGGCCGCACAATCGTCGCCAAAATTTCTGCCTCGAGCTCCGTGCTCAGCATCTCATCGCTCGAATACGTTCCCATTCCTCCGGTGTTCGGCCCCTCGTCATTATCAAACGCGCGCTTATGATCCCGCGTCGGTGCCAGCGAAATAAAATTTTCGCCATCCGTCAGCACGATGTACGAAAGTTCCCGCCCCGCAAGGCCATCCTCGACCAACACGCGCGCACCCGCATCTCCAAATTCTCGCCTCGCAATGAGTCGCTCGATAAACTCCGCCGCTTCCGGCGCATTGGACGCGACCAGCACACCCTTCCCGGCACAAAGTCCGTCCGCCTTGATCACCAATGGCCACGGCCCTGAAGTGATCGCCACATCAGCGTCTGCTGCTGTGCCGAAAACTCCGCGCACAGCCGCCGTCGGAATTCCGTGCCGCTCCATAAATTGTTTAGCGAAAATTTTACTGCCTTCGAGTTGCGCCGCCGCTCGTCCCGGACCCAAAATCGCCAGCCCGCGTCGCGCGAATTCATCCGCAATGCCATTGACGAGCGGCAATTCCGGTCCCACGATCGTCAAATCCACGCCCAACCGCGCAGCTAAATCCGCACCAGCAGTCACATTGCCCGAGTCCAGCGGCAGACATTCCGCGTCGTGTGCGATTCCGCCATTTCCAGGCGCGCACCAAATCTTAACCACGCGCGCGCTCTGACGCAGCTTCCACGCCATCGCGTGTTCACGCCCGCCGCCGCCAATAATCAGAATTTTCATCCGCATTCGCAGGAACAAGAACGATACGGCTCCGCCTCCGGCGATGTCAATATTTAGCGGCGCCATTTCGCGCGTTCAACTTGCTTCCGCCTCATGAATAGTGTTTTCATTTAGCGCGATGCATTGGGACTTCGCACTCATCCTTTTGTTTCTCGGTATCGCGCTGCCGCTGCTCGGTCGCCGTCGCGTTCGCCAGTTGATGCAATCTCCGAGCACCACAAAATTGGACCGTCTCTCGCTGTACGCCTCCACGCTGGCCTTTCAGTGGTTCGCCGCGGGCGTGATTCTCTGGCGTGCCGCCGCCCACGGCTTGCGAGCAACCCAACTCGGCCTCGCGATCGAAAATCCATATCTGACCGTCACTGTTGCGACCGTTCTTGCCGTGTTCGTCCTCATGAATCAGCTCATCAGCCTTCGCCGCCTCGCCGCTCGCCCAGCCGAAGCTCAAGGATTGCTCCCACAACTCGCGCTTAAATTATTTCCGCAGGACGACGTTGAGCGCCTCGCGTTTTTCGCCTTGGTGGTCACCGTCGCCATCTGCGAGGAACTGATCTATCGCGGTTTCGTGCAACGGGTATTTCAGGATTGGTCGAATGGAGCCGTTCTGGCCGGAGTTGTTGGCTCAGCAATTTATTTCTCGATCGCGCACCTCTACCAGGGCCGCCGAGGGCTCGCGTCCACCTTCGTTGTCGGCTTGGTCTTTGCAGGCACTCGTGCCTGGACCGGCAGTCTGCTGCCACCGATTGCAGCGCATTTCGTCGCAGACATTACCGTCGGCATACTCGCCCCCAGCCGAGTTCGATCTGCACTGACCGGGCCTGTTGAGCAAGCTCATCTATCGTAACGGGTTATGATTCACCAATTGCTTAATACTACGTATGTAGCTGTAATATGACACTCCTTGACAACTCACAAATCGCAGAGACTCTCAAGCTATACTACGCTCACGACCTCCCGAGCGACTTCTGCCACCAAGTCCGCACTTACATCAACCTGCTTCTTCGCTGGAATCGTCGTATCTCGTTGACGACGGTCGTCGACCCGCTGCAAATCCTGCGCTTCCATTTCGGCGAAAGCCTCTTCGCGATATCACAGGTTCCCATACGGCTCGGTCGGCTCGCCGACGTTGGCTCAGGTGCCGGCTTCCCTGCCGTACCCATCCGTATGGCACTCGAGGGCGTTCGCATCACTTTGATCGAGTCAAACCGAAAAAAATTTGCGTTTCTTTCCGAAGTCGCTAGAGAGTTAGGACTCACAGACGTGAATGTCCACTTGGGCCGTATGGAGGATATCAATCACAGTCAACCCGGATTTGATTTTGTCACTGCTCGCGCCGTGGCGATTGACGACGCATTTCTGATGTGGTCGTCAGGCAATCTGAAGCCAGGAGGAGCAGTTGCGCTTTGGCTCGGACAAGATGATTCGGTGCATGTTTGTCGCTCAATGACCTTCGATTGGCGCGCACCCGCAAGAATTCCGCGCTCTGAGCGAAGAGTCGTGCTCGTTGGCACAAATCCGGCCGCATCTTCTCGACGTTCCACGTGAAACATCCGCGCAAACGCGCTCACTCGTATCGCTACTTCCTCGATCAGTATTTGTTCCACGTGAAACAGCTTGAATCCACATAAAGCTCTCTGCTACATTCCTCTCGCATTCGGGGGATTGTCTAGTGGCTCGCGTTATCGCAATTACAAATCAAAAAGGCGGCGTAGGAAAAACAACGACGGCAGTGAATCTCGGCGCTTCTCTCGCGGCTTCCGAACAACGCACCCTTATAATTGACTGCGATCCTCAAGGGAACACCACCAGCGCCCTCGGTTTTCCCAAGGATCCATCTCGCCGCACGCTTTACCAATCAATCATCCTTGATGAGCCGATCGAGCGTGTCACTCTCGACGCCCAAGTCGAAGGTCTCGACCTCATCCCATCTGACAAGAACCTAGTTGGTGCCTCCATTGAGCTCGTCTCCGCCGAAAACCGTGAATATAAACTCAAATCAGTGATCGCACCGGTTCTAGCCAAATACAATTATGTTTTGATAGATTGTCCTCCGTCGCTCGACCTCCTCACCGTCAACGCTCTCGCCGCCAGCGATTCAGTCCTAGTCCCCATCCAGTGCGAGTACTTCGCACTCGAGGGCGTTTCCGAGCTCCTTGACACGCTCATGCGTCTTCGTCGCACTGTCAATCCTTCGCTTGCCGTCGAAGGCATCCTCCTAACGATGTACGACGACCGCACTACGCTCTCCAAGCAAGTAGCGGCCGATCTTCGCAGCTTCTTCGGTTCTCAGGTCTTTGAAACCGTCATACCGCGAAATGTTCGCTTGGCTGAGGCGCCGAGCCACGGTATGCCTGTAATGTTCTACGACATACATAGTAAAGGTGCAGAAAGTTATATCCAACTCGCCAAGGAGGTGATCGCAAATGCCCAGAAACGCGTTGGGCAGGGGATTGAGCGCGCTAATTCGGGAGCCGGAACCGACGCCACTTCCAACTCAGCCGCCGCAGCCGCCACTGCAGGAGCCGGTCCAACAGGTGGCGCCGCAAGCCCGGCCGATGCCGGGAACAATGACGGCGGCAGCGGCAGCGCCGGCTCTCAGTGAGGGACTCTTCCAGGTTGATATTGACCTGATTGACCCAAGCCCTTACCAGCCTCGCACTCGCTTCCGTGAGGAAGCGTTAGACGAGCTCGCACGCTCGATTCGTGCGAGTGGTATCGTCCAGCCTCTCGTCGTCCGCCGTATCGCCAGTCGCTATCAGCTGATCGCCGGAGAACGTCGTTGGCGCGCCGCTCAGCGAGCCAGCCTGAGCCGCGTGCCTGTCGTCGTCCGCGACGTACCCGAGGAAATGGCGCTGGAGATGACCCTCGTTGAAAATCTCCAGCGCGAAGATCTGAACCCCATCGAACAAGCGCACGCCTTCCAGCGCCTGATCGACGAATTCCACCTCACCCAGGAACAGGTCGCCGAACGCACCGGGAAAGACCGCGCCACCATCGCAAACGCTGTGCGCCTGCTGAAACTCGAAGATCCAATTCAGGATCTGCTGGAAGAAGGCCGCCTTACCGCCGGCCACGCGCGGGCGCTCCTCGCAGTCGCGGATTCCCAGGAACGCCTGACATTGGCTCGCCGTGTCGCTCGGGGAGGCATGACCGTCCGCCAAGTCGAGCGCCTCGCCTCGCGAGGGACAAGACCACATGTCGGCGCTCCGACCTTTTCTCCGGACCCGAACACGAAGGCCGCGCTCGAAGATCTCCAGAGAGAGTACGGAACCCGCGTTTTGCTTCACCCGCGCCATAGCACCAAGCCGGGCCAGTTAGTCTTTGAATACTACGACGATAGTGATTTGTCCCGCCTCTACGACCAGCTCATGCGAAAATAATGCTAAACTAGCAGGCCGCGCATTGGGGGATTCGTAATGGGTTTGGGTTGGTTTGACCGCAAGCGACACGATTCCGGCGAATGGACTGGCTTTCTCGAGCAAGGCGTAAAAATCGAAGGCCGCCTCGAGTCCACCGGTACGTTTCGTATTGATTCCGCAATGAAGGGCAACCTCGTTTCCCACGAAACGCTAATTCTCGGCGAGCACTCGAAGGTCGAAGGACAAATTGATGGCAACTACATCATCATCGGCGGCCATTTCGACGGCATCATCAAAGCCTCGGGCAAAGTTGAAATTCAAACCAAGGCCATCGTCACCGGCGAAATTCACACGCCTTGCTTGGTAATGGAGCCTGGTGCCATCTTCGACGGGCGCTGCCACATGCTCTCTGCGACCGCCACTCAAACCGCAAAGCCAATCACGATCCCCATTCGCTCAGCGGCCGCTCACGCATAATCACGACGCGACACGCAAGTCCGAAGTACGCCCGTAGCAGCAATTCTGCAACCTGCTGCGCTACAATCATGCAGTCTGTTCCACGAAAACATGTCACTGGCAGAGCAAGTCCGGCTGACCACAACTGTGAAAGCAGCAGGCTGCGCCGCAAAACTAAGCCCCGGCGTGCTCGACGCAGTATTGAAACGCCTTCCGCTTCAAGCCGATCCTAATGTGATTGTCGGTTTTGAAACCAGCGACGACGCCGCCGTTTATCGCCTCACCGAGGATCTCGCCATCGTTCAAACCGTCGATTTTTTCACGCCGATCGTGGATGACCCCGAGCTCTTTGGCCAAATCGCAGCAGTCAACGCGCTTAGCGACATCTATGCCATGGGCGGTCGACCGATTTCCGCGCTCGCCATCGTAGCTTTTCCGGCTGCCGACCCATCAGAGGTCCTGGAACTAATCCTCCGAGGCGGCCTTACCAAAATGACCGAGGCGAATTGCACCGTCGTCGGCGGCCATTCCATCCGCGATGACGATCTGAAGTTTGGCTACGCCGTAACGGGCACAATTCACCCGCAAAAAATCTGGAAAAATGTCGGCGCGCAACCGGGCGACGCGTTACTCCTCACGAAACCAATCGGTACCGGCGTAATCTCCACAGCCCTGAAGCAAGGCCGTGCCGAAGAAAGCTGGGTCGCCGCCGCCAGCGCGTCCATGACGCACCTGAATCGCGAGGCCGCCGAGGCCCTCCACGAAATCGAAAATGCTGCGCCACAAGGAACTCGTCCGATCCACGCCGTCACAGACGTGACGGGCTTCGCGCTTCTCGGGCACGCGCGCGAAATGGCCATCGGCAGCGGCGTTTCTCTTAAAATTGATCACGCGCGCATCGAATATCTTCCTGGCGCGATCGACGCAGCTCGCGCCGGCTACTTCTCCGCAGGCATGAAAAACAATCGCGAATTCGTCGAAGGCTGCGTCACCTTTGCCAGCGAAGTTCCCAACGAAACTCGCGCTTTGCTTTTCGATCCGCAAACCTCCGGAGGCCTTCTCGTATCCATCGCTCCAGAATTCGCAAACGCAACGGTCGCCGCGCTCGTAGGCCGAAATATCCCGGCCCGCATCATCGGAGAAGTTCTTGCGAAGCACTCACCGCTCCTCGAAGTCGCGTAATTCCGGCGCAATCATGTACAATTTCTTTTCTGCAACCGCTTCATGGACACCATAACCCACGGCATCGTTGGCGGGCTCCTCGGAAAAGGCTACTTCTCGGAACGCAGCGGACGCGTTGCCACCTTTGCGGCCGTCGCCGGCGCCATGTTTCCGGATACCGACGTTGTCGAAGAAATCTTCTCGCGCGATCCGCTCGCCATCGTCCGCTATCACCGCGGGATCACTCACTCATTCCTGGCGCTGCCGTTTTTCGCGGCGCTTCTCGCCTGGCTCACACGCGCCGGCTTCGATCTCCTGAAGAAGAAATTCAAAAGCCTCAGCGATATCGAATCCCCATCGTGGGGAATTCTTTTCGTGATCTACGCCATGGCGATCGCCAGCCACATCATTCTTGACGCGATGACGTCCTTCGGCACGCGCATTTGGGATCCGGTTTCGCAGGAACGCGTCGCCTGGGATCTGCTCTTCATCATTGATTTCTCTTTCACCTCTATCGCCCTGCTACCGCAAGTAGCCGCCTGGATTTACGCCGACCGCGCAAAAGCCCGTGTCCGCGCCATTTCGATGTGGGTGCTATTCACCGTCGCCGCGTTCGTCGTCTGGAAAATTGCCGATGCCGTCGGATTTCCATTCCATCTCTGGATCGCCTTTTTCGCGAGCGTAATGATCGCCGCGCTTTTTTTCCTCCCGGCGATTCGCGATGCGGGATTCCGCGTCACCGCCGCGCATTGGTGTCAGGCCGGTACGGTCGTGATGCTCGCCTATCTTTTTGCGTGCAGCGTCGCGCATCACCAAGCTCTTCTTCGCGTGAAAAATTTCGCCACCGCCAATCATGTCGCAATTGACCGTATCGCCGCTCTTCCGCTCCCGCCTTCGCTCCTTGATTGGGGCGGCGTGATTCGCTCCGCCGACGGCGTTTACCAATCCCGCTTCGATCTCCGTGATTCCACGGCGCCGTTATTCTCGTTCACCGCGGATTCGCCGCCCAACATCTACGTCGCGCGCGCCATGCAGCGTCCCGAAGTTCAGCTTTACTGGAACTTCGCGCGCTTCCCGGTGATTCGCACCTATACCGAAAACGGCCTGCACTATGTGGACTTCAACGAAAATCGTTTCATGACCCGCAAGCATCAGGGTCCCGCGCCGTTTTCTTATCGTATAGTATTTAATGACGCCGGCGATCCCATCGAAGAGGGTTGGCAGGCGAATGGCTTGGACGTGCGGCGCATGATTAAAATCGCGCCGGTCCACGCAGGAAACACTCCATGAAGATTCTGGTCTTCAGTGACATTCACGGCGACTTGCGCGCTCTCGAACGCGTCGTAGCGCAGCCTGCCGATATCTACATCGCCGCCGGCGATCTTTCCAATTTCTCGAAAGGCCTCGATCGCTGCGGCGAAATTCTGAAGCCGCTCGGCAAACGCCTTCTAGTCCTGCCCGGAAACCACGAAACGCACGTCCAAACCAAACAGTTTTGCGAAAAATTCGGCTTTGTGGATTTTCATCGCCAGCTGAAAAAGCTCGGAGGCACAAACTGGGCTGGCCTGGGCTATAGCAATGTCACTCCATTCAAAACACCGGGCGAGTATACCGAACCCGAAATCGCTGAAGCCCTTTCGCACTTCGTCGGAATGGATCAACTCTATCTCGTCGTGCACTTTCCTCCGCGCGATACCAAGCTCGATGAGTTCGCCGCGGGCCAGCACGCCGGAAGCCCCACGCTGCGCACCTGGATCGAACACGAAAAACCTCTGTACGTCTTCTGCGGACACATCCACGAAACCGCTGGCCTGACCGACCGCCTGGGCTCGACGCAATGCGTCAACGTAGGAAAAGAAGGCCACACGATCGAAGTTTAAAGACTCGAAAACTCGGGCAGGACTTACAAGCGAAGCGCGACAGCGCACGAATTACTAATCACTACTCACCAATCACTTCTTCACCACCGGATACACCACCAATTGCCTCCGATCGCCCACACCTTCGCTGACCGTCCGCACTCCCTGCGCCCCAGTCAGTTCCAGGTGAATCAATCGGCGTTCCCGCGGCGACATCGGATTAAAACGAAACGGCTGGCCCGTCTCGCGCACACGCTGCGCCGCCACGCGCGCCGATAATTTCAATTCCTCCAGCCGCGATGTCCGATAATCCCCGCAGTCGAATCGCACCCGGTCGTGCAATCGCGGATCCAGCCGCAGCCAACGATGCCCGATATGTTCCAGCGCCAATAGCAATTCCGCATTGTGCTCCAGCAAGAATTCCTGATCCGCGCCGCTAAATGCCACCACAATGTCTTTTTCCTCGGGCGCGCCGTCCACCGTCGCCGGCTCAGAAATCGCATATGCCAGCGCCAATCCCATCTCCGGTATCGCCACATCCAGGTAACGCGTCAATTCCGCCGTCGCGCGCTCGCGATCCAGCCGAGCCTCGCCGCGTCCCTGCTCTCGATGAAACGGTCTTTTCCCCGCCGCGT
>Ga0307478_10004097_pt1 | contig 10490 bp, 13 predicted proteins | sample atmos_gasesECM4C_2_FD_203713 | JGI IMG/M metagenome (GOLD analysis project Ga0307478, IMG submission 203713) | Hardwood forest soil microbial communities from Morgan-Monroe State Forest, Indiana, United States - atmos_gasesECM4C_05 | ecosystem: Environmental > Terrestrial > Soil > Temperate...
TTTCCTTTCCCTTCGTGGCGTCTCTGACGGGCGTGTAGCATTGGCTTCCACACCCGCATGGACACCGCAGATCGACGGCAACGACGACGCCGTCTTCCACGAACAGCCAAAGGTCTCCAGACAACAGTTCGGCTCGGTCCGGAGGGCCGCCATGATCCGGTGACTTGCCGAACTCATATCTCTTCTCCGCGTATTTCCCGGTGAATCGGCTCATTTGGAGGGCCTCAGCAGAACTCCCTTCCGACCGTGTTGAGGAGGATCTGCTTCAACTCGTCGCTGTACCCGAAACGCTTTTGGTTCACTTCGATCGAGCGCAAGATGTCACCGTCCGCGTGGCGTTTAGTCGCCGCGTCCCAGTCGCACAGCATCTCGACCAGATCGAGCAGCGTCATACCACTGATTCCGGCGAGCGAGACACGCGGACCACCGCAGGTGCTTGGGTCGCTCTCGTCGTTTCCGCATTGGAGACAAGACGATCCTGTGAAGTGCTCCGGATGGTGGCTGTTGGCCTCGTAGTGGTGCGCAAGCGCCGAACCCATTTCCGCGAGGGATGCCTTGTATTCGTCACTGCCGTAAGTCATCGCTCGCAAACGCGGTGTCACCTCATCGAATACTTCGCGCTCCGGACTCACCAGTTTGGAGCGGTCGTGGACTTCCCCACGATCCAGGAGAGCCTTGGCCATGCGGTGCAGCCTCGCGCGCACTTCCGCAATGTGCTCGTAGGTGTCGATCCGAGAATCGTATGTCATGGCTTGCTCCCGTACTCCTCGATCACGAAATGCCGCAGCCCTTCCAAATCCTTCGCCCACTCCGGATTGTTCTTCAGTTCCCGCTGCATCATCTCTTCGATCAGGTCCGGCGCGAGCCGCACGCTGTCCGGCTCCCGCTCCGGAACGTCGGCCCGGAAGGTCGTGATGCCGCTGAGGTTCTTGCCCTGAATCTTGGCCGATGTCCGGGCGTCGGAAATGTCGGCCACCCAAGCCAGTGGATCACCCCCTCCCATTCCGGGCCGCGCGAGGCAGCCCATAAAGATTTTGCCAGACGTTTCTATACCGGCCGCCTTCGCCTCGGCGCGAATCTCTGGCTCGCATGGATCAACGGTTTTCTTGTTGCTGAAGCCGTTGTTGAGGATCATCCCTTCCCAAAAGTGCCGATCGACTCCGCGCGCACCGGGCACCTGCCGCGTGGCGAGCATCTCGGCCATCCGTTGCCGGTCGGCTTCTGTCTGCTCTTCCAGGAGCACGTTGCCTTTGCGGACGATGCGTCTCACGCTGCCGGCTCCCAGGCGAGTTCTTCTTCTGGCAGCTCTAGCACGTTGTCCGTGTCTTCGACGGCAATGCGATAGAGCCGGCGCCCGCCTACGCCGATCGGTCCCCGGTCTTCCTCCAGCACGCCGGTTGCTGGCCCGTTGACCGTCTGGAAAGTTGCCCGGTCGCCCTTCTTGCGGCGGTTGTGATTGGTGCGTCTCATAACCAGAGTTCTCCGCCCTGAACGGCCTTCTCCACGAGTCTCCCAAGATTTTCCATCACGGCCCTTTCCGTGTCGCTTACCACGACATCTGATTGCCACCAGGGGCGCATTGTCGGCTGCCTAGCTACGCGCTGCGTGTTGGAAACGAACCCAGCCCATTTACCTGCGAATTTTCCGTCTTTCAACTCACGCACGCAGGACGTGAGATCGTAGTCCGAACAAAGTCCCTCGAATCGTAGCTTGAGGATTTCCTGGTCTTCCTCCTGCTCGATATTTTTTGGCCAGAATAGCGGTTCACTCATCTTTACCTCCTATTGGTTCTGCCTCGGTGGCGAGTTAACCCCGTGCTGGTCAGGGCGCGGCTGCGGACCCTGCTGCTGCGGCGCTGGTGCGCCGGGCTGTTGCGGCGGTCCGTCTCCGGGCGCCCCTGGCGCGGGCGCGCCGGCCGGCGGCTGGCTCTGAAACTGCTGCGGCGGCTGGATCATGTACCGCGATATGTCCATTTGGTTTAGCTTGCCCCAATCCTCCATCAGCGCATTCCACGGGCCGACTTCGCCCCACTGCATCGCAATCTGCTGTAGAAATGGCATAACCGCCTGCATGATCTGTGAATGGTTTTGGATGTTGGCCTGCCGGTCCATGATCTGCATCGAGCCGGCTTCAATACGATAGTCCAGCTCGCGCACCACCTCTTCGACCTGCGCGGACGCCACCAGCTTCTCCCAAAGCTGCGCCCGATCGTTTCCCAGGCACGGCGCCACGTCCTGCGCGGTGAGGAACCACTTGGCGACGAAGGCTTCTTTGCGGGCGATGATTGTCTGCCGATCCTGCACCCTATCGGCCATGTCCTTGAGTCGGATCGAACTGTTCTGCTGCTTGATCTGCGTCTCGGTGGCCGAGCGATCCTGACCTTCCCCGGTCATGCCGTAGAGTAACGCGCTCGCTCCCACGCGCTTGTCGAACGCATCCGCCGTTCGATCGAGCATGTTGTAGATGTCGGGATGAAACTCCGGCTGCTGCACGTAAGCGATCAGCTTGCGAACGTCGTCGGCAGTGCCAACTTCGCTTTCGACTTCGATGATCCGCTGGTCGCCGACCTGGATCATCTTACGCTTCTCCTGCTCATCCATGCCCTTCATCACGGCGATGATCGTTCCGCAGGCGTTCTTGACCTTGCTGGCGAGCCACGACATCCCCCAGTTAATCCACTTCAGCTCGCCCAGGCCCGGCGCGAAATGCGACATGGGCCAAATCTGGTTCGGGATCTCGTGGAAGATCAGGCTCGTGAACGGCCAGCCGTCTGAGAAGGCCCAGAACGGGATCGGCCACTCGACCGCCTTGGCCAGCTTCTGCGACCAGGCCGCGGCCGCGTTGGGGTCGTACTGGTCCGGCAGGTCGGTGACCATCTTGCTCGGCAGGTTCAGCGGGTACGGGATGCCGCTGACGAGCACGAGGTGGCAATAATCGCCGAAGCCGTCGAAGACCTGCTTCAGTTCGGGCTCGATGCCGGTCATGCGGCCGCCGAGCCCCATCTTCGACCAGATTTCGTAGCTGGTGATCATCTTGTTCGTGGTCGCCTGTCGCCGCTTGTTGAGGCCGTCCGGATCGGTGGCCGTCTCGCTGGAGATGCCGACCGTCTCGCTCGTGTCGGAGGCGCCGTTGAGCGCTCCCCGCGGCAGTTGCCAGAAGTCCTCCAAGTCCCACTGCTGCGTCGTACGTACGCGGGAGCACCATGTGCAGTCCTGAATTTTCTGCACGTCCGGATCGAGGATCAGGTTGTCGACGCTGTCGTGGAAGCTGCCGACCAGTTTCGTGCCAAACCCGCGCTGCACGTAAAGCTCGGTCCACCAGACACCCATGCCCTTGAGCAGGCACTCGTCGATCACCCGACGGCTCTCGCTCTTGAGGTCCAGCTCGTTCGGCGTCCAGTTCAGGTAGTCGCTCATCAGCTCGGCGCGGATCTTGTCGATGATCTGCGTGGCCGCGTCGTTCTGCTGTTGCTGCTGGGCCTGCTGAACGATCTGCTGCTGATAGACCTGCTGCATTTGCGCCAGGATGGCCTGCAACTGCGGGTTCGTCTGAGCGAGCTGTTCGAGCTGTGGCGGCAACTGCGGCGGCGGACCAGCCAGCACCTGATAGACTTCGGGGGGTACAGGCTCGAGCCGCCGGGGCGTTACCGTCCGCACTGGGTTGTCGTAGTAGAGGGCCGGGGCGAAAAGCTGGAGTAGCTCCGCGATCTTGTTCATCGTGTAGCGGAACTGCGGCGGCGCGAGCTCATCTTCGCCTTCCTGACCGTCCGCCATGTAGCCGCCGCGGCCCCGTCCGGATCGCGTCCAGAGCCAGTTGCTCAGGGCGCTGCCGCCGTGGAAGAAGTAGAGGATCTCCTGTGCGGCCTCAGAGAAGACACGTCTCTTGTAGTCCGCGCCCTGCCTGATCTTGCTCAGCCACGCATCGACCAATGGCCGCAAGGGATGGCGGCCGGCGTTCGAGTCAAACGACGAGGAGTCTTCCTGGACCGGCGCATCGAGGCCGATCTGTGACGGCTGTGGGCCATCGGGCTGAGCAGTCTGAAATGACTCCGACGGATTCAAGCGGTCGCTCCGATCGGCCCCGTCACGACGGGCGTCTTCTCGTACTTCTCGCGCAGTTCAGCGAGTTCGGTCCTGAGTCGCTCACAGTCCGCTAGCACGCTAGCCATCTCGCGGTCCAGTGTCCGCGCAAAGGCCAGCGCAACAGCCACGTCGGGCTTCGCTCCTGGCGGCCACGCCTGGGCGGCTTTCTCCATCGCCCAGCGGGTTGGCTTCTTCGTTTCCACTACCGGCTCCTCCGCACGCGCTCCTCACGCGGCACCGGCGCCTCCTCGATCCCCAGCTCGCCGGCCTCGTCCTCCATCGCCTCCAGCAGCGCCGCCTGCTGCGCCTTGGCCTCTTCCGGCGTCAGCTCGACCTTCGGGGCCTCCGGCAACGGAGCGTCTTTGTCACGCTCACCGGGCATCGGCAGCTCGATCTGCAGCTCCCTGGCGATCACGGCCAAGCACTGCTGCATGTGCTGCATGGCCAGCATCATCGAAAACAACTCCCGATCGCGCGCCGTGTAGTCCCAACAGCCGTTCTCTCGCTCCTCCTTCTTGATCGTCAGCGGGTCGGCCGCGTGGCGGACCCATCCATCCGTGATCGGGAGGCGGTTCGCCAGCGAGGCGACCGTGACGCGGCGCACCTGAACCTGGATCACCGCGGCGGGCACCGGTGCCACGCTGGGATTGCAGTTCGGATAAAAGTTCACGATCTGACCCGGGTAGATCGGCGGCATGTCAAACGGAATCGACGATGGTTCTGGCGGCCGGGCGAAATCGCGGACGGCAAATCCGGTGGCGCCGATTTTTGGTAGCGTGGCAGTCGACATTTCAGGTCTCCTTTGAAAAGTGGTTTATCGTCCCGGTCCGAAATTGACGTACCCCGGTCCTTCGCGGCGGTTTTTGTTGCGCAGCCGCTCCTGCTTTTCGCGCAGGTACTTGCTCACGCCCACGGTGGATGTCGGCGAGCGGCCGCCCTCCATTCGAATGTGCGGGTGGTAGTAGACCGCCTTGCACATCACCAGGTACTGCGTCGCCACTTGGAGGTGTACTGGCCCGCGGTCATCCGGTTCGTCGGTCATTATCCAACGGCTCGGATCAAGCGGGTCTCGCTCCCGCTTGCGGTGATAGGTCTCGGCTTCCGCCCACCAGTTCGGTAGCCGCCCTTCGACGATGCGTAGCTTCGGAGGCGAGTCTTCGCGCGGCGCCAGGCAGCGGTGCATCATTTCAACGCGTGGCATCCTCTTCGTGAAGCTGCGCAAGAAACCGTAGCCAGTCCTCTCCGCCCGAATGTCATGTTCCTCGAACGCATCCCGGTATTGCTCCGAGATCCGCTTACCTGTCACCCAGCGTGAGTGGCTACCCTGCTCATCGATGATCCAGGCGTAGTACCGCTTGCCGGCGATTTTGATCTTCATCCCCTCGGCCAGCTTTTGGTCCGTGCAGTTGCGGATATAAAGCTCGTCTTCGAGGTAGATGAAGTCGCCGAACTCCGGCGGCGGCACTGCGGCAAAGAGCACGGCACAGACCTGCACGCCAGGATCAATCACAGCAAAACGTGTCCAACTCAACGGCAGGTGCCCCTTCGCCAGCTCGGGGGCTGACAGCGGCACCTCGTGCAGCGCCCGGCTCAATTCCGGGAACATCTTCCATTCGTCGATCGTGTACTCGCCCAAGTCCATCATTTTCTGGACGTCTTCGCCTTGAAAACGCAGGGCGCGGGAAAGCCGCTCGTTGGCAAGCCTGTCGACGTGGGTGTTGAGCTTGCGGTTGAACTGCCACTCAACGATGTCCGGGTCGTCCGGGCGCTCGCGCTTTTGCAGGGCGGCCCGCTGGCTCATGCGTAAGAGGGCGACCGTGCGGGAGTGCGGGCGGGCGGACCAGGTGAGGCGACCGCCGCCGCCCTTACCGTCGGCGATGCGTGCCAGGGCCTCTTCGATCCAGGCCGGGTCGTCCAAGTCTTCGTCGAACCAGTAGGCGTCTGCCCGGAAACCTTGCGGTGGTTTGGCGCGCGACGAGTAAGCCCAGATTTCCCATCCGTTGTGCAGCCGACAGACGGCGAACACGTGCTCATGCTTGCGTTCCCAGGACCAGTTCTTGATGAATCTTTTGGGGATCAGTGGCGGCGCCGGGACCGCCAAGTGTGCCCGAAAAATATCCCGCGGATCCTCCGGCAAGAACGGCCGCCAGCGGTTCGTCACGCCGTCGCGGATGATCTCAAACGCCCCGCGCTCGAAGAGCACTGGGTAAATCACTTTGCCGATGTGGTCTTGGTCGAAACCGACGATGACGCCCGTGCCGCCCTTACCAACCGGGAATTTCCCGTATGGATCTTGCTCGGTCGCCGCGCGGCTGAACTCGATCGCGGCCGCTAGCGTTTTGCCTGCGCGCACGCCAGACCGCAGAATACGTTCATGGGCCATCGACGCGTGATAATCAGCCAGGTGCGGCAACGGCTCGTAAAGCCGCAGAGCCTCATACCGCCGCCGGCATAACTCCGCCAGGATCTCGTTGATCCGGTTCGCCCGCCATTGCGTGATCCGTTCCTGCTCCGAGGGCACAGGGAGCGGCGTCGGACGATTCTTCTTCGGCATGGGGGTTTTCATCGCCCCCTTCTGGATCTTCTCCAGGGCCGCGTCGTATGACTCCTTGACCGAACTGCGGTTCCTCCCCAGCCGTCTGGCCGCTTCCGTGAGGTTCCCGTCGCACTCCCGCACTGCCTTCAGGACTTCCGTCTGGCGCGCCGTCAGCGGGTTGAGTTTTTTCTTGGCCATTGGGGGCTAGACCCAGGTACTGTAGGTGCTCACGTAGCTCGGCCACGAGGTCGGCTTCGGTAATCAGCTCGTCGTCCTGTCGTTGGTCCTCCTGATCTTTCGCGGCGGCCAGCATGATCTGCACTTGTGCAGACATCGCTTGCTGCTTTGCGACCCCTTCCGCGTTGTCGGCCCATTCCTTCAGGGCGTCGACGAAGTTTCCAGCGCCTCCCCATTTCCGGCAGACAAGTTCGGCGAGTTCTCCGAGGGCTGGCGATCCTCCGCGGCGGCGAGTGACGGCCACACCCTTGACGAACTCTTCGACAGCGGCGTTGCCTGGTGTTGCTCCGTCTGCGTCCCGCTCTGGCTCACCTTGTTCGGTTGGCATAGATGGTCCCCGTTGCCCGTGGGATGCAGCGCGGCCGGCAACACCTCCGTCGGGTCGCCGATGTACATGAGCCGCGTGTTGCTCTTGGGCATTTGCAAGCCCTGCATCCACCGCCGGCTGACTTTGTCGGCCTCGATGATACGCGGCTTGCCAACGATCTTCGGTTTGGCGTGCCCGGCCCAGGCGTCCCAGTTGCAAAAGATCGGGTTGTAGCCGAGCTTGTGCTGGATGACGAGGCTCATGTCGCGCGTGCTGACCACGTCCTCGGTCGAAACCTTCTCGCTATGGAAGCGGTCCCGATACTCGTAGTCGAAGTAGGGCGGCGCGATCAGGTCGAACAGCCGTATGTCGAACATGATCAGACCCGTCGGCAACGCGGCCACCGGCATGATTCCCGCCATGACAGCCGCGTGCTCGCGGTCGTACTGAGCGAGCTGGTGCCCAACGTTCGGATCGTCGCTCTCGAAGTTCCGCCACTGGAAGACGTAGACGTTCTCGTGCGGTGGAGGGCCGCAATAGGGAGCGCCAATCGCGACCGGCTTGTCCTTGTCGTACTGCTGTAGCAGGAAGGCGAACGACGAATCGAACCAGGGCTTGACGCTGGGCTCGCCGAGGTGGAAGTCCGGCACGTTGTCGCTGTCGACCATGACGATCACGTCAGATTTCGACTCACGCGCCATTTCGATTGAACGGCAACGCGTATGCGTGATCGGAGTGTCCGAAAGATCGGCGTCGTAGACCTCACCGATCCGGTGCGAGAATTCCCGCTTACACTTCAGCAGCGTCGCGCCCCACCAACGGCGGATCGACGGATGCTGCATGGCGATGCCGCCGTTACCGCCGTATGAAAAGAACGCGAAGAACAGGTTCAGTTTCGACGGCGTCATGTCGCGTTTCTCTCCTTCGGACTCCAGGCGGTGACAAGCCGCAAGTTCTTTCCGCCTGGAGCCAACTTGGCAAAATCGAGCGATTGCGCGCGCCCTTTGTCGAGGGCCATTTGGCCTCCATCGTCGTGCTCGCATGGCCCTTCGATTCTCGCGATAATCCGGTTCTGCAAGCTGTCGACGTGGCAGTCGATGATCCGGCATCCTTCGGGGATGCCAAGCAACTCAGCCAGTTGCGGCATTGTGATTTGGATCGCTTGGATTTCCGTGCGCGTCATTGGCCGATGAACCTTTCGTGGCTAGGGGCTCAGTCGTACATTCGGCTAAAAGTGATTGCTGTCGTTTGCATCGCTGCTTTCGCCAGCGCATCAGGTTCAGCTACTCCTGCCGCGATAGCCCGCAACACATCTTGATGTAAACTGTCCTCAAGGCGATGGGCCTCCCAGAAGCTCTCTTTTTCAGCTTCGATTTCTGCCACTCGCTTCAGTACCTCAGCGATCGTCATCCGCAGTTCTCCATTCACTGCCCAATAAGCCTCTCGTCCGGATCACCGGCTGCGGCGCCTACCGGATCTTGCTGGGAAACCGTCTGGCCGCGCGCCAGCACTTCCTCGCGCGTCGGATCGGTTTCGGGCGACGATTTTGGCGTGCGACCGTAGAGCCGATCGAAATGCTCGGCTTGTTCCTCCGGCTGCTTCACCTGCCGCCCCTCCTGGCATGCCTTCTTCACGTCCTCCTCCAGAAAATGCCCGTCCGCGACGGCGAAGTACGCGAAGGCCGCCGCCTCGATTTCCTCCAGCGAATTCATCTCCGTGGCGTCGACCTTGACCGTGTGGACCGGGCTCGGCTTGGCTTCGTCCCAGATGGCGAAGCGGACATGAAGCTTGCCGTTCTCGCGGCCGTGCGCGGCGTATTGAGCGATCAGACCCATGACTTACCTCCTAGGGGGTGCTAGACTTCCTGAGTGACGGCTTCCTGGTCGACAGTGGCCAAAGAAGGCGCGCGGCGCGGGCCGGGCTGGAGGAGCAAGACCTCTGCGCCGCGCGCCGGGCCAGACAGCGGACGCCGCTGCCGAAGAAGAACGGTTGCTGCGCGCGAGGCGCAGGAGTAGATCGGGCACGTCTGTGCCATGTGCGTGTTCGCTTGAATGTCTGGCCTTCTTCGTGCCCCGGCAAACGCAGGAATCGCCTTGCTAGAGGCCGCTCGTCGCGGCTGCCTAGTTGCGGTTGATGATGTTCGCCAGAATCGAAACTCCGGTGTTCGCCGTCGTGGCCGCGCTGAGAGCGTAGCCGATGACACGCGACACTTCGTTCGCCAGCGGCGTCGTGGCACCGGCATAAGCCGCCACCGCCCACGCCGCTTGCTTGATCTTGCCGGCGCTGAGCGCCGTCGCGGACCCTCCAGTCCCCGTGATTCCCTGGCTCGTACAGGCCGTCGTGAGCGACGTGAGCTCGTTCGGAGCCGCGGCCGAAATGACGTTCGTCGAGTCGGCATTCAGGCCCGTCGTCACCGAGCTGACGCCGCGGAGCACCACCCAGAAGATGTCGTTGTTGACCACGGCCTGCGTCAGCCATTCGTCGCCGACCCAGCCACGCTGCGCATCCGTGATCGTGTACCCGTCGATCTGCCCGATCTGTCCCGTTACCGGGTGAAGCAACTGCGCCGCGACCGGCAACTGGATGCCGCTCACGTTGCGGACCATGCGGCACAGGTTGTAGGCGCCAGTCCGGATGGCCTTGGCATAGCCGCTGGTAAAGTTCACGTCGGGGAAGAGCTTCTCGTAGCCCTCGAGCTGGGCGCCGTCGGTCGAAGCCGGGGCCGCGCCGTTGATGCCGGCCCAGCTCTGGCTCCGGTTGAATAGCCCTTCTTGATCGAACGACATGATTTTGACCCTTTAGTTTTTTGACGCTGATTGACCAGGATCTTAGGCGACCGGGATCTTGGGCTACGCCAGGGCGGTTCCGTCCATGAGCTTGAAAAACCCGCGTGGGCTCTTGAACTTGAACTGTCCGAGGAAGTCGACCGCCACTCGGCTCGACCGAGTGCTCATGTCGTACTCGGGGCCCTCACCCTCGAACATCTGGCCCTGCATCGAAAGCAGTTGGCAGCTTTCCAGGTCGATGCCGTAGCCGACGCCAGGCGGAATTCCGTACTCGCTGGTGATCTCGGCGCCGTCCTGGTAGATCGAATCCCGGAAGCCGAAGTGTTTGGCGCGGGTATCTTGCTGGTCGACGATGATCCGCTGCTGCGAGTCGAGCGATTCGAGGTACTCGTTGTAGAGCATGTCGTCCATCAGGACGAGCGGGATCGTGTCCTTCGAGTTCCGCTTCATTTTGCGGATGCCGAACCGCGTGGCCGTCTTGGCGTTGCCGACCGCGCTGGAGAAGCTCCACCAGACCGTGTTGCCGAACGCCGAGCTCGTGT
>Ga0307478_10004098_pt1 | contig 10490 bp, 11 predicted proteins | sample atmos_gasesECM4C_2_FD_203713 | JGI IMG/M metagenome (GOLD analysis project Ga0307478, IMG submission 203713) | Hardwood forest soil microbial communities from Morgan-Monroe State Forest, Indiana, United States - atmos_gasesECM4C_05 | ecosystem: Environmental > Terrestrial > Soil > Temperate...
AGCAGAAATAGCGCAGATACGATTGAAGGTGTCTTCCTGGTTAGAGTCGAACGGGCCTATTATCGATGGCATCCGACCAGACCTTTTTATCTCGTGCGATTCTCTGTGCTCGAGCCCAAAGAGCACCACGGCCATTCCCTGACTGGACGGATCTACTGCACACCCAAAGCAATATGGCGGTTGAGTTGGTTCCTTCGAGATTTTGGCTACAACACCGATCTGCTGGGCCGAGACGAACTCGATGAAAAAGCCCTGCTTGGACTGCAAGGCATTGTGCGCGTATCACACACTACGTTGAATGGTCATTCTTTCCTGAATTTGGACGGATTCGCCCCTGCTGCTGATTGGGAAGAGTTTGCTCCTGCACCGACACGAACCCAGCCATGACCTATAGCTATACGCAAATCGCTCAGTATCTGCGCTGCCCACGAAGCTATCGCTATCGGTATCTCGATGGCTGGAAGGAAAAGGACAGCCGGGCAACCCTGCTGTTTGGCCGTTGCTTCGAGCAGGCGCTCGGCGCTTACTTCCGCAGGGAGGACAGTGGTGCCGCTTTATTCAGCGAATGGGCTATATATAAGGATACGCCCCTTGAATATTCCCATGGAGATACCTGGGAACGCATGTTGCGACAGGGCATTCAGCTGCTTGAGCGGCTTGCGCAGGACGATCGCATCGAAATCCCCCAACCTAAACATAACATGCAGGTTAGGCTTACACGGTGCCTATCAGACCGAAATGACTTCATTGCCTACATCGACGCGATTGGCACAATCGACGGCAACCGCGGCTTACTTGAGTGGAAGACAACCACGTCGCGCTATCCAGAAGAACCCAATGGCGTGCTTGCTCTTGATCCTCAGCTGATCTGCTACTCCTGGATGAGCGGGATTTCTGAGGTGGCGTTAGTTGCCTTCGTCAGAAAGCGTTTCTCTGAGATTCAGTACCTCAAGACCACCATCACTGACCAACAGAGAGAAGAGTTTGGGCGCATGGTCGAGACGACGGCCAGCCATATAGAAGCCGGCGAGTTCCTGCCGCACAGCGGCATCCGCTTCCCCCAAAACGGCTGCATTAGCTGCCCGCAGCTCGGGCTGTGCCTCGGTAACCAGCAGCTTGTTGAATCGAAGCTTGTCCGACGTCCTGGAGCTAGTGACCTTGATTGGCTTGACGAGCTTGTGGATTAACGGAAGGCCTCTCGTGCCCCCGACGCTCAATTCCAGACGAGCCTCACTCGTGCTGTCGAAGATCGATGAGATCCTGGCCTGGGAGAAGAGCTCAGACCACGAGCGAGACACCCAATTCGTGGAACTGGGCCGGTATCTCTGTGAAGTTCGGGCGGGCCAGTATTGGAGGCTGGATAACCTGCGCTCTTTTGATGAATACCTGGAGAGGAAGTTCCCGGAATCCAGGCGCAAGGCTTATTACTTGATGGCCATTCACGAACATCTGCCAAAAATTCCAAAACCTGACCTCAAGCTCGTCGGCTGGAGCAAAGCCATTGAACTTGTGAAGGTAGCGCGTAGAGATCGGGAGCAGTTTGACTGTGCAACCTGGTTGCACAAAGCGACCGAGCTCCCGAAGGAAGAGTTCAAGCGAGAGGTTGAAAAGCACCTGACGGGCCAGGATACCGAGCCCTGGGAAATCATCTATTTCAAGGTTTACAAGAGCCAGCTGCCGGTGATTGAGCAGGCCATAGAAACAGCCACCCTGATGCTGGGCAGTGATAAATCGAGGGGCTACTGCCTGGAGATGATCTGCGCAGATTTCTTGGCGGGAGCAAGTCTAGAGGGTGGCTGACCCGATAGTGCGCCATCTTCCGGATTCTGCGCTCTTGAACCAAGAAAATGATGATTCTGCGGCCTAAACATCCAAGATTCGCGCTTGATCCCCCAGCCTATCGCTTCTTGCGAGAGCTGGTGTTGAGGCGTGATCACTGGCGATGCCAATGTTGTGGCGCACTCGAAGGCTTGGAGGTTCACCACTTAAAACCTAGAAGTCAACTGGGACACGACATCGAGGAGAACTTGATCACACTTTGTGGGAAGTGTCATCGCGAGGCGGATCTCGTTCGCTGAGACAAGCTAAATCCATCCTCGGAAATAATAATAGCCGATCTTCGTCGTTTCCATTCCCAAGTCCAGAAAGGCGTCCCAGCGGAGTAACAAATGCCCCGCCCGTTTTTCTACATCCGGCACTGGCCTCGGCAAGACCCTCACACCAGCCTTCTGAAATGCATGGTACGCGCGAAACATGTGATAGTCGCTAGTGAGCAGAACTTTAGAGCCTGCCAAAGTGTCAAGAATCGGCTGTGCGAAAAGAGCGTTCTCCCGGGTAGAACGGGACTGAGATTCCACCCAAATTGCTTCCCGTGGCACACCTTGCGACACTAAAAACGCCAGCATCGCTTCAGCAACTGAGCTCTTGGCCGGCCCGCCACCGCTCAGAACGATCGCGTGAAAAGTACCTCCCCTCCACGCTCGCAATGCGTAGACGCTGCGCCAATACGTACTCTCGCCGATTACTCCGTCCTCTAGAGCCGAAGCGCCCAACACGATTAAGACATCGCCTCGGGGATCATTCAAGGGTCCTGCCAGTCTTCTGGCCCACCACTCATCGACAGGAGTGAACGTCACGACGATTAACAATATCCCTAATCCCATCAAAATCGTTTGGATCGTGAGGAGTATAGGTCTCGGAAACGAGTGACGTAGCGTCATTACCCTGGCTTGTCCAAGATTCTTTCACAATTTCTGCGGGAGCTTCACCGAAGAATACGCAATTCTACAGAAAACGATCGGTGAAGACAGAGCGGCGACGTTATTCCAAGGGATCGCAGGATGCCTCTTCAACTCGGGCAGTCCCATCCCTAGACCTTCTACGAGGGGACCTGTTGGTACAGGTGTGAGCATTACGTTCACTAATTAGCTACCTGTACCTATTTAGGCCCTCCGAGCAGGCGATTTAAGCCCTGTTCTGGCCACAGTATGGATCGATTCTATGAAACTGGGCTCGGGCACAACAAAACGCAAGTCCCTCCCGGTCTTTTCTGCAGGGGCATAGGGGAATCTTAGTCCCGCACTTTTGCGTGCTTCGGAGAAGGTGAAAATGACAGATCGCTTGAGCGCTTGCTCAGCACTTTTCGCTGCCGTCTTGATGAGTGGCTGCGTAGGCGTGACTTCAAGCAAGAATTTCCACCCGGCTACTTCCGGCCCGACTACCACGTCTGGGCCCACAACGCCGCCGCCTTCTACTCAGTTCGCATCGCTTGCCTCCTTGAAAACCTGCACGCGCGGCAACCCTATCAATCCACAAACCTTGAGCGGGGACTGCACCGCCTATCCGAGCCCAAACGACCCCAAGCCGCTCGTTTACGATGGCACACCAGTGACCGTGTATACCGATCCAATTTTCGGCACAAAGGTCAAGCGGCTAACGCCGCAGCCGGGGATGCCCGCCGGGGGATACGCACCACGGTACGCGCCACATCAGTCTTGGAGCAAGAATGGGACATATCTCTACTTGTCAGGTCCTGGTGGCACGGTCCATCTTTTTCAAGGCAGTGACCCGTACCGGTGGATTCGTCAGATCCAGCTACCCAAGTTTGACGGCGTAGATGAATACTGGACGCAATGGTCAAACACCGACGATTGCCTCATTATAATTGTGAATAACAATAGCATACAGACAGTTGATGTTTGTCATAACGATGCGGTGACGACTCTAGCGAACTTCGCCAGCCTGACCGACACCCGGGGGAATACCCTTACTCTCGGTGGAGCGCATAGCATCGTCATAAAACCGTTCCTCTATTGCGGCGTATCGAACGATGACACGAAGATTGCAAGCCGCGTCGTTGGCGATGGCGTAGCGGGCTATGGGTTTGTGCTGCTGACACTCGATCTGACGCACAATACCGCTAGTTACGCATGGTTCCACAAGCTTACCTCTCCCGGCGATCTTGTGAATAACAACCCGGCTCCCATTCAGAAGTTCCCGGGGGATGTTTGCATCAGTGCTAATGGAAACTATGTTGACGTGCAGTGGAATACTTGGAATTTGGGTTTCAACAATCAGACCGATGATATGGTGCGTTCGAACGGAACGGTGACACTCACCGTTCATAACGGGACTTCATGGGATCCAAGCATCACCGTCGGTTCTACAATTAACATAGATAACGCTGGGGATTCGTCCTTCAATGGACAATTCACGATAGCCACAGAAACCTCAACCCAGTTAACATATAGCCAAGCGGGTCCAGATGTCTCCTATACCAATTGCTACACAGTCTCTTACACTTCCTGCGCCGAGGTGGATTACCAGTATTACGGTGCTGAAGCGTTCAGCGCTTCAGGCAACGGCGGATTTCTCGCTCAGATCAGTCGCGCGGAATCACACGCAGATGAGATGCTCTTAGCAGACGGATCGGAAGCGTTCGGCGGCGGCTATCTCAACTATACTCATGATGACTATCGCGGTTGGGACGCGTATCAATTCTCCCTGGGGAGATTCTTCCGAGCCTACGCTCCTGATAGCTTTTACAATCCAAACGGTCTTCAATGGCACTTCAGCGGTCGGGGCTCGACCAGCCCAAATGGTCTCCCCGGATGGGCATTGATCTCGACCTATTCGGCTAGAAACAATTCCGTTGATTGCATTCCACAAACCGTATTTTGCAGCGAGATCATGGCCATAAAGATGGACGGTTCAAATACGTTCTATCGGATTGCGCATACCCAGAGCATTCAATGCCCCGTGAATACACAGACGGATTATTGCGAATACTACGACGAGCCCCACGCCACGCCCAACCGGGATTTTAAAAAGATCATTTGGGGCTCAGATTGGCGCATGTTCAGCCATACGATGGATGTTTATCTGGTAGATTTGCAGTAAAACTCTGTGCGCCCAGGGAGATCGTGTTTTTCCGCTAACCGCTGTACTCGCTGGGCTGCTGGTTATTAGGCCCAAAGGGCGGCCCCTCTATTCCGTGCTAGAATTCCCTCCAATTGACGATGGCGAACGCCAGTCATGCTGATCGGGCTGCAGCTCGCCGCGAAAGTTGAGTGATGATGCGCAGGCTATGGATGCTAGCAGTGATTGTTGCGAGCATACTCTCAGGAGGGGCCTGGGGCAGTCACGGATTGTCCCTCAGGGTTCACTTTTCGGATGGATTTTCAGCAAGCCGTGCGGCGTTCAGCCGCGCGAGTCTTGTATTCTTAGGCTCCGCACGAACTACTGGGGCTGGAACTCCCTCGCAGTTCGCTTCATTGAAAGGATGCATGCGGCAGAACCCAATCAATCCAGAGGATTTGAAGGGTGACTGCGCAGTATACTCTAGCCCGAACGACCCAACGCCCGCTGTGTACGATGGGACACAGAAGACCGTCTATGTTGACCCGGTGTTCGGGACCAAGATCAAACGCCTGACACCACAGAAGGGGATGCCGCCTGGCGGGTATGCCCCGCGATATGCCCCGCACCAATCGTGGAGCAAAGATGGGACCTATTTGTATTTAACAGGCCCTGGGGGAAACGTGTATCTGCTCCAGGGAACTGATCCCTATAAGTATATCCGGCAGATTGCGTTACCAAGAGGCGACGGCGTTGATGAGTTCTGGACACAATGGTCGAACACAAGAGATTGTCTGATCATCATTGTGAACGCCAACAAAGTCCAAACGATCAACGTTTGCGAAAACGACAAATTAACCACCTTGGTAACCCTTACGAAATTGACTGATACTCAAGGGAATGTGTTACCGTTGGGTGGGGGCCATGGCATCGTCATAAAACCTTTTCTTTATTGTGGCGTGTCTCAAGACGATACAAAGATCGCCAGCCGTGTGGTCGGTGATGGAGTCGCAGGCTACGGATTCGTGCTCCTAACCCTAGATCTTGGGCACAACACGGCAAGCTATCAATGGTTCCACAAACTAACTCCACCCGGAGATCTCGTAAATAACAACCAGGCCCCGATTCAAAAATTTCCGGGTGACGTATGCATAAGTCCCGACGGAAATTACATTGATGTTCAGTGGAATACCTGGAGTTTTGGGCTCAATAACCAGATCGCTAGCGCCGTTAGAACAGGTGGCACGGTCACACTTACAGCTTCGGCTGCATGGGTTGCAGGGATAACGGTCGGTTCGACCATTAACGTGAACAATTCGCTGGACCCTTCCTTCAACGGTCAATTCGCTGTGGTTACAATTTCAGATTCTACCCACTTGACATGTAAACAATCGGGGCCCGACGCCTCGATGACGAACTGTTTAGGAGCCCCTTATTACAATTATTGTGGCGAGGTGGATTACAAGTATTACGGCGCCCAGGCATGGAACGCATCAACAGGGACAATCTTAGGCCAAATCAGCCGAGCAGAAGCCCATTCCGACGGCATGTTGCTCGCAGATAAAACAGCTGCCCTCGGCGGCGGCTATCTTAACTATGTTCACGACGATTATCGCGGTTGGCAGGCGTATCAGTTCTCAACTGGGAAACTCTTTAGAGCGTACGCGCCAGAAGAATACATCGCAAACAGCACTGGACCGCAGTGGCACTTTAGCGGCAGGGGATCTGTCAGCAGTGATGGACTGCCCGGTTGGGGACTGATTTCCACATATTCTGAAACTGCGCAGGTAGATTGCAATGCCCCGGGTCAGACCATCTTCTGTGCGGAGATCATGGCAGTAAAGATGGACGGCTCGAATACGTTCTATCGAATCGCCCATTCGCAGTCCGTCCAGTGCAATGCAAGCAACGGTTTGTGCAATTATTACGCCGAACCGCACGCTACACCCAATCGGACGTTCACAAAGATCCTCTTCGGTTCGGACTGGCGCGCTTATGGCGCAAACGTGGACGCGTATTTAATTGAATTGCCGTAGTTCGATTTCGTGCAGTATTTCATTGCGCGTAGGTGTCTATGGACTTGCGATCCGTTTGATCACCTGATTGATGCGTACAAAACAGGCGTTCATAAACCAATCTAAGTATCGCACTATGAGCATCAAGCCGCGCTGAAACCAATTCCACCTATAGTAGGTCCGAATTAGATACTGTTCACTGTCGATAAAAATCCTCTGAGCACGCAACAAGCGTTGACCCACGGAGTGACCGTGAATATGTTCATACGTTGCCTCTGGGCAACCGTAAACCAGCAAGCCAACTTGCCGTAGGCGTTCGCTGATGATGAATTCCTCCTGGAAAAGGAAAGTCCGCTCGTCGAATCCGTCGATCTTTTTGTAGGCGGAACAAGGGAAAACAATACACGCGCCAGATACTGCATATACCGGTTGTGTGGTGTTCAAACTTATAAAATGGCGCTTCTCAAGCCGCTTCGTGATGCCGGCCAATATGGTTCGTAGAAGCGGTAGGTCGCGGGAATTGCTATAGAGAATTATCTTTTCGAGATAAGTCGGTTTGGTACGGAAACTTCGCTCGATTCGCTTACCATTATGGATGGCGATGCCGCCGATGCAGCCTGCGTCGCCGTATCTATCGGCGACATCCTGCATCGTCTGAAGCGTGCTGGGCCCGACCGTAACGTCGGGATTGACGAACGCAATATACCGGCAATCTCGCGTGGCAAGGTATCGGCCTCCCACATTGTTGCCACGTGCGTATCCCAGGTTAGCACCGGTGCGCACCACTTTTACATCAGTGAACGTGCGTTCGACAAGAGCCGCCGAATCATCCTGAGAAGCATTATCGACCACGACGACTTCGTGCGACACGGCGCCAAGCGCGCTCTTCACCGCGCAGACACATTGGATGATGACCTCCTCGGAATTGTAGGTCAGGATGACAACGCCAAAGATGGGCCCTTGGTCCATTCTGACAAAGTTTCCTCGAACATTCTCTCAGTCAGAGAAGAAGAGGACAACTGATACACGAACTGCAAGACTCCGTGATTTTTGTGGGAAGTGTTCCCGATCAAGACCTCCCGGAATTTTATGCACTTTGCGACATTTTTGTGCTACTCAATCGCGAAGAACCAAGCGGCGATGTGAAAGGTTTCGGGATGGTATTCTTGGAGGCTAGCGCCAGCGGAAAGGCTGTCATAGGAGGACGCTCTGGAGGGGCAACGGAGGCAGTTCTGCATGGAACGTCAGGATTGTCCGTCGATCCGTACAATGTCGAGGAAGTTGCTCAGAGATTGAAGGAGCTTCTATTGAATCCTGCATTGCGCGAACAGCACGGCCGTGCGGGTGCGCTTCGGGCGCGTGCCGATTTTAGCTGGGAGAGTCGGGCAAGGCGAATACGCGAAGTTTGCGTCGAGGTTTTGAGTGGGCGCGACTGAAATGGAATACGAAGTCTGCTGTTATCTCGGTCCACACCACGATTTTCATCACGCCTCGCGTATCTATACTGGGCTTTGTGATCTGGCTCGAAATAAGATTTTGCGTTTGCGGTTTATTGTCCCAAATTTGTCGCACAAGGGTTACACCTCGGATCCCTATACGATTTGCTTGCAAGTGACGAGTGTCGCGAAAAAGCGGCGATTTCTCATTGCAATTGACTTGTCTGACCACTGCGATCGATTCAATTCGGATGTCTTGACCCAGTGCGATGTTTACCTGAAGAGAAGCTATAACGCGCTCGCCTTGTCCGCGATAACGACTCAGCTGAAAAATAAGATGTACCCTTTTGGACTCAACTATGCTGCAAGAAGTATTGAAAGTACTATGCGCGTTTTGATGAAGGTAGCACCGCGATTGAGTCTCAGACTGCTAAGTTCCCCAAAACGCTCCGAATACCTGGGGGTGCTATGGCGCTATTGGCGGACTCCGAAACCGAAGCACTTTGAGTTGGCTCCGAATGAGCCTGTGGAGCGGGTCGTGACATTTCAAACCCGAGTATGGGCAACCGACAAAGTTACCGACGAGGTAGAGAGAATTAATACGGAACGTGTGCAGTTGATACGTAGGCTCAAGAGAACCTTCGGCAGTCGATTTCGAGGAGGTCTTTATCCCGATGCTTACGCTCGCCAGCACTTTCGTGATGTCGTTTCGGACATGCCGTCACGGCCTGCTGACTATATTAATTGGGGAAAGCACGCCCTCATCGGTGTAAATACCCGTGGGCTGCATCATTCAATAGCATTCAAGCTTCCGGAATATCTGGCGGCCTCGAAATGCGTCGTCAGTTCGCCACTGCATAACCAATTGCCCACTCCTTTGGTCGCACAGCGACACTATTCGGAATTTCGCACCGCTGAAGAGTGTATTGACGCATGTGCACGAATTCTAGACAACGCGAACATAGCGAACGACATGCGCTACGAAGCGTGGCGCTACTATCAAACTGAACTCAAGCCGCCAGTCCATGTTCGAAACTGTCTTGAACGTGCCGCCGCGTTGTGCACACAATCTTCGTAACAATTCAGCGATCTGCAGACAGCATCGCATATGTGGGGTGATATCTCTCCAAAACAGAAAACTTAAACCGCTGGGCTAGGAGTTCCACCAGCTTGTGGCAGGAAAGTTTAGGAGTGTCGTGCAATTCGATGATCATTTTCAGCCTCCGCCCCTTCGACATCGCAGATTAAGGCGTAGTCGCCCAACTGGAATTTGTGCAACAGGCCGGAGAGCGTGAGGGCTGCGACTTCTCTTCCCTCTGATCCAACTTTCCCATTGAGACGAGTGGTTCCCTCTTGGAACCGAACGGTTTGACAATCATAGGCAATGGCGCAGTTTAGGAGTTCAAATCGGCGCCTGGCATGATTGATAGAAATATTCTTCCTAGACACGAGAGCAAGGCTCGGATTTGCCTCTACGCATATTGGGCGATTGTTCGGACAATACGTTGCAAGCGACAACGCCAATGCTGGTTCCAAACTCAACCACGTTGAGATCGGCGAGAAGATGTCGCTGAACCAAGGCCAACTCGGGACGGCGCATGGCTGCCTCTTCCAGGAACCCCAAGATCGGCCTCGCAACTCGCTTAAATTTGTGCGAAATCTGGCTCTTCCTGAGGTTCACAATAGTTCCTTCCAGATTCAGTTTGCGTTCACTCCGTGTCGTTGCGGTCCAATTGCTTTACCTCCGCTTCACGGCTTAACAGTGCGGAGCTGTCGACTTATGAACCAACGCAATTTCTGATCCATGGAGATAATCAACAAGGAATAAATCCCGCCGCCCACAAATGAGCCAACGAGGAGCCGGCTTAGATTCCCGGTGAAGGGAATCGAGTGTACGACGATGGCCATGATGATCGCCGCGACGACTACCTTAAATAAAAGCATCCAGTCCGGTTTTACACGAAGAAGCGGAAGCGAAGTTTTCATGACCATGAGGAGGAGGAGCCCATTGGCGGCCACCATGGCCCAAGCGGCTCCCATAAGCCCAATGCGAGGAATCAAAATTAGATTGGCAAAGATATTAAGGCCGGTGGCGATAATCATCTGCCAAGCCATAATTGCGGTGCGCTTGTTCAGGTAGAGTCCGAGGCTGAGGATAACATAAACGCCAAATGAAATCTGG
>Ga0307478_10004099_pt1 | contig 10488 bp, 6 predicted proteins | sample atmos_gasesECM4C_2_FD_203713 | JGI IMG/M metagenome (GOLD analysis project Ga0307478, IMG submission 203713) | Hardwood forest soil microbial communities from Morgan-Monroe State Forest, Indiana, United States - atmos_gasesECM4C_05 | ecosystem: Environmental > Terrestrial > Soil > Temperate...
TGCCAGGACCATCACTGCGATGAACGTTTGCGTTAGCCGTGTGCGATTCATAATCTTCTCCTCTCTTTTTGTGGTTATGACCACGGCTTACTGTTCATCATCTCCAGCATCGGATAAGGCGCTGTTTCCGTTAAGCGTCGATGCACCCCAAACCACGCTGGTGGCTGAAGTGCTGGTGCCAGTGCTTGCACCCCAAACCACGCTAAAGGCGCTCAGGAGGTTGCTGTTCCAGGGTAATGCCGCACCCCAGACCACCGAACTTCCAGTTACGGTTGCGCCCCAAACGACCGAGGTGCCCCACACCACTGATGTGCCCCAGACCACGGAGCCGGCTGAAACACTGCCGTTTCCGTAAACCAGCGAAACCGTTGAGGGCGGACCCGGATTGTAGACCGCGATCGGAGACAGTGCTGCACCCGTCGTAGCCGGAGCGAGGTCGTTGTTAGATACCGCCGCTTTCATGTTGAGCAATCCCGCACCCACGGAAAACAGGTCGTAGGTCGAGGTGAAGTTCATGGACAAATGTGGAACCCAAGCGACCGTGGAGAAAGGAAATACTTTGTACGCAGTCTTCATCAATCGCGCTTTCACCTGATCAGGAGTAAGCGCGCTGTTCTGCTGTAGAAGCAATGCAACGGCTCCGCTGACTGTCGGCGTTGCCATGCTGGTGCCACTCAGCGTGAAGTAGTCGCTGTTGCCATCGCTGCCAGTGACAAATTCGGCAGGATAGCTGGTTTCCAAGGTTGCACCAGGAGCTGCCAGCGAGACGACGGCATTGCCTGGGGCCATGAGGTCGGGCTTTACCACGTGATCGTAAGTGGTGGGCCCCTTGGAACTGTAACTCGCCAGTGTCTCGGCCGAGGGCGAAGAAGATCCGTTACTCTTCATTGCACCCACGGTGAGGACATAAGGATCGTTGCCCGGAGCCGTAATGGTTCCGAACCCATTGCTGCCGTTGACGCTCAACCGGCCGTAATTGCCGGCTGCGACCACAACCACGATCCCGGCTTTCCAGGCGGATTCCACTGCCTGGCAGAGCGGGTCCTGAGTGTAGCTGACCGGAATGCCGCGTCCGAGCGAAAGGTTGATCACGCGGATGTTGTAAGTGTTCTGCAGAGCGATCGCCTGCTGAATTGCCGCGATCACGGCGCTGTCGCTGCCAGAACCGTTAGCGTCGAGTACCCGAAGGTCAATGAGACTTACGCCGGGTGCGACGCCGACGTAGTTTCCGCCAGAGAGGTAGCCGTTGCCGCCAACAATTCCGGCGACGTGAGTGCCGTGACCGTACATGTCATACATTGCACCGCTCGAATTAGAGTTCGGCGTACCGGTGAAATCCTGGCGATAGACTACGCGCGAAGTGGTTTCGGTTGAATCCAACAGATCGGGATGGCTATCGTTAATGCCGCTGTCGATTACGGCCACGCCAATGCCCGCGCCGTTATAACCGGCGTTCCACGCGGCGGTGACGCCGGTGGCGAGATCCGTGGTGTCATCCAGCCCTTTTAGCGGGTGATCGAAGCTCACCGAAAGAACCTCGGGATCCGCTTCCAAGGCGGGCAGAGCGCTCACCGGAATGGTAAGCGCAATTGCCTTCACCATGCCGAGCCGGTGGTTCAGGCGAGCGCCGAGACTCAGCATTCTGCCTTCTTGTTTCAACTGCGGAATGTCTTTGTACTGCACGATGACCTTCACGGTTTGCGTGCCGGCCTTACCCTGATGCGCTCGCGCCACAACTGGCGCAAGATCCGCAGCGAACTTGCCCACCGGTTTGCCGTTGACGGCCCCAGGTTGGGCGAAAGCGGCTTCAGCAATCAGGACCAGCAACAGCATGCTCAGGCGCTTTCCCCAAGCTGCGCTGTGGCGCTGGCCCCGATCCGGGCTTTTTGGTTTCAAAGTTTGCGACATAAATGTCAGCCTTTCGTACTCGAAAGAAAACGAATGTGGAGCAAAATCGTGCTTAGACCCACTGACACTTGTGCACGGCGAAGGCCAATCGGCGGCTCGCAAGTCATTGTTACAATTGGAGATGCAAGCGTAGCCTGAAGGCCGGATGGGCCAGTGTGGCCTGCCGGGTGGGGCACGGGACAGTTTGTCCCGCAAATTCGGCGCAGTTACTTCGGTAAGTTACTTGGCAGGATTAGGAGCGCTGCAGAGCGCATTTATCCCGCGGCGGTGGCTTCGGCCTTGCTGTGCTGGCTGACGCTGGCTGGCAGAATTCGTGGCATCGCCGCCATCAAGCGCTGCGTATATTCGTGGCGCGGATCGGCGAAGATTTGTTCGGTCGTTCCACACTCGACGATTTCGCCTTGATGAAGAATGGTAATGCGATCGCAAATACCCGCCACTGATGCAAGATCGTGAGAGATGTAGAGAATTGCCATTCCGAAGGAGCGGTTCAGCCCGCGAAAGAGGGCTAGAATTTCGGATTGCGTGATTACATCGAGCGCGCTGGTGGCCTCGTCGGCGATCAGCAGCGCAGGACGATGCATTACCGCCATTGCAATCAGAACTCGCTGAGCCTGGCCGACGCTCATCTGGGAAGAATATTTGCGCAGGAATTCCTCGTCGGCGGGCAGGGAGACACTTTCCAGAGAGGTTCGGATTGCCGCGGCGCAGTCGGTGCTTGAATCCGATGCATGGGCCCGCCAGGCTTCCTTGAGTTGAGTTCGGATCTTTAGCGCCGGATTTAGAGACGACAGTGGACTCTGCAACACCAGCGAAATAGCTCGTCCTCGCAGAGTCCGCAGCTCCCGTTCCGACAGTTGCAGCAGGTCGGAATCCTGGAATCGGATTGTGCCTTCGGCGCGAGCGCGTTTCCTCTCGAGAAGCCCCAGGACGGCCATGGCCAGCGTGCTCTTGCCCGAGCCGCTTTGCCCCACCAGTCCCATTACTTCGCCGCGTTGGATCTCCAGCCGCACATCGCGCAGAACCGGCTTGTCCGCATAGCGCACGGTGAGGCGCGCCGACAGCAAAGTCTCGTTTCGCGGAGTCCCGAACGCCATCCTGTTATTCCTTTGTTCCGTGTCTCAGAGCTGCCTAAACCGCGCCAATCCGTGGCAAAAAGTCCGATTATTTTGCCGACACCGTGAGCCGTTCCGCATTCCAGAAAGTTTGTGGCGACAGAATCACCGGAGCGGCGCCGTGCACGGCAGTTGACACGGCGGAAAGAGCATTCTTGTTAATGAGGAAAATGAAGGGCTCCTGTTCGACAACAATTTCCTGCACCCGATCGAATGCTTCCTTACGTTTTTTCACGTCACTGGAAGATGCCTGCGCCCGCATAAGACGGTCAATTTCTGCTTCCCAGGAAGTTTCTGGAGTTTTCTGCTGCGGATTCCATTGATGGCTGTCGGAAGAACTCAGCCACACGTTCATCTCACCATTCGGATCGAGATCGACATTGGTCAGGCCGAGAAGAATGGCCTCGTAATCAAAACTCTGCGTCATGCGCTCAATCAGGGAAGGGAAGTCAAGGGTTACAACGTTCACGTGGACGCCGATCTTCTGCAGATCATCCTGGATGAGCACCGCCATACGTTCGCGGTATTTGTTGCCGGCGTTCGTGATGATGGAAAACACGACTTCGTTACCCTCTTTATCTTTGAGCGTTCCGTTTTCCAGGCGGAAGCCTTCCGACTGCAGCGCTTTCAAGGCTACATCGGGAGAGTAGGGGTGAGGCTTGAGCTTGGCGTTGAACCAGAACTTATTGGCCGGAGAGAAGGGGCCGGCCGCGGGCTGGGCGTGATTGTGAAAGACAACGCGGCTCAAGTCTTCGCGATTGATCGCTTCTGAAACCGCCCGCCTGAAGTTGGCCGAGCGGAACCAGTTCTTCTTGTAGCTTGGAATCGGCGACCTGGCGACTTCGTTGAACCAGAGTTGCTCGCTGTCGAGCGATGCACCCGCATCGTGCACCAGTTGCGGAGAAGTTGTGGCCAGCTTGTCGAAGTACTCACTGTCCAGAGAATTGATAAGATCGAGTTCTCCGCGCTTGAACCGAAGCATCTCAACATCGCGATTGGGCTGGATGTCCAGCTCGATCGAATCCAGATAAGGTAGTCGGCGGCCCTGTTCGTCGGTCTTCCAGTAGTTGGGGTTGCGCTTCAAAAGGACAGTTGACCCCGCCTTGTAATCAGCCACCATGAACGGTCCTAGCACTGCCATTTCTTTTTTCGGGGAGTGCTCAGAGAGAATCGCGACTTGGTCGAAGAGGCGATCCAGACCGGCAACCTGTGCCGGAAACCTGATTGAAATCTGGGAGGGAGAAATCACTTTGGTTTCGACGTTGCCGGTGCCCGAACGAAAAGCGTCGCCAGTGGGCGAATGCAAGGCCGGATCCATCAATTGTTGGATAGTGTAAGCCACGTCCTCCGCGGTAAAAGGGGTGCCATCGGAAAATGAGATTCCGCTGCGCAAGCGAAATGAGATTTGACGTCCATCTTTAGAGACCTTCCAGGATTGCGCCAGCCCGGGCTCCAAATCCTGGGTTTGGCGATTCACACGGACCAGCACCCCTCCCGTCAAATAGCGGATGGCGCTGGATGCGTCTTCCTCGACTTTGAGCGGGTTGAAGGTCTTGGGTTCCGTGCGGATGCAAAACTTCAGGTCGCCGCCACCTTGGGCTGAAGAACGCCCCAGCAGGGATGCCAGGCAGATCAGGGCAACCGCAATTGCCTTCCCGCATGCAGCGGCCATCTTTTCCGATTCTTTCTCGTGGCGCTTCATGCGGCCACCTCCTCTTGTCTGGAAAGTAAAAGCTGAAACGACGTAACCACGATCACCAACAGGATCAGCGGCACAAACTTCCACGGTTCTTCGCCAACCGAGACCAGGCCTTCCAACTCTTTCAGCAAACTTCCCCACGAAGGCATGGGCTCAGCCACGCCCAGCCCAAGGATTCCGAGATTGGCTTCACTCAAGATGAAGACGGGAATCGAAATCCAAAACTGGGCGTAGAGCACGGGTTTCAAATTCGGCACGACATGGATCCAAAACAATCTGTGTCCGGGCAGACCCGCGGCTCGCGCCTGGCGCACAAAATCTGAAGTGCGCAGCGCTCCTGCCGTTGTGCACAGCACTCGCGACGCGGTAGTCCAGCCCAGCAGCCCCAACAACAGAAACGTCACCAATACCGAAACCAGCGGAGATACATTCAACGGCATCAATGCCCGAGCTGTAATCAACAGAAACAACCACGGCAGCGACAGGAAAAGATCGGTCACCGCCATCGCCATGCGCGCCCACGCCCCACCCAGATATCCCGACAATCCGCCGATGAACGCCGCCATCAATGTAGAAAGAAGCGCCGCAGCCGGAGCTAACAGCAGCGAAATCCGAGTTCCGTAAAGCACGCGGGCAAAACGGTCGCGCCCAATCTCATCGGTGCCGAGCCAGTGCAGGCGCGATGGCGGCGCATTTGTCGCCTCACGGTACTGCCTGGAATAGCCCCCGGGAGCCAGCCAGTTCGCCGCCGCCGATGCGCCTAGCACCAGCACTAAAACCACGCACGCAAGTTTTCGGCCGAGGCTCATGCTTCCTGCCTCATGCTTCCTGTCCCCGGACCATGTGACCGATTACATCTGCCCCGGAGTTGGCCAGCAAGGTTACCAGCGTCACCAGAATCGTGATGTTCACCAGCAAGGGCAGGTCCCGGGCCAGTGCCGATTGCCACGCGAGTTGCCCGATACCGGGTAATCCGCACAAAGCTTCGACCGGAATGGCTGCTCCAACCGCTACGCTTACGGAGACTCCGGCGACCGCCAGTAGCTGCGGGGTCACCACCGGCACTACATGACAGAAGAGGATGCGTGCTTCTCCGAGCCCTCGGGCTCGCGCGGCGATAATATGAGGCCGGGAATAGGCTTTCACCAGCAGATTGCTGGCATAGCGATAAGTGCGGGGAAAAACGATGAGCGCAATCGCCAATGAACCGGGCACATTCCACAGCACCGATAGCAATGCCAGTACCGCTGCTGGAATGCAAAGAAATGTTCCGCTAACGATTGTGGTGACGACGTCGAAAATCGAAAGCCGGAGCCACGCCGCGCTCAAGGCCAGGGTGAGCGATAGTATCCACGCCAAGCCAAGGCCGGTGGACAAAAGGCGCAGCGTTAGAGGCGCGCGCTCCAGCAGCAGCGTACGCACGGGCTGGCCCAGTGCCAGCGAGGTACCCAGGTCGCCATGCCAGGCTCGATGTAAGTAAGAGACGTAAAACCGAACGACATTATGGTCGCGCCGTTTCGCTTCGCGCAGGGCCTGCACGCTCTGCGCGTTCAGGTGAGGATCGAGTTCCCGCTCATCGACCTCGAAACCCGGCGCCATCCGAACGAGCGTAGCGGAAAGTAATCCGCCTAGCAGGACAGTCGCCACTAAAGACAACGCATGCCCGGTAATTTTCCGTCGCAGGCTTTTCATCTATTTTCCTGAAGCACCCTGCGCCATAGAGTCCTGGCCGGTGGCAATTTGCGCGTGGTGAGTCTGCTTCACGGTGTACATACGCCGGTCCGCTTCGGCCAGCAACGCTTCCACGTCAAACCCGTCCTCGGGACAGAACGCTGTGCCCACGCTCAGGTTGATGACGTCGCGCCCGCAAGTGTGGCGTCCCGCTTCGACGGCAGCCTGACTCAATCGCTCTGTTTTCTCCTGGGCGCCTTCGGCGGAAAGACCCGGCGCCGTGACCACAAACTCGTCGCCGCCCATACGAGCAACGTAGTCGTAACCGCGGCAGGCATCTTTCAAGCGTGCGCTGAATTCACGCAGCAGTTTGTCTCCTTCCAGATGGCCGAAGGAGTCGTTAATCTTTTTGAGGCCGTCGATGTCGCAGACCATTACCGCAAGCGAAGTCTTCATACGGCGGCAGCGCGCCACTTCCTGCGCCAGATGAACAAACAACGAGCGCGCATTGGGCAAGCCCGTGAGAAAGTCGGTGGTTGCCGAACTTTCCGCCTGTTGATACTTCAGTGCATTCTCCACCGAGAGCGCCACCTTGGAAGCCACGGCCAGTAGAATCCGCAAGTGGTCCGGAGTAAAAGCGTCCACGCTGGAGTGATACATGGCCAACACACCCACGACGCCATTGAGCCCTTGTAAGGGAACCACGAGCGCCGAAGTTAGAGTGGCGGTTTTTGGGTCGGCGAAATAGCCTTCTTCCACCTGCGGGTTTCCATTGATGATAGGTTTGCAATTCTCCGCGACCCAGCCGCATAAGCCTTCGCCTACGCGGATTTTCAGCGATGACAGGACGCGAAAGTTTTCGCCACTAACCAGTTCCGGCAGCAGCCATCCATTCCGGTTCACAAACACGGCGATAGAATCGTACGGGATGAGCCTGCGCAGCCGCATCGACAAGACTGAAAGGGTTTCGCTGAGACTGAGGGAGTTTCCCAGATCCTGGCTCAGCTCAAACATGGCTTGCGCTTCCTGGCGAGCCGATGCGATTGAAGCCAGGAAGTCAGTTTCGTTCTGTGCGTTGTGAGTCCATTTTTCGAATCCGGTGGCGGGAGCAAGACCGCGTGCCACGTGCAGATCTTTCGAGAATCCGCAAGGAACGAAGCCGTCTTCATGAGTTTGCGCGATGCGCTCCAGGTCCACATAGCGGCGCTCCAAAATCTCCACTACCTTCGGATCGAACCACTTTCCCGCTTTTTCTTTCACGGTATCCATGGCTCTCTCCAGCGGGATGGCAGGACGATACTGCCGGTCCGAGGCCAGAGCGTCCAGACAGTCGACAACGGCGAGGATGCGGGCGCCGATCGGAATCTCCTCACCCGAGAGGCCCGCGGGATAACCCGATCCATCCCATCTTTCATGATGTGCTCGCACGATGGGGGCGACGGGGTATGGGAAGGCCACCCGTTCCAGGATCTCCGCGCCCACAATCGGGTGCACTTTCATCTTCTCGAATTCTTCCAGAGTCAACTTCCCCGGTTTGTTGATAATGTGTTCGGGGACGGCAAGTTTGCCAATGTCATGCAGCAGGGCCGCCGCGCGCAACGCCTCGATCTCGTCGGCCGAAAGGCCGATTTCTTTGGCAATTTCTACGGCGTACGTCCGTACACGTTGCAGATGCGTATGCGTGGTATGGTCCTTGGCTTCAATAGCGAGCGCCAGAGCCTCGATGGTGCGCATGTTGAGCGATGCGATCTGTTCCACATGGCGCTTTTCAACTTCCACGCGCTCTTTCTCGGCTTCCAGGCGGCCCAGATAGAGGCGGTAAGAGCGGTACACCCAATAAATGACGGGCAGCACAAGCAGGGATGTCTGCCAGCCGGCGCGACGGTTGACCACGCCCACTAGCCCTACCGCAGCCGCTCCGACCAGGTAGTAAGGGAACGACCAGAAATAACAATTCGCCCAGACTTTACGGCTGGATTTATTTTCTGTCAGAGCAATCACGATGGAAATTGGCAATGTATTCGCCAGAAAGAAAACCAGCGCGGCCGCCATCAGCAGGAAGGGCTTATTGCCACCGACTCTGGCATCCAGCCAGTGATAGCTGGCGTAACACAGAGCGCTGGCGTTGGCCATCATGCCAAAAACGTTGAACAGAACCTTCACGGGATCCAATCGATTTCGCGCCTGCCAGATACTTTGCACCAAAGTGGCCGTGCAACCGATGACCAGTGTTTCCGGAAGACTTAGTTCCATTACACCGAGAAGAATGAAAAGGAAATTCACCGACATAGTGCCGTCGATGCCCGGCAGTTGAACCTTGAGGCTGGAGGCCAGGACGGCAACCACCACATAGCAGGCAAATCGTGTCAGGTCAGCGGATTGCCAATGCCAAAGGGCAGAGCACAGCACCACCATCCCGAGCGAGACCGTGATCCCGACAAATAGTTTCGTCCGAGTCGACATTGCGTGATTACTTCTGTCGCCTGGGGGAGGCGCCAGACCGCGCCCGCAGCGTCGGAAACTTGCTCCGCGCACACCTCCGGGCCAGCCTGTTCAGTGGAATCGTATTGTTATTACAGAGTTTTAAGTAGCTTACTGAGGTAACGTGGAGGGCGCTTTTCTTCTTTTGCAAACGTTTCGAACATGAATATGTCGAGGCCTTTGTTTCTCTCCGGCGAAATCAGATTACTTTCGTTATCATCGCGGGCCGCTTACTTTCTGCAACCTCGGTTCTGTGTGTCAAGATCAACTCCAAACGTGCAGGATGGCAAGAGAAAATACCAATTCGCAGCCACCAGAGCGAGCGGCCGTGGACTCCGCACGAGGATATCCCCCTTCGGAAACGTTGCCGGCGGGAATTCTCCATGCTGGTGGGCTGGGCAAAATCGCCATGCTGTCGGCTGACAGTGAAGGCAGAATCACCGGCTGCAGCGAAGCCGCGCTAGACATCTTTAGCCATACAGCGGCGGAAGTTCTGGGCCGGCCGCTCGCAGCTTTCTTCCTGATTGGAGGCGAGAGCGAGCAGCGTCAACTGCAGCAGACCGTGCTGCTGGGGGCGCTGAAGCAGGGACAGTATCGCTCTTCAATTCGGTGTCAAACCAAGTCGGGGAAAAACATCGCCATCGAACTATTTGTTACCTTGCTGCGGGATGGCGGTTCTGCTCCATCTGGGATGGTTGCTCTGTTTTCTGCGGCTGAGAAGTTAAAGATCGCGTCCGTTTCTGAAATCCAAGGGGAAGCAGAAGAGCCGGCGCATACTGTGTCGCGCGAGATTGACGGAACAAACCTTATACTTGCCAGTCCTCTGATGCACCGATTCATGCGCATGGTGGATCGCGTGGCCGGCCATACCGAGAGTGTCTTAATCACAGGGGAAACCGGAACGGGCAAGGAATTGATCGCCCGCACGATTCACCAGTCGTCGCACCGGCGCAGCCGGCCGTGGATCGATATCAACTGCGCTGCGCTTCCTGAAAACCTGGTCGAAAGCGAACTATTTGGCTATGAAAAGGGCGCGTTTACTGGCGCGGATTCATCCAAACCCGGACTGTTCGAACTGGCCGACAAGGGCACGCTCTTCCTCGATGAAATCGGCGAACTACAACTTCAGACTCAGGTCAAACTGCTGCGCGTACTCGATGGATATCCTTTTTATCGGCTGGGTGGACACCGTAAGATCAAAGTGGATGTGCGCATCGTAGCCGCGACCAACCAGGACCTCGATGCCGCCGTGGCTGCGGGCCGCTTTCGCCAGGATCTTTTCCATCGTCTGGGCCAGTTTCAACTTCGCGTGCCCCCGCTGCGCGAACGTCCCGAGGACATCGTCGCTTTGGGCGAACATTTTCTCTGCCTTAAAAAGCCGAACGGTTCCTTCGCTCCAGATGCCGTCTCTGCATTGCTCTCGCACGCATGGCCCGGCAATGTTCGCGAGCTTCGCAACCTCATCGCTCGTGTAGCTGTGGAGTCCCGCCAGCCGGAGATTCATAAATCTCAGATCACCGAGGCTATGTCGGGTAACCCTGCGGCTCAGCGTCATTCTGCCTCCATGCCGGTGGGCAATCTCGACAGCATGGAAGAGCAGATGATCATTCGGGC
>Ga0307478_10004100_pt1 | contig 10486 bp, 12 predicted proteins | sample atmos_gasesECM4C_2_FD_203713 | JGI IMG/M metagenome (GOLD analysis project Ga0307478, IMG submission 203713) | Hardwood forest soil microbial communities from Morgan-Monroe State Forest, Indiana, United States - atmos_gasesECM4C_05 | ecosystem: Environmental > Terrestrial > Soil > Temperate...
AGCCCTAAAGCTAAGCGCAGCAACATTATAGAAATCTAATTTGCACACTTTTTCCACAGGTAGGGGAGTGTCAAATTAGCCACTAGTGTGTGCCGTATTGGGAAGCAGTTTGGAGTACCGGTTACATTCCTATCCAATCTCATGGAACTGCCCGCATCCTAGGAACCTTCCCACCACGCTGCCAATCCACAAATGCCGGTATTTCAATACCTTAGTGATCGTCTCAATTTGACAAGGAAAAGGCTCTGAACTTGCTCCTTCTTGTTGCGCAGTGCGAATTGGGGCCCATGGAACTGCTCAACTGGGGGAGCGGTGAGTGTGCTGAGTCAAATCCGGTCAATGTGTTGGCGTCTTCGATGGTCCTTGTGGATCATCGGCTCAGCCGCGGTTCTGCTGATTGCCGCATGGCTCCGTCAGCTTCCCTTTTCTTCTGAACCCATCCTGTATTCTTACATGCAAATTGTAGGCAGTTTGCTCTGCTTCACTTACGCGGCAAATGCCCTCGTACGGTTTCGCGGGACGCATGACCGCCTGACCATGATCCTGGCCTTTGGATTCGTCCTTTCCGGGGCAATCGAAACGGTTGCGACCTTCAATTTCTACGACATTTTGTCCTCCGGTACATTCAGCCAGATGCATGTTCCTTTGGCTTGGATGGTGAGCAGGACCCTGCTGGCCCTGGTATTGATTGCGGCGCTGGTTGTAGACCGCCGAGTGCCGACTTCCCGTGACCCTGGGAGGGAGATGACGATTGCGTTCCTTGTCGTCGTTGGTGTGGCTTACATGACCAGCGCCGCCTATTTTGGGTCTCCTCTTGAGCCGGGCATTCACCCGAAGGCCTTCTTTTCGAGGCCCGGTGACCTCGTGCCGGCCATATTGTTTGGCATCGCTGCGATTGGATTTGGACGCAGGTCTCGGCGCCATTCCTCCTCGGTTGACCGCGCATTTTGCGTGGCCCTATGGATGAACGTTGCCTGCCATCTCCTTGCGACGCAATCCGAGCGATTGCTGGATGCGCCTTTCACCGTCGCGCAATTTCTGAAAGTGGGCAGCTACGCCTTGGTTCTGGCCGGAGCGCTCCTGGATAACGCGCGATTGTTCGAACAGGTCCGCCTGCTTGCTGTGACCGACTCTCTTACCGGACTTTCGAATTACCGCACGCTGATCAACGTCATGGAATCCGAGATTCAGCGCTCGCGCCGCACTGGCCGCCCGTTTTCCATCCTGCTGCTCGATCTGGACGGCCTCAAAGCAATCAATGACCAATACGGCCACCTCGCCGGGAGCCGGGCCATATGCCGCCTGGCAAGTGTCCTCCGGATTCACTCCCGTGCGATGGATACCGCTGCGCGCTATGGCGGCGATGAATTTGCCGTGGTGCTGCCGGAAGCAGGCGAAGAAGCAGCTGTCTCGGTAAGCCGGCGCATCTGCGAGCGGCTGGAAAAAGACGGTGAACTTCCGCGCGTCACAGTCAGTGTTGGGGCCGCGGTTTTTCCACGGGACGGGGAATCGATTGAAGAGCTTTTCAATGCCGCGGACCGGGCTCTGTATGGAATGAAGCGCCGGCCGGATGGAATTCACGCGCTCGCGCGCATCGCGGCTTGTCTGTAGACAGACGATTTCGAGCACGGCGCGGAACGCGCCGATAACTGAGGGGAATGATGCCGCAAACATTCGATGTGGCACGACTCGAAAAAAGAATCCCGATGACGGTAGCAGTCCATATTTCCGGACAACGGTCCTCCTCCTATGTGGAGACAACGTTCACGGAGGACGTCAGTTCGCGTGGGGCGCGGGTGTCCAGCATCCGCCGCTGGCGTCCCAATGAAACGCTGAACTTTGAATCGTTGCCCGGAGACTTCCACGCGGTCGCGCGAGTCGCTTACTGCGAGCCCTACCGCGAAGGATATGTCATCGGACTTGAGTTCCTAGAGCCCAGTGGCCGGTGGGTGGTTTCCGCCCCAGTCGGCTCAGGGAAACCGCTGCAAGGATAGGAGGGACACGCGAAGGCAAACAACTGGCGTAATACATCTGTATCCAAGAGCGCTTGACATTCCGCGGGAACGGGATGGCAGGCGCTTTTGGCGTTTTTGGGTGGAGGGCGTGACTGGTGAATCGTGACTGGTGAACCGGAGTCGTGATCCGTGGCCCATGCCCCGCTTAACGGTGCAAATTTGGACTGGCGCGATCTCTGATCAATTGATCGTACAAGCGCAACGTTTCCTCCACCATTTTATCTGCCGAAAAATTGGCGCGGACTGTTTCTCGGGCGACCTCGCCGAGACGATGGGCTTCGGCGGGATTTGAGACGAGCCGCGCGATCGCTCTCGCCAAAGCGCCTGAATCGAGATCCATCACTAACAGGCCGTTTTTTCCGTCCTCGATCGCTTCTGGATTTCCGCCGCGCGCGAATCCCACGACTGGAAGCCCGCAGGCCATCGCCGAAAGCATCGCGACAGCTAGCGGTTCTTGATGGGAAGGGAACACAAATAGATCGGTCGCGTCGTATACGCTTTCGACGTCGGGCACGAAGCCCGGAAACAAAACTTTTCCTTCAAGGCGGAGTTCGCGAACCAGCGATTGCAGGCTGGTTTTTTCCGGGCCTTCGCCCGCGAGAAGCAAGATGCATTCCGGAAACTGGGCACGCAGATCCGCGAGAGCGTGAAGAAGGAGCACGTGCCCTTTTTCAGGAACAAATGCGGCTACATTTCCGAGGCAAGTGCTTCCAGGGGGAATTCCGAAGCGGCTGCGCGCACGATCGCGTTCGGGTTGCGGAACTGGCGGCGGAACTTCGACGCCAACGTGGATCACTTCGACGAGGCCCGTGGGTAGACCGCTTCCCGCCATGGATTTCTCAACGAATTCCGATACGGCGACGACGCGGCCTGTAGCTCGATAGCGCGCCATGGAAAGTGAATCGGACGAGAGCGGCAGCTCGACGCGGCGCAAAGCAATTAGCGGGACCGAGCGATGCGCGCGCGCGAGCCATGCGGCAGTGAGCGCGTGTGGCTCATTGGCCTGGACAACATCCACTCGGCGCTCCCGCACCATTCGGCGGATCGCGAATGCGGCATCCAGCCGGCGCCATCGCGAGCCGACGCCAAGCGTGGAGATGCCCGCATCTTTCGCGCGCTGAGCCAGCAAAGAATCGCGCATCGCGATCAATTCGGGAACATGGCCGCGCGCAAGCAATCCACGCAGCAGCAGCAGCGCCTGGTCCTGCCCTCCGCGAAAATCCCGGCCAAGGTCGACGATGAGTGGGCGCACCCTCAGGCCTCGCCGGGATTGGGCCAGGATCGGTGGACGAGCTTTTCCCCGGCGAGCAGGCGGCCCAGCTTGCGGTATTTAAGGTAAATGTGCGCTCCCGAGAGCCAGGCGATCAGCCAGCCACGGCGTCCGTCAAGAACGCCCAACTGGAACAGGATGCGCTGCACGAACGTCCACGGCGGCGCAAAAATCATCGCGGCGCGCCAGCTCTTGCGTCCGCGCGCGAACATATCTTCCGCCGCGAGGGTGGACATGGCGTCGAGCTTCGCTCGGTGTTCGGCGAGGGTCTGAATCGTGTAGTGGAAGAGGTAGCCGCTCAGCCGGCCGAAGGCGCCGTCCACTTCGACGCGTTCATGCAATGCGCCAACGTACCTGGCCTTGTCGCGGCGGTAAAGAAGCACTTTGAATTCGGGATACCAGCCGGAATGGCGGATCCATCCGCCGAGATAATTTGTGAGCAGCGGGATTTCGTAGGCGATTTTTTCAGGGGCTTCTTGCTTCCACGCGAGCATCGAGGCGCGCAATTCGGGACTTAATTCGTGGTCGCAGTCGATACAGAGGATCCAGTCGTTTGAGGAAAGGGATCCGGCGTAATTTTTTTGATCGGCAAAACCATTCAGGCCGCGGGTGTAGACGCGGGCGCCGAATGTGCGCGCGATTTCGGAGGTTCGGTCGGTCGATCCAGAATCCACGAGGATGACTTCGTCGGCTATTCCCGCGAGCGAATTGAGCGCGCGCGGCAGATCCAGTTCCTCGTTATAAGAGATCAGAATCGCGGTCAGAGCGGGCATTGGGAATCCGAAACTCTAAGGTACACGAATTGCGCGGGCGCGGGCCGGAATTATTGCGCGCGTGGCGCCGGCATCCCGCCGGCGCCACAAACACCGCCTCTTCAATTTGAATCAACGATCTTACTCGAGGGTTTGAATGGTTCGATGGTTGACGACGAGCCATCGCGATCGAAGACGAGGACTTGATCAACGCACAGCGATTCAACCAGAGAAAGTCCCGAGGCCGACAAGTCTCGAACGCACTTGAGGGCGCCGAGCAAACCGATTACTTCGGGATGGACCTCCACAACCAACCTCTGAACCGAAGAGAGATCCGCACTCGCGAAAACCTCCTTCTCAATGCCTTCGACGTCGCAGGCGATCACATTGGGGCGGATCTCCTCGACGACATCCCGAAACGCATCGGCCTCGATCGAAATCTTTTTCGATCCCTTAAATGGAACAAGGGACGATGCCGGAAAACTGGGGCGAACGTAAAAATCACAAGAGCCGCTTTCTTTGGCGACCGCCTTGTTGCGGATTTCCACCTGCACGCCATTTTTCAGGGTGTTTTTTTTTGCCAGCGGAGCGATTACGGGATCGGCTTCGTAGCCAATGATTCGCCCGTTGCCAGAAGCTTTGGCCGCCGCAATCGACGTCAATCCCAGGCCGGACCCCAAATCGAGGACAGTATCTCCCGGTCGCACGAGACGGCGCACCAGATAGAGCTCCGCATTCTCATATTTGTTTTTCCGAAGAGACTTGCGAACGCTTCTCGAAACCGGCGGCCTCGGGGCTTCAATGACGATATCTCCCACTGCAAACTCAGTGTCCTGGTTGTCATGCCACTGTTTGATCAGTGGGAAGCGAAGAGCCCAATTACGCCAGGCGGCCATTTTGTTCCTTCCATCCGGGCGGCAACTGAGATTTCCAATACCACCGTTAGAGGGCAATATATTAACAAAGGGAAGCGGCAAGGGCAGCCAGCCCGGACGAAAATGATGCTGAAATTGCTTCTCTCTAGCTGGGAAATGAGCGGCGATCAGCGCGGAGCCGCGAGCTTGGGAGTGACGCTAACAAGGATGACGGAAGTGCCGATGCGGAATTCGGAGAGATGTTTCAGCTCCGCGACGCGGACACGCTCATCGGAAAAATAAGTACCGTTGGTTGAATCCATGTCGCGCAGGCGGATCACGTCGCCCTTGATTTCAATGGCGCAATGCCACCGCGAGATTTCTTTGTCATTGATGACGATATCGGCGTCGGCGCGGCCCACCACCACGCGAGGCTTCTCCACCGGATAAACGAGGCCGCGGGAGGGGCCGGCAATCACGGAAAGAGCGATCGCTTTCCCGCTGGGCAAATGCAGGGAATTTGCTTCGCTGCCGGCGCCTCCGGCAAGCCACGGAGCGCCCGCGCTGCGCGCAAACTCAGGCAGAGGCGTCAGAACTTGCGTTGCGTCGGGGCTCGGCGGAATCTCGACGACGGTGCTTGTTCCGCACTTGGCACACTGAAATTGCACGCGGGGGAGACCCACCAACTTCGCGTCTGGAAGGGAGTGCTGGGCGCCACAACTCGAACAAGCGGCTTTCATCGGATCCTGCTGGTGCGGACTCCATTTATACGCAGACTGGTTCGGCCCGGCCGAAGCTTAGAGCCTAGTCATGAATGATTCCTTAAATCTATCACGCCGATTTCTCACGCCAACCGGGCTTCGCGCTCGCTGTTTCGACAAGCGAAATATCCCGCCTATAAAATTGATTCTTAAGGAGTTATCAATGAGGTGCAAAGGGCGCTACGTTAAGCTTTGCTCTATTGGACGAAGCCTACGTTGGGGACCGGGGTGGGTTCGGGGACATCTCGAATCGGGCCAAACTGTTTTTCATAGCGTCGAATGTTTTCTTCGAGCGCCCGCAGGATTCTCTTTGCATGCCCCGGGCTTACGATCACGCTCGAAACCAGTTTGCCTTGCGGCACATTCGGAAACACATAGATGAAATGAACCGTGAATTCTTCGGCCGTGTGATGAAACATCACCAGATTTGAAAATTGCCCGACTAATTCCTTTTCGTCCGCCTTGATCTGAACCTGGACTTGCTCGCCGCCAGCTTGCGCCATGCGCTCCTCCGTCTGCTTGGGTTGTCCATGATAGCTGTTCCAATTTCGACACTACCATAATCTTCGTGAGCGCCGCACGGGTAACGCGCGTGCGGGGTTCGCAGGATTTCGTGGCGCCGGCGTCTCGCCGGCAATCTTCTTAACATCGGCGACCGCAGACCCCGCCGGCCCCTCTTTCATCAGGAAAAGCGGGACGGCGGCGCCACAAAATGAGCACATTCATGCGGCATTGTGATTGACTCGCCCCCGCATTAATGCTAGTTTATGTGAGATATTTATCTAGGTTAACTATGGCTGTGCCCCCTCTATCTCCAGCCACCGCTGACGCCACCCCGGGCGCCGGCAATCTGAACGAGGCAGCATCTCCTTCGCAAGCCGGCCTTCACGCGGCTGCGCTTTCTCCTTCGCTTCCGGAGTCGTACCGCAGCGTGCCGATCCTTCACGGCGCATCCTTTTTCAGGAAAATGATCGCGTTCGCAGGGCCGGGCTATCTCGTCGCTGTGGGTTACATGGATCCCGGGAATTGGGCGACCGACCTCGGTGGCGGCTCGAAGTATGGTTACACACTCCTGAGCGCCGTGATGATTTCAAGCCTCATGGCGATTTTCCTTCAAGCGCTTTCCGCGAAGCTTGGGATTGCGACGGGCCGCGATCTCGCACAGGCTTGCCGTGAACATTATTCACGCCGAACGTCAATTGTTCTCTGGGTGCTTTGCGAAATCGCGATTGCGGCCTGCGACCTGGCGGAAGTGCTGGGGTCCGCGGTCGCGCTAAAATTATTGTTCGGGCTGCCGCTGCTCGCGGGCGTGCTCATCACCGGCTTTGACGTCCTGCTTGTTCTTGCGCTGCAAGGACGCGGGTTTCGCGTGCTCGAGACGCTGGTCATTACGCTGATCATGACCATCGGCGCGTGTTTCGCGTATGAAATTTTCTTTGCCCGGCCTCTGTGGATCGAAGCGGCCCGCGGGTTCATTCCAACATTCCACATTCTGAAGGACCGCGAGATGCTCTATCTCGCGATTGGAATTCTGGGCGCGACCGTGATGCCGCACAATCTGTATCTCCATTCCAGCATCGTGCAGACGCGGGCTTTCAATCTGGATCCGCGGGGGAAACGCGAGGCCGTCCGATTTGCGACGCTCGATTCGACGCTGGCGCTTGGATTTTCGCTGTTCATCAACGCGGCCATCCTCGTTCTTGGAGCCGCGGCGTTTCACACTCGTGGCATGAATGATGTGGCGGACATCAGCCAGGCCTACCAACTGCTAACGCCGGTGCTCGGTGTGAGTTTCGCGAGCGTGCTCTTTGCGGCGGCATTGCTCTGCTCGGGGCAGAATTCCACGCTGACGGGTACACTGGCCGGGCAGATCGTGATGGAGGGTTTCCTTCACTGGCGGATGAGGCCCTGGCTGCGCCGCCTGATTACGCGCTCGATGGCAATCATTCCGGCGGCGCTCGTGATCGGAGTGATGGGCGAAGGGCACGTGACTTCGCTGCTGATCCTGAGCCAGGTGATTCTGAGCTTCCAGCTGCCGTTTGCGGTGGTGCCCTTGATTCAATTCACCGGCGACCGTTCCAAAATGGGCGAATTCACGAACGGCCCGCTCACCGCGATTTTCGGCTGGTTTATGGCGGCCGCGATCATTCTACTCAATGGTGCCCTCCTCTGGCTCACGTTTGGCGGGAAGCTTTAAGTATCCCGCGAGGCGTCGGGTGCCCCAACCTCGCGGTTTTTGCAAGGGTGGGATTTTCGGGCATGAGTCACTCCTCCACGTTCCTGCCACAGAAATCTAAATCCCCACCCTTTGAAAAACCGCGAATGGTGGGGCACCCGAGGTAGTTCTTTCGAGCTAATTTTCGGTTCATGGTTTAGCAGGTGAAATAAGTCGTGTCTTGTGGCAAACTTTTTGGGCCCTGCAAAATCTTGATTCAACTGGAGACATGGGAATGCGTGGATTCGACAAGGGAGCTTCTCTGTGGTTGGCGCGCGCTGCGGGTGCCTGCCTCGTGATTGGAATCTGCATTTTTACGTTTGGCCGCGTGGCCGCGCAGCAAACGGCCCCCACACCGTGGGTGGTGCCGGATGACGCAAAGAAGGTGAAGAATGCAGTCCCACCCACACCGGAAACGCTGATGGAAGCGGAACAACTGTTCACGGATAATTGCGTGCTGTGCCACGGCGAAAAAGGCATGGGAGACGGCCCTGGCGCGAAGACCATCAAGATAAAACCTGCGAATTTTACCGATGCGAAATTGATGGCCGAGGAAACGGACGGCTCGCTGTACTGGAAAATGACGAATGGCCGCGGTCCCATGCCTTCCTGGAAGGACACTCTGTCGGACAAGGAGCGGTGGGAACTTGTGGGCTACATCCGCAAGTTGACGAAGGACGCCAACAAGAAATAACAGTTCGGCCGCAAATAAAAATCGAGGGCGCGGCATTTGTGATTTTTCCCAGGGATTCTCAGCCGCGCCCGATTTGTTTCCGCAAGTTCTTTACTTCACCGCTGCCAGCGCCTGCGCCACTTCCTTCATATCCGGCACGACCGGAATATCGTAATTCTTGAACCAGGCAATTTTGCCCGCCTTGTTGATGATGGCGATGGCCCGGCCCGTAATCCCCTTTTCCGAGAGATAGACGCCGAATTTATCGGCCACGGCGCCACGCGGATGGAAATCCGCGAGGAGCGGATAAGTGATCCCCATCTTCTCGGCAAAGGCCTTGTGCGCCCACGCGCTGTCCACGCTCAGGCCGAGTACCTGCGCGTCGAGCGACTCGAATTGTTTCAGGTCATTCACGAAGCAGGCATGTTCGTTCGTGCAGATCGGGCTGAAATCGAGCGGATAAAAAATCAGGACGACGTTGCGCTTGCCGGCAAAATCGGAAAGCTTGATTTCTTTTTGCGACTGGTCTTTCAGTGTGAAGTCGGGAGCGGGCTGTCCTACGGCGATCGGCATGAAGCCTCCTCAGGTTGGAATCAGGGAAAATAAATTGCGGTCACGCGGGCGCCCGGCATGGGGCCGATAGCGCGTTCGCGGACCATTTATGATAGCGGATTTGTTCGAGCGCTGTCCCGGATTCTGGTACCATCGCCGCGACATGTCGCGACTCAGCGTGGACCAGGCCTATCCTGGGGTTTCGTTTCGTCCGCGGTCGCGCAGACTTTGGGCGTGGTTCATGCGCTGGCCGCCGGAATGCGTGCATCTCGAAAACGGGCACCATTGGATGGCCACGTTTATTCCGGACACGCTGTACCTACGTGGGAAGCCGCGGACCCGGCGCGATCCGGCACGGCCGGAAATTTCGGTTTGCTTTGATTGTCTGGCCGGGTTGCTCGAGCCGGAACTCGCGGCTTACGCGGGGCGCGTCGTCGCATTTGAGCCGGACGGCGAGAGTTTTACGCAGTACTTTTTTGTGGGCCGCGAGGATTTCGAGGCTGCGGGGCTGCGCTCCGAAGTGGCGGCGGCAATCGCCGCGCGCCTCGAAAAATTAGAGGGCGCGTGCAGCGATTGCGGCGCGCCGGCAACGTGGCTGTGGATTTCGCGGCGCGAAGTTTCGAGCCTTGACCAGACGGAACGCATCGAAACCTCACCGGGTGCGCTTTTCTGTGCGAAGCACGGAGCCGCGAAGATGCGCGAGGCTCTCCGACAGGTGGAAGAGGCGAATCTGTTTTATGTCAATGCGCCATACGGGGATTCGGGCGCTTACGTTTGGATTTGAAAAGCGGAGGTCGATAAGAGATATGATTTGTGGATCGCGGCTTCAGCCGCGGCCCGCAAAGCGCTTCCATGAAATGAGTTTTGATGATTTGAAGTGACTGCAAGGGAGAACATGACTCTGCACGAACTCGTCGACAAATATCTGGCCATCGCGGGTGGTTTTGCATTTCTTGCGCCGCTTGCGGATTTTGGGCTCGAGAAGAGCGAGGCGGAGCGCACCTTCAGCGGTTTCGACGAGGATTACCACATCAGCAGGTTCCTGCACTTCAGCCAGGTATCCGGTCCCGGCTACAACATCAACGGTTTCGAGCAGACTCACCTTTCGATCGACGAAGAAATACAATCTATTTTGTAGAGAGAGATGGATTGCAGGCGAACTCCAAAGGCTTGAACACGGAGGGCACAGAGGACACGGAGAAAAGCTGGAGAAAATCTTCAGGAATGGCGGCGATAGAGCCAGTAGCCAAGGCCGCAGACGAGCAGGATTGGCAGGGCGCTCATCATCAGCGTCATGCCGAGATAAGTGCCAGCGGTTTTGGGGTCGCCGACCATGCAGGCGGGGCAGGCCAGAGCTTCACTGGGGATCAGCGATGCGCCGGTCGCGGTTACAA
>Ga0307478_10004101_pt1 | contig 10485 bp, 10 predicted proteins | sample atmos_gasesECM4C_2_FD_203713 | JGI IMG/M metagenome (GOLD analysis project Ga0307478, IMG submission 203713) | Hardwood forest soil microbial communities from Morgan-Monroe State Forest, Indiana, United States - atmos_gasesECM4C_05 | ecosystem: Environmental > Terrestrial > Soil > Temperate...
CGCAAAAGGCGCGGGATTCCCACTTTCCCACAGCCCCGGCGGCGACGGTTCGTCCACCAGCGATGCCGTCAGCAATTCAGATGTCGTATCATGACGTGTGCGGAAAAAGGGGGCAGGTCACGGCGATGATAGGTTTCTGTAAAGAGTTCGGCGACAAACACAAAGTGGAGGTTGACTTCAAGAGCGAGGGCGTCCCACCCGCTGTTCCGCAAGATGTTTCACTGTGTTTGTTCCGAGTGACGCAGGAAGGACTGCAAAACGCTCTGAAGCATAGCGGAGTGAAGTTCTTTGAAGTGAAACTGCACGGGTCGCCTGCGGAAATTCATCTCACCGTTCGGGATTCGGGGGTGGGCTTCGATCCTGAATTGATAAAAGACACTCCAGGATTGGAACTCATCAGCATGCAGGAGCGGGTCAGGCTGGTGGAGGGCACGATTTCGATAACATCGAGGCCGCAGTCTGGCACTGAGATAAACGTTCGTATTCCCCTGTCGGCTGGGGCGGACCGGGCTAAGTTGGCAGGAGCCTGAAGTCTTGAGGATGTATGATTAGAGTTCCCATAGTTGATGATTACGAAGACTGGCGAAGTAAAATCCGCGAGCTGGTCCAAGAGCGTCCAGAATTACAAGTCGTCTGCGGAGCGCCGGATGGCTTGGAAGCCGTCCAGAAAGCAGCAGAACTAAAACCGGACTTGATTGGCTCGATATCGGCATTCCCAAACTGAATGGCATTGAAACCTCCCGGCAAATAAGACAGCTCTCCCCCAGCTCTAAAATAGTGTTCCTGAGCCAGGACAATTCCCTCGACCCAGACGAGTTAACTTTGAGCACTGGCGCTCAAGGCTTCGTTCATGGAGCAGAAAAGTATTTCATGACGGTGGGGAGCTTCAGCGTTCACTTTCTCGCTCGGCTCCCAACCTTTGAGACCGCTGCTAACAAATTGCCTCCCCGCCAGAACCGAGTCGATAGCAGCCAGCAGCTCCCTTTGAGCGTGTGCCTTATGACGAGGTTCTTCAAGGGGGCATGATTGGTTTTATTGGCGCTGCCCTGAAGGTCGGTCACTCCGCTATCGTGCTGGCAACCGAGCCGCACCGTGAGATCGTTCTTCAGAGATTGAGGAAAGAGGTGGACGTAGATGCCGCCATTCGCCAAGGGACTTATGTTTCATTGGACGCCGCTGAGAATCCTGACCCAGTTCGATTTTCCGAGATCGTCAAAGGTTCGCTTGAGGCAGCCCGCAAGGTCGCGAAGGCAGAACACCCGCGTGTTGCTTTTTGCGGTGAAGGAGCGGGTCGCTTATGGGCAGAAGGCAAACTGGATGACGCGATTCGGCTCGAACAATTCTGCGACGAGCTAGCCGGAACATACGACATAGACATCCTTTGCGCGTATCCAATCAGCCTTCACGACCAAGAATGCGAGCATGCTCTTCAGAGAATTTGCGAGGGGCACTCAACCGTTTATTCATATTGATTCTCGCGTGTCCGCGTAGGTACGCCGACCGATGCCACGATCGTAGTCCTGGGCTTCGGTCGCTTAGCTTGCCAAAGGGCCGCACAGCTGACCATATGCTCGATTAACGGCGGACTCACGAGTGTGGATGTCAGCCTCAACAGCGAGGCAAGGCCCTCAGGCGCTTTACGACTTAGGCCTGTCCCGTCTCGCTCACTTTAGGACTTTACCTTGCGCGTGCCGAACACCGCACCGTGCAGCTTCTCCCGGGCAAAAGGCGCAGGAAGCGTCGGGAAGTGATAGCCCTGCGTCGCCAGTTGTTCTAGCGTCTTGGCGGCTGCGCCGCCTTGTTTTTCTCCCCACGCCTCAAACTCGCCTCTACGAGCGGCGAGGTCTTTCATGTGAAATGGCTTGCTCAAACCGGCGGTGGCGCATGACTTTTGCCACTCATCCCCGAAGGTCTCCCAAAGCGGCATCCGTCGCTAGCAGTCCGGCCAAACAGAGATGGACCAGGGTCTTCCATGATCCCATTCTGCCAAAATCGTCTCGGGTCCCGTGCCCCTCCCAGCTCATCGCGGAAAGGCACGGGCGACCTGTCCCGGTGATTCACTGGCAGAAGGTTACACGTGGCGCGTCCCTCGGTGTTTGGAAAGGGGCTAGCGTGTCGTGGAAAACAGTTGTTTTCCCGTAGAAGAAAAGGGTAGAAGAGGACCGATGTTAAGGTGTCCTGATAACTTCGCTCCGATGCATAGGGTCCGGAAGCGGATTCCCGTTGACGATGTCGTGCAGCACTACAACAGCTTTTTCGGACTCGGTCTGGGTGATTGACAGGTTCACGATCTCGTCCAATATCTGAATTCGTTATAACTCGTTACGGGGAATGAAGCCGCGGGCGTGTGGCGCTGACATAGAACATTCTTCAAAGGAACCCACCAAAGACATCTTGCGCGAACGCTTATTGCCCCTGCTCATTGACTCCAATCACAGCACCTTTCCTTCACACCTGCGTTTCCACTACCGCAAGCCTAGATCACTTAGTATCTTGGGATTTTCATCGTATACCGCCAGCAGGTTATGGCAGGCGGTGCAATCATTGGAAATCGTCCGGCCGTCAGCGCTGGTATGCGACCCGTCGTGGCATCGGAAGCAGCCTGGAAAGTCATGGTGACCAAGATTGTTCGGATACACCCCCCAGCTCATCTTCATGTTCGGAAAAATGTTGCGGAGGTAAATCTTGGCGACGTTTTCGGCGGATTGGTCGATCAATGTGCGCTTGCCACTATAAACGTCGGGGTACGAAGTGCGGTAATAGTTCTCAATCCCTTCGACAATCAGTTTTTGTGCGCTATCGCGATCCGTATAATCGCCGTTCAGCAATTCCACGGCTTTTTTGTGGATGTACGGAAGCTCCGGACTGATCAAGCCACGCGACATCTGCAGGTCAACCGCATTTGCTGGCAACTCAAACGCGTGGGTCGGCCGGTTATGGCAGTCAATGCAGTCCATGGTGCGCTTCTCGCCCTTTTCGAGTTCCTGCTTGCTCACCTTGACGTCCGTCGAAACGTATTCCACGGTTTTGCCTTTCTCGTCCGTGTAATAGACCACGGGAATCACTTGGCGACGTTCGTCGGTCGAAAGGTAGTGGATCAGAGAGCCGTCGTCCAAATGCCTTCCGTGGATGCCGACAGAGCCTGATGTGGCACGACCGCCGATCTTCATCACCACTGCTGTGGTCATCAGTGTATTTTTCTCATCCTCTTTGTAATTGGTCTTAACGATGATTTTGTCGCCCGAAAAACGTTGAGGCCAATGGCACTGCTCGCAGGTATCCCGCGCAGGGCGCAGATACTTTACGGGTGAAGGAATGGGCCGGGAATATGTATGAAAGGTGACCGCAAACACTTGCCGCAACCCGGAGAGCTTGGAGCGTACGAACCAGCCGGCTCCTGGTCCGATGTGGCATTCCACGCATTCGACGCGCGAGTGAGGTGAATTCTGATAAGCCGAGAACTCCGGGGACATAACCGTGTGGCACGTTTGTCCACAGAAGGTCGTCGAATCCATATACGCGACAGCTTTGTATGAGGCAAACGCGAATATCATGACGTTCAGAAATGTGGCAATGCCGACAAACAGGAGCGTGTTGCGTATTCTTGGCGTCTGCAGGTTGACCGGAGGAAAAACTTCCGGCAATTCTCCCGCCAGACGAAGCTTTCTCCAATGAAAAAAAAGCCCTGCGGGGATCAAGAGTAGTCCCAGCAGGAACAATGCGGGAAGGATGAGGAAAAGAAGAATACCTACGTAGGGGTGCGGAGGGCCTGGGAGCACAAAGTCATAAATCCAGAAGGCAATGAGCGTGACAGCGCTACTCGTCGTCAGAACAACGCCAACCAAGCTAATCGTGTTCTCACCCAGGTGGTAGAGTAATCTTATCCACTCGCGCAGTGTTCTCCGAGAATTCATATCGGCCATTCCTTTTCAATGGGCATTCATTGACGAGCGCCAACGCCAGCATCAAACATAACGGCAGCACCCGCCTGAATGTTCAGCCGGCACTGTCATTCACAGGCGCAGTGTTCACTGCAGGTTCCTCAGATCTTGCTTGCTCCCTAGGTGGGAGGAGCGGGCAGCCAAATTTGTGCTACTTCAGCGTCCCCAAATAGTCGGCGACACTTTTGATTTCATCGGGAGTCAGCTTCTTGAGGCTGGCGTGCTTCGGTGAAGTCGCGATGTGCTTGGTGATCTCATCCGCAGATTTACCTTGAACGGAAGGCGCCTTTGTCGCAGCCTTGCCGGCTGCATCCGCGCCATGGCAACCGGCGCACTTTGCCTTGAAGAGTTTCTCACCGGCGGCCTGATCCTGCCCGTGCATCAATGAGGTCGAGAAACACAGCAGAGCAACCCTTGCGATCCCCAGACATGCTTTCTTCATGTTTTTCTCCTTTGTCACCTAAGGCCAGGCGTGAATTGCCGCACCTGTCCCGAAATTTCAAAAAGCGTATCCTACGGACAGCGTTACTACGTTGCCGCGGAAATTTCGAGGCGCAAAAACATCCTGAGGCGAGTTGTTCAAATCTTCGCGGTACCCGTAATAATCCCAGCGGGCACGTCCCGTCCAGTGTTCAGCAAAGTGATATGCCACCGAGCCGTAGGGTTGGTACCAATTCGAATTTAAGGGGCCCGTTGGGCCCAAGGCGGTCGGGCTGAGCACATTCACGTTCAACTCGCTACCTCTGACGCCAGATAAGTTAGCTCCAACTTCCAAAGAGAGTCGATGGGCCGGAGCCCAGAATAGATCTACGAATCCTGTATGCACTTTGCTGCTGTATGGGGAAGCTTGCTGTACCAAACCAGAAACCCCGGGGCACGCAGGTAAGCCGGCCTGTGCAAAATCGCTCGCGAAGCAGACCAGTAGTTGGGAATATATATCGTTGTAGTTGTAGCCCAATTGCATCGACAATTTCTCTGATGGAGTGAGAGACGTAGAAAAGCCCGCATTCCTATTGTGTTGTGTGCCGTTGATATCGCTGGTCGGATTCTGTCCTTGCCTCATCTGGAAATACCCGCTGACATTCAACCAGCCAACTGCTCTGTATTGCACACGGGCGCGGAACTCCTGGTAGTTTCTTGGGCTGAGAGGTGTAAATGCATTGTCAGCACTTCCCAGGTCGGCATCCAAATTGATGCTCAGGTGTTGCACGGGCTTCCACCAGAATCCAAGTACAGCTCCGTTGGTGTTGATATCCGTTACTCCCGGCGGCCCGAAGACGGGACTCGGAGTGTGGAATGAAACCGAACCATCGGCGTTTTGAGTGCAACCAGGAGGCAGAACGCCATTTGTCAGAGCGCAATTCCCGCGCTGTGCGGTAGCCGGAAAGTAGATGGCACTCTCCGTGTTAAAAAAAGTGTCGGCGATTTCGCGGTGCGAGTACCGATACCCGAAATATGCTCCAGCTTTCGCTGAGACCTGTACTTGCCCTTCAATCAGATTGCTAATGGTCTGCTGCTTCAAAAAGTTGCTGTCAAGGTTTACGAGGATATCAGGATCAGATTTGGAGATGCTGACGGGCGTGCCCGGGACGCCGTTCGACGGCGGTGTGCAGGTAGCAGGCAGTGTGGCTGTCGAGTTAAAGAAAACCGGCGCTGTCGTTAGGTTAGAACTGAAAAAATTGCAGTTTGTGCCAAGAAACTGGGCCGGTTCCTTCCAGTTGCCGTAGTGAAACTCGTCCATCAAGCTGAAGTCATGTGCGATTACCCACGTCGCGCCAAAATCGCCGTAAGAGGACACGCGTCGCCCTTCCATCGGCCCCGTTTGACTGTAATTCGAAAGCAAGCTCTTACTCGTGAAGCCTGAAAAGCTTTGCGAGTAGTCATCCACATGCATGTCGCCGCCCGTGTAGCTGAACTTGCCGGAGAACTGGAGCGAGGAGGTGGGGTGCGATTGGATACTAATCTGTTCGGTAGGAGCGTCTGTCCGGCCGCGCCAGTGTGACAAATAGTTGTAAAACGCGTTGCAGTTGGAGCTTACGATGCCACCGGGCTGGAATGCGGGATTGCATGGCGGGCCGTTCCATGTGGCCCCCAGATCCACAAGAGGAAACCCAGCGCCCACGCTGAACTGCTGATTCTGATCTATCGCTCCCGGATCAGTCTTGTAGTAACTCCAAGTCTGATCGTAACTTATGTTTGTGTGTGGCAGGAATCGGAAGTCCAGTCCAAAGCGATACTGACTGAGACCCGAAGACAAATTCTGCAACAAGAACTGGTCTGTTCCTTCGTGAACCGGAGTGTATGCAGGCCCCACATTGGTACTGTGGTTGTATCCGACCCGAAACCTTATCTTCGCGTCGGGAAGAAGGGTTACTCCGTAATTTTGCATGTTGCGCCGTGTGTTGTAGTAATGAGGCGACATGGCAATGACCTGAGTATTGAGCACATTTGTCGGCGCGTTCACCACAGGGTTGAAGTTTGGGGGAGCGTTTGACGGCGGGGCCGCAGGATTGAACGGATTCGCCAGCACGGAATAGTCCCAGAAGTTTTCGTCGTGCCGGAACAAGCCATCGAACGTGTACCATTTGTTCTTACTCACGCGGAGGACGCTTACGACGTTCGCGTCTCCGCCATACCCGGAGTTGCTAAAGAAAAATCGATCGAACAACGTGCCACGATGGTTGAGGGAACGCATTTCCGTGGTGAAATTCAGCAATCGCGGTCCATCCTGTAGATTCACCATGGTGTCGAACGTCTGCTGGTCCCCGGATATGCTCGTCAGCCGTCCACCGAATTCGATCGACTGCTTGATGTTGTAGTTGCCCTGCTCAATCCCCTTTTGTTCGTCCGTCTGCTGCGCATAGACCGCCGGCGTCAGCAGTAGCGCCGCAAGCACAAAGCAGGAGCACCGCCAGCTCCCTTTTCTGCTATTCGGGGAAACACCGAAGCTCGTTGTGTTCTTCATCGGTGTCCCCTCACGGCGTGAAGAACACGTGACTAGTGTTCGAACCGTGTATCGCGACATGGCAGAACGTACACGATTGATATTTCGTGGATTGGTCGTGAAAACTCGGAGTGCCTGGAGGCCCCGCCGTCGCAGCCTGGGAATGGCAACTGATGCACAAAAGATTGACCTGGTTTTGTTTTAGCAGGCGCTGATTCGTCGAACCGTGAGGTGTGTGGCAAGCGGCGCAACCTTCGATCTTGGCCTCATGCTGGTAAACGAAGGGGCCCTGTTTTTCGCTATGGCATTTGTAGCAGACCTCGTCTCCCGCTGCGTCCGTTCTCAGTTGTTTCGGACGAAACGTCCCGTGTGGGCTGTGGCAATCATTGCATTGGAGCAGTCCTTCATTCACGCGGTGATGAAAGGGACGCGCGAATTCCGCACGCACGCTCATGTGGCATGTGTAACAGAGGTCCGGCGACTTAGCCTTCATCAAGTACTGGCTTTCCTTGGCGTGGTGCGGAGAGTGGCAATCAATGCACGCGACGCCGTTGGCCAGGTGCATCGAGCGGTCATAGTTCCCATGCTCTTCGGTGTACTGGTGGCAGCGCAGGCAGCGGGCGCTGGTCTGCTGCGGTGTGGCGTCCTTAAAGGCAAAGATTTTGGACTTGTCGCCGCCGCCGTCGACGTGCTCTTTCCCCGGGCCGTGACACGCCTCGCAGCCATGCCACTCCACGCCTTTATGCGCGTCGAGCTTTGCGTCCATGGTGGTGGCGAAGTGGGCCGTAGTGGCGAAATGCGTATAGATCTCCTCATGGCAGGTCTTGCAGGCATCGGAACCCACGTAAAGCGCAGGGTCGGTTGGCCAGACGAATTTCTTCGTCTGGTCAGTCTTCGTCGTGGCCGGTTTTGCGGATGTTCCTTTGTCGCCTGAATGAGTAAGAGGGACTACCAACAGCGACAGCAACATCGCCATGAGATAGGAGACGCGGAGCTCTCGCGAATACTTCATGCAGTTGCCCTATCTTTGCGCACGAATTCTTAGGTCCACGCGAGTCTTGTTCAGGTTGAAATCCAAGCAGCCGCAAACGGCGCGCCAACCTCGAGATCAATAAGGGCAACAGTATCTTTGAGAAGCCCTGCCCGGTGGGAAACTTATCCTGCGGATTTTCTGAAGTCACCTGTCAACCTTACTAGTAGCTCTCAGGCGGGATGAAGATTTAGCCTTCGGGTCGAAATTGGTCACGGAAAGCTGGAAAAAGTGAAAGGAAGTGGATGAGTAAGGGCATTTTAAGTGAGAGCACGTCCGTTCCTGGCCCCCGGACCAAGGATTACCGGATGACCGAAGACGTGGCGAGGGTATTTATCCTTAACCATGTGACTGATTGAGGACGCTTCAGCAGCTTATGCAAGAAAATCTACAACCGAGATTGAACCTCGGTTGAATAACTTTGGGGCAAGCCTTGACTCTGAACAACTTTGAACAAGATGGAATTCCTATACAAATTGGAAACACGGCTGGCGAGCCGGCAAAGACAGTAACAGGGGTCACCAGGAGAGAGTGGTTTAGGAGGGCGGCTGGCGGCTGTGCCGGGTTGGCTCTGGGCGGCCTTGTTGATGTAGCGGCCGTGCGCGCCAGCACGCAGAAGCTGAAGCTTTCCGACGTCAACGAGTTCACTACTTCCTGCAACTTCTGCTCGTGCGGGTGTGGCATGGTCGCCTCGGTACGCGAAGGCAAGCTGATCGCCATGGAAGGCGACTTCGACCACATTGTGAATCGCGGATCACTGTGCGTGAAGGGCATATCCATGTTCGCGACGCACACCTCACCGAACCGGCTGACGACGCCGCGTTATCGGGCGCCGGGCAGCGACCACTGGGAGGACATCTCCTGGGACGACGCGATCGCGCGCGTCGCGCAGAAGATTCGGAAGACGCGCGATGCGACCTGGATCGCCACCGAGAAGGTCGGCGACAAAGAGGTCCCGGTTAATCGGACGGATGCGATCGGCTTCCTAGGCGGCGCGCAAAACACGAACGAGGAGTGCTACCTCTTCCAGAAGGCGGCCCGGCTGCTCGGTATGCCTTACGTCGAGCATCAGGCCAGACTTTGACACAGCCCCACGGTCCCCGGTCTGGGGGCCTCATTCGGCAGGGGGGCGATGACCAACCACTGGATCGACCTGCAGAACTGCAAGACGATTTTGGTGGAAGGCAGCAACGTTGCCGAAAACCATCCCATGGCCTTCAAGTGGATCCGAAAAGCCCAGGAAAACGGGGCGAAGATCATCCACGTAGACCCGCGGTTCACCCGAACATCAGCAGCGGCCGATGTGTACGCGCGCATCAGGCCCGGAACAGACGCGGCGTTCCAGAACGCGATGATCAACCACATCCTCGTCAACAAGCTGTACGACGAAGATTACGTCGTGACCCACACTAACGCGCTCTTCCTGGGCGATGAGGGGTTCAACTTCAAGGACGGAGTTTTCAGCGGGTTCGACTCGGAGAATCACAAGTACCGCACAGAGACTTGGGGATATCAGCTCGATGGCAGGGGAAAGCCCCGTGTCGCCAAGAGCCTGGATGACCCGCACTGCGTCTTCTCGCGCCTGAAGACCTTCGTCTCACGGTACACGCTGGAGATGGGCGAGCAGATCACCGGCATTCCAGCCGAACAGATCAAGCAGATCGCGGAGGCGATGGCGAAGAACCGGCCGGGATCCATCCTCTACGCGCTCGGGATGACCCAACACACGACCGGTGTGCAGGGGATCCGCGCGTTCACTATCTTGCAGCTCCTGCTCGGCAACATCGGCAAGCCGGGCGGCGGCGTCAACGCGTTGCGGGGCGAGCCGAACGTGCAGGGCGCATGCGACATGGCGGTGCTCTACAACTACATGCCTGGCTATCTCAACTCCGCATCGAACGCCGAGCCGACCATCCACGACTATGTGCGCAAGAACGGGATCGCCGACAGCCGATACCTTGTCAACACGCTCAAGGCGTTTTTCGGTGAGGCGGCCACCGCCGAGAACGATTATGCCTATGCCTGGCTGCCCAAGCGCAGCGCTTCCAAGGACTACGGAACCCTGGCGATGTTCGAGGATGCGCTCGCCGGGAAGCTGAAACTTCTCTGGATCATTGGCCAGAATCCCGCGGTCACCGTGCCTAACCTCAGGCTGACGTTCGACGCGATGGCGAAGCTCGAGACGCTCGTGGTCCAAGAGATCTGGGAGACCGAGACCGCGGCGTTCTGGCGCCGGCCCGGCGTCGACCCGAAGTCCATTTCCACCGAAGTGATCCTGCTACCCGCGGCGTTCTTCATGGAAAAGAACGGAACCATCAGCAACTCGGGCGGCATGGTGCAATGGCGCCACGCCGCTGTGAAGCCTCCGGGACAAGCCAAATCCGACGGCGAAATTGTGGACCTCGTCTTCCGCAAAGTGCGCGATCTGGTCAAGGACTCGAACGAGCCGAGAGACGAGATCATCCGGAAGGCCTCATGGAACTACACCACGGCCGAGGACGTCCTGCGCGAGATCAACGGCTACGCCCTGCGAGACAACCCGGAAACCGGCCTAAAGGCGGGCGATCTCG
>Ga0307478_10004102_pt1 | contig 10484 bp, 9 predicted proteins | sample atmos_gasesECM4C_2_FD_203713 | JGI IMG/M metagenome (GOLD analysis project Ga0307478, IMG submission 203713) | Hardwood forest soil microbial communities from Morgan-Monroe State Forest, Indiana, United States - atmos_gasesECM4C_05 | ecosystem: Environmental > Terrestrial > Soil > Temperate...
GAAAACCGCTGCACACTTTGCGCTAACGCGGCCGTTCCGGTCCGGATCATGCTCTGAGTGAGAACAAAATGAGTCCCGCCGAGATCATCAAGCTCGATCGCGAAGTCTTCTCAGCTGATTTCCGCAACGCGATGCGCCATCTTGTCGGCGCTGTCAGCGTGATCACGGTCGGGCGCGGCGAGGACGTCACCGGCATGACCGTGACCTCGCTGTCCTCGCTCTCGGTCGATCCGCCGTCGCTGATCGTCAGCGTCAATCGCTCCGCCTCGTCCTGGCCGCTGCTCAAGCAACATGGTTTCTTCGGTGTGAACATCCTCTCGGCCGGCCAGCGCGACATTGCCGAGCGCTTTTCCGGCAAGGGCGGACTGAAAGGCGCCGAACGTTTCGCGGGCGCGGAATGGACCGCGCGCGCACCCGGCGCACCGCTGCTGGTTGGCGCGCTGGCCGCGATCGATTGCGAGGTTGAGGAGATCATCGAGCGCCACTCCCACGGCATCGTGATCGGCCGCGTGCGCGAGGTGCAACTCGCTCGGACCGACAATTCGGCGCTCGCCTATTGGCACGGCGATTATCTCACGATCGACCGCGACGAGGACATCGCACGGCTGGCGGAAGTGAGCGTTCCGAAGCCGCGCGCGTGGAAGCGGTAGCTGGAGCTTTTGCGCAGCATTTGGGTGACGTTGCCCCTTCGCTCCGTCGTCATGGCCGGGACAAGCCCGGCCATGACGCGGGGAGCTAGCCTTTTCCGTCACCCCGCCGTAAAACCGCCTCATGAACTGCGAACCGAGACCATGAAGCGCATCGCGACCTGGGCTTTTTACGCCATCGGCACGCTCGCGATCCTCTATCTCGCGCTTTATGCGTACGCTGTGTTCAAAGGCCGCACGCTTGAGCCAGGCGACCCCATCCACATCTTCCGCAATCCGAACGCGCCGGATTATTCGTGAGGTGTCCAACTACGCGATGGCGATTCAACCAAATCCCGTCGCGTCAGCTGTCGGTGTCATCGGCATCAGGAGAATCGCGACGGGCCTGTTCTCTGGTATCTGATGGCGTCATCCCGAAGCGACGGCGAAACGAGCGGGTGAAATAGGGCAGGTCGCCGAAGCCGGCCTGGAGCGCAATATCGCCGATGCCGTGGTCGGCGAATTCCGGATCGCTCAACAGCCGCCTTGCTTCAAGCAATCGCTGCTCGATGAGATGTTCGGTGAACGTCGTGCCGTCGCTCTCGAACAGCTTCTGGATGTAGCGCGCCGTCACGCCATGACGCAGCGCGAGTGCGCCGATTGACAGATCGCTTCTGCCGAGTGACCGTCCGATGTCGACCTTGATCGCAGCAAGACGGGCGGCGCGCAGACCACGGCCGCGCGCCAATTCCTCGCCGTCCCGGGTGGCGCCGATCACGAGCGCCATCAGGTCCTGCAGGTGAGTCGCGAATGCCTGTCCGACCCCCGGCGAGTCGAGGCTCAGCCTGTCGGTGGACTGCACATAGGAGATCAGGAGCCGCAGCGCCTGGGATGGCGGCAGCGTCCGACATAACATGGCTTCGGGATCTCCGGCCATGGCAGCGACAGCCTGGCGTGGCGCGCTGATCATCAGGGATCGCAAGGCGCCCGGATAGAGGGCGTAAACATCGTCGGTGCTGGATAACAATGCGGCTTCGTGAGAATTCACCACGGCTTCGCGGCCGAGTTGCCGGTATTCTCCAGTACCTGCGATGTTGATGACGATGTTCAGATTGTCGTTGCCGTCAGCGAGCATGTCGCCGGTACGCGATCCGCGGAAGCCGGAGCAGGACATCGACGCCAGCGACAGTTCCGGCAGGCTCCGCAAAGTGGCGTTCTGCGAAAAGGGGATGCCGGCAACGGCTTCGAGTTTTGTCGCGATAATGTAGCGGCCGAACACCTCACTCCAGATCGCAACGCGGTCACGCTCCGGCAATGTGTCGGTGGAGAATCTCAGGAATTGCTGCATGGGAGGTCAGTTTCTACCGTGGTTGCAAGCTTACGACGTTGCAACCCGGTTGCACTGGCGTCGGTCGCGGGGGGACAGAGGGAGATGGCGAGGCGATCATCCCATGATAGTGTGTGCATGTTACCTTCGGGTTCAATCGCGGGATGTCGTGGCATCGCGATGGGCAGCTTGAGTGTTGCCTGACTGCATCCCGCCGGGCAAAAGCCCCAAATGTTCGTTTCCGAGCAAATCCCGTTCGCCTCAGGACAAACGCATTCGCTCCAGGTCGCCTATCAGTTCAGCGCGATCCGGGTGCACCCGCGTCCGATTCTCGAGGAAGTAGCTTGCAATGATAGATTTCCGTGCGATCCGACGTTCCCGGTCCGGGCGATCCCTGGCGCTTGCGGCGTCCCTGATGCTCTCAGTCGCCGCCGTCGTGATCCCGACAGGGCCAGCGGCCGCGGCCTGCGTGCAGGCGGGCAATGTTGTGACCTGCAGCGGAGCGACGAGCACCGGCTTCGGCACGGGCACAGAAAACAACCTGACAGTGACGGTTCAGCCGAATGCGTCGATCGCGCTCGGTACTTTTCAGGACGCGATCAATGTCGGTAATGGCAACACGGTGCTCAACAGCGGTTCGATTAACACCGGTATCGGAGGCCTTGGCATTGCGGGGCTCGCCAACAATACCTTCACCAACGCTGGGACGATCACAGTCGGCCCCAATTCCATGGCGGGGGCCATGGATGTGTCCGGCAGCAACAACACCCTCACGAATAGCGGGACAATAAATTCGACGGTGGGCGCTATCGCCATCTTACTTTCCGGTAGCAACAACACCGCGATCAATTCCGGTACGATCACCCTGGCCGGTGCAGGCTCACTCGGCATCGAAGCCTTCGCCAGCAGCGCCATCCAGAACTCCGGCAGCATCACGGTCGGCAGCAGCACCGTCAGCAACGGCGCGGGCGTGTTACTGACCAACAACAACACGCTCACCAACACCGGCACGATTACGATTGCCGGTTCCAACGGAATCGGCGTCCTTATAACCGGCGTCGGCAACATCATCACGAACAGCGGCACGATCAACGGTGGTTCCAACGGCTATGCGCTGGCTACCAACGGTGGCGGGCCAACGACCGGGAACATCATTAACAACATCGGCACGTTGGATGGTCGGTTGGTGTTGGCCGGTTCAAACAACGCAGTGACCAATGCCGGCCTGATCACCATCACCGATCCGGCCACGCCGCTTGCGGTCGGCAACTTCGGTATCAACGGCACATTCACCCAAACGGCGCAGGGTACGCTCGCGCTGCGCGTCGACAATACGGGCGCCAATGACGGTCTCTTCGCGGATAATGTCCACCTCAATGGCACGCTGCGCGCGGTGCTGCAGCCGGGGCTGTATCAGTCGTCGACCACTTACAAGGGCGTGGTCATAGGCGGCACGAGCCTCGCCGGCCAGTTCTCGAGCGTGACCTCGTCGTCGGCATTCTTCAACGCCGTGGCGACTTATAACCCGCTGTCGGTCGACCTGACGCTGACCCGTTATGCCTTCGGCGCCGTCCCCGGCGAGACCGCTAACCAGCGCAGCGTCGGCAACGCGGTTGAAGCCGGCTATTCGACCGCGCTGACGGGCGCCGCCGCGACGTTCTACACCCGGCTGTTGCAGGCGCCTTCCGTCCGCGTGCTCGACCAGCTCTCAGGCGAGGGCACCAGCGGCACCCAAAACACCGCGTTTGCCGCGGGCTCGCTGTTCGGCCAGACCATGGACGACCAGATGACAGCGTGGCGCACCGGCAATCGCAGCGCCACGACGGGCGGCTTGGCGCTTGGCTACGCCGAGGAGCGGCCGAATGGGGTTGCGTCGGCCTTCAACGCCGTGAAGGCACCTGCGATGGCACAGCCGCCATGGCACGCCTGGGCTGCGGGATTTGGTGCAGGACAATCATTGTCCGGCGATGCGGCGACCGGCAGCGCCGATTTCAGCGATCGGGTCGCGGGCGGCGCAATGGGCGTCGATCATCTTCTCAATCCGGACCTCCTGGTCGGCGTCTCCGCCGGCGGTTCCAGCTCGACGTTCTCGGTCGACGTTCGCGGCACCTCCGGCAACCTGGAAGGTGCGCATGTCGGCGCCTATGCGATGCAGAGGTTCGGCGCGAGCTATCTCTCGGCGCAGCTTGCCTATGGCCATTTCGACAACACGACGACGCGCCTGATCAGCGGCATCGGTCCGGACGAGACCGCCAAGGGATCATTCGGGAGCGATCAGCTCGGCGGGCGGCTCGAGGTCACCTATGCCTTCAGCAGCGTCTCGGCGACGCCGTTCGCGGCGATACAGGCTGCGAAGCTCTGGCAGCCGGCCTATACGGAAACCAGCACGGCGGGCGGCGCGCCGGGCGTGCTCGCCCTGAGCTATGCCGCGCGCGACGTCTCGTCCACGCCGATTTTCCTCGGCGCCAAATTCGACGGCCGCTTCGATTTCGGCAACGGCATGCTGTGGACGCCGTTCGTGAATGCCGCCTGGGTGCACGAGTTCGAGCCGACCCGCGCGGTCACGGCGTCGCTGACCACGTTCGCGCTTCCCAACTTCACCGTCGAAGGCGCGCGCGCGGCCGCAGACGCCGCGCAGGTGCAGCTCGGCTCACGCTTGGTGTTGAACCGCTGGTGGGAATTGTCCGGGCGCGTCACCGGCGAATTCTCCGCGGCCGGGCAGAGCTACGCCGGCATCGGATCGCTGCGGGCAAGCTGGTAACGAAAGCGGCGGCGAGGACCGGGCTGGTCGGTTGGCTGGAAGCCCGCCAGCGTCAAGCGCTGGCGTGTGGGTCGTCCTTCTACTTTCGAAATCGGACGAGACGATGATGCGGGACCTCAATGAGGTCGGTGCCACTGCCTGGATAATGAAGCCGTTCAAGGAGGCCCAGCTCCTGGCTGTCATCAAGAGGGTCGTCGGTGGATGACCTCAGGCACGTGAAACCGCGTGCGCCAAAATCGAAATTTGCCGAGTGGAATCAAGCTGCCTGGCGACGTCAAGCTTGTGGTCAAAAAATATTCCGCTTGCAATTTTCTGAAAAGCAGCAATATTGCTTGGCATCCCGCCTCGGCAAGAGGGCGTATCGCGAACGTCACGACACGTGAGGCGGGCATGCGGTGGACGCGAAGATGCTGGGGACGTGCGGCATCGACGCGGACGGCGAAGTCGTGTGGTCCTGGCGCGCCTATGCAGGCGCTAAGTCCTAGCGAAGCTGTAAGCTTCGCGAAGGCGACGGTGGCAAATGCCGGTTCACCGAGGAGAGCACGTATAAGCCGTAAACCACTGCGCAGGGAAGGTCGGTTGTTACCGCCTGTACCTGTGGTCATCGCGCGCTCGCGCAAATTTCTTTTGCGCGGCGGCCCCGGGTGCTTGCGGCCACCCGGCCTTCCCTGCGCCCTCGGCTTCCGACGAGGGTGAATGAGATGCACAACTCGGGCGAAATACGCCGCGGGAACGAGGACGCATGTCTCCCGGACATTGCGAGGAGCCAACGGGTCCGCGCAGAGCGCGGCCCGATAACAGGCTCCGCGACGAAGCAATCCAGAGCCCCTACGCGTGGCTCTGGATTGCTTCGCTTACGCTCGCAATGACGGCAGCCTCTTTCTCGGTGGTCACGCCCCGCCGACGGGAAAGGAAGCGATGAGAGAGCGCTCGTCACGGCGCGGCGGTCACCTTGTCCGCAATCGCCTTCAGCGCCCCCGAGATGGCTTCGACCGGAGCCCTGGTGCTGTCGTCGAGGGCGTGACGCTGCGCAAGCCAGTGCGGATCGTTGTAGGAGAGAAAGGTCGTGCCCTTTTCGTCCTGCCAGACCAGCGCTTTCAGCGGCAGGTCGAGGCCGATGGTCTGCTGCGCCTGCATCAGCGGCGTGCCGCCCCTGGCATTGCCGAAGATCAGAAGATCAGTTGGGCGCAGCGGCAGGCCGACCGCGGCGGCGCCCGCAGCGTGGTCGACATGGGCGAACACGGTCAAGCCCTTGGCCTGCACTTCGGCCTCAAGCCTTTGCATCGTTTCTTCCGGTCCGAAGGCACTGCGTAGCGTGATCAATCCGTCTGCGGCCATGGCTCGCGCTCCCGTTGACGATAGCAGCGTATTGAACGCCAAGGCGGCGGCTGTTGCCAGTCCGGAGAAGCGCGCCATTGCATTTATCCCGGGCAAGCGCCTGTTCGAGATGGTGCGGGGGGCGCATATGCGCTTCCGTTTTTTCGATCGCATCATGAGCGAAGGCGTGGTTAGCGTGCGACATTATGTTGAATCAGGGAGGCCGTCATGCCGTCCATCGATTTGAACTCCGATCTTGGCGAAGGCTTTGGCGCCTACACTTGCGGCGATGACGAGGCGATGCTCTCGATCGTCACCTCGGCCAATGTCGCCTGCGGCTTCCACGCCGGCGATCCCGAGGTGATGGCGAAGACCTTCGCCACCGCCCGCAGGCATGGGGTCAACGTGGGCGCGCATCCCGGCTTTCCAGACCTGTGGGGCTTCGGCCGTCGCCGCCTGCCGTTTTCGGCCGCTGAGATCGAACGGCTGGTCGCCTATCAGATCGGCGCGGCGGCGGCGCTAGCCGCCTATTCCGGCCATCGCATCACCTATGTGAAGACGCATGGCGCGCTCGGCAACATCGCCTGCGAGAACCGCGAAATCGCGGACGCGGTCGCGCGCGCCTCGCGCGCGGTCGATAGGTCGCTTGCGTGTCTTGCGCCTGCGCTTAGCGAATTGATCGCCGCCAGCGAGGCCATCGGCATCGCTTCGTTCCAGGAAATCTATGCCGACCGCGGCTATACCGAGACCGGGCATTTGATCCCGCGCGGGCAACCGGGTGCGATGATCTTCGATCCGGAGCAGGCGGCTCAACGTGTGATCGACATGATCAAGGCGGGCGCGATCGTCACCGTGCGCGGCACGCATCTTCCGACGTCGGTGGACTCGATCTGCGTGCACGGCGATTCTGTTCATGCCGTCGAGACCGCACGCCTCATACGCACGCGGCTGGAGCAGGCGGGGATCATGCTGAAGCAGTTCGGAGTCGTCGCTGCTGGCATGCCATGAGCCGAAGCCGAAAAATGGGGGCCTTCCGAACGGCTATTTTTGGCCGTGCATCGGCTGCCCGATTGTGCCACGGAGAGAGCCTCCGCGGCCACGATTCGGCTCCCGCGTTACAGGCGAGCCGATTGAGTAACCAAACGGACGGAAAAGGCCAGTGATCAACAGAAATTCGCTCGATTCTCAGCTGTCGCTCGCAAAGGACAAGATCCGCATCCTCTTGCTCGAGAACATCAGCGAGACCGCGGTGGCGGCCATGAGGTCCGCGGGCTACACGAATATCCGCCACCTGCCGAAGGCGCTCGACGGCAATGCGCTCAAGGAAGCCATTCGCGGCGTCCATTTGCTCGGCATAAGGTCGCGAACGCAGGTCAACGCGGAAATTCTTGAAGAGGCGGATCGCCTGATCGCGATCGGCTGCTTCAGCGTCGGCACCAACCAGGTCGATGCCGAGACCGCCCGCCACGCCGGCGTTCCCGTCTTCAATGCGCCGTTCTCGAATACGCGCAGCGTCGCCGAGCTCGTGATCGGCGAAATCATCATGCTCTTGCGCCGGATCCCGGCACGCTCGGTCGGCGCGCATCAGGGGCGCTGGGACAAATCGGCGGAGGGCAGCTTCGAGGTGCGCGGCAAGACGCTCGGCATCATCGGCTACGGCAATATCGGCTCGCAGCTGTCCAATCTCGCGGAAGCCTGCGGCATGAAGGTGATCTATTACGATCACACCGACAAGCTCCGCCACGGCAACACCGAGCCGGTCGAGACCCTGCAGGAGCTTCTCGCGCAGAGCGACATCGTGTCGCTGCATGTGCCGGAGACGCCGGCAACGCAAGGCATGATCGGGCGCGAGGAGATCGCCGCGATGAAGAGAGGGGCCTATCTCATCAACAACAGCCGCGGCACCGTCGTCGATCTCGACGCGCTGGCCGAAGCGCTGCGCGAGAACAGACTAGCGGGCGCTGCGGTCGATGTGTTCCCAGTCGAGCCGGGCTCGGCGGGTGAGCGATTCTCCTCGCCGCTGCAGGGCTTCGACAATGTGATCCTGACCCCTCATATCGGCGGGTCGACCGAAGAGGCACAGGAACGGATTGGCTCGGAGGTTGCGCGAAAGCTCGTCGACTACAGCGACGTTGGCGCGACCATGGGCGCGGTGAACTTCCCGCAGGTGCAGCTGCCGGCGCGGCCGATGGGCACGCGCTTCATCCAGGTCCAGCGCAACCTGCCCGGCATGCTTGGGCAGTTGAACGAAGTGCTTGCGCGTCATTCGATCAACATTGCCGCTCAGTATTACGAGGCGCAGGGCGATATCGGTTACGTCGTTCTCGACGCCGATGCGTCGACTGCGGACAGCCGCAAGGTGCTTGCCGATATCCGCGCGCTGGAAGGCACGATCCGCGCCCGGCTGCTCTACGAACGCGGCAGGTGAGAACCTGCCGATGCCAGGCTCGCGTGCCCGGAGGGGATGGTTTCCACCGGCTCCAGCGGCAACGTGAACTGAAAGATCGCGCCTCGCGGCTCGTTCGCGCTCGCCCACAGCCGTCCGCCATGTGCCTCGACGATCGAGCGGCAGATGGCGAGCCCCATGCCCATGCCTTCGGGCTTGGTGGTGTAGAGGGGCTCGAACAGGCGGTCCACCTTCGTTGGATCGAGACCGGGACCGGTATCCCGTAAGCTGACCACGATGCTGCCTGAGCCATCCCTGGCCGTCGTGATCAACAGCTCGCGCGATCCCTCGGCGGCCCCTCTCATGGCTTCGATGGCGTTGATGATCAGGTTGAGCAGCACCTGCTGCAGCTGGACACGATCGACCTGTACGGGCGGCAAACCATCTTCGAGCCGAGTCCGCATCGCGACGCGATTTTTCAAGACTTCGCCACGGGTGAGGGCGGTGACCTCGAGCACCGCCCTGTTGATCTGCACGCTCTCCCGCTTCGGCGGCGCATTTTTGATGAGGCCCCGGATCCGGTCGATGACCTCGCTGGCCCGCATGCCGTCGCTGATAATGTAATCGAGCGTCTGCTGGACCTGCTTTAGATTGGATGGCTGCGCGCCCAGCCAGTCCAGTCCGGCCTGGGCGTTGGTCACGGCTGCAGCGATCGGCTGGCTGATCTCGTGGGCGATCGAGGCCGTAAGCTGCCCGAGCGTAGAGACGCGGTTGGCGTGCGCGAGTTCCATCATGGCTTCACGGTAGCGCCGTTCGTTCTCGCGGGCCTCGGCTTCGGCCCGCTTGAGCCCGGTCAGATCCAGCACGAAACCGACGCCCTGATTGCTGTGCTCGCCGAACATGGCCCCGCCGATCATCACCGGGATACGGGTACCGTCCTTGCGGAAGTACTCCTTCTCGGAGGGGTTCATGATCCCGTGCGCTCTGAGCGACGCGACATTGCGCGCGTCGACGTCGTGCCACTCCGGCGGCGTCAGGCCCGTACGGTCCAGACGACCCGCGGCAAGATCCTCTCGGTCGTATCCGACAATCCGCAGGAACGCGTCGTTGGCCTCGAAAATTTGGCCTTCGATCTCCCAGATGATGATGCCGATGATGTTGGAGTCGAACAGACGGCGGATCTTCCGGTCGCGCTCTTCGATGTCGCTGTAGAGCTGGATGTTCTCTTCGGTCGCCTTGCGCCGCCGGGTTGCTTCAAGCCGCGCCAGCGCGAACGCCATTGCCGCGAAGGCGGCGATGACGATGACGGCTGTAGTGATCAGCCAGGTTCTCCGCTGATCGAGCGCGTCGGCGTGTCTCTCCCGATCCACGAGCAGGTAGCGTTCATGGTCCGCCATCAGGTCGATTTGTGTCCGGATATCGTCCATGGCGCGGATCATGGCCAATGCCGCCAGGCCGGAGGCACCGGCTGCCGTCTTGACCATCTCGTCGATCTCGCGAAGCTTGGCCGAGATGATCAGGGCCATGTGTGCGGCGCGAAGACTCTGCAACGGGTCGCTGGCCACCAGGGCTTGGAGGCCCTGGCTCTCCCGTCGTACGTTCTCGTCGGAAACGCCGTAGGCCTTGAGATAGGACGGGTCGAGAGTGAGCAGATATCCGCGCCTTTCGCCGTCCAGGTCGATGATGATGGTGCGCAGCCGATCGAGCGTTTCGAGCACCTGTCGGTCATGCTCGATCGCGAGAATTACCGCCTGCCGCTCCTGCCAATAGCGGAGGCCGAAAAAGCCGGTCGCGGCGAGCAGCGCCACAAGCACGGCGCTCACCAGGATTGGCGGACGCATCAACCTACTCAACATATCGCCCGGAGCGAGGACTGACATTTGGCTGCAGGCGTTCGAGGTTCGGCCGGCTGGCACCCTTCTGGTGCCGAGGCCAGAGGATTGCTAGAATAGTAGCATGGACCGGTGGCCGCATAGGTGAGCCGGAACCCGAAATCTTCGATCGTGCATATTACACCGGATTCGGAGACCATCGCTAAGCCCCGTATTTCAATCGCTTAGCAAGTCG
>Ga0307478_10004103_pt1 | contig 10481 bp, 11 predicted proteins | sample atmos_gasesECM4C_2_FD_203713 | JGI IMG/M metagenome (GOLD analysis project Ga0307478, IMG submission 203713) | Hardwood forest soil microbial communities from Morgan-Monroe State Forest, Indiana, United States - atmos_gasesECM4C_05 | ecosystem: Environmental > Terrestrial > Soil > Temperate...
GACTCACAGAGAAACCGAACGGTCGCATTATCTTTTTTTTGTCCGCTAAAAAAAGCAAATATTTGCCACCGTGCGGTTTACTTGGAATGAGCTTGGCAGAAAGGTGAATCCGGGTGGCTCGTCAAGCAAGCAGCGATGGCGGACTCGGCGTAGGCAGTATTGACCCGAGCGAGAGGACCTGAAAAGAGGGCAAAAGTGCCGGCTTAGAAATCGGGATCGGAAGCCATGCTGATCGTGCGCCGATTGTCATAGTGGAATTCGTAGACGACCCGCGATCATTCCCATTTGCGCTGGCTGCGCCATTTGAGTGTGCACGTCTTGCCCGATATTCCGACCAGATCAACTCTCCAAGCCGCGTGCGTTTCAGTCAGGTTGTCGCACGGCAGAAAATGAGGGAAGCATTGGTTCCGCCGAATCCAAACGAATTGGTCATTGCGTATTCAACGCTTGCTCGAACGGTTTTCTCCCGGATGAGACTGAAACGGCACTCATCGTCGACGCACCGCACGTTCGTCGTCGGAGGGGCGACCTGATCCCGCAGGGCAAGAACGGTAAGCCCTGCTTCGAGAGCTCCGGCCGCCCCCAGGAGATGGCCCGTCATTGACTTTGTGGAGCTGACCAGAAGGATTTCCGCATATTTACCAAAGGCGCCACAGATTGCCTTCGCCTCGGCGCGGTCACCAAGCGGGGTGGAGGTGGCATGAGCGTTCAGATATCCGATTGCGGAAGGGGCGAGGCCTGCGTCCTCCAATGCAAGTTCCATGACTCGACGAACGCCTCGCCCATCCTCGGGGGGAGCATTGGTATGAAAGGCATCGGAATTCGAAGCGTAGCCCACGAGCTCCGCAAGCACCTTAGCGCCCCGTTCGAGCGCGTGTTCCTTTTCTTCAAGAACCAGCACACCCGCTCCTTCACCGAGGACAAACCCGTCCCGCCCGCGGTCCCATGGTCGCGAGGCTGTTCCCGGGTCTTCGTTTCGCGTCGAGAGGGCTCTCATCGCGGAAAAGCCAGCGACTGACAATGGAGTAATGGCCGCTTCGCTGCCTCCGCAGATCATCACATCCGCATCGCCGTGGTCGATGGCCCGAAAAGCTTCGCCGATGGCATGAGCGCCAGTAGTGCAGGCCGTCGCAAGCGCAATATTGGGGCCTTTTGCTCCATACTCAATCGAAATCTGCCCTGCAGCCAGGTTCACAATAGATGCGGTGATGAAGAATGGCGAAACACGATCTGGGCCCTGCGCATTCAGCTTGCTGTGTTCTCGCTCGATCACTTCGAAGGAGCCGATGCCACTTCCGACGTAGACCCCAACTCTCTCAGCATTTTCCGGCGTGACCTGAATTGCAGCCTGAGTGGTTGCAAAGCGAGCGGCCGCCATCGCAAATTGGATGAAGCGGCCCATCTTCTTTACATCTTTTCGCGCGACGAAGTCCTCTGGAACAAAGTCCTTCACCTCACCCGCAAATCTGCACGGATAGTTATCGGTTGCGAAGAGAGTGATCGGTGCGATGCCGCTTTTCCCGGCCAGGATCCCTTGCCATGTCTCCTCTGTGCCGACACCGAGCGGGCTGACAAGCCCGATTCCGGTGACCACGACCTGGCGTCGCTGCCTTTGGTTAAACGCTTGTCGCATTTCTCTTGCTCTTTCTCTGGACCTAGACCTTCAACGTTGGGAAAGAACATTGCGACGCACCGGCCCGTCGGCTTGCGAGGGAATTTGTCGAGTGCTCATTCCTTGTCCTCTTTTGACTTCCAATTGGCGGACGACCCTCACTGCCATCAGTCACTTAAATGTCACCGTGAGTCGGACTGCTGCTGAGACCCTTCGCAAATCCCATTACGAGAAATCCGGGCACCGGACAAAAGTCAATTGCTTCAAAGCGCACATAACCAGAACGCTCATACCATTGACGAGCTATGGACATCAGGTGCGTGGAGTGAAGGACGACGCGTGTTTTTCCCATACGACTGACTCGGAGCTCACACTCATCCATAAGTCGCCGCGCGATTCCACGGCCCCGAACATGTGGCAACACTGCTAGTAATCGTATTTCGGGGTCGTCGTCTTTAAGAGGCTTTCGACAGAGCAAAACGCTCGCCACCAGTTCTCCGTCAAGGAAAGCTGCTATGCGCTCAGCATCGGAAGCCCGCAGAATCGCCTCCTCGATGTTGCCCATGTATATGTCCCAGAAAGCGTCCGGACCGCGGTCGCGAAATTCGGCATAAGATGCCTTTGTGACACTGAGCATCGTGGTAAGCTCGTCCTCACGTGCTTCTCTTATTTCGAGCTGCTGAGTGCCCATAAATATCCCTTCAGTTCAGTCGGACAGAGGCGAAAGAGTTCTCTTCGATCCTGCACACCAGCGGTGATTTCGACAGGTGGTGCACAAGCACAACGAACGCTTCGCCTCAACCCGAAAGTAGCCATCGAACAGGAGAGTTCGATTCTTAACGAGACCGAACGGTCGCAAATATTTATTCGGGGAGGAACGCATTGACTTGAGGACGTAGTAGCGTCGCTCAGCGCGAGCGGCTCGGAAGCTGTACCTCGGTATCCATGTAGCGCTCCAGATGCGACTGTGCTGTAAGGAGTGCCTCTTTATTCCGTTCCAGACGCGCAATCATCAGAGCTCCCTCAAGAGAGGAAATAATCAGGGTCGCAACTTGCTTCGCATCGACTTCCGGCCGAATCTCTTTGCGCTTGAGCCCCGCCGCGACGATTTCGGCGAGATAGTCCCGCCATTCACGCCATGCCGCGCGAACTCGCTCGCGCAGGAGCAGATTGCCGTCGTCCGCCTCAATCGCGGTATTCAGAACCGGACAACCCCCGGGCACCGCGGGCCGGCCATTAATAAAATTCACGATGAAGCGCTTGAGTTTTTCAATGCTGTTGGGAACCTGCTCCAGATCATGAATCCGCGTCTCAAAAGCTGATTTCCAGGCGTAGTCAAAGGCCTCGGCGGCAAGCTCCTCCTTCGAGGAAAAGTGCCGGTAAATGCCACCCTTTTCAAGCCCTGTTGCGGCCATCACGTCAGACATCGAACTGCCCTCGAAGCCGCGCTGATTGAATAGATTGGCAGCTTGGGCCACGATCCGCTCTCGGGTTTTCTGACCTTTACTTGTCGCATTCATACGTTCGCTTAGATGCAACAAAAGACCACTCGGTCTCTAAAGTACTACAGGCCGCACCGATTTCTCATACAAAAACAAGCCACAAAGAAATAAATGCGACCGATCGGTCTCGTTCGGAATCTCAAGTGAAAGAAAGGCAGAACGGCGTGGTTTCGTACCTGATTTCGGAGGCACCGTGAAGAAACTCATTAATTTCGCAGTTCTAAGTCTGCTGTTTGCAGTTCCAGAGGCGGTGCTCTCTCAAGCTGGAGCAGATCTGCAAGGTTACTCAATCTCGACCCCGCGGCCCATCAATCCGGCCGCGAGCACTACGAACCCGAGTGCGCTCGCGACCCAGGGCCAGAATCCGTACCTGGGAAGCACACCGAGTGGCAAAGCGACAGATGAAGTTGTTCCATTGTCTCTCCACGAAGCCGTGGAGCGCGGGCTGCGATACAACCTTGGCCTGATCGAGAGCAATTTGGCAAATGCTGAAGCTCGCGCCCAAAGATTACGTGCTCTTTCGGCCCTCTTGCCCGACGTATCAGTAAAAGGCGAGCAGGCGTTCCAGAAGCTTAGTTTCCAGGAGGTTGGCCTTTCAAAGTTGCCTCCCATCCCCGGTGTGGGCCCGCTGCCAAGTACGAGTGGGAACTTCGGTTACCAGGACGTGGGCGTCAGCCTCACACAATCGGTCTACAGCGCGGAGTTGCACGACCGCTATCGCGAGCAGCGGAACGCTGAACAAGCTTCGGCATTCAGTGCACGCGACGCACGAGATGTCGTTGTCTATGCGGTCGGTATTGCATATTTGCAGGTTACAGCAAGCGTCGCGAGAGTGGAAACAGCTCGCGCACAGCTGGCGACCGCAAAAGAACTCGATCAGCAAACAAGAGATCAAGTCAGGAATGAGATCTCACCTGAGATCGATTCCATCCGGGCGCAGGTCGAACTGCAGACAGCCGAGCAACGTCTGATTAACGCGACCGATGCGCTTGAGAAAGACAAGCTGACGCTCGGTCGCATCATTGGATTGCCAGTTGATCAAAAATTTGCCCTAGCGGATTCCGCTACCTATCGAAGCGTCGAAAACTCACCTTGGAGTGCGTAACCGCAGAGGCACTCCAATTCCGTTCTGATTTGCGCAGCGCTGAGACGAACGTCCGCGCCGCAGAGTACGCTGTCGACGCGGAGAAGGCGCAGCGTTATCCCGCCGTTGCATTGAACGCTAACTACGGCGGAGCAGGCGTTAACGTTGGCAGTTTCAATTCGGTGTACGGCGTGTCGGCCAGTGTCTCGTTTCCGATTTTTACTGGTGGGCGCATTCGTGCTGATATCGAGGAAGCCCGAGCCAGCCTCAATCGCCGGAGGGCAGAGTCCGAAGACCTCAAAGGACGCGTCGCCTATGACGTGCGCGTCGCCTGGCTCGACCTGGAAGCCTCCGATTCCGGCGTCAAGGTCGCCCAAAAGAACGAAGGACTAGCGCAGTGGGCACTCACCCAATCGCGAGATCGTTATGGGAACGGCGTCACCAATTATCTGGAAGTCATTCAAGCGCAGGAAGCGGTAACGGCTGCTCGCGAAAACTACATTCAGAGTCTCTATTCCTTCAATGTCGCGAAAGCCGCCCTGGCACGCTCCATGGGCGTTGCGGAACGGCGTTTTGCCGAATTTTTCGGAGGCAAATGACATGGCGCACAACGTAGAAGCAGTCGCAGTGGAAGAGCCGCGGGTGATTCCCCTAAAAGCAGAACAGCCGATAAGCCTGCCACGTAATCGCCTGCGCAATCTTTTCCGCCGGCCGAGCCGAATTTCACGTCGAGCGCTGCTCGCGCTGGCAGCCGTGGCGGTAGTGGCTGGCTTAGGCTGGTGGATTTATGCGCAGCAGTTTGAGACCACGGATGACGCGCAGATCGACGGTCACCTCGATGCGATCAGCGCTCGCATAAGCGGCACGGTTATCTATATCAATCCCAAAGTTGAAAACAACCAGTACATAGAGGCCGGAACTCTCCTTCTTGAGCTCGATCCGAATGACTATCAGGCAGCACTGGACCATGCCAAGGGCGAGCTTGCGACACGCGAAGGCGACGCTCATTCAGCAGGCGTAAACGTGCCGATCACGCAAACCAGCGCTTTCAGCCGGTTGCGTCTTGCGGATGCGGCGAGAGACGAGGCAATTGCGGCAGCGGGTGCCGAGGTTGCAAACCTCTCTGCGGCCAAACACAAAGCTCAGGAGGACGAGGCGATCTATGCGCGTGCTGAGCGCGACCGGGTTCGCTATCAGGCGTTGGTTGAAAAACACGAGATCTCACGCTCGGATTACGACGCGCGCGACACGGAAGCAACCGCTGCCGCAGAGGCGCTTGAAACAGATCGTGCCTCTGTCAGCGCGATTGAAAATAAAATCGCGGCGGCGAAGAACCTGATCTCACAGCGGGAAGCGCAAGTGCAAGAAGCGCAGACCGCACCGCAGCAGGTGATCGATGCCCAAGCTAAGTCGCAGTCGAAGAACGGCGAACTGGAGCAAGCTCGCGCGGACGTGCGCACCGCGGAGTTAAATGTTGGATACACCAGGATCTACGCCCCGGTCAACGGCGTCATTGGACGCAAAACTGTTGAACTTGGGCAGCGGATTCAGCCCGGGCAGATGCTACTCGCCATCGTACCCCTCGATGACATCTGGGTGACGGCAAATTTCAAAGAAATACAACTCAACCACATGAGGCCTGGCGAACGTGTGACGATCCACGTCGACACCTTCCACCGCGATTACGAAGGAACGGTTGAGAATCTTCCTGGCGCCGCCGGCCCGGTGTTCAGCCTTTTCCCGCCGGAGAACGCGACTGGCAATTACGTGAAGGTGGTGCAGCGGTTTCCTGTGCGCATTCGCTTCAACAAGGATGAAGATCCGGAACACATGTTGCGACCCGGCATGTCGGTCGAGCCGACTGTGAAAATCCGCTGAGGTGGCTATGTCGAAAGCAGCGGAAAATTCGCCTTCCGCCAACCCGCCGTCAGTAAACCCATGGGTCATCGCGGTTGCGGTCACGCTGGCAGCGTTCATGGAGACCCTCGATACCTCGATTGCCAACGTTGCGCTGCCCTATATCGGAGGCGGACTTGGCCGCAGCTACGACGAGGTCACCTGGATTCTCACCACATATCTCGTCGCCAATGCCGTTGTTCTACCGATGTCTGCCTGGCTGAGCCGCCTCTTCGGGCGAAAAAACTACTATCTCGGATGCGTCGCTCTTTTTACGCTTACATCGTTTTTCTGCGGAGTGGCGCCGAGTCTCGGAATCATGCTTTCCAGCCGCGTGTTGCAGGGTCTGGCCGGCGGCGGGATGGTACCGGTCGCGCAGGCGGTTCTAGTTGATACCTTCCCGCCGGCAAAACGTGCTTCGGCCTTCGCGGTCTATACGGCTGTGATTGTCACCGCCCCGACGATTGGGCCTGTGTTGGGCGGATGGATTACCGATAACTATGATTGGCGCTGGATATTCTTTATTAATATCCCAATTGGGTTTCTAGCATTCGTTCTCTGCAGCCGGGTTCTCAAAGATCCGCCTGCTTTCGAGACGGAACGGGCAGCTATCCGAAATGGCCGGTTTCACGTCGATGGCACTGGAATCGCCCTGATCGCCATTGCATCGGCCAGCCTCGAAGTAGCGCTGGATCGCGGCCAGATCGATGACTGGTTCGGCAGCACATTCATCTCCTCGCTGCTCGCGATCGCAGTCATAGGTTGGCTCGCAACCGTCCTGTGGGAGCTCCGGTTAAAGGAACCCATTATCGAGTTCCGCCTGCTGGCAAGTCGCAATTTTGCCATCGCCAATGCGCTGCTCTTCGTATTTGGATTCGGGGTTTTTGGCAGCACGGTCCTTATCCCACAAATCCTTCAGTCACTGTACGGATATCGTGCTATCGATGCAGGACTCGTATTGGGACCGGGCGCCTTTGTTATCACACTGGTTGCTCCGGTTGTCGCACAACTCATGCAGCGACAGCTTGTGTCAACCCGCACATTGCTCGCGATCAGCCTCGCGATTGGCGGCGCCACTATGTGGTATTACGGCACCTTCACGCTAGGAACCGATTATGCCCACTACGCTCTGGCCAGGGCTTACCAAGGCCTTGGCTATGGCTTCTTTTTTGTACCAGTAAACGTGCTCGCATATTCGCAATTGAGGCCCGACCAGAACAATCGAGCATCCAGCCTCACGAACCTCTCCCGTAATTGGGGTGGAAGCGTGGGAATCGCCTTCATGACTACGATTACGGAGCGCCGCGAACAGTTCCATCAATCCAATCTTGGATCGGGGCTTGCAGCGTGGTCGCAGCAACTGAACAGCCGCCTGACGGAATTGACGAATTATCTTGTAAGCAAAGGGTTCTCCGGCCCAGATGCTTCGGCAGCAGCGAACGGCTATTTGTATCACCAACTCCAGAACCAGGCGACATTGTTATCTTTCATGGATTGCTTCCGCGTAATCGCATGGCTGACATTGGGCACTGCCGCGCTGCTCTTGCTCGTCCAGCGGTTCAAGCCAGCGGGAAAGCCGCAAGCGGCGCACTGAAGAATCTGGGAACGGGGTAGAGATCGAGCTAACGACCGCAGATCCTGCGTCGTCGAGATGCGTGAAACGTTGCCTTGTCGCGCCGAAGGCCCCATCCCCCTGCTTACCTTACGTCCACCTCCTAAAGGTGGATGACACCTTTGCCGCGGAGGGCACCGTGGCGAAGTTTGTCGAGCATTTGCCCGGCAGCCTCCAGTTCAACCGTCGAGCGGATCCGCGCACTGATCGTGCCATCTGCGAGCATGCGCGCAACCTCCTTTAGCCCTTGCGGCGATGACAAGGGATTAGAGATCGAAGCAATGTTGTGCGTCGTGATTTTGCGCTCGGCGAACCAACCTTCGTCTGCCGCGTAGATCGTCGAGAAGTTTGACGGTCCGGCTCTGATTGAGATTCCCGTCCCACGGCAGGAACTCTCGATGCCTCCCGCGATCACATATGAGGAGGCGAAAGGGTTCGGTTTGTTCATGCTCAGAGTCGTCCTCAATGGACGCGCGGACGAACTCATTGATTTAGCCAAAGTAAATCTCATTCGGTAGCGCAATCCGAAATGGCTTTTTGGGTCGCTCGATTCGTTCATCTACGGACTGTGGCTAGCGAGTAGCTGAACAATACGGTCGATGTCCATTTATCTTGCTTCAGGCACGCGACACAGTAGGTGCGTGGATGAGTTGGTCGAGGAAGGGAAACCGTGCTTGCATGCCTGAACAATCGTAGATCTCCAGAGTCCCTGGCGCTGAGTCAAACCACGGGAGCGCCTGCCTGTCACGCAGGAGGCCGCGGGTTCGAGTCCCGTCGCTCCCGCCATTTCTGTTTTGGTGCGGACTCATCGAGAGAGTACAGTTTCCAAAACCGACACGCCCCTCCTTATCTCACTCGCATTACACCCTGCGAAGCCCAGCGACAATGCGGGCTTCTGCTCGTACTTGATGACATATGAGGAGAGTGGAACTACTTCCAATCCCAGCCGTTCGGCCCGTCGTGTCAACACCATTTCGGGGACACGTGTTTTGATCCAGGCCACGGTTCGCATCCCAGATTGCGCGTGCTCCACATCGAGCAAACCGGAAAGACGCCGATTCGCCTCTTCTGTAAGTAGCTGCGAACGATCCGAGTAGACCTGCCTCATCTTTCTAACGTGGTGGCCGAAGTGACCTTCGTTGATGAATTCCGTCAGCACGGCCTGATCTAACGTCGGAGCATGGCGATCGATGAAGCTTCGTGCGATTCTAAATGCTTCGACTAACCGTTCCGGAACAACGATGAACCCAATACGAAGAGCGTTGAAGAGCATCTTTGTAAATGTTCCAACATAAATAACCGATCCAGATCGATCGAGGCTGTGCAGTGACGCCAGCGGCTTCCCGGAATAGCGATATTCCGCGTCGTATTCATCTTCGATAATCCATGCCCCCGCACGCGAGGCCCAGGAGAGAAGTTCGACTCGTCTCTCTGCTGACAGGACACTTCCAAGGGGAAACTGATTGGCTGGTGTTACGTACACCACACGGGCAGCGGGAGATGAGTTTATCGCTCCAGCAACATCTATACCGTCCCCATCAATTGGGATAGGAATCACACTCGCGCCAGCGCTCTGAAAGGCTCGAGAAGCTCCAGGGTATCCGGGATCTTCCATCCACACCTCGTCGCCGGGATCGAGAAGCACTCGCGCCAAGAGGTCCAACGCCTGCTGCGCGCCCGATGTCACGATGATCTGTTCAGCAGAACAACGTACTCCGCGGGAGAGGCCCACATATTCCGCGATGGCTCTTCGCAGTGGCGGATAACCACCTGCATCACCTTGCCCATACAGAGAACGAGGCGCGTTGCGATAAACGCGCGCCGCAATCCGCGCCCACAGTTCGACTGGAAACAGGTCGATAGCCGGCTCGTAGCCCCGAAACGCCTTACCGATGGAATGCGAAGCTGGCAAGAAAAATGTGGTCTTAAGAAGGCTCTGCGTGCGCTTCGCTATCGTCGCTCTGGAGATTACCTGCCGAAAAGGTCTTTGTTCAGCCGGAGACGTTATCTCCCGCCCTGGCGCTGGTACGACAAATGTTCCAGCACTCACTTCAGACGAAACGAAACCCTCAGCTTGAAGTTGCTGGAATGCCGCTACGACTGTACCCCGAGCAAGGCCGTATTGTGCTGCCAGATTTCTCGTGGACGGCAATCGTGCTCCACATTTCAAGCGGCCATCAATGATTGCGGAGCGCAGCCCAGTATAGAGCCAGCGCCACATCTCCTGGCCATCCTTCCGTGGTTCTAAGACCAGGTCTTGAAATGTCTCTACCTTCGGCACTGCTTTAGACACCCATCATGGACTAGTCATCCCGACGATTATGGACCTTCCGGCTACTCCATTCCAATCATCAGATCAAACGAAAGGACAGAAGCGATGCACAACATAAAAAAGCTCATCCTCTCCGTATTTATCTTTGCGTTCGGATTTGCCACGGCAACGCATGCCCAGCAGGTGAATACGCTCTTTACGAAACACTACCGGAAGCACCGGGTAAAGAGATTGAAGTCATTACCGTCAATTACACCCCAGGAGCCGTCGACGAGATCCACCGGCATGATGCGCATGCGGTTGTCTATGTTCTCGAAGGGGAAGTTGAGATGCAGGTTCGCAGGCATGCTTCAGCGGCTTGGTCCCGGGCAAGTATTTTACGAATCACCGGAAGACGTTCATACCGTAAGCCGTAACGCTAGTAGGACGAAACCAGCGAAGTTCGTCGTATTGTTTATCAAAAATGAAGGGGCACCGATTCTCACTCCCGTTCACTAGCTTTG
>Ga0307478_10004105_pt1 | contig 10479 bp, 9 predicted proteins | sample atmos_gasesECM4C_2_FD_203713 | JGI IMG/M metagenome (GOLD analysis project Ga0307478, IMG submission 203713) | Hardwood forest soil microbial communities from Morgan-Monroe State Forest, Indiana, United States - atmos_gasesECM4C_05 | ecosystem: Environmental > Terrestrial > Soil > Temperate...
TTTTCTGGGCGCTACAGTCGTTGGCATCGGCTTTGAATGGGCGTTCACGTTTAATGCTCTCTCATTCTTGTTTTCGGCGTGGTCAATCTGGAATTTAAGGCCGCCCAAGGGGAAACAGTTCCGCGCCGAACACAGAGACCTGACGGAAGCGGAAGTTGTCCGCCCATGGCATGAATATCGCGAGGGACTGCGGTACATGCGTTCCATCCCGCTCGTTTTTGCGATCGCTTTGCTGGCAGTGGGATGGGCCACGGGCGGGGGCGCGGCGCAGATTCTTTTCTCGCTTTTTGGCGAAGTGGTTTTCAATCGCGGGGCAGCCGGCATCGGGACCATCTGGGGCTGCGCCGGACTGGGCCTCCTTCTCGGCGGCGCGTTTGCGAACTGGCTTGGAAGGCGGCTGTCCTTTGAAGAATACAAGCTGGCCGTCTTCATCGACTACGCCGTGCACGGCGGGGCGTATGTATTGTTCAGCCGGATGAAACAGTTTGAGCTGGCGCTCGTGTTTATCCTGTTGTCGCGAGCCGCGATGGCTGTGAATTCGATTCTCAACTACTCGTATCTGCTGAAGGCGGTTTCGGACCAGTATCGCGGTCGCGTTTTTTCGACCATTGAAACTCTGACGTGGTCGATGATGATGCTCTCGATGACGGCGGCTGGAATCGCGTCGACTCATTACAGTCCCCGAACGATCGGCACCGTGGCGGGCTTGCTGAGTTCGTCGACTGCGCTCTTTTGGGGATGGGCGAACTGGTCGGGACGGCTGCCTTTACCGGAAGCGTGCGGTGTGGATCGGAGCGAAGTGGAAATCCACGGCGATCCCGTGGTCTGAACCGCCAGGGAGCATGTGGAAGGCCTCGCTGAAGAATGTTTTTCTCGATGGGGCGAGGCTGCTTCCTGACTGCGGCCACTTGTGGCACACTGAAATGTCACGGAGTGGATCGAGCATCGCGCTGGGCGGCGAGTCGTTCCACTTTTGCCCGGAAATCGCTTCGGACAGGAGACTTTCACCGGTGTTGGATATCCCTCGCCGGCAGGCTGACTGATGGACCCACGTTTCGTCCGCAATTTTTGCATCATCGCACACATTGACCACGGCAAGTCCACGCTGGCCGACCGGCTGCTCGAGCTAACGGGAGCGCTCAGCCAGCGCGAGATGAGCGCGCAGGTGCTCGACTCGATGGACCTCGAGCGCGAGCGCGGTATTACCATCAAGGCCAAGAGCATTCGTCTGCATTACAAGGCGAAGGATGGGAACGAATACCAGCTCAACCTGATCGACACTCCCGGGCACGTCGATTTTTCCTACGAGGTTTCGCGGGCGCTTTCGGCGTGCGAGGGCGCGCTGCTGGTGGTGGACGCGAGCCAGGGCGTCGAGGCGCAGACTGTCGCCAATACTTTTCTTGCGGCGCAGCACAATCTCACGATTATTCCCGTCATCAACAAGATCGATCTTCCCGCCGCGCAGCCAGAACAGGCGAAAGAACAGATCGAAAATGTTCTGGCAATTCCGGCGTCCGATGCGCTCTTGATCAGCGCGAAGAGCGGACTTGGCGTGGAGGATGTGTTGGAGGCCGTGGTGGCGCGCGTTCCTCCGCCGACGGGCACATCGGAGGCGCCGCTGCAGGCGCTGATTTTCGACTCGTGGTTCGATCCGTTTCGCGGGGCGGTGATTCTGGTCCGCGTGATGAACGGACGGGTTACCAAGCACATGAAGATCCGCCTTTTTTTCAACGACCAGGTGTACGAAGTCGAAGCGCTCGGAGCGCTAACGCCAAAGCCCGTGGTGCTTGAGGAACTCTCAGCGGGAGATGTGGGCTTCGTGGTCGCCAACATCAAGCAGGTGGCCGATGCGCGCGTGGGCGATACCGTAATCGATCCAGCGCGGCCCGCGCCGGCGCTGCCGGGATTTGAAGCGATCAAGCCCATGGTCTTCGCGGGCCTGTTTCCCGTGCTGGCGAGCGACTACGAAAATTTGCGCGATGCGCTCGGCAAACTGCAGCTGAATGACGCGGCATTTTTCTACGAACCGGAAAATTCCGTGGCGCTCGGATTCGGATTTCGCTGCGGATTTCTCGGATTGCTGCATCTGGAAATCGCGCAGGAGCGGCTCGAGCGCGAATTCAACATCAACCTCATTACCACGGCCCCGAGCGTGAGGTATCGCATTACGACGACGGCGGGCGAGGTGATGGAAGTGGATAGTCCCACGAAATTTCCGCCTCCGAACGAAATGTCCAAGATCGAAGAGCCGGTGATCACCGCGATGATTATCACGGCGGAGGAATCGGTTGGCGGGATTCTGCAGTTGTGCGAGGAAAAGCGCGGCGTGCAGAAAAATTTCGAGTATCTCTCGCCGCAGCGCGTGATGCTGACGTACGAATTACCTCTAAACGAAATCGTTCTCGATTTTTACGACCGCCTGAAGAGCGCCTCGCGCGGCTACGCTTCGCTGGACTATCATCTGGCGGGATACAAGGAAGCCGACCTCGTGAAGCTCGATATTTTAATTGCCGGAGAGCCGGTCGATGCCCTGGCGCTCGTGTGCCACCGCGAATTTTCTTACGAGCGCGGGCGGGAGCTGGTGTCGCGCCTGCGGAAGCTCATCCCGCGGCAGATGTTCGAGGTGCCCATCCAGGCCGCGATCGGCAGCCGCGTCCTCGCGCGCGAAACGGTCAGCGCGATTCGCAAGAACGTGCTGGCCAAGTGCTACGGCGGCGATATCACGCGCAAACGCAAATTGCTCGAGAAACAGAAAGAAGGAAAGAAACGCATGAAGCGCGTGGGGCGCGTGGATATTCCGCAGGAAGCGTTCCTGGCCGTGCTGAAGGTTGCGAGCACCTCGGACGAATAGCGCACTAAACTCTCATGTTCTTTTGCTCAGTAATCTCCGCGCCAAATCCCGAAAGGCTTCCAACACAGAGGGCACAGAGAAAATCTTTGAGAAAACAAATGGCGAAACTGGATTTTTTGGATAAGCGCGCGAGGTCGGGAGGTGTTCCCAGTGGCGCAGGCTTCAGCCTGTGGCCTTTTGTCCTTGCAAGGACTAACCCGCACAGGCAGAAACCTAGGCCACATTTTACGAGATTTGATTTTTATTGTGTTGAATCCTTGAATTTTTTGAAATAGCTAATCAAGGTTCGGGAATTTCGCGGCGTTTCACTTCTGCTTCGAGGCGTCCGCGCGCGAGATTCACATTGATTTCGGCGCCGATATCGACCTGGTCCGCAGCGCTCACCACGTTTCCCGCCGCATCCGTGCAAATCGCGTATCCGCGCTGGAGGACACGCAGCGGGCTGCGCTCATCGAGCTGCACACGCAGGGTTTCGAGGCGCTGGATTTTGCCGACAAGGAAACGCTCCATGCGCATGCCGAGTTCCGCCGAACGCTGGATGAGCCGCAGGCCGAGCGTGCGGATGCGTGCGCGCAAATCGAACGAAGCGATCCGCGTCCCAGCAATTGTGTAGCGATGGCGCAGGAGTTCGAGGCGGCCTTCGAGCGCGACTCCGAGCCGCGCAGTCAGCTCGTCAGTCTGCTGGCGGTGGCGGCGCAGCAAATCCTCGAGGCGCCGGAATCCCATGTGCGTGGTCAGCTCTTTCAAGTGGTGGCGGTATTCGAGGAGCACATAGCGCATGCGTTGCGAAATCTTGTGTTCGAGTTCCAGGAGGTGCCGCTGAAATTCCTGCCGTGACCTCACGACAATTTCGGCGGCCGCGGAAGGCGTCGAGGCGCGCACGTCCGCCACAAAATCCGCGATCGTGAAATCGGTTTCGTGACCGATGCCGCTTACGATCGGGATCGTGCACGCCGCGATTGCCCGCGCGACCGATTCCTCGTTGAACGCCCAGAGATCTTCGATCGAGCCGCCCCCGCGCGCGAGCAGGATGACTTCCACCGATTGCTTGCGGTTGAAATATTTCAACGCGGCGGCGATTTCTTCCGCCGCGCCAGCGCCCTGCACGCGCACGGGATAAACAATCAGGTGTAGATTCGGAAAGCGCCGCCGCAGGATGCGGATGATGTCACGCACGGCCGCGCCCCTCGGCGACGTCACGATGCCGATGCGGCGCGGCAGCATGGGCAGCGGCTTCTTGCGCGCCGGGTCGAAAAGTCCTTCGGCCTCTAGGCGTTTTTTCAGCTGCTCGAAGGCGAGTTGCAGCGCGCCCACACCGGAGGGCTCGATGTGCTCGACGTAAATCTGATATTCGCCGCGCGGCTCGTACACGCTGATCGATCCGCGCACGATGAGTTTTAATCCATCTTCCGGCCGGAATTTCAGGCGCATCGCTTGCGTGCGGAAACAAACGCATTTCACCTGCGCCTTGGCGTCTTTCAAGGTGAAATATAAATGGCCGGATTGAGCGGGGCGGTAGTTGGAGACTTCGCCCTCAACCCACAAATTTGAAAATTGCGAGGCCAGAACGCCGCTGATGCGCGCGGTCAGCTCGGCGACGCTCCAGATTTTCCGCTCCGGGGCGAGATTCAACTCGAATTGCCTTACCTTTTCAGCCATTGCACGAGCCAAAGAATCAATGTCAACACCACGCTAAGCAGGATACACGTCACCACCGGGAAATAAAACGAGCCGTGCTTGCCCTGGTAGGCGATATCGCCTGGAAGACGGCCGAGTCGAAATGGAAGTCCGCCATGACGCGAGGCGAGCAGCACGAGCGCGCCGATCGCTAAAAGCGCCGCGCCAGCGAACACCATCATTCTCCCGATTTCGCGCATCGGCTCCATCAGGTTTGATTCTACCTAATTTCCCGTGTTCGCAATCACGAGAGAAAGGAGTCCGCGGCTTTGTTTCCGGGATGAACGTTCCTGCTGAGTTCACCCACCTTCATGGTCTCTGAAAGTCACTCGGTAGCGTCCGCTTCGTTGTTTCGAGAGCAAGATGGGCGTACGATTGAGCAGTCAGAGTTAGAAAACGGAATTTCCGGCAGCCTGCCTCGAACGGTATTGGGGGGGCGCACCATATGCCTTCAAAGCGAGCGTCCCGCATCGTCATTTCTGGAATCCTAGCTTCTTGCGCTATTCTCCTGTCCCATTTCTCCCGCGCGGCGAAGCTGCCTGTCTACTCTGATCTGACTGTTCACGAATGGGGCACTTTTACATCCATTGCGGGCAATGATGGACTTGCGGTTCGTTGGCTGCCGTTGAATGGATCGGACGACCTTCCTACTTTCGTGGAACATTTTCGTGAAGCTGGATTCAAAGCCGGCCTGAGCGGAACGGTTCGCATGGAAACTCCGGTGATGTATTTCTACGCTGCGCGGGCGATGAAGTTATCGGTGAAAGTTTCGTTCGCCAAGGGCGTGATCACGGAGTGGTATCCTCACGCAAGCCGCGTGGAACCAACAGCAACGCTGACCGACGCGAGTCTTTACCAGAAGAATGCGGCCGATGGGAGCATTGCCTGGGACTCGATTACCGTCGATCCGAGCATTTCCGCCGGTTTGCCGCTTGAAAAACGGGATAGCCGCTATTACGCCGCTCGCGAAACCACGTCCACACCCCTGCGTGTCGCGACGCCCACAGGTGACCAGCAGGAAAAATTTCTTTTTTATCGTGGCGTGTCGGTTTTTCCCGTGCCCGTTTCTGCCAGTCTGTCGGCGGATGGTGACAAACTGCTGGTGAAAAACCTCGGCGAAGACGCGATTCCGAACATAATTCGCTTTGAGCGGCGGGGTGACCGGTTGGGCTACATCGTCAAGAGGGCCATTCAAAACGAGGAAATTCTTGAAACGCCTGAGCTCACGGGAACGCTCGACTCTCTCGATCGGAACCTCGTCGATATGCTGGTCAATCAGGGCTTGTATCTCGATGAGGCGCAAGCGATGGTGAGGACATGGAATGATTCGTGGTTTGAGGAAGGCAGCCGCCTGATTTACATCGTTTCGCCTCAGTTTGTTGACAAGATTCTGCCGCTTTCGATCAATCCCGCCCCTGCCCAAACCGTGCGAGTTTTTGTCGGACGGCTGGAGCTTGTGACGCCCGCGACCGAAAAAGAAGTCGAGACCGCTTTCCGATCGGGGGATGATACAACGCTTCGCAAGTATGGCCGGTTTCTGGATCCGATCTTGGCCGAAATGATGAAGGAGAAACCGTATAAGAATTTTCAGAGCACGGTCGATGCCTACTTTAGTTCCGGCCATAGCTATTCAAAACAGAATTGACGCGATGCAAAATTCTGGCCCCTTGCACAATCTTCGCCGGGATTCCTCACAACTCTTCCCGCAACTCAAAACGAAAATCTGAAACGAGAATTTCTTAGCGCAGGCAGTTTCCGCGCCTCCGGGGTGACGATGCTCACATCCGAGTGTGACCCGGAACACTGCCCTGAAGCGGCTCTCTAGCACATCCTTGACTTGACGGAAGCGCACGGATCGAGAGTGGAATGCTTATCGGAGCGGAGGTTGGGAGGCTGTCCATGAAAAAAACTCAAGCCACGTTGCTTGCTATAGTTGTAATACTTCTGATGGGTTCCACGGTAGCGTTCGCGCACCATGGGACGGCAAACTACGATACGAACAAATCGGTCACGGTAAAGGGCGCGGTAACGAAATTCGATTTCATCAATCCCCATGTGACGATCGCGGTGGACGTGAAAGACGACAAGGGGAAAGTGGTGAATTATCAGGGAGCGCTGACCAGCCCCAATCGCCTGACGCGAATCGGATGGTCCAAGGACACGCTCAAGAATGGCGACGTGATTTCAATCAGCGGCTTCCCTGCCAAAAGCGGAGCGCCGGAAATCTGGATTCAGAAAGTGGTGCTGGCCAACGGGCAGGCGCTTGACACGAGCGGCGGGAATTAGGCCGCAATCCTTAACGAATCGTTCCGGCCCTGTTGAGGCGAGCTAGACAGAAAAAATTAGCAAGGGCATTCCAGCCCCGGGTCTTTCTTCTTGAAAGACTAAGAGGATCAAGCCCGGGGCTTCTTCTGCAAGCCAGGAAAATTTCAAATCAATTCGTAACCGGCGAAAAAATAGCCGAGCTCGAATGCTGCAGTGTCAGGCGCATCCGAGCCGTGCGTGCAATTGTTGCCAATGCTGGTTCCGAGGTCGCGCCGAATCGTGCCCGGCGCGGCCTTGGCCGGATCGGTGGCGCCCATCGTGTCGCGCCATTTCAAAATCGCGCCTTCGCCTTCGAGAGCGATCACGACCACTTTCCCCGAACTCATGAAGTCGGTCAGTTCTCCGAAAAAAGAGCGCGCGGCGTGCACGGCGTAAAAACCCTCAGCTTCTTTCTTCGTAAGCCGCAATGATTTGACCGCGACGATATGAAAACCAGCCTTGTGAATCCGGGAAAGAACATCCGCCGTGAGGCCGCGGCCGACCGCGTCCGGTTTGACGATTGCAAGAGTGCGTTCGATAGCCATTCAAATAATCTCCGAGAATCAAAATTGAGGCAGGGAGGCTAAGAGGCAGGAGGCAGGGAAACTACTTCTGCAATCCTCGCCATTGCCTCCATAAGCTGCCCAGCATCGCTCCGATGCGGTTGTACCTTTCTTTTACTTCTTTACAGTCCTTCTCTTGGATGTAGCCCTCATCCTTACACATGTCCAACCACATCCTGGTTTCATCGCAAGAGCCGATTGCAATTTGCAGGTATCTCTTGAATTCGAGAGTCGAGGCACGCTTCCCCCAGCCTTCCACGATGTTTGCCGGGATAGAGCGCGCAGCGCGGCGGAGTTGCCGGGCCAGTTCATATTGCTCCAGCGGAGGGAGGTGCTTGCAAAGTCGGGAGACATCTAGAGCTGCCGCATAAGCCTCCCGGAAAACATCAAGGTCGTGATAAGTCCGGATGGCCAACCTTGCCTCCTGCCTCCCTAGTTCCCTGCCTCCTGGCCTCCTTGGGTCCCTGCCTCCTGCTTCCCTGCCTCTTTGCTTCGTGCTTTCCTACTTCTTAATTACTGCCGCCAACGTGGAACCAATGTCCGCAGGGCTCTGAATTGTGTGAATTCCTGCCGCGGCCATGGCTTTGTATTTTTCTACGGCGGTGCCTGCGCCGCCGCTGATGATCGCACCGGCGTGGCCCATGCGGCGCCCCGGCGGGGCGGTTTGCCCAGCGATCAATCCCACGACGGGCTTTTTGACATTCTCCTGGATGTAGGCGGCGGCCTTCTCTTCCGCGTCGCCGCCGATTTCGCCGATCATTACGATGGCGTGCGTCTCGGGATCTTCGTTGAAGAGTTTGATGGCATCCGTGTGGGTCGTCCCGATGATCGGATCGCCGCCGATGCCGATGCAGGTGGACTGCCCGATGCCAAGTTGCGTCAGTTGATGGACGGCTTCGTACGTCAGCGTTCCGCTGCGGCTTACCACGCCGATGTTTCCCTGCTTGTGAATCCGCCCAGGCATGATTCCCATTTTGCATTTTCCAGGAGAAATAATCCCCGGGCAATTCGGGCCAATGAGACGCGTCCTGGAATTTTTCAGGGCGGCTGCGACGCGGACCATGTCGAGGGTGGGAATTCCTTCCGTGATGCAAACGACCAGCGGCACGCCGGCATCGATCGCTTCGAGAATCGCATCCGCCGCAAACGGCGGCGGTACAAAAATGATGGATGCGTCCGCTCCCGTTTCGCTGACTGCATCCGAAACAGTGTTGAATACGTGCACGTTTTCGTGCTTCGTGCCGCCCTTGCCGGGAGTAACGCCCGCGACGACCTTGGTGTGATACTCAATCATCTGGCCAGCGTGGAAGCTGCCCTCGCGGCCGGTGAGGCCCTGCACGACAACGCGTGTGTTTTCACTAATCAGGACGCTCATCGCGCACCCCCTGCGAGCGCCACTACCTTTTGCGCGCCATCCTTCATATCGGTCGCGATCGTTAGCCCCAAACCAGATTCGCGCAAAATTTCCTGTCCTTTTTCCACGTTTGTCCCTTCCATGCGAACGACGACTGGAAGTTTGAGATTTAATTCCTTCGCCGCCGCCACAACCCCCGATGCGAGCACGTCGCAGCGCAGAATCCCCCCGAAAATATTGATGAAGACGCCCTTCACGCTCGGATCTTTCACCAGGATCTTGAACGCGTTTTTCACCTGTTCGGCCGAAGCGCCGCCTCCGACATCGAGGAAATTTGCGGGCGAGCCGCCGGAGAGCTTGATGATGTCCATCGTGCTCATGGCCAGGCCCGCGCCATTCACCATGCAGCCGACATTGCCGTCGAGCTTGATGTAGTTGAGCTTGTAGGTTGAGGCTTCGACTTCGAGCGGATCTTCCTCGTTCAGATCGCGTAGCTCGAGAATATCCTTGTGCCGGTAGAGCGCGTTGTCATCAAACGCCATCTTCGCGTCGAGCGCGACGAGTTTCCCGTCGCCCGTGACGATCAGCGGATTGATTTCCGCGAGCGAAGCATCCGTCTCGATGAACGCGCGGTAGAGCGCCTGCAGGAACGGACCGGCTGCATTGGCCGCATCGCCTGAGAGGCCCAGCCCAAACGCAAGCTTGCGCGTGTGGTAGGGCTGCAACCCTGTAGCGGGAAGAATCGTCTCGCGCAAGATCAGTTCGGGATTTTTGTGCGCCACCTCCTCGATTTCCATTCCGCCCGCCGTGCTCGCCATGATGACGGGAGCGGCGGAGGCGCGATCCACGAGAATGCTGAGGTAAAGCTCGCGCTTGATGTCGAGCCCTTCCTCGATCAGCAAGCGCTGCACGATGCGTCCGGCAGGGCCGGTTTGCGGCGTCACCAGTTTCATGCCCAGCATTTTCTGGGCGAGGTCGGCCGCTTCAGCCGGCGATTTCGCCAGCTTCACGCCGCCTGCCTTGCCGCGTCCACCGGCGTGGATTTGCGCCTTCACCACGACAATTTTTGTGCCCAGCTTTTCGGCCACGGCCCGCGCCTGCTCCGGCGTGGTGACCATTTCTCCGCGGGGCGTTGGAACGCCGAACCGGCGGAAAATTTCCTTTGCCTGATATTCGTGAATCTTCATCGTCCGTCCATCAGTGCTAGAATTTAAGTACAGTCGAAACTATAGAGTTTATAGGGAAGCACCGAAGCGGGCAAGGCGAAAGGAAACATTTGAGTTTGCTAATGAAATCCGCTTGCGAACGATGCCGCCGTATCCTCGTGGACGATTCGGAGGCCATGATCTGCTCGTATGAATGCACTTTTTGCGCGGAATGCGCGGCGGAGATGCGCCAGATCTGCCCCAATTGCCAGGGCGAGCTTGTTCCGCGTCCTCGCCGGAAGGTTCCCACTCCTTGAACCACAAAATAACCGTGTTCGTGCCAAAGCGAGCAGAGGAGCCAACGCCCGAATGATGCGCGCTCTGATCAAAAAAGTGGAGTCGGAATCCGACCTTTCTCGTCAGGAAGCCGAATTGGCGATGGAGGAAATCCTTTCCGGTCGCTCCGACGAAGAGACCATTGTCGCGCTGCTGTCCGCGCTGCGCGCAAAGGGCGAAACGGTGAGCGAACTCGTGGGTTTCGCACGCGCGATGCGCCGGCATGTGACGCCGGTTTTCGCGGATGGC
>Ga0307478_10004106_pt1 | contig 10478 bp, 8 predicted proteins | sample atmos_gasesECM4C_2_FD_203713 | JGI IMG/M metagenome (GOLD analysis project Ga0307478, IMG submission 203713) | Hardwood forest soil microbial communities from Morgan-Monroe State Forest, Indiana, United States - atmos_gasesECM4C_05 | ecosystem: Environmental > Terrestrial > Soil > Temperate...
GACGTACGCCTTAGCGAATGCCTTGCTCGAAAAGCGCGTCTGGATGGTGCAGGGGGAAAACACTACGTTCATTCAATACAAACTCGCGCGCGCGAGCGGCCCACTCGAAATCGAGCTGAAAGCCCTCGTTAATTACCGCGATTTTCATTCTTTGACCCACGCCGGCGACTGGCACATGAAAATCGCTCCGGTCGAACATGGCGTCATGGTTCTTCCATTCGACACGGCCACGCCGTTCTATATAAAAAGCGTCCAAGCCTCTTGTGAGCCGCATCACGAATGGTATCGCGATTGTTTCTTGCCCAGGGAGACGGAACGCGGCCTCGAGGATCGCGAAGACCATCTGTTCGCCGCACTCTTTCGCGCCAAGCTGAATCCCGGCGAGAGCCTCACCATCGTCGCAACCACCGAAGCCGCCACTCCCCTCGATGCTGAAGCCTCTGGCGCCCGACGGACCGCTCACGAATCGGCTTTGCTAGAAGCGTGGCAAAGACAGAACGAAAAAACCGCCGTCAGCGTTCCCACATGGCTTCGCCAACTCGTTCTCGCTGGCGATCAATTCGTGGTCAAACGCAATCTCCCCGAGGAACCAGACGGCCGCAGCATCATCGCCGGCTACCACTGGTTCGGCGATTGGGGGCGCGACACCATGATCGCCCTTCCCGGTCTTGTCCTTACCACCGGCCGCTCTGATGTAGCGCGGCAGATTCTCCTTGCCTTTGCCCGCTATGTCGATGCCGGCATGCTCCCCAACAATTTCCCCGACGCGGGCGGCAAGCCGGAATACAACACCGTTGATGCCGCGCTCTGGTATTTCGAAGCAATGCGCCAATATTTCGCCGCTACGCAAGACACTCCGACGCTGCGGAAGTTGTATCCCGTCCTCGCAAGCATGATTGATGCGCACATCGCAGGCACACGCTATAACATTCACGTCGATTCCGCCGACGGCCTTCTCTACGCGGGCGGCCCCGGCATTCAGCTTACCTGGATGGATGCCAAGATCGGTGATTGGGTCGTCACGCCACGCACTGGCAAGCCCGTCGAAATCAACGCTCTGTGGATCAACGCCCTGGAAACGATGGCGCAGTTCGCACGCCATCTGAACAAGCCTTCGGATACCTACGAGCGCCTCTCCTTGCAAGCCAAAAACGGTTTCCAAAAATTTTGGAACGCAGAACGAAACTGCTGCTTCGACGTGATTGATGTTCCCGGCGCTGCGAAAAACGGCGGGAGAGACGCCGCACTCCGCCCGAATCAAATTCTCGCCGTCTCCTTGCCAGTCAGTCCGCTAAGCAAAGATCAGCAAGAATCTGTTGTCGACATCTGCGCGCAACGCCTGCTTACTTGCTACGGCCTTCGCAGCCTGGCGGCTGGAGAACCTGGTTATCAGGGTCACTACGGCGGTGATCAACGCACGCGCGATGCTGCCTATCACCAAGGAACCGTCTGGGGCTGGCTGTTAGGCCCGTTCGCGCTCGCCCATTTTCGCGTTTACAATGATCGCGCCGCAGCACTCCGGTACCTCGAGCCACTCGGCTCGCACATCAGCGCGTACGGCCTTGGCACGCTAGCCGAAATTTTCGAGGGCGACCCGCCGCACGCCCCGCGCGGCTGCATCGCCCAAGCGTGGACCGTCGGCGAAATCCTCCGCGCATGGAGCGAAATTGCAAAATCCAGCTGAACTGTGGTTATTGATGCTATTTATGGGCGCTTGCCCGCAGGTTCGTATAACTCGACAAGCACTTTGCGGCCGCCGGGAACGGGCATAAGGAAAAAATTCACGCGCGTTCCGTCTGCGCCGGGCCTCGTTTCCGGATAAACCGCGGTAACTCCAAATTTCTCGTTCAAAATCTCCGTTGCCCGGTCCACACTCAAACACCGGTACTCTATCTGCTGCACGCCCTCTCCAAATTTTTCCAAGTATCGCGCAATCGCCCCATCTCCGCCCGGCGCCCGAGAGGTCAAAATGTCCAGAGACACTCCATTCGAAAAATGCAACTCAAACTCTTCCGCATCCTGATCTGACGGCACCTCGGCCAATCGCGACACGCTATGAGCCGCGCGAATCTTCGAAAAGGTCTCTCGTTGTACCGCCAGCCCGACTGTCGTTTCAGGTTTCGGCCCGAGCAGCAATGCCGATAATTCTTCGTCGCTCAACCAAGACTTTGCCGCGTGTTCGGCAGATGCTCGCCCCGCTGCAAAAATCTCCGCAGCCGCGGCCTCACGCACGGAAGCCTCCCCCGAACAGAGCCCTGCGATTGCGGTGATGAGCGGACTGGACATACTCGCCTCGAAGATTGTAGCGTGACTAGGCAGTCAGATTCAGCCTCCGCTCTGAATCTGGCGCGAAAGTTGCAACGAATCCCCGGTTCAGATCATCTGAGGGGTATGCCAAAACCAGTTTTATTCACGGTCGACGACGATCCGGAGGTCCTGCGCGCCATCGAGCGCGACCTCCGCAGCCACTATTCCGACCGCTATCGCGTCATGCGCGCCAACTCCGGCTCCGCCGCCCTCTCCACCCTTCGCGAGCTCAAAGCTCGCAATAATCCTGTGGCTCTGCTCCTGGCCGACCAACGCATGCCCCAAATGAACGGCGTCGGTTTCCTGTCCGAAGCCATGGAAATTCATCCTCAAGCCAAGCGCGCTCTTCTCACCGCTTATGCCGATACGACCGCCGCTATCGACGCCATCAACGAGGCGCGCATCCACTATTACCTGATGAAGCCCTGGGACCCGCCGGAAGAAAAACTCTTCCCAGCCATTGATGACCTCCTCACGGACTGGAACTCCACCTTCCGGCCACTCTACGAGGGCATTCGTGTTCTCGGCACCCGCTGGTCCAACCGTTCCTACGAGCTTCGCGATTTTCTCGCGCGCAATCAGGTTCCGTATCAATGGATCGACGTAGAGCTAGCCCAAACCGACCCGGAAGTCCGCAGCCTCATCGCCTCCCTCGGCCCCGAAGCGGAAACACTCCCTCTGGTTTTGTTCCCCGATGGCACACGTCTCGCCGAGCCGCCTCTTCCCACGGTAGCCGACAAAGTTGGTCTCCGCACTCACGCCCTCACAAATTTCTACGATCTTGCCATCGTCGGTGGAGGTCCCGCCGGCCTCGCCGCAGCCGTCTACGGCGCTTCCGAAGGCCTCCGCACGGTCATGATCGAACGCGAAGCCCCCGGCGGCCAAGCCGGACTCAGCTCCCGCATCGAGAACTATCTCGGCTTTCCCGCCGGACTTTCCGGCAGCGACCTTGCTCGTCGCGCGGTCGCCCAAGCCCGCCGTTTTGGTGTTGAAATTCTCTCTCCGCAGGACGTCGTTGGCCTGCGCGTGGAGGGCCCCTATCGGTTCATCAAACTCGCCGATGGCGCCGAAATTTCCTGCAACGCTCTACTCCTGGCGATGGGCGTCCAGTGGCGCTCTCTTGACGTCCCCGGCATCGACCGCCTCCAGGGGGCAGGCGTCTACTACGGCGGCGGCACCTCGGAAGCTATCTCTTGCCGCGGGGAAACCGTTTACGTCATCGGCGGCGCGAATTCCGCCGGCCAAGCCGCCATGCACTTTTCCAAATACGCGGAAAAGGTCGTCATGCTCGTTCGCGGCACGTCGCTCGCCAGCACCATGTCTCACTATCTCATCGAGCAGATTGAAAAAACTCCCAAGATCGAAATCTGGACACAGACCAGCGTCGTTGAAGTCCAGGGCGATACCCGCCTTACCGGCATCACCGTGCAATGCGAGCCCAGCGGAACACGCAAACAGCTTCCGGCCTCAAGCCTCTTCATTTTCATCGGCGCGCAGCCACGCACGGAATGGCTCGGCAATCTCATCGAACGCGACGAGCGCGGTTTCATTCTTTCCGGCCCCGACCTTCTTCGCGATGGCAAACGTCCGACTTCTTGGACGCTCGACCGCGATCCCGGCTTGCTCGAAACGAACGTCCCAGGCATCTTTGTGGTCGGCGATGTCCGCCACGGTTCGGTAAAACGCGTCGCCTCTGGCGTTGGCGAAGGAGCCGTTGTCGTCCAATTCATGCATCAATATCTGGCCAAGGTACAATGAGCCTGCAGTTCAGGAGAGCAGGACGCGCATGACCGATAGCCCCGCCCAACCGCCTGCCGGCGAACTCGTCGCGAAGCTGCGAAAGGTTCACGTCTTCGAAGACCTGCCCGACGAAGATCTCGCTTGGTTTATTTCCCAATGTGATGAACGCCGCGCCGCTCCTGGTGACATCATCGTTCGCGAAGGCGAGGCGCCTGACTACATGATGGTTATGCTGGAAGGCGAGATGCGGGCCCGCAGCGAGCACGGAAGCGCCGATGGTCCGGTCTTTGTGGTACAAGCCGGCGAAGTCACCGGCATGCTTCCTTTCTCCCGCTTAAAGGTCGTCGGTGTCACTGGGCGGGCTGTGCTTCCCTCGCATTACCTCGGCTTTCCCGTCACGCAATTCCCGGAACTCTTTAAAAGACTGCCGGAACTCGTCCGCCGCCTCGTCGGTTTGCTCGCCGACCGCGTTCGCAGCGTCACCCGCGCGGAACAACAGCACGAGAAACTCGCCGCACTCGGCAAACTCTCCGCTGGCCTCGCTCACGAGCTCAATAATCCTTCCGCTGCCGCTCGCCGTTCCGCGGCAGCCTTGCGCGATTGCTTGGCGCGTCTCCGCGAAGCCGCCCGCACCACAGAGATCGGCCCCGAAGACTGCGGCCTCTTGGCCGAACGCGAAGAAGAAATCCGTACCACTCTCAAGCCCGCGCAATTCAAGGACGAATTTGCCCGCGTCGAGCGCGAAGAGGCCATTCAAGCCTGGCTCGAAGCGCACAATGTCGCCGATGCCTGGAAGCTCGCTCCCTCGCTTGCCGAGTCCGGCCTCAGCGATGCTCACCTGTCAAGTTTCGCCGCGGCTGCTGGCGCATCTGTCGGCCCCGAACTCACGCGGTTCGCCACGCTCCTTGAAATGGAGCGCATCGCCGAAGAGCTCGAGCACAGCTCCGCCCGCATCTCCGATCTCATCAAAGCCATCAAGGAATATTCCTACATGGATCAAGGCCCCATGCAGGAGGTTGATATCGAGCGCGGCCTCGAAACCACTCTTACCATCATGAATCACAAGCTCAAGCGCGGCATCACCGTCATACGTCAATACGCTCCCAATCTTCCCAAAGTCATGGCCAGCGGCAGCGAACTCAATCAGGTCTGGACCAATCTCATCGACAACGCCGCCGACGCCATGAACGGCAACGGCAAACTCACTGTTCGCACGGCCCGCGAAAACGATTTCGTCCTCGTGGAAATTGCCGATAACGGCGCCGGCATTCCGCCCGAAGCGCTCTCTCGCATCTTCGATCCCTTTTTCACCACCAAAGGCGTCGGCGAAGGCACCGGCCTCGGTCTCGATGTAGTCAGTCGGATTATCAGGAACGTGGGCGGCCACATCAATGTCACCTCCGTCCCTGGCGACACGCGCTTTCAGGTTCGCATCCCGATTCAACACGCGAAGTAATCGTTTCAGGAGAAAGCCATGGCCGATGTCTGTACTCACCTCGATCAGATTCGTCCCGTAAAACCAAAATCCAAGGGCTGCGAGGAATGCCTCAAGATGGGCGACACATGGGTGCACCTGCGGCTCTGCCTCACGTGCGGACACGTTGGCTGCTGCGATTCCTCAAAAAATAAGCACGCCACCAAACACTTTCGCGCCACCAAACACCCCATTGTCCGCTCGCTCGAACCCGGCGAAAACTGGATGTGGTGTTACATCGACGACTTAATGTTTGAGGACGATTGATCTTCGAAGAAGTACGACGTCCCAATAATCATGAATCAGCAGTCATCCGCCTTCCCTCGAGCTCTACGAAGGAAATGCGTCTCCTGAAACTAACGGTGGAATCGGCGGTGTTGGCGCTGTAGGCGGCGTCAAGGGCGCTGGCGGTGGGCTTGACGGAAACAGCCGGCTACCCAGCGGCTCGTATCGCGGCGCAAAAAACTCCAGTGTGTACGACTGGAAAAACACTAGTCCCGGAGTGTACACAAAGCCGACCACGTACAAGACCCCCGCCAACGCAAGCAGCCCGAACGCCGCCAGCAGCAACACCACGGAAGGATTGTCCCACGTTACTCCCGCACCCCTGCCGATCAGAAAGCCAATCACCCCAAGCAGCCCCAGTGGGATCAGCAAAATCAAAAACACGATTAAATTGACGATCGCGAAGACAATCGCCGCGCCCATCGCAAACGCGATCTTCATCAGCACGTATCCGGCGAATGCCAATTTCTCTCCGCCCATCATCGTCAGCAACCGTTTCCAGCCATCAACGGCCCCCACTTCTTCAAACGCCATCACTGGCACCAGAAAATCCCGCCCCAGCATGTCAACGATCGCCAGCACCGCCACCAGCGCAAGCACCACCAGCCCCAGCAAAATCCCGCCGCCGATCAGCACGCCGAGGTTCTGATCCGGATGCTCAAACCACCCTGCGCGATACGCAAGCAACACCGGCACTCCCGCGACCACCCCCACCAAAGCGAACGCCCCGAATCCAAACGCAACGGCCCACACAAAATACCGCCGTCCGGCCTCTCTCCACCGCCGCCACCCCTCGCGCAACCGGCATTGTCCGCTAACCACCGCATCCAAAAGAATGAACCGATAAACGCAGTCGCTGTAAATCCACAAAAGCAATACCGCCAGGAGCAACACCATCGCCAGCGCAATCCATCCCAAGTATGGTTGAATCTGTTCCCATCCCGGTTTGCTCAGGAGATGCGCCGCCGATGCCCAATGATCGGACCAATGAATGCCCCAGTGGTTGTCGCCGCCTCGATCGGTATTGAAGTTCGGTATGCTTCCGCCGCCTCCCCCGCCTCCTCCAGCTTCCCCCGTTACCAGAGCCACCACCGCGAGCCGTGCCCACAACCCCAAACGAAACGGCCGGAAAAGCATCTGCTTTGTCCGGGCAAAAGCTGGCGAGATGGATTCCACTGCTGAAGCGCGATTCGGCACGCATCACCTTCCAGGGAGTCACTTTATTTCTATTTTCAGTGCTTTAGCAACAAGTCCATAGCGATGAATGTCTCGCAGTAAGTTCTTGTCAATAATTTCCCAACAGCCAGGTATTGGTCGCGCTCGAGCTCACGAGTTTATTCTTTTGTTTTTGGACCAGCCAACAACGAAGCCCCAAGCGCCACCAGCAACATCGCCGCCACAACCCCAAGCGAGATCTCCACCGAAATGTGCACCCACGGCTCAACAATCATCTTCGCCCCGATGAACACCAACACAAACGAGAGACCCGCCGTCAAATATCGCAACCGGCCCAGCACTCCGGCTAGAAGAAAATACATCGCCCGCAAGCCCAAAATCGCGAACACATTCGAGGTGTACACGATAAAAGGATCGCGGGTTATCCCAAAAATTGCGGGAATCGAATCGACAGCCATGGTGATGTCCGTGATCTCCACTATCAACAACACCACAAACAAAGGCGTAGCAAACAATTTGCCGCCGTCACGCACAAAAAACTTGCTCCCGCTAAACTCCCGCGTGACCCGCAGATGCCGCTTCGCGAACCGCGAAATGCGATTCTCCTCCGGATGCATCTCCGCTTTCTTTGCGAAGAGCATGTGCAATCCCGCAAACACCAGAAACGCGCCGAATACATACAGCACCCAGCCGAAGCGCCCGATCAAACCAGCTCCCGCCGCGATCATCGCGCCGCGCATCGCCAGCGCCCCCAAAATCCCCCATTCCAGAATTCGGTGCTGGATCTTTTCATCCACGGAAAACGCCCGGAAAATCACCAGGAACAGAAATAGGTTGTCCACGCTCAGCGCTTTTTCGATGACATACCCGGCGAAAAATTCCAGTCCGCGTTGCTCGCCGGAAAAATGCATTACGCTAAGCCCAAACGCAACGGACAGCCCCACCCAGACAAGCGTCCAGATGAGCGCTTCCCGCGTTTCCATTTTGTGGGGTCGCCGGTGGAAGACACCAAGATCCAATACCATCGCGGCCAGAACGAAGAGATTAAAAGCCAGCCAAACGAGAGGCGTGCCCATGGCCGTGAAGGCCGGCGCGCCTTACGGTGCCGACGCCGCCAGTGTGTCCGTGGCGTTCAAATTGGTGAGTTCGATGCGGAAAGCCTGGCCTGGTTGAATCGTAATTGGCACATCCCAGCGCACCCGGGCGTCACCGGCGTTTGCGTCGAGGTTCAGCGAGCTGATCCAGTAGTTGCCCGGCGCCAGCTCTCGAAGGAAAGCGTGCCCTTCCAAATCCGTCTCTACTTTGGCCGCCAAATATTTTGTCTGTGCCATTTCTGGCGCCAGCTTCTGCACGCGCTTCTTCTGATTGCTGGTGATCAGCGTCCACTTCCTCTGTGGATTCACGGTATCCAGCTCGAGATCTACTCCGGAAATCGTTGCCGGATTCGCTTGGATGAATTTCTTAAGGGCCGTATGGTACGCCTCCAGATCCTTTTCGTATTTCTCCGGATGGTCCGTTTTGTCCGCTTCCTTGAATTTCGGCTTGGGAAAGCCCTGGGTTACGCCGCCGCTGTTCGCGTGTTCATAGGCCACCAGAAATTCCGGTGTGTGGAGGATGTCGTCAGCCGTCAGCATTTTGTCCAGTTCCGGCGTCATCAAGTCAATAATGTCGTGGGCTTTCAGCCAGGTCTTTAATTCCTTCGACACTTTCAATCCATCGATGAATTCATCGCGCGGCGGGATGACGTCGCTCTCTTCGACTTCCTTGGTGACCTGGGCATAGCTCTTCGTCAGGATATAAAACATGAATTGCCGCACGGGCTCCGGCTGCGCCGACGTCGGCGTGATACGCGCCGTGATATCCAGCGTACCAGCGGATCTCTGCGCCCGCGCTGTGTGCGCGAAACACACCAAAACGGCAAGCATAGACAACCAAATAGTGGTTACTCTTCTCATGCCGGAATCCTAACAGATTGTCCTCAGCCCAGACAAAAGAACCATCCACATGTGTTGCTTGAATCACCCACTACAAGGAGAACAGCGTTTCTTTGGGGGCCTTGGTGGATTGAGCACGCCAATCCCCGCCCACTTTAGAGGCGGCCCGCCGCGGCGCGAGAAAGACGCCAAAGGCTCCGCCTCTTTTTCCCACTCCCGAAATTCGTACGGCATGCTGAGATGCTACCGCCAGCAGCCCATTGCTCTCAAGTTGTATGCGCTTGCTTCAGAACAGGCGAAAGACGGCTTCGACGGTGACCCACGCAGGTACGGCTTGCTTCGCTCCGTCCCGGGCTGGAATAAATTTCCAGCCGCGCACGGTTTCTACCGCGCGTTCGTCCAGCCCAAAGCCGATGCCTTTGACGATGCGAACATCCTGAGCCCGCCCATCCGGTCCCACAAGAACCTGCAGCGTCACCGACCCCTGCACTTTGCCGTGCCGCGCTTCGTCAGTGTACGTCGGATACGGACAGTACGCGCATCCAGGAGCCATGAATCCCGGCCCGTATAGGCGTTCGGAACCACCAATGCCCGCCGGGCCGCCGTCGCCATCGCCGAGAGTTCCGTTCTTCCCCGTTCCTATACCATGTTTGTCGCCCGATCCCTGAGAGTTCGTCTCATCCTGCATCCAGGGCAGCCCTATTTTATCGGTGGGTGTAAGTAACGGCGCTGCGTTCTGGTCAAAAATCGTCGGTGGCTCGGGCAGGATGGGATTTTGGTTTTGTGGAAGCGTGGGCCTCACCATCTGAACAGAAGAGTGCGGAGGAAGATTTCCGCTCGTGGCGGGGACTGGATTGCGATCTCCACCGCTTCCATTTCCGTTCGAAGGATTTGCCCCAGCGGTTGTGCGAATAACTGGAAACGAATATCGAGTCAGCGATGTCGAGCCCTTGGCGGGGTGAGGCCTGGGCGGAGGTTGCACACGCGATACGAGAAAAAGGATTGTGGCGAAGATCGCGGCGTGCGTGAGCAGGGAAGCCCCTTGCGCGCGCGCCGGACGCAGAGACTTGTCGAACTTGAGGAGATGTATGGGCGCGCCGTTTGCCGATGACGGTTTGAAATGCGAAGGGAGGATTAGCTGGCCCAAATTTTCTCGGACGCGGTTCAACCAGGAATCTGTCAAATCGGATTTCGTCGTGGACTCGTTGCCTGAAAAAGGACGCAGAAATGGCTCGCGCATGCGCAGGCCTCCGTCTCCGCCTCACTGTTTGGCCCGACAGCGTCTGGAGGCGGGCACCAGTCGGCTAGTCAGAACTCTCGAGACAGAGTTTGGTTGCCTGGAGAGAATTAATTGAAGATTTGAAGAACAGTGAATTGGAAAACGATCGATCAGTTCAAAGGGCGGGGATAAACTGAACTAAGAAAATTAATACAGCCGGAACGTCACTTCGATCGGCACCTGCACAGCCACTATCTTGCCATTGGGTCCTGCCGCCGGCCGGAACTTCCAGGTGCGAACGGCCTCGACTGCTTTTTCCCCGAGGCCCATTCCGGGATCCTTC
>Ga0307478_10004107_pt1 | contig 10476 bp, 12 predicted proteins | sample atmos_gasesECM4C_2_FD_203713 | JGI IMG/M metagenome (GOLD analysis project Ga0307478, IMG submission 203713) | Hardwood forest soil microbial communities from Morgan-Monroe State Forest, Indiana, United States - atmos_gasesECM4C_05 | ecosystem: Environmental > Terrestrial > Soil > Temperate...
CTGAAGATTTGAAAGCACTGCAAGAACTCCGCGACAAAGGTGAGTTGTCGGAGTCGGCTTATGCAGCGGCTAGGGACGCGGCTATAGGGAAGCAAACTCCGCCTCCCGCTTCGAGCGTTCAGGCAAAGCCCATGATCGGGAAGCCTGTGAAGGCGCTCATTGCGATTTTCATCCTATTGGTGGGATTCGGAATTCTTGTGCGCATTTACACGACGGCAAACACGGGCCAGGGCAGCGGCAATCTAAGCAGCAATCTCCTCCACCTGCCGATGACGATCACGGATGAAGTTCAAAACGTTCCCGCTAATTCTTGGAAGGCACTGAATTACAACTTTCCCTCTGGCGGCAAAGTAGACATCACCGTCAGCGTTGTAAACGGCAATCCGATTGACATCTATTTGACGAGCGCAGATCAACTTGACGCGATGAAAAAAGGTGAATGGCGAAACGTCAAGGTTTATTCCAACTTCAACGCAACCAAGACTCGGACGTATCACCGCACGGAGCAGATAGGTCCCGGAAACTATTACTTCGTTCTGCGCGATACGTCGCTCGGGGTTCTGTCCGCCCATGCCTCGGATGTTTCGGTGAAGACGATACTGACGCCGTGAACGTAAAAGGTACTGCCGGACGGAAGCAACGGAATATAGCGGAGATGATATGCGAAGAGCCAGCCTACTCGTTCTTTTCAGCTTGATTTGCACTAGACCAGTCTTCGCCCAAGACGCACCGCTGAAAAAGCTGTCAAAGATAAATCTGTCTTATGTCGAGATGACCGATTACGGCAAAAGCATCGGAGTCACCGACGAGGTCCTTGGCAATCAACTTCTAGTCGGAATCAAGCGTGACCTACCGAGGGTCCAACTGGTCCACGACCAAACTTCTTCTCAAATACTGATATCTGTGGGCTGTATCGAAGCGACCCAAGGATTAGCAGTTTGTGAGATGAGGATTGAAGTGAAAAGACCCGTTCTTATTCATTTAGATGATGGCATGCTCACAGAACAGTCGCTCGCCGCCGTCTGGATGCGCCATCAGGCTACTTCGGCTGGTTCAGCGGAAATGGCTGAACAGGTTCGCCAGTTCCTTTCAAGGTCGTTGACAGAATTTGCAGCCGATTATTACAAGCAAAACCCTAACTAATGTTTTCTAATCACGGGTGAGAATCTCAGCCCAGTTGTTCTGAGCCTTGAGTCGGTCAGGAATGGATGTGATGGGTGCTAGCTCAAAAATATAGTGGAAAAACTGGAAACTTCTATAGACGAACGAGAACGCGGACTGAGTCCCACCTTTTCCATCACACTCGTACTCGATCATAATTTCGTCACCAGCACCGAATGTCCGCATCTTCAAGAAAGGGAAAACGATGCCCGCGCTACCGCCCTCTTTGACCAGAGCGTTCTTCACGACAAATGAAGACGGGGAATTTGCGGACTTATGTCGAGGTGAAGCTGTACCGCCGTGCTTTTGATAGTTTGCGATCTGATTACAGATTTGCCAGTCTATCCCGTTGTGCACGGTGAATCTCTTAATCTCGTCGCGCTGGTCCTGAGTCAAAGTTCGGTCGCGTCGAATCCAGTCTGTCAGAGAATTCGCTGTCTGGATGTAATCGTCCAGTCCATCCTTGTCGAAATGCCGCATCAAACGGATGAACTGAGCGTGCAGTTTTTCGTAGCGTTCTTGCGAGGTCTTGTGCAGCATTTTCACCGATCTCCTTCTTGCGAACGCCGATTAGAATGTGCCACATCCCAGAATTGATCGCACTCGCTCCCGGTCGGCCACTTCTCGCGGCGAACCACCTTTCCGTTCGAGCCAGTTCGTAACGTCCATCATCTTCACTTCATGTTCGACCGGAACGGTTGCAACCGAAACCTTCACCACATTCAATCCTTGCGCGACTCCCGCAACCCACTCGTTACCTCGAATTGCTGCTAGGCCCCGCGCAACCGCCTCATATAATGTCGAGGCGGTGATCTGCACCGTGTGCGCCGTGCCCCTCACGTCGGAGACGGTGACGCGGCAGGACTTCTCGGTCATAAACGAGAAAATAGCATATTCGCCTTATCTTCGCTATCATGTTTCGGTGGCTGCTCGGGCAAATCCGAAAATGACTCTGATGAAAAAGGTCCTGCTGAATTCCGTTGCCCTTTGCCTCTCTTCAAGCCTGACGGCCTGTTCAGTTCACGCAACTAGCATCGTTGTCGCCCTTGGAAGACAAGAGGTTATAGTCGCCGCCGATACTCGTCGAGGTGAATATAAAAGTTCGACCACTCTTGGGGGTAGCAGCCCTATCTTCCACGACGATCAATGCAAGATTGCCGACTTTGGACGGGCCGCCGTCGCGATTGCCGGAGTTGTCGAGAGCACATGGAACGGCATTGTTGCTGACGCGGAAGCGAACTGGAACGCAGTAAATGTGGCGAGGGTGGCTTATGAAGCCCACTCCGATGACCTGCATGCTATCGCAGCGGATTGGGCAAGAAGTGCCGTGGAGCATTATGGACGATTTTACGCAACGCACGGTTTTGAACTATTGCAGACGGGAGCCACGGACCCTCAACATCCGCTTCTCATTGCCTTCTTCACTGGTTGGGCAGACAAGACTCCTTTACTCTACGTCGAAATCGTTTACATTGACCAAAATTCGGGAATCACGTTCACACCAATTAAGTCGGTGGAGGCACAATTGCCGAGCCGAGAGCTACCTTATTCGACGAACAGCATTACGGATGAATTGATAGCTGGCGATTCTGAAAGGGCAAAGGAAGTCGCGGCCAAGTGGAAACACGACGAATTGCCCAGAATAAAGAAAGTTAACCAAAACTGGCGATGGATAGAATTCCTGATTAAATCCACCAACGACTATGACACGTCCGTAGGGAAAGGAGTGGATGTGCTTCGGATTCCTCTAAAAGGGAAATCCAAGTGGCTGCAAAGCCTAGCCTGCAAAGATTGAAGTAGGTAGTCGTCACCACGGATTTGAATCTCATTGTGCGCTACTCGTTTTGGTACATGGCTTCAGCGTCAGCCGCCATGTTTTCCATGAACATCTCCCCGTAGTACTGAACCGGATCGTAGCTCTCAGTAACGGAGTACTGTCCGCCGAGACCGGCCGCGTGCAAGAAAGCATGGCCAGCAAGTTCCAAGTCACATGAGTAGCAGCGAAACTTTGTGGGGAGAAAAGCGATGTCTTGATACATCGAGTCGCCTTCGAGCCTCGCTGCCCCCGCTCGGACGCGCTCGCCGGTTATCGCGCCACGCCCGCCGCACGCGGGGCAAGTCTCCAGGCGCTTAGAGGGATCTTCAAATTCCCTTGAGGAAGTCTCAGCGATGCTATGCTTACGCTTCTGCTCGCTGGACTCTAACTTTTCGAATTCGGATTTCTTGACTGCGATAGCCTTCTGCACACTTGCCAGGGTCTCCTTCTCAGAGGCCGCGATCATTGTCTCTGCAGCATCGGCCTCTTCTCTTCCAAGGAAACTAGCGAGCGACTGGCCTTGTGCGGTCAGCAGCAGCTTGCAAATGCGATAAAAGGATGAAAGCCATACTCGGGTGGGAAACTCCTCGAAAGCAAGAGTGCCGGAATGAAGCTCCTCGTTTCTCCGCTCGACGATTGACATAGACGTTTTCAATTCTGTGTCGCCGAAATCAGGGACGATCTTTTGGCATCGAAGAAAAACGGTCTTGGCCATGACTGACTTTGCCATTTTCTCACCAGTGTCATAGCCGAAAGCCATCAGGATGCAGTCCGGCTCGGCGAGGAGAGCGGGATGGACTTTTGCCAACGTCGCCCTGGCCAAAAGCTCAAGAGCCAACGCAGCCCAGAACGGAAACAGGGGGCCGTCTCTGTCCTCGCTGAGAGCACGGTCCATGTAGAGCTTAGCCTTTTGCCAAAGAACATCGTACGTCCATCCGTCCATTGTTTATCCCCCCGATCGCACGGAGACTCTTTCGAGAATTCTACCCTCGTTCCGATCTAGCGGGCCTTCGCCGCGTGCGTGGAGGGTGCGCCAATTGTCGAGTACTAAGGCCTGGTTGGGAGTCCAGATCACTTCGACAGGATTTGCTTTCTTGAGTGCGGATTCGAGAATTTGCGCGGATTGCTCTGACCTACGCGAGGCTGGCTTCATGCAAAAAAGGTCGAAGCGCAAAAGGGTGTGTCCATGAACTGTACTGTCCGACAGAATCGGAGATAGAAAGGGGCGGCGACTCCCCCGCACGACCCACACGTCGCGCGTCAATGTTTCGCTCTCTCCATTGCTCAGGGAAAGGCTTGAAAAAGGGCAGACAAGAGTTGGCCTGAGACTATCAGCACCGTCCGCAAGTCTGAGCAGGATGAAGCGTGGCGGGATTCTGAGGTAAGCACCGTCTGTGTGGAACGGGAATTCCTCGAATCCGAGATGATAAGACATTGTCCCAGGTCGCGCTTGTTGTCTCTCGGTCGGCACTAGGCGGTCGATTATTGAACCGCCGGCGCGAGTGGCATGCGGTCTTCCAAGTGATTGGGCAAGCTCGATCAGGTCACGCGAAGAAGGGGCGTAGAGTTCTAGCCATCCCTGGCGTGAGAGTCGCTCCCTTTCATGAATACTGAGCCGGAGGCGCTCGTCCCGGTCTGAGATTGGGACGCCGCTCGATTCCGGGCTCGCGTGTACTAGCAACAGGTTAACCTCATTGAATTCTTGCATCTTTGCTGGAAACGTTCTGAATTGTTGGCTGCATCTCTCCAGTCCCTGCGCGCCTTCCAAGGCAAATCGTACACGCTCTCGCAACTCACGGTAGCGGCTTCTTATTACATCTCACTGAGGGGCGTCCACCCAAGCTCGCGTTCAATCGCTCGACGGTAATTGGTATCAATCTGGCGGGGCGCCATTCGAATGTACCGCTCGGCATTCTTCCGCTTCTCGTAGGCCAATGCATTAAGATGCCCAACCACCTCTTCCGACGAAGGGACGCTATCTTGTTCATGGAATTTAGGCGATAGATTTGTCCAAATCACGGCGTCGAGGTCCAGGCTCACTCCCCATCGCTCGATGCGACGCGCAGCGCCCACGCGCTCCCCTGCTTGTCCGCGCTCCCACTGGCCGATCTGCACTTCTGCATTCTTGCTCAAGACACACTCGCGTCTCCTCAATGCTTCGCGCGCTAGTCCAAGATCACCAACAGACAAGAGCGTCCACAGACTCCGCACAAGGGGAGCCGTCTCAGGAACGAGGACGAGGGTCATCCTGCCATCGTCGGACTCACGAGCAAACTCAATGGGCAAGAGGGGTCCATCAGGAAACCATATCCCACGAGTCGGCAGGTCCCGCGGGTCCCAAATTAAGGAGCCCCAACCCAGACAAGCGATAGTCATGATTGCATTTCCTCTCGCGTCTGCGCCCTCTTGGTTAGGTAAGCCTACGCGCCCGGCGATTCTCGATCTGCCTCACAACTTCGGCCGAAACTAGCTTCCGGCCTTTCCTTCCGGGGCGCGGTGCGAAGTCTAACACCATTCACCGCGCGAGATGTTGTACACGCTCGCACGCGAGCAACGCCCCACCGAGCGGCGAGGTCCGCAATCGTGTAGAACGGTTGCGCACACTCTGAGGTGGAGGGATTTTGCCAGGTCTTTACGACCATTCCGTGTACCTGCGGTGTACCTCACTTCGGCGGTTTTATGGTTTTTCTCCATTTTGCCATTTCGTAGAATCAATAACTTACGTAGAATCAATCCCCCTAAGGGGTTCGACTCCAATCTTGCGTAGATATTTTTGTCAGCTCTCGACTATCCGACATGGACGCGCCCGGTTCACGTCATGGTTCTTGTTTCTGTGATTCGCATTCTCGCGGAAGCGACCACCGAACGATTTCGCGAAATTTCAAGCCCCAGAATCTGATATTCTCCAACCATGGAAACACGTTCTTGGGGCGACGTAGGTGGGACCCCGGGCGGACTCAGTCATTTCCTGATCGGTTTCGTGATGGCTTGTCTGGGAGGATACTTCCTGGCGAATCAAGTCAGTGTCGTTGGTTCGTACTGGAGTTTCTACGGCGCAAGCACATTCGGCATGACGCTTGTACCGATGCTGATCGGCGTCGGCATCCTATTCTGGAACGGCCGAAACCTTGTCGGCTGGCTTCTGACCGTGGCCGGTGCACTTTTCATCCTGGCGGGCGTGATTGCCAACATGCACATTTATTTTCGACCTACCAGCCTATTCAACACTCTCGTGATGCTGATCCTACTCGTGGGTGGATTGGGACTGATCGCACGCGCGCTGCGTCCGCACCCTGGGACCAAAAGCGAGTGAGTGATTCCTGTTTGCTGTTGATCTTCCCGAATTCTCACAAATAAGAGGACCGCGACGCCCTCCTGAAGCCCCATGACTAGAGCGTCTGGAATCTTTCTTTCACTTCGCGGACAAATTCCAGAAACTTAGAGGAGTTTGTGATGCCGGGATGCCAGCACAGGTCGCGCTCGATCAGATCGTAGGTTTCCTGAATACGTGCACCTGGAACAATATTACCTCCGGCATCGCGGTCGCGGCCCATGAGCCACAAATGATCCGCCACCGTAGCCGCAGCGGTCACGTCGTGGGTCACAACGATGATGGTGTTCAGCTCGTCCAGGCAAGCAATCTCGTTGATTAACTCACAGACCTTGGCTTCCATGACCAGGTCGAGGCCGGAGAATGGCTCGTCCATCAGTAGAAAATGCTCGCTGCATAGAAGCTGCTGGGCGATGGCGATTCTCTGGCGCTGGCCGCCTGAAATCTGGGCGGGGTAAAGCTGCGAGCAGTCAAGCATGTCCAGGCGCTTCAGGTACTTCAATACTTTTTCATGGGCGGACTCGCTGTTTTTTTCAATCTGCTTCGCGGCGAGGATCAAATTGCTGAAAATCGTGCGATTTTCGAACAGCGGATAATTTTGCGCGACTACGCCAACCATTCCGGCTTTGACGGGCGTGAGCGAGGAATTGACCAAGACTTGCCCGGAGGTAGGCTGATTAAGCCCAGCGATGATCCGAAATAGCTGGGTCTTGCCGATGCCCGAAGGGCCGAGAAAGCCAACGACCTGGCCCTGGGTGCAATCGGGGCGGACGATGTTGCGAATTTCCGCGTTGACGTCGCGAAGAACGACCTTATCGCCGTAGGAGAGGCTGACGTGATCAACCTTGAGGAGCGTCTCGGTGTATGTGCAACGTTCTGGCAAGGTCATCCTCTCGATTGGGGAGCTATCAAGAAGCTTCGTGCGTCATGAGCACCATCATCAAATCCTGGGCGCCGGTCAGATAGAGTTCATGGCAAATGATGTTTTTGTGGCGGCTGGTGGCCTGGGCCATGGCTTTCTCCAGCGCGCTAAAATCGTGGTCTTTTACGTCAATCCTTCCCATGGGAATACAGTGCAGCTTGATGGGATAAGGGTCTTCGTCGCTGCGGTAGCCCAGGGTAATCATCAAGCGCTTGCTGGACTCAAGATGGGCTATGCCGATGCTTTTGGCGGCGACTTTTGAGCGCTTGGCGAAATCGGAAACTTCGTCCGCCATCTTGCCGATGGTCTTGTCAGCGGCAAGTTCGCCGGTGAAGATCTTGAATTTTTCATGAACTTGCTTTGTGATGTGATGAGCCATAGTTATCCGTATTCCAGCCTTTCACGCTGCGACGTTGCTGGCAGTGCGCCCAGCGATTTTCGTACTACTTACGCTCCAATTGCAAATCCGCGTAAGGAAAGAGGAATTTTTTGGCCAGGCCCAGGGCGTAGTCCTGAAACAAGCCGATGAGCAGGATGGCGATTTGAATGGCGAAGACGGCTTCGAGGCGGAAATGTTTGTTCTGATTGAGCAGCAACGCGCCAATGCCGCCTTCGGAGCGTGAAATGCCTTCCACCATGGTAAGCATCATCCAGCCCATGGCGGCGTTTTGACGCATGGCGTCGAAAGCTGCGTCGGCACGGCCGAGGATGATGACTTCCCAAACGACACGCCACTCGCCCATGCGCAGGGTGCGGGCCAGGTCAAACTTTTCTTTCGGGACTTGCGCCACCACGTCGATCATGCTGGTGACGAAGAATACGGCGACGCCAAAGACCAGCAGGCTCACTTTCAGGCGGTGGCCGCTGGCAAAAATAATGGTAAAGAAAAAGGTCAGACCCACCATGCCGAGGAAGCGGCCCTTGGAAACCGCGTGTGCAATCGGCTGGAACACCGGAACGACGGTCAGATAGGCGAGGCCTAGCGAAATCACCGTGGCCCAAGCCATGGCTTGCACGTTCAAGAGGAAGCTGACAATCAGCTCCTGGCCCAAGCCTTCGTTATTCCAGAGATCGACGAACGCGCGCCAGACGTCCAGCGGCTTGGGGAGAAATACATAGGTCGACGTCGCCCACACCAGCAGCAACACCGCGATCTGAAAACAGATGATAAAGCGGAGGGCGCCCCTCGAGATGATGCGGTTAGGAGAAAACGCGCCGAGCACGTCGTGGAAGAAGCCGACACGTCCGCCGGCTGCAGGCACACTCGCAGCGATGCTCCCCGGCCCCGGCTTCATGGTGGTCACCGAGGGTTTCCTATTCCTTGCCCGAGAGAATGATTTCTACGCGCCGGTTTTTCGCGCGGCCTTCTGCGGTGGCGTTCGAGGCCAGCGGCTTGGAGTCGCCGTAGGCATGAATGCGGAAACGGCTGTCAGGAAAGTTTGAAGGAGCTTTTCGCTGCAGCCAGTCGCGAACCGCCTGGGCACGGCGCTCCGCCAAGTCCATGTTCCCTTCGCGTGTGCCGGTATTGTCGGTGTGTCCGTTCAAGGTGACGAACAAAGCGCCGGCAATCGCCAGGTCGTCTTTGATCTCATACATCTTGCGTTCACCGTCGGACGTGAAGGAAGCCTTGCCGGTATCGAATTCGATGCTCCAGTCGCGCTTCGAAACGACGGTGCCTGTGTCCCCGCTCGAACTGAAGCTGGCGACGTCGGCTTCCGCGCCGGTCTGCGAGAGCATCGAAGAGGCGCCGAGAACATAGGAAGTGTCGAGAATCTCTTTCACGTCGGGAATCTTGTTGGCATCCTTGAAGAGTGCGGGGTATTGCTGCGTGGCGATATTTCCGAACACCGTGTAGGTGGAGCGAAAGTTGTTGTTCGCACCGGGCTGCAACCCAAACAAAAGCAGATTGTCGTTCAGATTGTTGACCGCGGAGCCACCGAGGTCCACCATGTTTCCGGTTTTGTCCTGCTCGCGAGTTCCCTGGTAGTACTTCAGCCAATACTCGCCATTCTGCTCGTTATAGACCTTTGCACTAATCGCTGCCGCGCGCTTCAGAGCTTCCGGATAAGCCTTCAGTTGATCCGCAGCTTCGAAACTTGCCGCCAGCATTCCCTGAACTTCATTTCGATGGTCTTGATTAAACTTCCTGATGCCAATAATGACGTCGGGCATCTGCGAGCGGTACTGCTTCGAAGAGACGATGGAGACAAGCCCGCCACGCCCGTGGGCCACGTTTACGTCGCCCGGCGTCCAAGTGACGACGCCGTTGACACAGACGTTCTTTGATTCTCCGGTCAGCCGACCATCGTGTACCACTTTCCGGTCTTCGCAGGTATTCGCGTTGTAGATTTCCGCGGCCTTGATGTAGTCCGGCGCATTGACCCAATTGAGAGCGTCGGGGTCCCATGTTTTTTCATCTGGATTGTTCTTGATCTGGTTGTCCGCGGCCCACTTCATGGCGATATTCCAATCGCCGTCGCGAAGCACTCCAGCAACCAGGCCGCCCTTGGCGGCCTGCGCGTCCGACTTCCACTCCGGTGGGCCCATCAGTTTGTCTTCACCGCGGGAGTATCCGGTGGAGCCGATGACCTGCGCGATATATTCGCCAGCACCGTTGTCGAGCTTTTTAAGTTGGGGATTGACGGCGGCGAAAAACTGGCCGGAGCCGTCACCCATAATAAGAACGTAGTTTGCGCCAGCGGAACACTGGCTAGCGCCGTCGTGGAGTTCCTTGGCGCAGGCAATCAAGTCGTTCTGCATCTGGCTGGTGTCATCCTGACGGATTAACTTCACGTTTGCGCCATGCTTCTCCATCAAACTGTTACGCGTGGTGTCCGGGCCGCCATTGGCGTAGATATAGTTCATCTGGGCGTTCCAGGCCCAAATTTCGGTGCGAATCAACGGCGCTTTCACTGACGCCGTAGTTGCTTCTGGGTATGGCGCTGGCTCGACATTGGCCACGACCGCTTCCTTCAAGTCCGGCAGAGCGGCCTTTGAGGGAATGAGGGCCTTGGCAATGCCCGGGGCAGGAATCCAGCCGCGGCTCACGGCCGTCCGGAAACCGAAGAACAGGACAGCCCCGACAACCAGGAGCAGAACAATCTTTGCTCCGGGCTTCAGCCGATGCCCCGTTGGTGGTGTCGAAATTTTATCGCTAAACATTTGAACCTTCCCTCCGCCTACGAGTTACTTGATCAAATCTCTGTAATCATCTTTCTTGTTCGCCGGCATAGCCGAAGACTGGTC
>Ga0307478_10004108_pt1 | contig 10474 bp, 9 predicted proteins | sample atmos_gasesECM4C_2_FD_203713 | JGI IMG/M metagenome (GOLD analysis project Ga0307478, IMG submission 203713) | Hardwood forest soil microbial communities from Morgan-Monroe State Forest, Indiana, United States - atmos_gasesECM4C_05 | ecosystem: Environmental > Terrestrial > Soil > Temperate...
TAGAGATGTGGTTTGGAGTTCATTTGCCGCCGTTCGTCGAGACCGGCCTGTTTTCCATTGCTGCGTAGTACTAAAGTCCCAGTTGCACATGAGCGACGCCCGCCCGAGGCCGACCGGACGTGCCCCCTAGCATCCCCTAGAATAAGGAGTTGGAATGCAGCCCAGTGCCAAATCTCGTCTGGAACAGGTGCGCGCGGGCCGTGTTCGCATTCTTTGGCTTGTTCTGGGCGCTCTTTTGATGGTCAGCGTTCTCCCCCTCGGACTGTACCACCGCCTGGTGCTGCAGCTTAGCCAGGACAAGCTGGTAGATACCGAGCGCGTGCAGCAGACCGACCTTACACGCTCGTTAGCCCAGGAAATCCAGCAGTTTGAATCCAACCTGTCGCAGCAACTGCTGAGCGAGCGGCAGATCCTCGCGCTTACTGGTCTGATTGATAACGTCGAGGACCCGGCCGCCGAGCCCAAAGTAACCAGGCTGCTCGAAGACTTTGTTGACAGCAATCGCGCTACGTTCATCTACCTGACCGCGGTCGGCAAATCCGGCAAAGGCACCAGTGCGTCGCAAGGAAATTTCCGGGCCGATCAGGACCCGTTCGTGGCCAAGGCGCTGCAGCGCGCGTTTGTCACCTGCCTGCAGTCGCAGCAATTGCAATTTCGCAGCGATCCCCTGGCGCTCGCACCGGAAAACCGGCCTGCGTTCGTTATTGCAGTTCCCTTAAAGGACGTGAACGATAACTTTACAGGCATGCTGGCGGCCGTCGTTTCGCTGGACCCGATCCTGCGCCGGCTACAGGACGCCAGCGTGCGCGGCCGAACAGTTTTCCTTGTGGAGCACAACGGCCACATCGTCGCCCATCCGGACGTGAGAAATTTCGTGCCGGGCGCGGATGCCAGCGGGAATTCCCTCGTTGCGCAAGTTCGCGGACTGCCGCAGGAGCTGCGCAACACGGAGACGGTGCGTTTCGAAGAAAAGAGCAAAAAGCATCCGGTAGAAATGATCGGAACGTACAGCACCTTTCCGGAACTGAACTGGGCGGTGATTGCCCAGCGCAGCCTCGAACAAGCACAAACAGATACCGGGGTGACCGAGCTGAACCGCCAGGCGCTGGCTTTCGTCAGCGTGGTCGTGCTGGTGGCCATCCTTCTTGGTTACTTTTTCGCGGTGGGCATCAGCGGGCCGATTCGCGGCCTGGCTGCTTCCACGCGTGCGATCAGCCGAGGCGAATTTCACCAGCGCTCGGCCGTGCGCGGCGCGTCTGAAATCAGCGAGCTTGCCGAGAACTTCAACAAGATGGCCGGCGACATCGAAGAGTACATCGAGCGCCTGAAGGAAGCCGCGGAAGAAAATCGCGAGCTGTTTATCGGGTCGATTCGCATGCTCGCAGCGGCGATCGACGAAAAGGATCCGTATACGCGCGGTCACTCCGGGCGCGTGGCGAAGTATTCGACGTTTATCGGGCAGGAGCTGGGGCTTACCACCGAAGAATTGGACAAGCTGCGCATCTCCGCGCTGCTCCACGACGTCGGAAAAATCGGCGTCGAGGACCGCGTGCTGAAGAAGCCGGGGGCGCTTACGCCGGAAGAATTCGGCTTGATGAAGCAGCACACCGTCAAAGGTGCGAACATCATGCGCCCAGTTTCACAGTTGAAGGAGATGCTCCCGGGCATCGAGCTGCACCACGAACATATGGACGGGCGCGGCTATCCCTACGGCTTGCAGGGCCAGCAGATCCCGCTGATGGCGCGCATCATCGGTGTCGCCGATACGCTTGATGCCATGACCACGAACCGGCCGTATCAGACGGCCATGGAACTGGATTTTGCGCTGGAGCGCATCCGCAGCCTGACGGGAACGAAATTCGATGCCGTGGTCGTGACCGCGCTTGAAGCCGCGGTTACTTCCGGCAAGCTGCACCTCAGCGCCGTGGAAGTTCACGTGTAACGCTTGCTGTTCGATCTTGTCTGGCACCCTCTGACCTGATTCGTTCAGGGGAACGCCGGACAACTCAATCCTTGAATCATTTTTTCTCTTCGTGATCGCGGGGCTTGCCGTCCGGACCGACCTGGACCTCGGAGCGCTTGGAGTCAGTGATCAGCTGGGCTTCGTAAGCGACTAACTTGTCGTGCTTCGTGATGGATTCGACTTTTTTGATCGTGCCCTTCCCCGCTTTGGCAGTGAGCCCAGTTTTCACTTCCGCCGGGAGCTTCTCGAACTCGATTTGTTCTTCGACCTCCACGATGGCGCCATTTGCATCCATCAAAATGTCTTTGCTGTGGCCGTTGATCATTAATTCCGCTTCATAGAAAGTCTGGCCATTTTCCTTTTCTTGGGAAAAGCCCTTGATGGTTGCGCCCTGGCTCTGCGAGGCCACCGTTTTTTCCACGGCTGGCGGAAGGTCCCCACGTTTGATTTTCTTCTCCTGAGCCAGCGTGGTTCCGGCTGCAAACAGGCTTGCAACGACTGCAATCGTCATGGTGTGGTTCAGTTTCATGGTAATCCCCCGCTTTGAAATGACCGCGCGCGAGCCGCGTTTGTCCAATATACGCAAAGAGGTGACAATTCGTTCAAGAAAAACTTTGCTCGAAAGACTCGATCTGAAACTCCACTCAGATCCGTACGACGCATCGTCCGGCATCCGAATCTCACTGCAAATTGCGTTGGGCCCATTTCCCCCCGCTATTCGAGTGTAACTCATCGCTTCTGTTAGACTTAGGCTTGAAGCAAGGTAGAAACTCCGGCTGGTTATGATTACTCTTTTTGGCAAGCCTGAACCAACTCTTGCGGAACGCCTGAAGGCTTCTGTCAGCAAGACGAAAGCCGCGCTCTCGGAAGCCGTCGATACGGTCTTTCTCGGCGAGCGGAAGATCGATCCTTCCATCCTGAAGGATCTGGAGACGGCGTTACTTTCCGCCGACCTGGGCGTGAAACCGACGCGGGAAATTCTGGATGCGGTGCGCGAGAAAATGGACCGTAACGCGCTCTCCGATGCCGCGCAGCTCAAGCACGAAATCAAATCGCACATCATTCGCATCCTGAACGCGCCAGTGCGTCCAGACTTGGCGAGCACGAGCGGCATTGACGCTTCCACGAACGGCAGCGGCACACGGGTGATCTTCATCGTCGGCGTGAATGGGGCGGGAAAAACCACCAGCATCGGCAAGCTAGCCAGCCGGCTGCGTCAAGAAAAGCGCAGCGTGGTGCTATGCGCCGCGGATACTTTTCGCGCCGCCGCCGTCGAGCAGCTGGAAATCTGGGCGCAGCGCAACGGCATCGATGTGATCAAACAAAAATCCGGCGCTGATCCCGCCGCTGTCGTTTACGACGCCGTCGCGGCGGCCAAGGCGCGTTCCGCCGATGTCGTGATCGTGGATACCGCAGGGCGCTTGCACACCAAATCGAATCTCATGGCCGAGCTGGAGAAAATGAAGCGCACCGCGGCGAAAGTGATTCCCGGTGCGCCACACGATATTTTGCTGGTTCTGGATGCCACGACCGGGCAAAACGGGCTTGCGCAGGCGCGCGAATTCACTTCCACCGTCGGCGTCACCGGCATCATCCTCACGAAACTTGACGGCACGGCGAAGGGCGGCATCGTTGTGGCCATTTCGCGCGAGCTTGGCCTGCCCATTCGGTTTGTCGGCACCGGCGAGCAGATCAACGACATGGTGCCCTTTGACGCCGAAACCTACGCAAATTCCCTCTTCGACTGAACTGTGGACGCACACGACATCCGCTTCATGCAACACGCGCTGGAGCTGGCGCGCAAAGGCATGGGCCTGGCGAGCCCCAATCCCATGGTGGGCTGCGTGATCGTGCGCGAAGGAAAGATTGTCGGCGAAGGATTCCATCAATACGAATGGCGCGACCACGCGGAAATCGTCGCGCTGAAATCGGCGAGCGAAAAAGCGCGGGCTGCAACGCTATACGTTACGCTCGAGCCTTGCAACCACAAAGGCCGCACCGCCCCGTGCACGGAAGCGATCATCGCCGCTGGAGTTCACCGAGTTGTGGCGGCGGTGGAGGATCCCAATCCCGTCAATTCCGGCCGCGGATTCGAGCGCCTGCGGGCGGCGGGCATCGAGGTCTTCACGGGCGTGTGCGAAGAGGAGGCGCGGAGGCTCAACGAAGCCTTTGCGTGCTGGATTTGCACGAAGAAACCGTTTGTCACGCTCAAGTCGGCGATGACGCTGGACGGGCAGCTTGCACTTCCAAAGCAACGCGAAAAGTTTGCAGCGAATCGCGCACGCCACAGCCAATCAAACCGGATTACCTCGGAAGAATCTCGCGCTGAAGTTCATCGCCTGCGCCACGCTTCTGACGCGCTTCTCACGGGCATCGGCACAGTCAAGGTCGATGACCCGTATCTCACCGACCGCAGCGGCTTGCCGCGGCGGCGTCCTCTATTACGCGTAATTCTGGATTCCGGACTTTCGCTGTCGCCGCGGTCGCGCATCGTGGAAGCCGCCGACAATGATCTGCTGGTCGTCACGAGCAAGAATTCGGTGAATGCTCGGGCGGCACGAAGTTTGCGTGGGTCGGGAATCGAAGTCCTCTCCGTTCACGCTTGGGGAAAGCGAATCGATTTGCAAACCGTACTCGAAGAACTTGGCCGCCGCGAGATCCTCAGCGTATTGCTGGAAGCCGGCCCCGCGCTTAACGGTGCGGCGCTCAGCGCGGGCATTGTCGACAAACTGTTTCTCTTTTATGCGCCGAAAATTGCCGGTGACAATCGCGTTCCCTTCGCCATCGCCCCCGGATTTAGCTCGCCCGCATTGCATAACATCCGTACACATCAATTCGGCCCCGATCTTGCAATCGAAGCCTATCTGCGGGACGTCTATAAGAGATAAATCTTGATTACTGACCGGCGCGAAGAACTGCGGCACCGGAGATGGCGTCATTCTTTAGCGTGTTGAGTGCGCGGTTGGCTTCGGCGAGGGGAAAGACTTGCACGCGCGTACGAATGGGAATTTCCGCGGCGACGCGCAGAAAATCTTCGCCGTCCTGCCGCGTGTTGTTGGCCACGCTGCGGATCACGCGCTCCTGATACAAGAGGTCGTAGTCGAAAGATGGAATCGGGCTCATGTGAATGCCGCCGAGAACGAGCACGCCGCCTTTCTTGAGTGCCTTGAGTGCGGCGGGAACAATCTCCCCGGTAGGTGCAAAGACAATCGCGGCGTCCAGCTTTTTCGGCGGCTCGTCAAATGTGCCACCGGCCCAAACAGCTCCCAGCTCCAATGCGAGTTTTTGATGGCGCGCATCCCGCGTGGACGCGTAGACTTCCACGCCCCAGTGCCGCGCCACCTGGATCGCCACGTGTGCCGCGGCGCCAAAGCCGTAAAATCCCAAGCGCGCGCCGGCTTTGACCCCTGAGAGCCGCAGCGAGCGGAAACCGATAATCCCCGCGCAGAGCAGCGGCGCAGCCTGCTCATCGGGAAATCCCTCCGGAATCGCATAGACAAAATCTTGCGGCGCAACGATGTAGTCCGCGTATCCGCCGTCAACGGTGTAGCCGGTAAATACCGGATTGTCGCAAAGATTTTCGGCGCCCGACCGGCAATATTCGCAAGTTCCATCGGTGCGGTGCAGCCACGCGATTCCCACCCGGGCGCCGATAGCAAAGCGCCGCGCATTTTTTCCTTGCTGTTCGACTACACCGACGACCTGATGTCCCGGGATCACTGGCGACTTGCGCGGCGGCAATTCGCCTTCGATCACGTGCAGATCGGTGCGGCAGACGCCGCAGGCGCGGACGCGAACGAGCACCTCGCCCTGCTGCGGCAGAGGAGCCGGCACGTCACGGAACTCCAGCGGGTTTGTCTCCACGGCTGCGGGCAATCGCAAGACGCACGCTTTCAAGGATTGACCTCCATGTCGCCTCGGTGATCCATCGAAACCACAGTCTAGTGCTTTCGGTGCCGCGGGCAAAATGCTGTACACTCAACTTCGAAAAGGGGCGGAATCGAGAACGGACCGATCCGCGAACGGGCAGAACAAACGTGTTCACGGGAATCATCGAGCATCAAGGCACCATCGAAGGGCTGGAGCTGACGAACGAGGGCGGCCGGGTCACGATTCATGCGCCGAGTGTCGGACCGTCGCTGGCGGTTTCGAACAGCATCGCGGTGAACGGCTGCTGCCTGACGATTGTCGATCTACACAACGGGCGGTTCACCACCGACCTTTCCGGCGAAACGATTCTCAAGACTTCGTTCGGAGCAAAACGAGGTGCGCTGGTGCGAGGCGCGCGCGTCAATCTCGAACAGCCGCTCACCGCGGGCAAGGAATTTGGCGGGCATTTCGTTCTAGGCCACGTGGACACTACTGGCTACGTCACGCATCTCACTCCCGAAGGGCAGAACTGGTGGTTCGGCGTGCAGGTCCCCGCGGATTTCACGCGCTACGTCGTGCCGAAAGGTTCGATCACCATCGATGGCATCAGCCTGACGGTCGCCCGCTGGCGAAACAGCGTCGCCGAAGTTGCCGTCATTCCCTACACGTACGAACATACCAACATTCGTGACCTCAAGCCGGGCGACGCGGTTAACCTTGAGGGCGATGTGATTGGAAAATACGTCGAGCGGTATCTGCAGGCAGGCCATTTTTCGGCGCATGCGGAATCGCAACTTACGGTCGCGCGCCTCGTCGAACAGGGCTTCTAGAAGTCTGGAGTTTCGGCGCTCTTCTGCCGCGCTCCGCGCCAGTACAAACTTAGCCCCACGGCCATCGCCACCACCGTTCCCCCAACGAGTTTCAATTCAAAACCGAGCTTGTCTGCGGAATCTCCAGGCGGCACGAGCGAAACCAGGATGCCAATCAATACGATGCAAAAGCCGACGCCGGAAATAATCCAAACCCCCGCCTTGCCACCGGGAATGAGCACGGCCGCTTTGTTTTCCCGACGGTCCGGGCGCGAATAGAGTTTGATCGCGGCGGCAAACATATAAAGAAACGGAACGAAGTAAAGAATGATCGTGGCGTCGACGAGGAACTGGTAGGCCCCGCGCATGGTCTCGTTGATCTGGCTAATCAGCAAAATCGCGCAGGATAGCGCGGCCTGCACCAGGATCGAGACGTAGGGCGTCTTCCACCGCGGATGAATCTTCCCAAATGCCGCTGGCATGTAGCGGTCAATTCCTACGACGAAGGGCACGCGCGCGATGCCAGCAACCGTGCTTCCCACGCCACCAGCATTCCCGACGCTTACAACCACGGCCGCGAGGATTCCCAGGAGACCAATTTTCAGCGCGATGGAACCGACGGTAATCGCGTGAAACACTCCGCTAGTCGCGGAAACTTCGGCAGCAGGCACGAGCCCCAGCACCGCAATGGTCGCAACGATGTACATCGCCGCGATAAGCACTCCCGAGGCGAAAACGGCGCGAGGAAGCGTGCGCTGCGGATTGCGCACTTCCTGGCTCATGGCGGAAACGAGCTCCAAGCCGCTGAAGGCAAAGGCAATCTGGGACCAGAAATTGACGGTATCCCAGTTCCAAACGGGGAGAACATTGGCGCGCGTGAAATGCGTCACGGGACCCTGCCTGCTCCACAAAATCGTCGCGATAGCCACAAGCATCAGGAGCGGCAGGTACGTGGAGACACCACCGGCGTTCTGCAACCATTTGCCGATGTTCAGTCCGATGATGTTCAGCGCGACCGCGACGAGCAGGTATCCCAGAGAAACAAGAAGAAGAAACTGGCGGTTGTGCTCCAGCGTGAGGCCGCCCTCGCCGATGATATAGGCGCTCATAGCCGCGCTGGCGAGGAGCAGCCCCGGAAAATAAAATACCGTGTAGATCCAGTAGTTCCACCCGGCCACAAATCCGTGAAAATCTCCAAACGCTTCCTTGGCCCAGACGTATAGACCGCCTTCCACGGGAAACCGCGACGAGAGTTCATTGATGACTAGCGCGGAGGGCACAAAGAAAAACGCCGCCGCCAGCACCCAAAGGCTGATCGAAGAAGTGCCGTTATGCGCCGCGGCGGCAATCCAACGCGGCCCCAGCACCGTGGCAATGTTAAAAAATAGGACGTCCCAGAAGCCCATCTCCTTGCGCAGTTGTTTGATGGGATCAGAGGTGCCGTTTGCCGAGCTTGTACCAGCGGCAGGGAAAGCGTTTGAACTCTGCCGGTTCACAGGGTCACGTCCAGCGCGGGAATCAATTCATCTTGCAGACGAAAATTTTTCAGAAACGGATCATTCGAGTTTTCGAAAGCACTCCAGGGGCCGAAGAAAGCGACTCTGCCTTCCTGAAGAAAAACAACGACGTCCGCTAGTTTTTTCGCGAGATGCGTGTCGTGGGTCACGACGATGGAAGTCTTATGAAACGCTTGCTTCAACCGCAGGATCAGGTCACCCATGTGCCAGGCCATGATCGGATCGACCATAGTGGTCGGTTCGTCGTACAAAATGGCCTCGGGATTCTGCGCCAACGCTCGGCCAATGGCGACTGCGCGCTTCATTCCAGTCGAAAGCTCGCTCGGTAGCTTATCGAGGACATCATCCACTTCGAGCATGTGCGCGATTTTCGCGACGTACGCATCGATGTCATCCGGGCTCAGCCCCGGCTGCCCATCGAACGGAAATTCGATGTTTTCTCTCACCGTGAGTGAATCGAAGAGCGCCCCGGATTGAAACACCATGGTCACCTTGCGGCGCACCTTTTCGAATTCACGTTCCGTGAAATTCGCAATATCTTCCCCATCCACGAAGACCTGGCCGGAATCCGCTTTCAGGAAACCCATGATGTGCTTCAGTGAAACCGATTTGCCAACCCCGCTGCGCCCCATGATCACACAAGTCTCGCCGCGCTTTACCGTGAAGCTGACGTGGTCCAGCACCAGGCGGTCGTCGAATCCCTTGCACACCTCGCGAAATTCAAAATAGTTCGCGGCCTTGCGGTCGCCTGCAGTTGTCAATTCGCCACTGATACTCTTGTGGACCTCGCTCACTTTCTCTCCGCTTCATGAATCTTTCGTGCTTCTTCGTAATCGGCCGCGGTGTTCATGTTCCAGAACAATCGCCCAGCGTTATCAAATCGTTTCCAATCCGCCTGGTCAAGCACTTCCGTGGTCACGTGTTTCAATCCCTCGGTCACTTTGCGGATGCCGCTTTCGAATGCCGCCCGTAATTTTGCCGCCCCATCCGTTCGGTAGCACGCACAGAGCGGCTCCGGCCCGGAGTTCGAGTGCGCAAGCAAGACTTGTGCGTTACCCTTGGCCGCGCGTTCAGCCATGAATCTCAGCCAGTCGCTCGTCAAGAACGGCATGTCACAACTCACTATCAAGTTCCATCCACTTTGCCGCGAAGCCTTCGCTGCATTTTCGAGCGCGGTGATGATTCCGCCTAAGGGACCCTCTCCGGGCCACTGATCCGCGACAATCTCCACGCCGTATCCCGCGTATTTCCCAGGCGATGCTACAAGTTTCACTCTTCTCGAGACACTTTGCAGTAGTTGAATCATTCGCGTGAGCATCGGTTTTCCGTCAAATTCGACAAGGGCTTTGTCCCGCCCAAACCGCGTGCTTCCTCCTCCGGCGAGCACGTAACCAGCAACTTTCGCGGAGGCTAGCGCGTTCGAGCCACCAGTCACGAGTCACTCTCCGTCAATCGGCTCACGTCCCGGCCGCCGGATGCCCAGCTCGCGCAGTTTTTCCTGCAAGCTTTGCCGGTGCAATCCAATCGTCGCTGCGGTGCGCGAAACATTCCAGCGGTGGCTCGCCAATTGCTTCTTCAAGTAGGCCACTTCAAATTTTCGCTTGGCCTCACGAAAATCGCGTTCGCCGAGTCCATGGTCCTGCCCTTCGCCACCGTGTTCATGCGAGACGCCCTCGCCGTCGACGACTTCTCCGGGCAAATCCTCCACGCCAATCTCTTCCCCGCGGCAAAGGACTAGGCTGCGCTCCAAGGCATTCTTCAACTCGCGGACATTGCCGGGCCAATCGTATTTCTCGATCGCCACCATTGCTTCGCGCTTCAGCCGGGCCGTGCGGCCCAGCCGCGCTCCATGCATCTGCAGAAACGCTTCCGCCAGCAGGGCGATGTCCTCCTTGTGCGCGCGCAGCGGCGGCAGATCCACGGTTACCACGCGCAACCGATAAAACAAGTCCTCGCGGAATTTTCCCGCGCGGATTTCCGCCAGCAGGTTCCGGTGCGTCGCGCTGATTACCCGGACATCCACGGGAATCGACGGTGTCCCTCCAAGCCGCTCAATCGTGCGGTTTTCCAGCACGCGGAGAACTTTTGCCTGCGTCACCGGATTCATGTCACCAATCTCATCGAGGAAAATCGTCCCGCCCGAAGCCAGCTCGAACTTTCCTTTTTTCTGCTGCGCTGCGCCTGTGAATGCGCCCCGCTCGTAACCAAACAATTCGGATTCAATCAACGTTTCCGGCAACGCTGCGCAATTGACCGCCACATACGCTTTTCCCGCTCGGGGTGAACGCGCATGAATCTCCTGTGCGAGCAAATCC
>Ga0307478_10004110_pt1 | contig 10471 bp, 9 predicted proteins | sample atmos_gasesECM4C_2_FD_203713 | JGI IMG/M metagenome (GOLD analysis project Ga0307478, IMG submission 203713) | Hardwood forest soil microbial communities from Morgan-Monroe State Forest, Indiana, United States - atmos_gasesECM4C_05 | ecosystem: Environmental > Terrestrial > Soil > Temperate...
CGGCGCGGGCGGAATCGCCGAGCGCTCCACTGTGCGGCCCTCGGGATTCGCGAGATACACCCACACATAGCCGTCGCGCTCCTCGCAGGGAAAGCTGCCCGCGTAGATTCGGTCGCACTGCAGCTTCGAATCCGCCGTGATCGAGGGAATCTCCCGGCACTGCCCCGTGTGCGCGTCGAAGCGCCAGCCGTGGTACGTGCACTCAACCGTCTGGCCGTCGCACGAGCCTGAGGATAGTGGAAACGCGCGGTGCGGACAGACGTCGCGCAGGGCGAATGCTCTTCCCGTTGCGTCGCGCCCCAGCATAAGCGGAACTTCCATGCGCATTGAAGTAACGAGCGCGCGGCCCCTCAATTCGCTGCTGCGCAGCGCCGGATACCAGAAGCCCCACAGTAAATCGCCGTCAATGCTCGACGCGGACACACCGGGGATGGAGACGGTTTGGCTCATCGTCATGCGCACTCGCACCCATATGATATACCGATCCCGCGTGCTCGCAATGCAACCACGGCCGGGTCGTCGGCGAACCTGGCTCGTCCAACTCCGCTGAGCCTCACAAATTTATCTGGAGGGTTAGCTACACAATTAGGATAGTTTATCCCTCATAAATTCATTGCTATTAACTCTGGAAATGCGTAGGATGCGCGAAAGACAGGCCCATACCAGTGATTCGAGTTCCATGTCTGACGAGGCAGGAACCTCAGGAAGGAATATGTCTGAAATGAGATTCCTCACATTGACGCTTTCCATTTTGCTGGCGGCCTCGCCCCTTTGGGCAAAACCGAAAGTCGAAGTATCGGTCAAGATTAGTGATGAAATCGCGAAAGACATGCCGCAAGCTTCACTCTCCAGAGACGGCTCCTCCACAATCAATACCTCCATTTACGGTCTGATTTTCTATTTCAATGTAACCGTGTTCTCGAAGAATGCGGAGGCCGTGGCCAAGAATGACGGGCAATGGTGCATCACGGGCGATACCCAGCTGGATAGAGGCGCCGAGTATCAAGGAACACTGAATGGAAATAATCTAGAGATTGAAATTCCGCAAAAGAACGGCAAAACCAAGAAGAAAAGCTTCGATGTGATCGATCGCAAATGGCGGAAACTATCAGATCTTTAGCAGGCGCCCAAGCAATTCGAATTTGGGGCGGGACGCAAGAAGCGCGAAGTATTGAACTAATCGGAACCTTCGGGCTCGAACAGCAATGATTTGTACTTTCAGGAGCGAGAAATGAGAACTAGATCGGCAGGCTTGCTCATTTTGCCTCTGCTCGCCTTGCAGCTTTCGCTTTGCCCAGCCGCGCTCTCGGCGAAGCCGAAATTCGATGTACGAGTCAGGGTGAACGAGGGCATTGGCAAGAATCTGCCCCAAGATTCCCTCTCCCGGACCGGTTCAATGAATGACGGCGCGCTCGGGGCCGTTCAAGTCTATTTTCTGAATGTGACCGTTCTTTCCGACAACGCGGACGCGATAGCGCAGAATAACGGACAATGGTGCATCAAGGGCGACACGTTCCTCGGGAGCCTCACCTATCAGGCGACGCTCAGCGGCAATGATCTGGTGGTTGAGGTCCCCCAACCGAACGGCAAGATCAAGAAGATCAGCTTCGTGGTCTACGATCACAAATGGCGAAAGCTTTCAGACTTGTAGTTCCGCCACGCCCGAGATGCCTTCTAATTTGGTGGCGGACTGGCCATCCGCGCATTGCTTTTGCATTGATTTCAATGTATTTTGTCAATCAGGAACAATGATATCCGCATTCTATTAGCCGCAATCCCTCCTGGATCCCGCCACGCGGGGTCGCCGCTCGAATCCGTATTCACGAAAGAAAGCGCTAAATCCGATTGGAATTCCATTTGATAGGGGCACGACCATGGCAGGCTTAACGCTGTACGAAAAACTCGACCAGATTGAAAACCGCTATCAGCAAATGACCGCCGAGCTTTCTTCGCCGGAAATTCTGAACGATTCGGCGAATTACCAGAAGCTCGCGCGGCGGCATGCCGAGCTGTCCGAGATGGTCGAAAAATATCGCGAGTGGAAGCAGATAGACAAAAACCTTAGTGAAGCGAAACAGATGGCCGTCGAGTCGGACGACCCGGAAATGAAGCAAATGGCCGAAGAGGAAGAAAAACAACTGACCGCCCGCAAGGAAGCCGTTGAGCGCGAACTGAAGTTCCTGCTTCTCCCAAAGGATCCAAACGACGAGAAAAACGTGATCGTCGAAATTCGCGCGGGCACGGGAGGCGACGAAGCGGCCCTCTTTGCCGGGGAACTCTTCCGCATGTATTCGCGCTACGCGGAGTCGCAGGGCTGGAAAGTGGAACTTCTGGAAAGCTCGCCGAGTTCGCTCGGCGGCCTCAAGGATGCGGTCGCTTCGATCCAGGGAAAAAAAGTCTACTCGAAGCTGAAGTACGAGAGCGGCGTTCACCGCGTGCAGCGCGTGCCGGCCACCGAAACACAAGGCCGCATACACACTTCGGCGGCAACAGTCGCAGTGCTGCCCGAAGCCGACGAAATCGACATCAAGATCGAAGCGAAGGATCTGCGCATCGACACGTTCTGCTCGTCAGGACCGGGCGGGCAGTCGGTGAACACGACGTACTCCGCTGTGCGTATCACCCACATTCCGTCGGGGCTCGTCGTTTCGCAGCAGGACGAAAAATCGCAGATCAAGAATCGCGCGAAAGCCATGCGCGTGTTGCGCGCGCGCCTCTACGAACAGGAGCAGGCCAAGCAGCACGAAGCCATCGCCGCCGAACGCCGCGGGCAGATTAAGACCGGCGACCGCTCGGAGAAAATCCGCACCTACAATTTTCCGCAAAATCGAGTGACCGACCACCGCATCGGCCTGACGCTGCATCAGCTCACGGATGTGATGGATGGGAAGCTTGGTCCATTCGTCGACGCCTTGGTAACGCATTTCGAAGCCGAGCGACTGAAGCAGGAGCTCGTAGAGGTGTAAAAGTGGGGCAGGCTTTAGCCTGTGGACTTTCGTCCTTGCATGGACCAAAGGCCACAGGCTAAAGCCTGCGCCACTGGAGCGCTTGCAACACCATCATGAGTCACGAATCACCCTCTGCCTCGCCCCAGGGCGCGCCGCCCACCGACGTACGCTCTGCGCTGGTCGAAGGCATCGCGCAGCTTGAGCGCGAACAGGTGCCTTCCTTTGAACTCGCCGCGGAATTGCTCTTGATGCACATACTGGGGAAGGACCGGGCGTGGATTTACGCTCATCCGGAATATGAACTGACTTCACGAACGAGCGAGCAATATTTTTTTCTGATTGCCCAGCGCGCGAGTGGAATCCCCACGCAGCAACTCACCGGCCGGCAAGAATTCTGGGGGCTGGATTTTGAAGTTACGCCCGACGTGCTGATTCCGCGGCCTGAAACCGAGCATGTGATCGAGGTCGCTCTGGAACGGCTGGGAATCGTGGCGGGCGCTGACTCACCGCGCCGTAACGAAAAATTTCAAATCGCGGATATCGGCACTGGTTCGGGCTGCATTGCCATTGCGCTGGCGCACGAATTACCTGCCGCGCAAATCGTAGCGACTGATATTTCCCCGGCGGCCCTCGAAGTCGGGCGGCGCAACGCAGCGCGGCACGGTTTCACTTCGCGGATCGGCTTAGTCGAATGCAATCTCATGGATTTTGCTCTGCACGAGCCACTGGCCACTGGCCGCGAGCCACGTTCGTTCGACCTCATCGCCAGCAACCCACCCTACATCGCCCGCCGCGATGCCGCCACGCTGCCGCGCGAAGTGCGTGAGCACGAACCGGAATCGGCGCTCTTCGGTGGTGAAATGGGAACGGAAATTTACGCGCCGCTGATCGCACAGGCTGCACTTTTGCTGAAGCCCGGCGGCATCCTTGTGCTGGAGCTCGGCCACGATTCCGCTGAGCACGTCTCTGGCTTGCTTGCAAGACCGGAATGGACGAGTGTCGCAATTACGAACGATCTCGCCGGAATCCCACGCGTCGCTTCCGCGCGTCGCAGTCGCGATTGAGTTTGGTCTGTAGCAGCACGGCGACTCTTCGCTGTGCCACCTCGATCACTTCCCCTGCATCCTCCGAATACTTGCGCTAGTATGGTGCGTCAACGGAGCGAACATGGACGAAACGAAAAATCCCTGGACGGTCATATCAAGCGCGACGGTTTACGAAAATGATTGGATTCACGTGCATCATCATGAAGTGCTGCAACCCTCAGGCCGCCCTGGAATTTACGGTACCGTTCATTTCAAGAATCAGGCCACCGGCGTCGTTCCCATCGACGAAAATGGAAACATCGTGATGGTGGGTCAGTATCGCTTTCCTTTGCACGCTTATAGCTGGGAAATTCCCGAAGGCGGCGGCGCGCATGGGATTTCAGCGCTCGAATCCGCGCAGCGCGAGTTGCGCGAGGAATGCGGCCTCGTCGCGCGTTGCTGGAAAGAAATCGTGCGCATGGACCTCTCCAACAGCGTCTCCGATGAACACAGCACGGCGTTCCTTGCCTGGGAGTTTTCCGAAGCGCCCGCGGACCCGGATGAAACCGAGCGGCTCCAGGTTGCGCGTGTGCCCTTCTGGGATGTTATAGATCGTGCCAAACGAGGAGAGATCCGCGACGCTATCAGCGTCGCGGCTCTCTTTCGTGTTGCTCTTATGGCGATGCAGGGAGAATTGCCGGAACAAATTGCCAAAACGATTGGAAAACCGAAGTCCTGATTAAACGCCGAACAATCTCTGACTCAGATTCGGTGATTGTGGAAGGCCCAGCCTTTTTTGAGATCGTACCCGGAAAGGATAACTTTCTTTTTGAACGCCCTTGGCGCGAATGGTCTGGAGCCGCTTTCGCAAGCGATTCGCATCCATTCCCGCGGACGAGCAGACTGCCTGGAAATCTTTATTGTCTTCAAAAAGAAATTGCTCTGCCTTGCGGCTGAAGCTCAGTGGCCCGCAGATCCATTCCTCTAACGATTTTGTGATCACCGCGCGCCAAAGTCTTTCCTCCGCCGTTCCCCGATCTTGAATGTGCAAGATAGAGCTCTTAAACATGGTGTGGCTCCCAGTTTAAAGTTGTGTCCAGCTGAGTGCCCACTTATTTGCAGTTGAAGGACCACAACTCCATCCAATTCAGAGGGAAACAGGATTTTTACCAGGTTGTTTAGGCGATGTTGGCAGGTTTGTTCGGAATACACAGCTTGGCTTCGCTTCCTTCATTGCTTCTTTGGTCACAGAATTTCCAACAGACCGTTCAAGCGGCAGACAGCGATGCGATTCACGCCAAAAACAGTGGAAAAATTAGAGGAAATTTTGCGCTGTCTGTAAAAATTACAATTCAGTTACAATTACACGGTCTCGTGGTTATCATTTTGGTCACAAAATTTCCAGCCAATCACTTCGGATCTTTCTTTGTAATTCTGTTCCATCTGTATTGGTGTGACCGCGCGTTTTTCGAGCCACGAAACTCTTTCGGGCGTGTAACCTCCAACCTTTAGTTTGGCGGCCGGGGATCATGCGGGCACCCGCCTGAAGGCGATTGCTACTTGGACCATGCCTGAATTTTCACGGCAAAGCTTCTTCTTCGCTCTATATTCGCCTGGGTGTATAGTAGCGGCCGAGAGCCATGCCGAAGCTCGCCACCTTCCGAGCCAAGCGCGATTCCGCCGCGTCAGAATCTGCGTCCTCCACCTCCTCGCCTTCTTCAACTTTCTCCAATTCGATTCTTCACGTTGATATGGACGCCTTCTTCGTCTCGGTCGAGCTGCTTGACCGGCCTGAGCTAAGAGGCAAGCCCGTCGTCGTTGGCGGCCAACCTGACCAGCGCGGCATCGTTTCGACTGCGAGCTACGAGGCGCGAAAATATGGAATCCACTCGGCGATGCCGCTGCGCACCGCAGGGCGCCTGTGCCCGCACGCGATTTTTCTCGAACCGCGGCACCATCTCTACTCCGAGTGGAGCGACCGGGTCGCGGCCATCCTCGGAAAATATTCGCCGGTTGTGGAAATGGCCTCGGTGGATGAGGCGTATCTCGACCTGGCTGGCACCGAGCGAATGCAAGGGCCGCCCCTCGCGGCTGCGGATGCTTTGCTGCGCGAGATCAGTTCGACGACCGGGCTGCCTTGCTCCGCGGGCCTCGCTCGAACTCGCCTCGTCGCCAAGGTGGCGAGCGATCAGGCGAAGCCTCGCGGCCTGCTGTGGGTTCCCGCGGGAAGCGAGGAAGCCTTTCTCGCCCCGCTCGGTGTGCGGCGCATCCCCGGAATCGGCAAGGTCACCGAAGCCGCGCTCAAGGCGCAGGGAATCGAAAAAGTGGGACAGCTTGCCGCCGCGTCGCAGGAAAAACTCGAGCAAAGATTCGGCCGCTGGGGCACGGCGCTTTACCGTAAGGCCCTCGGCGGAGACACGTACGAATTTCTGTTCGATGCTGAGCCGAAATCCATCTCCCACAACCAGACATTTTCGGAGGACACGCAGGACCGCGCGAAAATGGACGCGACGCTAAGTTATCTGACTCAGAAAGCGATGAAGCGCCTGCGCGAAGCCGGCCTCAGCGCCTCAACAGTTTCCCTGACCATTCGATACCAGGGGTTCGAGACCATCACGCGCGCCCGCACTCTACGCGAGCCGACACACCTCGATCCCATCGTCTTTGAGGCTGTGAATCAGCTTTTCGACCGCAACTGGGACCGCAAGCGCAAAGTGCGGCTCCTCGGCGTCGCTCTTACTTCCTTCACCCATGGCGGCGAGCAACTGGATCTTATCGATGGCCAGCGCCGCGAAAAACTCGAACGCCTGGCACAAGCCACCGACGCCCTGCGCGACCGCTTTGGATTCTCAAAAGTTCAGTTCGGCGGCTCAATGACAAAATCAGATAAGAGGAACGAAGAAGAATAAAGACATATCGAACTGTCTCCTCTGGACCATGCAAATCCTTACTCGCCAGACAAAATCGCTGGCAATGGAGTTCGCAAAGAATATACTCGTGGCCCTAATGCAGGCTGAGGTCCGGCAGCTCGCTTGCGAGTGTCGTTTCATATTTTCGATCTGGCGAGACGGCGTTCGCGTTCTTCGCTGAGGTGTGACAATGAAAACCTGGGCACGCGCATTGTTAGTTGTGTTTGCGCTATTCGGTACATTAAGGGCATTGGGCCAGGAGAAGCGCCAGCAATTGCCCATGGTCCATATGGCCGGCCTTCTTGGCTTGGTCGAGACAATCCCTTTGCCGACGGAAGGCTGGATGGATCACCTCACGGTTGACCTGAAAAATCAGCATCTGTTCATTTCCGGGGAGTACAGCAAAAGTTTTGTTGTTGTTGATCTCCGCGCCGGCAAGGTCATTCACAATACGACCGGCCTTGGAGGAAATCCCCGCAAGCCTTTCTTCGATCCCAAGATGAGCGAAGTCTGGGTCGACCTCGGGGACAACACCCTGGTCGCAATCGACGCGAGCACCTTTGAGGTAACCAAAACAGTCGAGTTGACCGGTGGAAAAGGCGCAGCGAAAAGGGACCCAGATAATGGGGCGTACGACTACGCTCGAGGTTTGTACTACTCCGGAGTAGGCACGGCCGGTTCAATGGATGGCACGGTGGAAATCGTCGACACAAGAGCCGCTAAACTGGTCGGCAGCATCCCCATGCACGGGAGCGACCCCTCGGCGTTCGTCCTGGACGCCGCAGGCAACCGCTTGTACGTCGGCATGGGTGACGTCGTGAACGGCGAGAGCGTTTGCAAGGTGATCGATACCGAGCAACGCAAGGTGATCGCCGAGTGGCCTATCACGGGAGGGCCGCAACCACACGTCGCGGCCTTGGATCTGCCGCATCATCGTCTTTTCATAGGCAGCCGGCTCCAGGGTGGACATCAGGGAGAGCCCGGAAAATTGGTCGTCATGAATTCAGATAACGGGAAAGTAATCCAGCTATTGGACAGTGTGGGCGGCGCGGACGAAATTTATTTCGATGCGCCAACCAAGCGCATTTACTTCTCCGGATCCACCGGCACGGTGGCTGTTTTCAAACAGGACGATGCGGATCACTACGAACTTCTCGGAAAAGTTCCCACAGGGGCGGAAGCCAAGACCGGGATGTGGATTCCGCAACTCAAAAGATATTACTCAGCTGTTCCAAGGCATATCGTTCAAACGCCGCCGTACGGCCCAAACGATCTGATCAACGAAGACGCCCACTTAATGGTCTTCAACTACTTGCCGTAAGAAGTGAAGACCGAAATGCACCGGGACCCTGTTTCTCAACTTTCGAATCTTTAGCAGGGCGTGGTTTTAAAGGCTGCGGAAAAAGTCGGTTTTGTTGTCATCCCGAGCGCAGCGAGGAATCTTCTTTGGCGTAAATCACACGATCAAAGCGGATTCCTCGTACAAACCCCGTTTTTTTGAAATTGCGCTGAAAAAACAAGCGAAAAATGGCGAGGGTTCTACTTCGCGTCCTGTTGTGACTCGAGCTGGGCCAGATATTGCTTTGCCGCATCTTCCTGTTGCTTGTCGGTGTGGTGTTTCAGGAGCTTGCGCATCTCCGCTACCGCTTCAGCCCGCGCACCCTGGGCCTCATAGATTTGAGCCAGCAGGAAATAGAGGGGCACCTGGCTGTGGCTCACGTCAATCTCCGCGGCCTGCAATGCGCTTTTTTTGGCATCGTCGAGATTGTTCATGTGAAACAGCGCCAGCGCGCGGTAGTAGTAGACATACCCGTTGCCCATAGAGTTGAGGCCGATGGCCATGGACGCCAGGTTTAAAACCGCATCCCAATCCTGACCGCGCGACGAAAACTCAGCCTTGCAAAGATAAGCCGGCAGGTATTTCGCGTCGATCGTCATCGCGTGATCGCACGCATCGCGAGCGTCCTGGTCTTTTTTCTTCTCTTCGAGAACGACCCCCAGCATCACGTAGGCCGCTGCGTAACTCTGGAATTTTTCGATCGCGCTGCGCACGTGCTGTTCGGCCTCATCAAACTTTTTCTTGTTGTTCGCGTCGCATGCTTTTTCGTATTCGCTCTTTGCCTTGGATGGAATCTGCAGCCGCGTCAAGCTGATGGCAACATCACGATCTTCGGAAGCGTTCCACGGAAGGCATCGCTCTTCCTGAAAAACGGCGGGCTTCGGAGGATTTGGAAGGTCAGGATAAGGTTGAGGCATCGGCTGGGGATAAGGATTGCTGTAAACCGATGGGTAATTCGGGACCGTCGAAATTCCGCCGCCGCTCGATCCGCGGTTGCCCCCTCCGCCTCCGCCCCCGGAGCCGCCCTTTTGCGCGTGGCAGGGCAGAGCCAAAAAACCCAGAGACAAAATGCATAGCGCCGCCCGGCTCAAATTTTGGACTGATGCGAGTTGCGACCTGTCCGACATCGGTATGCTACCACTCGGCTGGCCGTTCATTCCTCTAAAACGGCCCCCAGAAAAAGCAAATCCCCCGCAATGTTAGACCAACGGAAGCCTGTTTCCAGTGTCTCATGCGAGCGACTTTATGCAATTGATCTTAGTCCTTTTTGCATGGGAATCAAGATGAATCACAAGCTCTGAACTGCCTCACAGGAGGTAGAACGTTCCTGAAACGGCGGGCAAGCTATCCGCTGGTTTGCCGAAAGAGGAAACCCGGATTACCTGCCGCATTGGCTGAGCGCTTTGCTCAACGCTTCGGCTGGCGCATAATTCAAATATGACTCCGCGGAAATTGGCCGACGAGATCTGCGCCACACTTCGAGCGCGTGGGCATCAGGCCTATCTCGTGGGCGGGTGTGTGCGCGATCTGGAAATGGGCCGCGAACCATCGGATTACGATGTTTCGACCGATGCGCCGCCCGACCGCGTGCAGGAAATCTTCCCGCAGAGCCTTGCGGTCGGCGCAAAATTTGGGGTGATTCTGGTTGTCGAGGACGGACTGCAAGTAGAGGTCGCTACGTTCCGATCCGACATCGGCTACTCCGATGGCCGCCATCCAGATCGCGTCGTCTACTCAAACACGCCCGAGGAAGATGTTCGCCGGCGCGATTTCACCATCAACGGATTGCTGATGGACCCGGCCACGGGGGAAATCCTCGATTACGTCGGCGGGCGCGCCGATCTGCGCGCCGGCATCGTGCGAGCCATCGGCGACCCACGCCTGCGTTTCACCGAAGACAAACTTCGCATGCTGCGCGCCGTGCGTTTCGCCGCACGATTCGGCTTTGAGATCGATCCTGAGACGATGGCCGCCGCCCGGAGCCTCGCTCCGCAAGTTCTGGAAGTCTCCCTTGAGCGCATTCGCGATGAACTGGCCAAAATGCTCACCGAAGGCGCCGCGCGCCGCGCTTTCGAGCTGCTCGACGAAACCGGATTGCTCGCCGTCGTGCTTCCCGACATCGCGCGGATGAAGGGCGTCGAGCAACCCCCGCAATATCATCCCGAGGGCGATGTCTGGATTCACACGCGCCTGATGCTCGAAATGCTTCAGCCACATTGCTCTCCTACTCTGGCCTGGGGGGTTCTCATG
>Ga0307478_10004112_pt1 | contig 10465 bp, 10 predicted proteins | sample atmos_gasesECM4C_2_FD_203713 | JGI IMG/M metagenome (GOLD analysis project Ga0307478, IMG submission 203713) | Hardwood forest soil microbial communities from Morgan-Monroe State Forest, Indiana, United States - atmos_gasesECM4C_05 | ecosystem: Environmental > Terrestrial > Soil > Temperate...
GCGAGCCTGGTTGATGGTTTCGCGAAGTGCTTCCTGGCAGCGCCGCTCCTGTGCTTCGGTGAAGATCCGTTCCGCCTGGGAGAGGATTTGCTGGCGGCTGATGTGAGTCACTTCAGCAGGAAATTTGCCCAGCAACTTCTGCGCCACATAGGGATGCAACTGCGCTTCGAATTGCGGGGGCGAGTGCGTTTCCTGGCAGCCCAGGATCCACTTCTCAAACATGCCTTTGTCCAGGGCGTCCTTGAGGAAGTCGGCGACGAACTTGAAATGCTGGCGGGTCTCATCGGCGACGCGGCGTTCGGCGTGGCCTCCGTCATAGCCGGCGAAGCCATCGCCGCGGCCACGGCGGGTCAGAGGATGAAAGAATCCTTCGCGTTCAGTCAGTTCGCCCAGTCGCAGATCGAACAGGCGGGCGCGATGACGATCGACCAGCACGATGCCGAGGCTGGGAAATGCTCCCAGCAATTGAGCCAGGGGTTTCAGGTGGAAATGGCGATTCACCAGAAGTTGCGTGCCGGTCAGTTGCGCCGGCAGATCATACTCGCGCCAGAAGCCCTGCGCCGAGCAGGCGAAGACGGCCTTGGCATGTGCGCCATTGCCGCGCAAATCCTGCGAGAGGCGGACGATGCGATCGAGATCGGCGCGGGCCGACTCGAACTTGTCTTTACTGTGACTATGACTATGACTATTACTATTGCTATTACTGCCGCTGCTGTTCTTGCTTCTGCTCTCCAACTGGCGCATGGCTTCGCGCGCCAGATCCTTGGTAAGGATCGCCTCTTCCTTGTGGGCCTTGTTGCGAGGCGGCGTGGGCTGAAAGTAGAAGCTGAGAGCGCAGGCTGACTGATCTTCAAATTCTGCCAGTTCGTGGATTTGTTCCCGAGTAATCATTCGGTCATCCCAGTCCTTTCTTCAAAGAAGTGGAAAGGCGATTTAAGCGGTGCTTGCGAACCTTCCCTTGAATTGCCGGACGAGGCGGGGCGATTTGCGCAGGTGCTCGCGAGCCGTTGCAATGGAGATCAACACACGGTCAGGCGAGGCGCCGGTGATGGCGGAGATTTCGTCGACGCCGAAACCTTCGAGGGCGTGCAGGATGAAAGCCTCGCGATGGGCCGGACTGACATCGTGCAGAGCGGAGGCGATGAGGCGCATCATTTCATCGGAGCCGACGATCTGCTCGGGCGTGGCCACGCGGCCGTCGGCGATGATGTTTTCCTCGGTGATGGCTTCGTCGGGCTGATGGAACTGCAGTCCGGGCTCGTCGCTGCCCTTGACGTTCTGCTTGCGAGCGGAGTCTCCGAGGTGCACCGCGCCGCCGTTGCTTCCATCCGGACGGGAGAGCTCGTCAAGAGCCGTCATCGCTAGGCGGTAGAGCCAGGGCTCGAGTGCCAGGCGCTCCGGTTTTTCGTGACCTTCGCCGAGCGCGGCGGCGATGGTTTCGTCAATCACTTCCTCTTTCGTGATCGAGTCCGGCGCAACCAGGTCGGAGGCTTCGCGGAAATAGATTTCGCGCTCGACGAAACGCTCCAGGCGCGAGAGATTCACGTTGACGTAAGAGCGAACGTCTTCGGCAGAGACCACCGGGGGGAAGACCGCCGCCAGAGTCTGTTCGAAGGGCACAGAATGGCTGCGCCGCGCTGAGGCTTCGTTCTGCCGTCGCGGCCACTTGTGGGAAGAGCGCAACAGGTCTTTGTGTTTATTGACCTGTTGCAACAGATCTTCGAATGCACTCTTCACCGCGGCCGCGGCGGTTGAGGCTTTGGCCTGGACTGCCATCTGTCCCGAAGGCAGGCGCAGGTTGAGGGAAACGCAGGTCCCTTCCCGCGTGGAAATCTCCTCGACCATGCCTTTCAGATGAACCAGTTCGGGGCGGAAGACTTGCAGGCGCTTTCGCAGTTTTTCGACTTGATGTTGGATGTCTTTTTCTACGGCGGGAGTTTTATGAAGACGATAACTGACGTGAACGTTCATGAGCACCTCAAGCTTGCCAAACGGCGACGCGCAAACCAGTGCCTTCTTCGGCGATTGTACACCCGCATGAGGGAAGTCAACGCCGCAGATTCTTGGATCAGACTTATTTACAGTTCGCTGCAGTGCCAGATATGATCCGTGAACTATGAAACCAGCAAAACTTCTGTTTCTTGCGGCGCTGGTGGCTTCGGGTTGGGCTCAGGCTCCGGCGTCAAAGGAAGTCGAAGCCGTCTATCCTGATGCGCACGCGCTGTATTTGGATATTCATCAGAACCCCGAACTCTCTGCGCACGAAACCCAAACCGCGGCGAAGCTGGCCGGCCGGTTGCGAGGTCTGGGCTATGACGTGACGGAACATGTCGGAGGAACCGGGATTGTTGCCATCCTGAAAAACGGTGCCGGCCCGACGGTGATGCTTCGCACTGAACTGGACGCGCTGCCGGTGGAAGAGAAGACGGGACTTTCTTACGCGAGCAAAGTCCACACCAAGGACGATGCCGGGCACGATGTTCCGGTGATGCACGCCTGCGGACACGACCTGCACATGGCATCGATTTTAGGCACGGCCGCGATCATGGCGCATAGCAAAGACACCTGGCACGGGACCCTGATGCTGATCGGCCAGCCCGCCGAGGAAACGATTGGCGGCGCCAAGGGCATGCTCGACGACGGCTTGCTGACACGATTTCCCAAGCCGGACGTAGCCGTGGCGCTGCATGTGAGCAACACGCTTCCGGCGGGGATGGTGGGCATCACTCCGGGAGTTCTCAATACGAATGCGGATTCGCTGCGGATTACGATTTATGGCAAAGGCGGACATGGTTCAGCGCCAAATACGGCGATTGATCCCATTGTGATCGCCGCCCGAACCATTCTGGCGCTTCAGACCATTGCTTCGCGCGAAGTGAAGCCGGGGGAAATGGCGGTCGTCACCGTCGGCTACATTCAGGCCGGGACCAAGAACAACATTATTCCCGATCAAGCCGAGTTGGGGCTGACCATTCGCACGCGGAACGCGGACGTGCGCAAGCAGGTGCTGGCCGCCATTCCGCGGATCACCAAGGCGGAAGCCGAAGCGGCCGGCGCGCCGCGTGCGCCTGCGATCGAACACTACGAAGCGACGGACTTGGTGTACAACGATCCCGCTCTGGCGGAGCGTCTGCGAGGAACACTGGAAGCGGCGCTGGGCAAAGGGAATGTTGTTACCGAAGAGCCGCATACGGCGTCGGAGGATTTTTCTTACTTCGTTGAACAGGGCATTCCGGGTTTTTATTTTGGTCTGGGCGGAGCGGATCCGCAGAAGTTTGCCGAGGCCAAGGCTACGGGAACTCTGCTGCCCTCGAATCACTCTTCGCTGTTTGCGCCTGATGTGGATCCGGCGCTGCATACTGGGATTGCGGCGGAAGTGGCAGTGCTGAGGAATTTGCTGAAGTAGTCGCACCTGCAAGAATGGTCGGCGGAATGTGGGAGCGCGATCAGCGGTTCGCGAGAGTCGAGATATCTCCAAGGCCTAGGAGGTTAGAATCGGCTGTCACCAGGGTGAGATTCAAAACCTGGGCGGTTGCGGCCAGAAATCGGTCCGCAGGGTCGTTGTGCTGCCATGGTAAGCGGCGGGCGGCCAAAGCGATTTCGTGTGTCAAAGGCGCCTCGAGGAACATGGCGGTCGCCCGAGCAACCCAAGCGCTAATGTCTTTCGGCAGATAAATTCTCTTCTTCGCATGGAGGGTGAGAGCCTCCCATGTGCTGACCGGAGAGAGCCACCGTTCATTTTCGGGATTTTTGATTTCCTGCGCGGTTCTTTTTCCCAGGCGATCCGAGCCCTGCATGCTCCATATCCAGATGTGCGTATCCAGGAGCAGTTTCATTGCGCAATACCTCCCACTCATCCTCGTCATTGGCGGGCGAGATGATGTCTCCCAGAATCTGAATTTCGTCCTTCATCGAGCCAAACCAATCTCCCGGACCTGCCTTAGGCGACGCGGGTATCACTTCGGCGACCGGCTTTCCGAAGCGTGTCACCAGGATTGGCTTTTTCGTCTTCTGCACCTGATCGAGCAGAGCCAGGCATTTGGCCTTGAATTCGGAGATGGCGACTTCCTTCACCTAACTATTGGACCATAGTCAGAGATATTGGTCAATATTAGATTGATGAGCAGCGCGGCCGGCTGCAATCAACGGCGCTTTAGAGCTTCGAGCTCTTCCAGGGTCTTGGGCCAGTCCGATCCCAGGAGCCGGGACAGACTGCGATCGGCTAGAACCTTGCCGCCGGTCTGGCAGCGGGCGCAGTAGTTGGTTTCTTTGTCGGCGTAGCGAATCCGCAAGACTTTGTCGCCGCATCTTGGACATGGTTCGCCGTAGCGGCCGTGAACTGCCATTCCCTTGCGAAAGGCGGTGACCTTTTCGGGGAAGGCGGCGCTGGCTTCGGCTCGGAGCCGGTTGATCCAGAACTCAAGCGTGTGACGGGTCGCGGCGAATAGTCTTTCCCATTCTCGCGGCTGCAGTTTTTGTGTGAGGGTGAGCGGGGAGAGTTGCGCCGCGTGCAGGATTTCGTCGGAATAGGCGTTACCGATACCGCTCAACAGTCGCGGATCGGTAAGCGCCCGTTTGAGCGTGTGATTTTCGGCGGTGAGCGCCGCGCGAAACGCATCGAGATTGCTGGAGAAGACGTCGATGCCTCCGGCGTCGAAGGAACGCAAGCTTTCCTCGCCTCGCACAATGTGGAGAGATGCGCGGCGCTTGGAGCCAGCCTCGGTAAGAACGAGGGAACCGTTGGCAAAGTCGAAGGCCGCCAGAGTCTGGCGCCCAGCCAGCTTTGCCTCTGGTGCGCGCCAGTGCAGCCGGCCGGCAATCATCAGGTGAAGTACCAGCCAAAGATCATTCTCTACGCCAATTGCGATGCGCTTGCCTATGCGACGCAGTTCGCGGACGACGCGACCTTCCACGTCGGTAAGCGGGGGTTGCGCGGTTCGCAGGAGGAAGGCGCTCTGTAGGCGCACACGCTCGAGGGGCTGACCGACTATTCGTGGTTCGAGTGCGGTGATATAGGCTGCAATGTCGGGCAGTTCTGGCATTCTGGCGCTCTGGGTTACTTATTGGGATAGCCTCTAGTTCGAATCCGTGGCACCGATCTGGTTGAGGTGATGGAGGAGATGCGTAACGTAATCCTTTGCGAGGAAGCTGAGAGTGACGGGCTCGTCAGAACCGATGCGGCAGACCGTTTCCAGCTTGGCGGCGGGCAGGCGGGCGATTATGTGAGCGAGGTAGCGATTGTAAGCAGCCCACAACGAGACCAGCAGTGACCAGTCAGCCTCTTGAGGAGCCTGCACTTGTACGTTTCCGTCCTGGTCGTAGCGCGGGAAATCCAGAGACGGTTGAAGGGCCGAGCGGACGAATCGTTGATGGTTGTTTGACGCCGAATCGATTAGATGTCCGAGGACTTGCTTGCGCGACCAGCCGCCCGGTAGCACGGGCTTGGCAGATTCGACTTCGCTGACTTTGCGAAGCCTTGGCTCGGCTGCTTCGACTACACGTAGAAGCTGTTCGCTCAGGTCTTTCATTTGCATTTGCGCTTCTTTCGTGTCAGTTGGCACAAGTCGCCCTACGAGATGATTTGCCCTAGAATCGCGCGGGCTGCAGCTGCGGGATCGGCTGCCTCCGTGATGGGGCGGCCTACGACGATGTGGCTGGCTCCGGCGGCGATGGCTTCTGCGGGAGTGGCGACACGGGCTTGATCCGCGTGACTCGCGCCTGGGGGACGGACGCCGGGGGTCACGATGGCGAAATTGTGGCCCAGTTCGGCGCGCACGGCAGCGGTCTCGCGCGCCGATGTGACGATTCCCTTACATCCGTTATCGAGGGCCAGCGCGGCTAGGCGCAAGACTTCCTCGTGTACAGTTCCGCGAAACCCGACTTTCTCCATTTCGTTTTCGTCGAGGCTGGTAAGCACGGTGACGCCCAGCACCAGCAGAGCCGGATTGTTCGCGCGGGCCGCGTCCACGGCGGCATGGAGCATTTTGCCGCCACCGGAAGCGTGGACGGTCAACATGCTGACCCCTAGCCGGGCCGCTTCATGCACCGCAGCGGCTACCGTTGTAGGGATATCGTGATACTTCAGGTCGAGGAACACACGGCGCCCTGAGGCCACGAGATCCCGCACTAGCTGCGGGCCTTCAGCCGTGAAGAGCTGCATGCCGACTTTGTAGGTCAGCGCCGAGTCGCCGACGGCTGCCACGATCTTCTGTGCCGCCGCCGCCGTGGAAACATCCAGGGCAACGATCAGTTTTGCTCGTTGGTCAACTGCATGGTGACCTGGGGGAGCGAGAGGGACGGGGTTGGGTAGAGCCGTCATCCCTAGCAGTGTAGTGCGTTTAGGGGAGTTGCGCCACGGGGTGGTTGAGGGCGATGGTTTGGTAGATCGGGCGGTGCTGGGACGTGCCTCTTTTCACCACGTCGAGTCGGACCTTTTGCAAGCCGTGGCCTTCGAACTTCAGGACCTCTGCGGCCCCGTAAGAGAGGTCGATGATTCGTCCTTGCACGATTGGACCGCGGTCGTTTACTTTGACCACAACGGCCCGCCCGTTCCGCAGGTTGGTTACCCGCACGTAGCTTCCCAAGGGAAGCGTTGGGTGGGCGGCGGTCATGTCGTACATGTCAAAGTCTTCGCCGCTGGCGGTCTGTTTTCCGTCAAAGTATTCGCCATACCAGGAAGCTGTGCCAATTTGATACGGCTGGGTTTTGCCGGTCTGGCTGCGGATTTCGGGTTTGGCTGGAACTGCCCTAGTTCGGGCTGAACTGGCCTCCGAGTTGTTCGGTCCCTGAGCCGCTCCCAGGCCGACGACCAATAAAGCGATCATCAGTCCATGAGCTATACGTCCACGCATTCAGTTCTCCTCGCATCTCAAAAGTCGTCCTAGCTAGGTTGCTTAGTTTTTCCTTAAGGTTGTTAAATCGTATGGGGCTTTGAGGGGCCTGTCAACCCGAAAGTGCATGACCCATGGTGACGTGATAGTTATCGATATCTCACGTAACTTGTTGTTAATCATAAGTAATCGGAAACATGTCATTCAAAACAATGGCGTTAGGCGTTTATAATATAGTAAATACTCAACAGACCGTAGACCAGGAAGTATTTTCATCCTCAATGGATTCAGTCACTTACGGCGAATTCTTTCTAAGTTGTTTGAGGTGAGCATTTTAGGTACAACTTGCATACAGCAGGACTGATTTTTTCTTCGACTCGAATGGCTGAGAAACCATCTGTCGTATTGACTATTGCCGGCTTCGACCCTTCTTCCGGGGCGGGTGTGACCGCTGACATTAAGACGATCGCCGCGCACGGCTGCTATGGAGTGGCCTGCATAACAGCCATAACCGTGCAATCGACTGCCGGGGTCCGCCGGGTGGAGGCCCTTGATCCCGCCCTTGTCACCGAGACACTGGAAGAGCTTGCGTCCGATATTGCTATCGCGGCCGTCCACATCGGCATGCTGGGGACGGCGAAGGTGGTCAAGGCGGTTGGGGATTTCCTGGGGCGGCGGTCGGGCAAGGACAGGCTGCCCAATGTGGTGCTGGATCCGATCCTCAAGTCATCTTCTGGGGCGGATCTACTGGACGCTGGCGGAACCCGGGCGCTGATCGAGAAGCTTATCCCTCTGGCCGATGTGATTACGCCGAACGTGGACGAAGCCGCTGTTCTGACGGGACTGAAGGTCACTGATCTCGACGAAATGAGGGCGGCGGCGGCGAAGCTCCATCAGATGGGATCGGCCGCCGTGGTGATTACGGGTGGACATTTGGAGAAGGCAACCGATCTTTTGAGCTTCACCACCAAGGGCGGAATCGAGGAGGAAGTCTTCAAGGCGGAGCGGCAGCGCTCGAATTCGACTCATGGCACAGGTTGCGCCTTCGCGACGGCGATGTCGTGCCACCTCGCGCTCGATCGCGGATTAGCCGAAGCGGCCTTGCTGGCCAAGACCTACGTGACTGCGGCGATTGCTGCCGGGCATCCTGTAGGGCGGGGAACTGATCCGGTTCATCACCTCTATCGCATGCACCAGCAGCGGCGCGCGGCGGGCACAGGCAGTGAATCGTAACGCTGGGCTGAGGCATTGCTTCCCGGAAGGGCTTCTAAGAGAGGACTAATCGCGGTCGGTGTCTTTACTTGAACCCGAGGGCTTCTTCAGCAGAATCCCGGCTACAAACGACGCGGTGGCGGCGAGCAGCCATTCGATGCGCCACATCTGGATGGCCTGGAACTCGACCAGATTCGATGCTCTGTAGAAAAGGCTGACGCCGATGGCTCCCGCAACGCAGCCCAAGCCGATCATGAAGGCGATCATCGCCGCCGTAGGCAGACCGATCCAGCGCTTGATTTCATGAAAGTGGAGATAGTGCAGCCAAGTGGGGACGGGCATCTCGTTCCACGAGGATGCGATCAAGGCGGTCCATGAGCGAAGCCCAGAGCGTAGTCGCACCCAGGCTCGGGTGATGCTCTGAGCCGAGAGCCCAGCCATTCCTGCGGCATCGGTGTTGGTCGCAGACATTATGGGGCGGGGCCGACCGCAGGTATGGCAAAACCGGGCGCCGATCATGAACTCGGTGCCGCAATTTGCACAGGCCTCTGCCATTTCAGGGGCCGGAGCTGGAAGCGCTGCCTCCACCGGCGGTGCTAGCACCGTCGGGGAGCGCCAAAACTCCTGCCGCGTATCTTGAACGACTTCAGCCATATGTGGGAGTGCCTACTTCTGGAAAAGCAAGCCGGCCACCAAAGCGCAATGCCGACTAAGGTGTTTTCAAGTCAAATACTTGCAATTCTTGCCGCGTCCACTCGCAGCTAAGCCCACGGCAATTATTACGCTCAAACCCGTAAAGATGCCCCAGTACCTTAGTTTTTCAGGCGAGTATTTCCGGCTCCGGATGGGAAAATTATAGGGTTCAAGGGTTGAATGCCGCGTGAAATAGTGGGGTTTGCCCGATGACGCTTTTGGTTCGTCCCGTGCTTCGGCAAACTTCAGTTAGACTAAACACTCAAGGGTAACGCGTGGGGATGCAGTTGACTCTTATTTTGGTGAAACGGTTGGTTTACAGGAGTGCGGCCGCTTGCCTCGTCATCTTTTGCCTGCTATCGGCTCAGGCCATGGCGCAAGCCGCAGCGGGAGGCGTTCCGGCGCGCGCTGCCGCTGCTTCCCCTGAGCGCGATCCGCAGGCCGACGCCGCCTTCGAGCACTTTTATAACCTGGAATACGATCGGGCAATCCAAGAGTTCGAACGGGTGCTGGATCGGCGGCCGAGCGACCCCTCGGGGGTTAATCACCTTCTGAGCACGATTCTGATGCGCGAGCTTTATCGCATGGGCGCGATGAATAGCGGCGAGTATGCCAACGATAGCTTCATTGGGGAGGCGCATCGCACCGCTGATCCGAAGGTGAAGCAGCGGATCAAACAGTTAATGGAGCGCGCCGAGGGTCTGGAAGAGCAGCAACTGAAGGCGAATCCTGACAACATAGATGCGCTCTATGCGCGCGGCGCCACCCGGGCGCAGTTCGCGCTTTATACCGCGCTGGTGGAGCGAGCCTGGTTTTCCGCTCTGCGCAATGCAGTGGGCGCGCGGCACGATCACGAACGCGTGTTGGAGCTGAATCCCAAGTACGTGGATGCGAAGCTGGTCGTGGGCACGCACAACTATGTGATGGGCAGCCTGCCGTGGAGTGTGAAGGTCGCGGTGGCGCTGGTGGGTTTGAGCGGGACGAAAGAAAAGGGGCTGGAATACCTGCGCGAGGTGGCCGACAGCAATGGAGAAAACAGCGTGGATGCTCAGGTCGTGCTGAGCGTCTTCCTGCGGCGCGAACACCGCTATGAGGAAGCGCGTGTCCTCATGCACGGTCTGGCGGGGCGATATCCCGGGAATTATCTATTCCCGCTCGAGGAAGCGAATCTGCTGCGGGCCAGCGGCCGCGTGCAGGAAGCCGCGGCAGGCTATCGTAAGGTGTGGCAGAGCGGCCGGGAAGGGAAGTACGGCAATCTGCATTATGAGATGGCGGCGTGGGGTCTGGGCGAGTTGTTGCGGAGTCAGAAGGACTATGCCGGAGCCGCAGCCGCGTATGAAATGGTGAGCGAAGCTCCCCAGCCCGATCCGGAAACGCTGCAGAAGGCTAACCTGGCTGCCGGCGAAATGTACGACCTGCTACAGAAGCGTGATTTGGCGGTGAAGAAGTATGAGACCGTCCTGGCTGAGAACGGCAGCACTCCCCGCGCTGAAAAGGCGCGCGAGCACATCCGGGAAGCCTACCGGGAGTGAGTCTTGGTAGTTCGACCTTGGTGACGAAGGACGCCATGGAACTTTCCGTCTACAATTGCGTACTGTCTTGTAGAGGCGCATCGTGGAGGGCGCGGCTATGTATTGCAACTATTGCGGCAAAGTGATTCAGGACGACGCGGCGGTTTGTGCCTATTGTGGTATTCGCGTGGGGGCGTCGGTGGCCCGGAAGCGGCTGGT
>Ga0307478_10004113_pt1 | contig 10464 bp, 8 predicted proteins | sample atmos_gasesECM4C_2_FD_203713 | JGI IMG/M metagenome (GOLD analysis project Ga0307478, IMG submission 203713) | Hardwood forest soil microbial communities from Morgan-Monroe State Forest, Indiana, United States - atmos_gasesECM4C_05 | ecosystem: Environmental > Terrestrial > Soil > Temperate...
CTACCTCGCCCTGATGTTCGTCTTCTATGGATTAGCTATTCTCTTGGTCGCGCGCGCCAACGGCTGAGCCTATTTTCCTCTGATCCGGCTCACAAACATCTGCAAGAAACGGTCGGCATCCGAAGCCACGCAAACTCGCGCATTCGGTTTCAGATCAATGACGCCCTCGATCTCGTAGTGGTCTCCATGCAGCACGTTGTTCTCGTTCGACCCCATGCGATTCGCCACGGTCTCCCCGCGGGTAAACTCACCCTTGGTTTCCACATCGACGTGCATTTCTTTGAGAGTGCCTAGAGTCGAATCCAGAGCAATGCCCACCGCCAGCGGGTCATACATTGCAGCGCCGCTGTATCCGCTTTTCTCGCTGCGCGTCAAATAGAAGTCAGCAATCTTGGCAATAAAGTCGCTCTCCGGTCCGTGCGACGACTGCAGTTCCGCCAGATACTTCCGCGTAATCAGCGTTCGCTCCCCCACGTCGGACCCGACCATCGTCACCATCCAGCCGGCATTGAAAACAATCTGCGCCGCCTCAGGATCGTTGTAGATGTTAGCCTCCGCCGCTCCGTTCACGTTCCCGCCGGAGATCGAACCGCCCATGATAACGATATCCTTGACCAGAAAAGCAATCGAGGGATCCTTCGAAACCGCGAGCGCGATATTGGTCAGCGGTCCCACCGGAATCAGCGTGATCTCATGCGGGTATTTGTGCACCATTTCAATAATGAGATCTGGACCAAACCTGGCATCAGCCTTACATTTCGAAGGCGGCAACTCAACATCGGCCAGCCCATTCTTGCCGTGCCAGAACTGCGCTGTAATCAGCTTCTGATTCAGGGGATGTTGCGCTCCCCCGGCAACCACAACATCACAGCGCCCCGCCAGCGAAACAATCTTCAGCGCATTCTCCAGCCCCTGTTTCGCCTCCACGTTACCCGGAACCACTGTCAGCGCCTCTACCTTGAACTCCGGAGAATTCAAAGCCAGGATGATCGCCATCGCATCGTCAGTGCCCGGATCCGTGTCGATGATCACGCGCCTTGGCGTGACTTGGGCAAAAGCATTCGTCAGGAAAGTAACAACGACGAAAGAAATCAGGATGGATTTAGCGCGGAGTCGCTTCACGGGAGGAGGTCCTTTCTCGAATGTCGGCGTGGTTTACAGCAGCATGCCAGCGATGGATGCCGACATCAGGTTTGCCATCGTCCCCGCCAGCATCGCGCGAATCCCAAGCCGCGCCAGTTCGCTCTTCTTGTTCGGAGCAAGCGCACCAATGCCGCCAATCTGGATTCCGATGGAGCTGAGATTTGCGAATCCGCAAAGCGCAAACGTCGCAATGGTGAATGAACGCGGATCAAGCCCCGCTTTCATGGGCCCGAGCATGGAAAACGCAACAAGTTCGTTCAGCACCATGCGCGTGCCGAGCAAAGTTCCGATAACTCCGCAGTCACGCCAGGGAACCCCAATCACCCAGGCAACCGGAGCGAAGACCACTCCGAAAATCTTTTCCAGACTCTCCGGAAACCAGGCCAGCCAGTGGTGAATTCCGCCCATAATCCCGTCCGCGAGCGCGATAAGCGCCAGGAACGCGATCAGCATGGCAGCGATGTTCAAAGCCATATGCAGGCCATCGGTCGTCCCACGCGCGACCGCCCCGAGCAGATTCTCTTCTTTCTCGGTTTTCTCTTCGCTTTCGGGCATGACGACTCGTCCGGCGGTCTTAGGTTGCTCGGTCTCCGGCACGAGCATCTTCGCCATCAGCAGTGTGCCGGGGGCCGTCATGATGACCGCACTCAAAAGATGTTTGGGTTCTATGCCGAATGCGATGTAGGCCGCCATAATTCCACCCGACACGTGCGCCATCCCGCTGGTCATCACGGTCATCAGTTCCGAGCGAGTCAGATCAGGTAAGAATGGGCGGATGGTCACCGGCGCCTCGGTTTGCCCCATGAAAATGCTGGCCGCAATGTTGAGCGATTCCGCCCCGCTGGCGCCCATCACGCGGGTCATGACCCAGGCAGCAATTTTGATGATGAACTGCATTACGCCAAAGTGATACAGCACCGCGAAAAACGCACAGATAAAAATAATGGTCGGCAGCACTTGAAACGCAAAATAAAAGCCCAAATGGGAGCCTTGCTTACCCAGGTCGCCGAAAACAAACTGCGAGCCGGCATAAGAATAGCTAAGCAATCGACTGACGGCGTCACCAGCCCTCTGAAAAACCCGCTGCCCCGCGCCAATTCTCAACACACACACAGCAAAGGCGAACTGCAAGCCCAGGCCCCACGCCACGGTTTTCAGCCGAATCGCGCGGCGATTAGTCGAAAAGGCATAGGCCAATCCCAGCATGGTCAAAAGCCCGAGGATTCCAGTGAATCGTCCCATTCAGTTGTTCTCTCCAGACTTCCGGATCACGCGATGGATCAACGGCCTTTTCTCCCGCGAGGGCGAATCGGCAATCTGAAAACTCTCCTCGAGCAGTTGCTGGGCGCGAGCCGCACGCGCTTCCGCATTGTAGTAGATCGTCGCCAGCGCCTCACCAGAGGCAACCGCATCCCCGACTTTTTTGTGCAGTACGATTCCCACCGCCGGATCCACCGAATCCTCTTTGCGCTCGCGCCCGCCGCCGAGGATCACACACGCGGTGCCAACCCGTTCGCATTGTAGAGAAATGAGATATCCCTTCTTCGGGCTCGAAACAATCATCGTATGCCGAGCCTGAGGCAATTTCTTCGGATCGTCAATCGCCCGCGGATCTCCACCCTGCAGTTCCACCATCTGACGAAACCGGTCGAACGCCTTGCCAGAGGCGATCAGCTTCTCGCTCTGCTTTTTCCCCTCTGCGACCGTATCAGCAACTCCACCCAGATGCAGCATCCAACCCCCAAGCTCGAGGCAGAGCCGCCGCAAATCCTCTGGCCCTTCCCCGCGCAGCACTTCCACTACCTCGACCACTTCTAGTGCATTACCGATCATGCATCCCAACGGCTGATCCATATCCGTGATCAGCGCCACCACTTGTTTGCGCATCCGCTCACCGGTTTCAACCATTAGTTCGGCGAGAAAAGCGGCATCCTTCTCGCTCTTCATGAATGCTCCGGAGCCGGTCTTCACATCGAGCACGAGTGCGTCAATGCCTTCCGCAAGTTTCTTGCTCATAATGGACGCGCAGATGAGATAAGGACTTTCCACCGTGCCGGTCACATCGCGCAAAGCGTAGAGCTTCCGGTCAGCTGGCGCGATCTCGGCCGTCTGCCCAATCATTGCGCAGCCGCAGGTCTCGAGCACGCGGCGAAATTGTGTCACCGAAAGATTCACATTGAAGCCAGGAATCGCCTCCAGCTTGTCCAGCGTGCCTCCCGTATGTCCCAGCCCGCGGCCGCTGATCATCGGAACGGCGACACCCGCGGCGGCTGCAAGCGGCGCTAGCACGAGAGATGTTTTATCGCCCACACCGCCGGTCGAATGTTTGTCTACCTTCTTAGCCGACAGCGATGAGAGGTCAAGCACTTCGCCGGAGCGCAACATCGCTTCCGTCAGCGCAGCGGTCTCGGCCCGCGTCATGCCGCGCAGTACCACCGCCATCAGCCACGCCGAGACCTGATAATCGGGGATATCGTCGCGAGTGTACGCGTTCACTAGAGACTCGATCTCGAACCGAGACAATTCCCCGCCATCGCGCTTCTTCCGAATCACATCAATGGCGCGGAAACTCTGCTCTGGAGCTGGCGTCGGATTCACTGGAGGCGAAATCCCTCCGGGAGTAATTCAGTGATGTGCGCTTGTTTAGGCCCCTTAGCCCCCTGGAAGAAGATCGTCGCATCCGGGCCGAATTCGTAAATGACTTGCCGGCAGGCGCCGCACGGGGAGCATGGCACTCCCTGGTCGTTGACCACAGAAACCGCGCGGATCTCGATCCTCGGTCCAAGCTGCGCCACTGCCGAGAAAATCGCCGTGCGTTCGGCGCAGTTAGTCATTCCATAGGACGCGTTCTCCACGTTACAGCCAGAGAAGACTTTCCCATTCGAAAGCAGGATGGCCGCTCCCACCCGAAACTTCGAGTAGGGCGCATGCGCGTTCTTCATCACTTTCTTCGCAGACCGCAGAAGTCTTGCCCGTACGTCGGCCCGCGCCATCTTCTTTCGCATAGGGGAAAGGTTTCACGCCGCAAAAATCGAGGGCCATTGTAAACCCTGACCAAACAATTCACGGCTTTTTCTTGGGGAGGGTGTCGAACTCGGCCGCAGATCGCCGTAACGGCGTCTCGCGTTGTAGGATTTCCTGCCGTACAATTACACTGCCGCAACTAGTTTGTGGTTCCGTTCCCGTGCCGCGACGTGAGGCGAATTCCGTGCCAGTAGATCACAACCATCCCGGGCCAGCTCACGAAATGATGGCTAACGGCGGTCCGCAGCCTCATCCTGGAAATTCCCTCGCCATCCTCGCCGGACGTCCGCTCCAACCCAACTCCGGAATTCCCCTCGACGTGAATTGGATCCAGGAAGTTCGGGTGAACACCAGCGCGGTGGAGCGCCGCGCCCAGAGCCAGGTAGCGCGAAGGACAGTGAAAAAAGAATGGCAGGCGGCATGGCTTCTGCGCGCCATCTCCTGCATGGACCTGACCACGCTCTCCGGTGACGACACCGACGACCGTGTGCGCCGCCTCTGCGCGAAGGCGCGGCAGCCGTTGCAGCAAGAGCTTGTCCAAAAGCTGGGAGTTGAACAACTCGATGTGAAAGTCGCCGCGGTTTGCGTGTATCACGTTTTCGTTGAAACCGCCCTTCACGCCCTGGAAGGAAGTGGCATCCGTGTCGCGGCGGTTTCCACCGGCTTCCCCGCCGGCCTGTCGCCGCTCGCCGAGCGCGTTGCAGAGATCCGCCGTTCCGTCGAAGCAGGCGCGCACGAGATTGACGTGGTGATCACCCGCGCCCTGGTGTTTGGCGGACGCTGGCAGGCGCTCTACGACGAAATTGCGGCCTTCAAACAAGCCTGCGGCCCTGCTCACATGAAGGTCATCCTTGCGAGTGGCGACCTGCTCACTCTGCGCAACGTCGCGCGCGCCAGCGCCGTGGCCATGATGGCGGGCGCTGACTTCATCAAGACTTCAACCGGCAAAGAACCCACCAATGCCACGCTGCCGGTGGGCTTGGTGATGGCTCGCGCCATCCGCGAATACGCCCAGCAAACCGGAATGGCTGTGGGCTTCAAAGCGGCGGGTGGAATTCGTACCGCAAAGCAGTCGACCGACTGGCTGTCCATGATGAAAGAAGAACTCGGGCAGTCGTGGATGCGCGCCCAACTGTTTCGCTTTGGCGCGAGCGGATTGCTAGGCGATATTGAACGGCAACTGGAACACCACGCGACCGGACGTTATTCGGCGGAGTACCGTCATCCCATAGCGTAGTTGCCAGAAACGAAAGAATCGAGCGACCTACATGAGTATCGCTGAAAAGTTTGTGACAATGGAGTATGGTCCCGCTCCCGAAGACCCAAAAGAAGCACAAGCCTGGCTCGATCGCTACGGCCACCGCCTCAAACACTTCATCAACGGTACGTGGCAAGCGCCGGCCGGAGGAGAATATTTCGAGACGCTCGATCCTTCCAATGGAGAGAAGCTCGCTTCGGTTGCCCAAGGTTCACCCGCAGATATCGACGCTGCCGTGCGAGCCGCGCGCGCTGCGTTTCCTAAATGGCGCGCTCTCACTCCGCATGCGCGCGCGCGTTACCTCTATGCCCTGGCGCGGCTGGTGCAGAAACATTCCCGCCTTCTCGCCGTTTTGGAGACCATGGACAACGGCAAGCCCATCCGCGAAAGTCGTGACATCGACATTCCGCTCGTAGCGCGTCACTTCTACTACCATGCCGGCTGGGCTCAACTTCTCGAGCAGGAATTTCCTGAGTACGAACCCTGTGGTGTCGTAGGGCAGATTATCCCCTGGAATTTTCCGCTGCTCATGGCGGCCTGGAAAATTGCTCCGGCTCTGGCCACTGGAAACACCGTAGTCTTGAAGCCCGCCGAATTCACTCCACTGACTGCGCTCGCCTTCGCGGAACTTTGTCAGGAAGCCGGATTGCCCGCCGGAGTCGTCAACATCGTCACCGGAGATGGCTCGACCGGCGAAGCGTTAGTGAAACATCCCGATGTGGACAAAATTGCCTTCACTGGTTCCACCGAAGTCGGACGCGCAATTCGCAGTGCCACGGCCGCAACTCCCAAACGCCTTTCACTTGAGTTAGGAGGTAAGTCCCCGTTCATCATCTTCGACGACGCTGACCTGGATAGTGCGGTCGAAGGCCTGGTTGACGGAATCTGGTTCAACCAGGGCCAGGTCTGCTGCGCGGGCTCGCGCCTGTTGATGCAGGAAAGCATTGCCGAGAATTTGATCGCCAAGATCCGCGACCGCATGAGCAGCCTGCGTGTCGGCCTTCCTCTGGACAAGGCAATCGACATAGGCGCAATCGTAGCGCGTGTGCAACTGGAGCGCATTCAGCGCATGGTCGGTCAAGGGATCGCGGAAGGCGCAACTTGCTGGCAGCCGCAGGTCGCGTTGCCGGCGCGCGGTTTTTATTATCCGCCCACGCTGCTGAGCAATGTGCATCCCACATCCATCGTCGCGCAGCAGGAGATCTTCGGACCTGTACTAGCTGCAATGACGTTCCGCACTCCAAGAGAAGCGGTGGAGTTGGCCAACAACACGGTCTACGGCTTGGCAGCCTCCATTTGGAGCGAGAACATCAACGTGGCGTTGCATGTCGCAGCACAATTGAAAGCCGGTGTGATTTGGGTGAACTGCACCAATCTCTTCGACGCATCCTGCGGCTTCGGCGGCTACAAAGAAAGCGGATACGGCCGCGAAGGCGGCCGCGAAGGCCTGCTCGAATATCTGCAACCGACCTGGTTCAAGAACGCTCCCAAATTGCCCGCCGCCCCCCCGCCCACACTTCCGCAAACAACAGAAGAATCGCAGGCTGGCACTCCGGCCATCGATCGCACCGTCAAGCTCTACATCGGTGGCAAGCAGTTGCGGCCGGATTCCGGCTACAGCACGGAAGTCCATTCACCCGATGGGCGATTGCTAGGCGAAGCCTCGCTCGGCAACCGCAAAGACATTCGTAACGCAGTCGAGGCCGCCCGCAAAGCGGATACATGGGCGAAAGCAACCGCCCACAATCGTGCGCAGGTTCTTTACTACTGTGCCGAAAACCTCTCCCAGCGTCGTGACGAAATTGTCCGCGGCCTCACCGCAGTCGTCGGCGCGAAACAAGCCGCCGCCGAACTCGATCTCAGCATCGAGCGCATTTTCTCCTACGCGGCCTGGGCCGACAAGTTCGACGGCGCCGTGCACAATCCTCCGTTTCGCAATGTCGCGATTGCCATGAACGAGCCGCTCGGAACTATGGGCATACTCTGTCCCTCGGAAGCCCCGCTGCTGGGTTTCCTTTCTCTAGTGCTGCCCGCCATCGCGGTGGGCAACACGGTGGTCGCGGTTCCCTCGGAGGCATACCCGCTCATCACCGCCGACCTCTATCAACTCTTTGACACCAGCGATCTCCCCGGCGGCGTAGTGAACATCGTGACGGGATACGCATCGCAGCTTTTGAAAACTCTCGCCGAGCACGACGATGTCGACGGCATCTGGTCCTTCGGAGACGAGGCCAACGCAGCCGCCGCGAAAGCCTTGTCCGTGGGCAATCTGAAACAGGTCTGGACGAACGAGGGCCGAGCCATCGACTGGTTCGATCCGAAGCTCGCCGAAGGACGCTGGTTCCTCGAACACGCCACCCAGGTAAAGAATATCTGGGTCCCATACGGCGAATGATCTACGGCGAATGATCTACGGAGAATAAGCTCGAATCGGAATTGCTTTTGTCCGGTCTCCGGACTAGCATACTTTCGTTGTTCTTCTCCGCTTGGCATCTTTGGCATCACGTCATGCCATTCATGTTCGGTCCACGTGATTGATCTAAGGAGGATATATGGGTATCGCAGTGTCACCGCAAATTCATCCGCAGGTCGCGGAGTTCATTGAAAAGCCGCGCAAAATGTTGATCAACGGGCAGTGGGTAAGCTCCATCTCTGGCAAGACTTTCCCTACCTACAATCCTTCCACCGGTGAAGTTCTGGCGCAGGTGGCAGAAGGCGATCGTGAAGATATTGAACAAGCTGTGAAGGCCGCGCGCAAGGCCTTCGACCACGGCCCCTGGCGCCGCCTGACCGCATCCGAACGCGGACGCCTCATCTGGAAGCTCGCCGATTTATTGGAACAGCACACCGAAGAGTTCGCGTACATCGAGAGCCTCGACAACGGCAAACCTCTCACCATCGCGAGAGCCGCCGATGTGCCGCTGGCCGTTGACCTGTTCCGCTACATGGCGGGCTGGACCACAAAGATTGAAGGCAACACGATTCCAATCTCGGTTCCCTACACGCCAGGAGCGAAGTATTTCGCCTACACGCAGCGCGAGCCGGTCGGAGTTGCAGGCCAAATTATTCCCTGGAATTTCCCTCTGCTGATGGCCGCGTGGAAGCTGGGTCCGGCGCTGGCCTGCGGCTGCACCGTCATCTTGAAGCCGGCAGAGCAAACGCCGCTTTCCGCATTGCGTCTCGGCGAGCTGATCATGGAAGCTGGCTTCCCCGAGGGCGTGGTGAACATCGTCCCGGGCTACGGAGAGACCGCAGGTGCCGCGCTGGCCGCTCATCCCGACGTCGACAAAATAGCTTTCACCGGTTCCACCGAAGTCGGAAAGCTGATCGTCCACGCCGCGACGGGCAACTTGAAAAGGGTGTCGCTCGAACTTGGCGGCAAGTCTCCTAATGTAGTATTCAAGGACGCTGATCTCGACACCGCGATCCCCGGAGCCGCGAGTGCGATCTTCTTCAATCACGGCCAGTGCTGCTGCGCCGGATCGCGTCTCTATGTCGAGAAGTCGATCTTCGACCGCGTCGTGGAAGGCGTCGCCGACCACGCGAAGAAGATCAATGTCGGCTCGGGCCTCGATCCTGAAACCAGCATGGGACCGCTCGTCTCCGAGGAACAGTTAAACCGCGTCTGCGGTTATCTGGAGGCTGGCTTCGCGGAAGGCGCCACTGCCGTCTCTGGCGGTCATAGAAAAGGCGACAAAGGCTACTTCGTGGAGCCTACCGTCCTCGTGAACACCCGCGAAGACATGAAGGTAGTGCGGGAAGAAATCTTTGGGCCCGTGGTAACGGCGATGCCGTTCGACGATCCCGAAGAAATTCTTCCGCGTGCCAACAACAGCGAATACGGCCTGGCTGCCGCTGTCTGGACCAGGGACATCAGCAAGGCCCACCGCACCGCCGAACTTCTCCGCGCCGGCACAGTGTGGATCAACTGCTACAACATTTTCGACGCGGCTCTCCCCTTCGGCGGATACAAACAATCCGGATGGGGCCGCGAAATGGGGCACGACGTTCTGAACAATTACACCCAGACCAAGGCGATCTGCACCAAATTGTAATCGCTGATCGCTTCAACAAATAAGGACGGCGGGGTTCACCGCCGTCCTTTTTATATTCCTTTTCCCAAGGTCTCCTGCCGTCCCTACCTTTCCATCAGCAGAACCTTCTCCGCATCGTCAACCTCGGTTAGCTTTACCTCGATCACCTCGTTCATAGTGGTCTGAACATTGCGGCCAACGAAGCTGGCCTCGACCGGTATTTCCCGATGTCCGCGGTCGATCAGCACGCACAGCTGCACCCGTCGCGGTCTGCCGTGCGAAAACAGCGCGTCCAGCGCGGCCCGCGTCGTGCGTCCGGTGAAAAGAACATCGTCGACCAGAACAATGTTCTTGTCCTCAATCGAGAAGCCGATTTCTCTTTCCTGCACCACCGGCTTCGGCCCAAGGGTTGAAAGATCGTCGCGATAGAAAGTGATGTCCAGCGTTCCGACCGGAACTTTGGCATTCTCGATGCGCGTAATAATCTTCCCCAACCGTTCGGCGATGGGGACGCCCCGCCGGCGAATCCCCACCAATCCCAACCCCTCGACGCCGCCGTTTTTCTCGACGATCTCATACGCCAGGCGGACCAGCGTCCGCTCGATTTCTGATGCCGACATGAGTTGCGCCTTCTGGCGCAGACCGGTCTTGCGGGAAGGAGCTTTCGCATTCATCGTCAAATGTACCTCATACAATTTTATTCCCGACTCGCTGCCTGCTTCGTCCTGTGGAACACTTGCATCCCTGAAAGGCGGCTTCTCACTCTATTCAACACAGCGTCAGAGGTCAAGCGGCAGGCAAGCCTTTGCAACCAACACGCAGGCGGGCGGCAACCGCCCGGTTTCAGACCGGTGCATGTTGTTGGATAAAAGCAGACCGCCGGTGAAATCTAGATGTCGCGTGGTTCGCCGGACATCACATCCTCGGCCACAGCATGGGCTCTGCCTTCGGGATTTTGCACTCTTACTGTACGCGTCAGAACACTGGTGTCGTTTTGCAGAGCCT
>Ga0307478_10004115_pt1 | contig 10461 bp, 6 predicted proteins | sample atmos_gasesECM4C_2_FD_203713 | JGI IMG/M metagenome (GOLD analysis project Ga0307478, IMG submission 203713) | Hardwood forest soil microbial communities from Morgan-Monroe State Forest, Indiana, United States - atmos_gasesECM4C_05 | ecosystem: Environmental > Terrestrial > Soil > Temperate...
TACCCTCATTACACTCGCCCTGCGGATTTTCGTGGTTGGAATGTGCCGGACGTATTGCTTGGCGGAAATCATGAAGAGATTCGCCGCTGGCGCCTGCAAAAAGCGTTGGAGAAGACGCGGCGGAATCGGCCGGATTTGCTGAGCGGGCTTTCGTGGCACAGACTTTAGTCTGTGGGGTTCCAATTGATCTTGGCTCGCGCGCTAAGTGCAGGGCTCATTTACGGACCCCGACAGGCTGAAGGCCTGTCCTACTTTTACTGCACGCCAAGTTCGCGGAGGGCGGCGGCGCTTTGAGTGCGAACGATCGGGCTGGGATCGTTGCGCAGGCGGTCGCGCAGCACGTCGGCGGTCTGTGGGTCGGCCGCGATTGATCCGGACTGCAGTGCGGAGAGCAGAAGATGGATGGCCTGAACGCGTATCGCTGAATTGGTGTCGCTCTCAAGTGCATCAAGAAGCGCCTCGCGGACGGCCGGATCGCGCTCGAATCCTTGAAGCGCATTGAGCGCCTTCAGGCGCACGCCGGGATCGCGGTCGAGCCGCGCGGCGGCGCACAACGTGCGGCGCACGTCGGGATCGGCGGCGTTCATGCGCAAAACATCCAGCGAATTGAGCCGCACGTCGGAATCAAACCGCTGGCTGTTTTCCAGCAAAAAGGTGAGCGCGCGTTGAATGTCCGCGTCATTGGGAGCGCCGACGATATCCATCGGCGTGGGCGAATTCAGCTCAACCTGAACAGTTGGTGTGCGCGAATCGGAAGGCGAAACCCAGGCTACGTGCGCGCTGTCCACTCGGCGAAGCTGTTCGTCAGTCACCCTGCGCGGGGCTGGGGTAGTGGAAGGGCTGGCTGCACTGGCAGCGTTCGAAGCCGTCGTCACCGGGCTGGGTGAAACGGCCACCGGTGTGGCGACAGGGAGCCGCTGGCCCGCGACACCCGCGAGGAACCCCGCAACGAGGAGCACGGCCATGCTCATCGCCGGATGATAGATCAGCGTGTGGCGCAATCCGCCCCACCACGCTGCGGGAGAAAGAATTGCCGGCCACGTGGAATGCTCTTCGCGCGACTTACGGTCGTCGAGGGCCTCGGCCAGTTCGCTGCGGCATTGCGCAAGGAGTAGTCCCGAGCGGTCCAGCGAATCGGCAGGCTGGTCGAGCGCCGCCACGGCCTGTTGCAGGCGCGCTTCACGCTCAACAACGGCAGCGCAAGCAGGACACGCGGCGATATGCAAATCGAGAGCCGCGCGCTCACCCGGATCCAGTTCGTCACAGGCAGCGAGAACGGCAAGCGATTCAATCTCGTCGCAGTTCATCACGCGGGTGGTTTCCGGCGAGGCTGCGGCCGGTTCGGGTTGCAAATTTTCTTGCCTGTCAGTCAAAGTAATCCTTCCAGTTGCGCCCGCAGTTTGCGAGTTGCGCGGAATAGGGAGTTCTTCACCGTTTCTTCCGTGGTGCCCAGGGCGTCGCCGATGTCGCGGAGCTTGAGCCCCTGATAATGCTTCATCTCAAAAACCATTCGCTCGCGCGGCGTCAATAGATCTAGCGCGGTGGAAATACGCCGGCCGATCTCGATGCCCCTCATGCGCCTCTCGGGGTCAGAGGAGGCCGTGTGGTCCGGCTGCCGGTCGAAGAAATCTCCCGCTATGGGATCGCCATTCTGGTTAGACGCAAGTTCCGGCGCTTGGTCTTCCGGGCGGCTGCTCCGGCGGCGCAAGTGATCGAGGCACACGTTGGTGACAATGCGATAGGTCCAAGTATAAAAGCTGCACTCGAAGCGGAAGCGCGGCAAATTCTTGTAAATTTTGAGGAATGATTCCTGGTAAACGTCGCGGGCATCTTCCGGCTTGCGCAGGATGTTCAGCGCGATCCGCAGGACATCGCGGTCATAACGATGCACGAGCTCTTCAAACGCGTCGCGGTCGCCGCCCTGCGCGCGCTCAATCAAGGCGCGCTCTTCGGATGGACCGACTTCCCGCCCCGCGACTCCGATCGAGGCTGACCCCGTCGCGGAATCTCCCGAGGTGTTGCCGGACCAAGCGATCGTCATTTCGTCAGCCGCCATAGCGCCGCACTCGCTGAATCGCTGGGACTCTTACAAGCAATTAGACGCATCAGAGCGCAAAAAGGTGAGCAATTCCTGCAGGATCACACTGCGAGCCACAAAATGCTCTAACTGATTCATTCCTAATATATTAGACTACCGCCTGTTTTGGTAGCACAGGCTTCAGCCTGTGGGGGTCCATTCAAATGCCCTGGCTGCCAGCGCTAGCCAAGATCATTTGGAACCCCACAGGCTGAAGCCCGTGCTACCTGAAACCGGTGCGTAGCCGCCTATGCCGAACAATCGCTCCAAGCCTAAAGCCGCGGCAAAAATTTCCCTCGTACCCATGATCGCGGCCACCTACTTCATGGTCGCGGGCGGCCCCTACGGCCTCGAAGACATTGTCCAAAAAACCGGTTACGCCGCAACGCTCTTAATCCTTGTCATCACTCCTCTGCTTTGGAGCCTGCCCACGGCGCTGATGGTAAGCGAACTGGCCACGGCCATCCCGGAAGAAGGCGGCTTTTACATCTGGGTGCAGCGCGGCATGGGCCGCTTCTGGGGATTTCAGGAAACGTGGCTGACGCTGGCGGGCAGCGTGTTCGAAATGGCGCTGTACCCGAATCTCTTCGTGGATTACATCGGCCAAGTCATGCCGGGCCTCGTGACGGGCCATCGCGGGCTGATCCTCGGCTTCGCGATGATCGCGCTGTGCACCGCGTGGAACATTCTCGGAGTGCGATCGGTCGGAGAAGGTTCGGTGTGGCTGAACGTCGCGCTGCTCGCGCCCTTTGTCGCGCTGACGATCTTGGCGCTTGGAAGCGCAAAATTTTCCGGCGGCGCGGAAGGCGCTCCTATTCCTCTGCGCCACGCCGATCTGCTCGGCGGCGTGCTCATCGCCATGTGGAATTACATGGGCTGGGACAACGTCTCGACGATCGCCGGAGAAGTTGAGACGCCGCAGCGCGCCTATTCGCGCGCAATGTTTGGAGCGGTGCTGCTGGTCGTCGTCAGCTACATCATTCCGGTCGGCGCGATTGCGCGTACTGGCATCGATCCGAATCGCTGGACGACAGGTGGATGGGTGGACATCGGCCAAATCGTCGGCGGCGAAACGCTGGCGATTGCCATCGCGCTGGCGGGGGTGATCGGGGCGATCGGATCGTTCGGCGCGCTGATGCTTTCCTTCACGCGCCTGCCGCTGGTGATGGCGGAGGACGGCTACCTGCCGCGCATTTTCACACGCCGGGGCGAGAAGACAGGCGCGCCGTGGTTTGCGATTCTTGTGTGCGCGATCCTGTGGGCCATTTGCTTTCCGCTGGGCTTCGAGAAAAGTTTGCTGCTCGATGTGATGCTCACGGGCCTGAGCATTCTACTGGAGTTCTGGGCGCTTGTGGCGCTGCGCGTTCGCGAGCCCGACATGGCGCGGCCGTTTCGCGTTCCGGGCGGCACGGTGGGGGCAGTGGCTCTCGGTGTGCCGCCGCTCATCCTGATGATCGCGGCCTTCGCGCGCAATCGCACGGAGCAGATTGGGTCGACGAATGAGCTGGTGATTGGGGCAGGCGTGATCGCTGCGGGAGTGGCGCTTTATTTTCTAAGCAAAATTCTTGCAGCGAAAAAGTAGGCGAGTCGAGTAGCACAGACTTTAGTCTGTGGGGTTCCATCGGTGCTGAGTGGCCCCGTCGAAATCAGTCAAGGCCTAATGGCCTGGAGTTTGTAATTACAGTCCGGGTTCATTTGTGGAAACCCACAGACTAAAGTCTGTGCTACTGGGCGCGCTTCCACCTCATGAGCGGCCACGCGAGGATTGCGAGCGCAATCGCCACGACGGCGTAGCCATTGGCATGCAGGTAGGGATTCGGCTGCTCGAGCAGTTCGATCGACGCGGGGACGAGCGCGATCATAGCCGCGAGGAGAAAATAACCCAGCACATTAAACCGCGCGATGTGCGCGACTCCGTACCACAGCGCGGCGACGGCCACCAGATGAAACGCAGCTTCCCGTAAAAATGCGCCAGGAGTCGCTACATTCGTGGCCATGAGCAGCGCGTAGAGAATCATGAGCGCGGCGCGCATCCATGAGGGGCGAATGTATCGCGCGATGAGTCCCGCCCCGAGGCCAACGAGGCCCACCGTGAAAAAAGCCGCGACAATGGAAGATGCCAACGCTCCAGCAGCGGGATTGAGCAGATCGAGATTTTCCGGCACGCTCGCGCTGAGCGCGTGTCGCAGAAGGGGCCAGCGCGCAAACAGCGCGGGCAGGCGATTGAGGCCGATCACCGCGGCGGAGCCAAAAACCGCGATGCACAACGCGTCGCGAAAGTAAATGGCATTGGCTTTCCCCCACGCGGGAATGCTTCCGGATCCGAAAGCGCCCTCCACGAAAAACCACGCGAGCCCGAGCAGCAGGACGGCGGCCGCCAGGTAAAGCGCCGTGACGAAAAACAGGCTAATGAAGAGGACGAGGTAATAAGCGGCGAGAGGCGTGGCCGTCGTGTAATTCAGGAGAAGCAGCGGCGCGCGATTGACGTAAATCACGACCCCCGCCAGCAGCATCCAGATCGACAATCGCGCCAGCGGGCGCCATGGAACGCGCGCGATGTCCGGACTTTTCAAGTTGCGCAGAAAAATAACCAGCACGGCGATGAGCGCCGCCGCGATGCCAAGGCCACGTCCATAGGATTGCGCGATTTGCGCCGGCGTCGTGCGGCTTTCGGCTTCGCGCCAGGTTTCGGGAATCTTGATGAAGATGCGATAGCCCGATACTTCGTCGCCCTGCACGACGAGCTGCATGCGAATGTGCGCGCCTGCCGAGGCGGGCTGCCCTGCAGCTGCATCGAGAGCGGTCTTCTGCTCCCACTCGAGCGAGTGATCCGTCCGCGCGGGCTTTTTGTCGCTGTGCGTTTCAACGAGATTCCAGTCCGCGAGATTCACATTTTTCTTGTCGCGTAAATAGGCTTCCGCGCGCGCCTGCGCTTCTTCCTTCGAGAGGTTCGCGCCGGGCGTTTTTTCATCGAGCGTGTGATGGACAGAATGCAGGGCGCCGTCCGGCTTTAAAACCACGAAATACTCCTCCTTCTGCGAGTCGCGGAAATATCGCACGGTCCAGAAAGCGGAGGGAACCTCGTCGCGGTAAATGCGGTTGGCGCCGGCAATACCGACGGCGCGGCGCAGATATTCGTTGGTGTAGTCGTCGAACGTGTAAGAGACCGCAGTGGCGTGGTGGTAGGCCGCCGGATCGACTTGCAATTGGCGCAGATCGTCGTTCGCACGGTCGGTGGCTTCTCGCGCGTCAAGTTGGAAAAAGACGAAGTCTCCGATCGCCTCCCGCTTCACCGTCGCGACCAATGCAATACCCATGACGCCGCATACGATCAGTACGCCGAGGGCGCGGGAAGACATGCCCGCGTGGCTCACCGCCGTAGCCGCGCCAGATTCCGCTGAGGTTTCAGTGGGCGCGGCCAATTCCGATTCCGTTGGCAGCGCCCCGGATGCGGAAGCTGCCGGAACCATGGGCGGCCCGCCTAGAGGCAGAGCTTTGTTCAACAGGGCCGGGTCGGCCACAAATCCGCCGCGCGAGATATAGGAGATGGCGGCGATGCCCAAAGGAATCAGCGCGGCGCAGCCCACGATCGCGCCGGAAACCCGCAAGTAAATCCCAGGCGAGCTGAAGAGCGACGTGCTAATGAGGAAGGCGTCGACCGTGTAATGCCAGATCAGTGTGGCCCAGATTCCCCAGCGCAACATCACGAGTCCAGCGACGATGCCGATCAGGCCGATTTCCACGCCGCGAATGTACGCGGGTTCCTGCGGATAGTTGACGTGCAGAAATCCCCAGAAAAATGCCGGAAGCACCACGGCCAAAAATCGCGACTTCGTCACACGCAAGAGAAACGGAATCGCGAACAATCGGAACAGAAATTCCTCGCTGGCCGCGGCGTAGATGCCGATCGTCAGCGGATAAATCCAGGGAACGTAGGTGCTGACCACATTTTCATAATTGAGGTCCTGCGGCGCCCACGCGCCAAACTTGCGGCTGATGATGTAGAACACGGTGATGTAGCCGATATGCGCGGCCGCGAGGCAAATGCCGATGACGTTGGCGCGGAAAAATTCCCTGGTGCGAATTCCCGGCAGGCGGAATCCGGCCGTTAGCCTGTTCTTGTCAGGCTGGAACATTCGGTAAAGCGGCTCTCCCGGCACGACAGCGATTACGGCCAGTAATGCGCTAACGACGCTCAACAGCGCGGCCTGCCCCACCTGGCTCAGAAAAAAACTGGAGTAGGGCGTGTTGGTGTCGTATCCCGCGCGGTCCAGGGGCCATTGATTCATCGTCATCACGAAGAACAGTACGGTGAGGAAAACGCCGAGGGCGATGCCGGTGCGCCATTCGAGCAGGTCGCGGCGCCCGAGGGAAACAATCACGTAAAGGCACCCGCCAAAAAGAAATGCGTAGGGAATGAGCGCGATGAATTCAAGAGTATTGTTCGACGACCGCAGGTGTTCGTAATCGCGCGTCCACGCTTCCGGAATTTTCAGGAATTCGCTGTAGCCGCTGACCTGGTCGCCTGCGAGCATGACGACCAGGCGATACGGCGCGTCCTTGGCTCGAAAGCCGCGCCGTTCCCAGGAAAAGCTCCAGTCCCGCCGCGCGGGACGCTCGGTGGAATTTGCCTCCTCCGCGCGAAAATCGTAGTTGGAAAGGTCCAGGCGCAGTGTATCGCGCAGGAACGATTCCGCCTTGGCCTGCGCCGCGTCGCGTTCGAGGCGGGCGCCCGGCGCGGCGTCCTCGAGTTCGTGCTGATAGCCGGCGATGCCCCCGGCGGGCGAGATGCGCACGTCGAATTCTTCTTTTTGCAGCGGACGGAAGAATCGCGTCTGCCAGTACCAGATGTGGACTTCGCCGGCCATCATCTGGTTGGCTTGCTGGAGGCCGACCTCACGCTCGAGGTAGGTTTTAGCCGTGTCGTCGACGTCGAAAACGATGCTGGAATCGTATCCGGCGAGTTGCGCTCCCTGCGCAGCGGCGAATTGTTTTGCGATGGACAGGGCGTCCGCGCGGGGCACTTTGAATTCGACGGAAGCTTCAGGAAATGCGCGGTAGAAGTAAGTGTAGGCAACCGTCGCGCCGATTACGCCCGCGAGAATCCAGAGCAGGAGAACTTTGGCGTCGTTCCTGTCGAGCCGTTCGAGCGGCAAGCACGCCTCCAGTGGCGCGGAAAAGCGATCCATCTTTTCGCATGCCGGGTGCGATTGCAAGCCCCTCCAGTAGCACAGGCTTTAGCCTGTGGGGGTTCGTAGTGGCAAAGCCGAATGTGCTCCGCGAATAGATTTAGTCCTGCCGTTTTCCGGCTTGCGGTCTAATCCTTGGTTTCCATTCGATTTGGCACGGCCAAACCCCGACAGGCTGAAGGCCTGTTCTGCTGGCGCGTGATATAAGAAAGTAATGGCTGTCACACCCAAAACCGAACTGATGTACCTGAAAGGCGTGGGCCCGCGCCGCGCGGAGATTCTTGCCGAGCGAGGGCTCCGCACTTTTGAAGATCTTCTTGGTTACTTGCCCTTCCGTTATGAAGACAGAATCCACTTCGCTAAAATTCGCGACATCGTGCCGGGGCGCATTTACACGGTGCGTGCGCAGGTTCTCAGCGGCAGCCTCGTCCGGTATTCGCGAGCCCAGGGCGGCATCTATCACCTGCTCGTTCGCGACGAGACTGGCCCGCTCGCCTGCAAATTTTTTCACGGGCAATATCTCGAAAAAAGGTTCAAGGCGGGGCAGCAGCTTGTGCTGTACGGTAAGGCGGATCTCGACCCGGTGCGGCCCGGCCGGATCGAAATGATCAATCCGGAATACGAAATGCTGGGCGAAGGAGACGCGGACTCGACGGAGGTCGGGCGCATCGTCCCTATTTACGAAGCGATCGGCGGCATCAGTTCGCGCTCCATGCGGCGCATCGTTTACCTGGCGCTGCAAAATTCCGCGGGCCCGACGGCCGATCCCTTGCCGCCGGAAATTCTGGCGCGATACAAATTTCCTTCGCGGCGCGAAGCGATCCAATTTGTCCATTTTCCGCCGGAGACGGAATCGGTCGACGCGCTCAATTCCTTCCGTTCGCAGGCGCACCTGCGGCTGATCTTTGAGGAATTTTTCTTTTACCAGTTGAGCGTCGCTTTACGAAAGAAAACCGCGCAGCAACAAGCGGGGATACCGTTCCGCGTGCGCGAACCGGACATCCGCGAGGCCATCAAACGCGTGCTGCCGTTCAAGCCGACCGAAGCGCAGAAACGCGCGCTCGGCGAAATCGCGGCCGACCTCGAGCGCGACATGCCCATGAACCGACTGCTGCAGGGCGACGTCGGCAGCGGCAAAACAATTGTCGCGCTCGAAGCGGCGACCATCGTCATGGAAAACGGCTACCAGGCCGCGCTCATGGCGCCGACGGAAATTCTCGCCGTCCAGCATTTTCTGGCCGCCGGAAAAATTCTTGCGCGCGTGGGATACCGCGTGGAATTGTTGATCAGCGGAATGAAGCCGTCGGAGAAAAGGGCCGCGCTGGATCGCATTCGTTCAGGGGAGGCGCAACTCGTCGTGGGAACGCACGCGCTGCTCGAGCCCCAGGTGCAATTTCACAGGCTGGGCCTGGTCGTTGTTGATGAACAGCACCGCTTTGGCGTAATGCAACGCAAGGAGTTGATGGAAAAAGGGGCGGCGCCCGATGTGCTGGTGATGACGGCGACACCGATCCCGCGCACGCTTTCGCTCACCCTGTACGGCGATCTCGACATCTCGGTGATCGATCAAATGCCGCCGGGCCGCGTGCCCATCGTTACGCGCATCTCCTCCGAATCGAATCTGCCGGGGGTGTGGGATTTTCTGAAGCGCAAGATGGACGCGGGGCGACAGGGCTACGTCGTCTACCCGGTGATCGAGCAATCGAAGACGGTTGAGTCGCAGCGCTCGCTGAAAGCGGCGATCGTGGAATTCGAGCGGCTGCGCAGCCAGATTTTTCCGAACCGTCACGTCGGCCTGTTGCACGGCCGGCTGAAGAGCGAGGAAAAAGAAAAAGTGATGGAGGAGTTTCGCCGCCACGAAATCGATCTCCTCGTCGCGACCACGGTAATTGAAGTTGGCGTCGATGTTCCCAACGCGACCGTGATGGTCATCGAGCACGCGGATCGCTTCGGCCTTTCGCAGTTGCACCAGCTGCGCGGGCGCATCGGACGCGGCGGAGAAAAGGGCACTTGTATTCTGATCGCGCCGAGGAATCCCGGGGACGATGCGCGCGTGCGCCTCGAGACGATGGTGCGCACGACCAACGGTTTCGAGATCGCCGAAACGGATTTGAAATTGCGCGGCCCGGGAGAATTTTTCGGCACGCGCCAGCACGGCAATCTCGGGTTCCACATCGCCAATCCCATCCGCGATTTTGAATTGCTCGAGCTGGCCCGCCGCGAAGCGCTCTCCCTCGTCGAACCCCCCGAAGCCGAGCCCGCGCGCAAGCGCCTCCTCGCCCAGCTCCCGGTAGAATGGCAGCGGCGCTATCAGCTCGCATCAGTCGGATGAGTCCACTGGAACCACGGATGCACACAGATGGACACGGATGAAGAAAAATCAATGCAAAAGGAAAACAACGCACTTGAAAGGCCCCGGATCAGTGAAGTAACGATGACCGAATTCTGTTTTTCTATGTTAAAAGTTTTTGGGTTTTCCTTATCCGTGTTTATCTGTTTGCATCCGTGGTTCCAAAGGTTTTCTCCTTGCGCGTGATCGCAGGCAAATACCGGAGCAGGACGTTGCGCAGCCTGAAAGGGCAGATGCTGCGGCCGACGAGCGACCGGTTGCGCGAAACTCTTTTCAATATTCTGGGGGCACAGGTATCGGGCTCGACTTTTGTGGATCTTTACGCGGGCACAGGAGCGGTAGGCATCGAGGCGCTCAGCCGCGGAGCGCGCCATGCGATTTTTGTCGAGCAACATGCGCCGGCGGTGGTTTTAATCCGCCGCAATCTCGATTCGCTCGAAATCGGCGCGGAAGCTGAGGTCATCGGCGCCGACGTTGCGCGGGCGATTGAGCGTCTCGAGGCGCGGCGAGTCCACGCGCAATTTATCTTTCTCGATCCGCCGTATGCCGCCGATGGCGAATACGAATCCACGCTGGAGACCCTCGGGGAATCGTCCATCGTAGCGCCCGAAGCGCGCGTGATCGTGGAGCACTTGAGGAAGCGCGAGCTGCCGGAGCGCGCCGGGGATTTGGAGCTTGCGCGGGTTGTCGAGCAGGGCGACGCGGCGCTCAGTTTTTACAGGCTCGCGCTGGCCGCGTAGTCAGCAATCAATACGTTCTGAAGTGGCGCAGGGCTTCAGCCTGTGGCCTTTTGTCCATGCAAGGACTAAAGGCCACAAGCTAATGCAAGCTCCACATTATTTCTT
>Ga0307478_10004116_pt1 | contig 10455 bp, 6 predicted proteins | sample atmos_gasesECM4C_2_FD_203713 | JGI IMG/M metagenome (GOLD analysis project Ga0307478, IMG submission 203713) | Hardwood forest soil microbial communities from Morgan-Monroe State Forest, Indiana, United States - atmos_gasesECM4C_05 | ecosystem: Environmental > Terrestrial > Soil > Temperate...
ACCCTTGCCTAAGGCTTTAACTCCAATGCCACTGACCCAGGTTGCTGTGCATGGACCGGTACAGCGGTTAGTGGTCTCCCCGGGCAGAGAAGAAGAAGGAATTGCTCATCTGGCGGGTGGACAAGCTTCTAATCCTCTTGTCCCGTATTTCGGGAGAGGACATGACCATTGGCTGAACGGCACTCGCAACAGTTTTCTTCCAGCACAAAGCCGTTATGAGCTGCATTTGGCTCCCGCGAGACGCGATTGCGAATCACAAATGGCCAGCCTGAAAGTCCCAACAAAAGGTGGTCTCCGCTTGACCGGGGCGGCCTTTAACGGGGGCACGTCAACTCGATCAGAATTTCTCGCTCGCCAAAGAGCCTCTCACTGACGATCCCGCGTTCCTGACAGGCGTTAATCAACTTGTTGGACTCGACAATCGGCCGCGACTCGGCCGTGTACTTTATGCTTGAGATGTAGTTCAACCACGGCTCCTGGCCCATTGCATAGACGTATACCTCCTTACACTTGAAACTGTCTACGATGCTCATACCCTGTTCAAAGTCGGATCCGGAAAGGCGCCTGGATTCGTCTATGGCGCGCTCAATTGGTGTAGTAAGGAGCGGACCGTAGAGCCAACTCAAAGGAGCACCGGCGCATTCCATCCCCAGGAATAACGCGTCTACGTTTCCGACCTCATCGTGTATGTGCCCGTAGAGCCGCGGTTCGATGTTGCATGAATCGGCGGCGAACATTAGGGAATGAGGACCAATTTTGACTAACCAAGCCATCTTACTCCTGATGTCCAGGTCGGCGTGTTCACCAAAGAATGGCAAGCCGGTGATTTGTACCTTGCCGGCATCTAGGTTCTCCATCTCATCCATATCGATCACATTTTTGAACCCGCAATGCGCCAGCAAAAGCTTAAGCGAGGGATCCTGCAAGTGCCCGCCATCGTTGCGAGGAACCACGATATTCTTCACCTTATGGCGAATTTGAAGAAGAGTCTCGAACAACACGTGGTCCTGATGATTATGGGTAATCAGCACGTAGTCGATCGAATCGGGGAGATCGAGATATGTGTAGCGGGAGATGCTGCTTTCATACGTATAGCTGAGCACAGGATCAAAAAGCATTTTGACGCCTTGAGATTCGATCAAAATACAAGCGTGGCCGAAATAACGCCAACGAACTCCTTGCCCCTCATAGGGTACGTATCGTGGCGGAGGTTCCGAAGTGAAAAAAGAATGGAAAAGTTCTTCTTCCTTTTGGCCGGAAACCTCGAACATTCCTCTGATCTCTCTGGCTGAGCGGGGCACCGACTTGAGAAGGAAGAACTCGTCGATCATTGGGCTGTCAAACGGGATACGCCAGTGAATGCTATCTTCCGTCTCCAGCCGGGGTGTGCTCAACACGAACGGACGATTATCACCGCGAATCACTGACAGCATCAGGCTCTGCATCGATTTGTCGTAGTAGCGGCTTTTATACAGAAGAGGTTCGATCAGCCTGAAGGAGGAGTGATGATTCAAATCATAAACCAGCTCTACATAGCCCCGCAGAATGTTAGGCACTTTGGGGTAGATAGAGTGCAGGCTGCCACCGGTGGTATAGTCGCGTAACAGAGAATCGAGTGTGCCAAGGGCAGCCGATAGGTCGAGCAGATGTGATCGTTCCCTATTAATCCGGTCTACTAAAGCGTGGACCTCGTCCACGCGCCTGCCATTCAAATCAATGAACGGTCCGCCTTGCATTTTTGGGTTTTTTACTGCATTTGCATGAAGTTGCGGAGCACGCATGTATGAGTCCATAATTTTCAAGTGTCGCTCAGTGATGTTCCGGGCAGCAGTTGCGGGAGGGATAAGATGCGGCCATGCATACCAATGATCAATGAGTGGCTCAACCTGAATGTTAGGCCGCAGATACAACTTTTCGTCGCTAAGCATCATTTTCTCCTAGGAAAGAAAAGCCCTCCTAATGCTAGTATATAGCCGCATTAGTTAGCTATGACATATAGGTTCGTCATAAGACACACCCACAGGCGCTTGTACCGTTGCTTGCCGCTCATCTGCTACTTCCAGCGCGTAGTAGGACACGAACGTCGCAAGATTCTGCGACTTAGCGTCACGAAGAACCCGAATGCTTTGTGGATTGTTCAGCAGATGCGCGAAGCATGGCCATATGCCCCAGCCCATAAGTTCCTAGTCTTCGATCACGATTCTAAGTTCGGCAGCGACGTAGTTTCCTGTGTCAAGAATCTAGGCAGCGAGCCAGTGCGCACTGCCTTCCGCAGTCCATGGCAGAACGGAGTAGCCGAGCGCTGGGCTGGAAGCTGTTGCCAAGACTTGCTGGACCACGTGATCGTTCTCAATGAACGGCACCTCAGGCGCCTCATGGCTGAGTACGTCCGCTACTACCACGAAGATCGAACGCACTTGGGTCTCGCGAAGGACACGCCCGCCGCTGGAGGTAACTCTATTTTCCAATGCAGAAGGTGCTGAAGATCAGGTTCAGAATGTCATCGGTGGTGGTCGCGCCGGTGATGGAATCGAGCGGGCATACGGGCATGCTATCGACGTATTATCGGGTGGTATTGCTCCGAACCGCGCCTTTCATTCAATCGAATAGTCGTCCTTCGTTACCGGTTCTTTCTCGAACAGAAGAGGCTGGCGCCCTCCACTATCAATGTACGGCTAGCCGCCGTGCGGCAACTCGCCTATGAAGCCTCCGATATTGGTCTTCGGACCTGTACCTCTCGAAAACCTCGAAACGTCGCCTTCCAAGATGTCGACAAAAGTCAACTCGCTATGGCTGAATCCCCAGCTTCTGATCGCATCGCATTCGCCTCATCACCTCCTTGAAACCGGACTGCGCATGTGCCCTCCAGAGAAAAGCCGGGATGGTGACCGCCCTTCGCTCCCGAGCAGTCCGTTCTCTGCAGTCCGGTTTGCCTGGGAATAATCGCAAAATACGGGCACTATTCGCGTATTTCGTCGCAGATCGAGCGGAAATCCTCTGCAGTTCAGACTGTATGGCGGAGGAAGAGAGATTCGAACTCTCGGTACGGTTTTGTCGCGCTAAGGCTCGACGGGTCCGTAAGTTGCAGGTAGCAAAACCCTGCCAGAGAATTTCACCCGAAACCCGACATCAGAACTGGGCAATCAGTCCGGTTTCGATTCGCCATCTATTCGTTCGTGAACGGCGAATGCCAGGCGATTCTGTGGCAAAAATGGTCACGTCGTGAGGGTTCCAGGCGGTCTGATTGGGTTCGCAGGACTGCGTGCCTACCGCGCAGTCCGAAAGCGAAAAATCTCTCCGCAGGTTGTGCTCGCAAAAGGGCAAATGAGTCGAGGCTTTCGGAGATTCCTGCCCGCCTTTGTGATACGACTTCCGCTCTTGGTTCCATCTGTCAGGTTGTTTTGTCGTCGCCACCTTTCACCTTCCTGCAACGCGACTTGTCAATACCAATCCGCATGTCCCAAACTGGACTACTTCTGGATAGATGCCCCTGGCCGTTAGTCTCAAGGAAGCCGTTCTCCGCCTGAAGGCTGCCGGTCGGGAAGACAACGCTGGAGTTCGTAACTGCCATCCCGATCCGTTTGCGATCAGTCCCACTGCGTCAACGCGCGGAGGCTGATTTCGGCCATGTAATGGCAGAATTCCGGCCAAGATGAATGCCAGTAGAGCAATTGAAATACGAGCGAGCAGCGAACGAGTTCGTTCGCAATTGAAGGCTTCGAGAGCCGAGAACCAGCACGGCAGCGAGAATGTCTTTAGCGCGTGTTCAACTTGTCGAGTGCACGCTTCAACTCTTCAAGCTTCTGTCCAGCCTCGCCGAGCTTACCCTCGGCCGTCAGGCGCTGGTAGTCAGCAAGATCCTTGGCTGCTTCTGCTACAAGTGCGTTGCGATCCGTTGCAGGTAGAGCCGACGCAGTCGATGCCGATGCGCTTCGCGCTGGCTCCGCCGGGGCAGCGACGGCACTCGTTGCCGGAGCGCTCAAGGACGAGACCGTTCCACCAAAAAGCGACGCCATCGCCGATTCAAAAGTGGGTCCGTACGCCAGCCGATCTTGGAGCGCGAGCACAACCAGACGCAACTCCGGCATCGGACTCCGCTCCGCCTGCAGGTAAATCGGTTCTGCATACAACAGCGCGCGCCCGGTTGGAATCACCAACAATGCGCCGCGCCGCACGTGCGAGCCTTGCTGATTCCATAGTGTCAATTGTCCGGACAGCTGCGCGTTCTGATCGATTCGCGCCTCGATTTGCAGGGGTCCGTCAACCAGCTTTGTTTTGGGAAAGTTGTAGACCACAGACGTACCGTACTGTGCGCCGTCACTGCGCCCCGCAATCCAGCCGATCAGATTATTCCGGTTCGCCGGCGTGAAGGGCAGAATCTCGACGAACTCTTCGCCGGTTTCGCCCGGCAGTTTCATCAGCACGAAATTCGGCTGCATCGCTTGTGTTTGCTGTTCGCCTCCCGCGCTCATGCCGACTTCGGTGGCAACCGTCCAGAGATCTTCACGGTTGTAGAAGGCTTCCGGATCCGTCATGTGATAAAGCCCGTAAACTTCCGCCTGCAGTTTGAGTAGCAACTCCGGGTAGCGCACGTGTTTGCGAAGTCCCGGCGGCATCATGGCCGCGTCCTTGAACAGACTCGGAAAGATGCGGCGGTAGGCTGCGATGATCGGATCGTCCGGATCGAACACGTAAAACGTTGTCGTCCCATCGTAGGCGTCGATGACCACCTTCACGCTGTTCCGCATGTAATTGATGGAATTTTCATTGAGGCGATAGTGGGTCGAGTACGGATAGCTATCTGAAACCGTGAACGCATCCATGATCCACGACAGTCGCCCGTCGTCGCCCAGCACGGCATACGCATCCGGATCGTAGGTGAGGAACGGTGCTAACGCCGACACGCGATCGCGTATGTTGCGCCGCATTAGCAGCCGGCTATCCTTGTTCACGTCATCGCTGAATGGTAGCTTCGCAAGATCGCCTTGATCGAGTGCGATGATCATGCGGCGGATAAAGCCGCCGAGTACGATGCCACCGTTGCCTTCGTACGACGTGAGATTGTTGCTCTCGCCTTGCGGATAGTTAAATTCCTGCTGCCGCGTCTTCACGTAGACGTCGGTGTTGGTCAATTCGCCGAAATAGATCTCCGGCCGCGTCACGGTCAGATTACGCACCGTGCTCTGGACCGGCATGTTGCTCAAAATCAGCGTGGGCAGCCCTTCCGCCGTGAACCCATTAACGGGGTTCATCGTGATGCCATAGCCATGGGTGTAGATCAGCTTCTCGTTAATCCAGTTGCGGCTGCTCTCCGGGAGCTTATCTACGTTCAGTTCGCGCGCGGCCAGCATCACTTCACGAGTCGTGCCTTCTATGTCATATCGATCAATATCGATGTCAGGGAAGTCGTAGTAAGTGCGGATTTCCTGAATCTGCCGCAGCGTGTCCTGGAGGGCGCGCCAGTCCCACAGCCGGATGTTCCGAAGTGTAGCCTGATTGTTCGCCGCATCGGCCGCTTCGACCGTCGTCTCCGCGGGGAACTCGTGCTGCGTGACCCGGTCTAAACCGTAGGCCTGCCGCGTGAAGTCCGTGTTGTCGACAATGTAGGGCTTCTCGCGGACCAATTCGTTCGGTTTGACGATAAAGCTGCTGACGTACCATCCGATCCCTTGAACGGCGATATAGCAAACTGCCGCCGGAAGAATCGCGGCCGCCAGCCAGCGCCCGCGTGGCACCCGCACGACGTTCACGATGGCGATCACCGCGCCGAGAACCAAGGCGATGCAAACGATGAGCATCCCAGTGATCGTGATGTGCGCATCGGTGTAGGTCACTCCCCCAAAGATCGTATGATCGTCAAGCAAGCGCTCGAAGCGGCCGATATACGCACGCATCGCAAGGATCAGCAACAGAAACGCAAACGCAACGGAGAGTCCGTGCCAAGGTAACGTAACCTGGCGGCTGAGACTCCCGGTGAGGGCACGTGCTCCGCCCGTGACGAGGATGAAGAAAACGGCGAGTATACAAATAATCACAGCCAGCGTAAGCAGCCAGCCGAGGATCAGCTGCCACGCGGGCAGGGTGAACAGAAAGAAATTCAGCGGCTTGCCAAAGATCGGATCTACGACGCTGCCAGTTGCACGGGGCGCATACCAAAAGAGCGCGAGCGTCGGCCACTCCGCCATCATACCGGTGCCGGTTGCGGCGGCAATGGCGAGCGAAACGCCGAGCGCGATGAGGCGCAGGACAGGCTCAACCGGCAGCTTCACTGGTCGTCCGCCGATGAGAATCGTGTGACCGGTCGGCAAATCGGAGAGATGTGCCCGCTTCAGAGTTAGAAACGATCCGTACAGAATGAAAAATGTGGCCGCTGCAAAAACCGCGAAGACTCCCCACTGAAGACTCAGCGTTTTCCAGAAAACGTCCCCGTAGCCGAGCGACCTGAACCAGAGGAGGTCCACGTAACTCGACAACGCGGTCCGACCGCCGAAGACGATGCCGGCGAGAACGCCGAGAATGAGAAGGAAGCGGCGCCGACGCCGAGTCGGATGCGCCCGCGGATGAGTCGCCGGCCAGTCAATGGACTCGGGCATTGCCTACCTTAGTTATTACCAGCATTTCCGTTATCAGAGTTCCAAGACACGGTATTGTACAGTGCTTGAAAGAGAGTCACCACTTTGCGGTTCGTAAGGCACCGCACGATTTAGCAAAATGGCCAAACCGAATGCTGTTGAGCTCCAGATTGCCTCATTACTCGAGGCTGAGGCCCGCAAGATACAAGCCGATGGTAACGGCGCGGAAACTCCGATGCTCCTTGCCGATTACATCGAGATCGGTGTGCTCAGTGGGAAAAAGGGTGAGAGAAACCGCTGTACTAGCCGCAGCGCCGTCCAAAAACGGCGCTCATTTCACGTACTGTCCATTGTGGGTTTCGTACTCGACGCGAAACGGCTTTTGCACATTGCGGTCCCGCCAGCCCTCTTGCGCGATCAGTGCATTCGCTTGAGCGAGACGCTCCGACGGTTGAGGATGCGAGCGGAAATATCCTTCGAGGCTCTGAATTGCGAGTTCCGAAAGTTCTTCCTCGGGGCTCCGTGCATGAATGATGTATTCCTTGTGCAACTCCGCGAATTTCTCAAAAAGAGTCACCGCTCCATAGGGCGAATAACCTCCCAGAACCGCGACCCGCATTCCCTCCCGGTCCGCTTCCAGTTCCTCATCTTTGTTGTAGCCGGCCTCCCACACACTGAGCGGAATCTGCACCAGCGCGCCGATAACCCCGAGTTGCAAATTGCGCAGCTTCGCTTCAACTTGCACACGTTCGGCGCAGTGGTAGTGATCGATGTGTTCGATTTCATGTCCGAGAACCGAGGCTAGCTCATCTTCGCTGGTCATCAGGTCGAGCAGGCCTTCACCGACGTAAACCGGGCCACCGGGAAGAGAAAAGGCATTGATCATGGATCGATCGGGCAGCAGATGAAACGAATAGGGCAGCTGCCGGTGAGCATGGGAGGCAACGGTGCCTCCTACCTGGCGAATGTAGCTGTCAATTGCCAGCTCTTCAGCGCTCATTTTTGCATTGTCAATGAAGTATTGCTTCGCGAGTTCATTCCCGACCGCGATTTCCTGATCGTCAGAAAGACGCGTCAGCCGCAGTGGAACTCGACTTAAATCGCGTTGTGTGTCGGCAGCCACCTCCACGACTGCGTTCGCCGAAACCGGCATTGAATCATGCCGCCGTTCGCTGAAGTAAATCGCCGACACGCCGACCAGGAGCACGCCGATGAACGCCGCGATACGCTTCATAGGAACTGCCGGATGGTTTCGCGATACTTGCTGTAAAGAAACGACACCAGCAGCAACGCGGCTCCAAGGATGATGAAAGTGACGTACCGATCCCGAGGAGCCAGTCCCCAGGCGTCGCGCACCATGATCTTTCCCACGCAAACCAATAGCAGGATCATTCCAGTCAAGCGGAAACTGCGCTCGTTGACGGCAAGAGCCAGCAGAACAATCAGCACTCCTTCGATGCCCCATGCGACCGTTACCATGCCCGCCCTCATTTTAAGTGCAAGCATCAGGGTTAGTAGAAGCACAGGCGCAAAGAACATGAACTGTTCTGGACGGCGCACCAGAGCAACTAGCCAGCGGATTCTGAAAGTCTGTTGTTCACTGCGCTCGTGCAGCCGAAACGCAAGCGGCAAACATGCCAATAGAATAGCCACAGCCGAACCAAGCACGAAGTATCGTCCGGTCCAATCGCCGCCGCTGAAATAACTGGCCCCGAAAAGATTGTGCATGATGCCGCGGACGCAGGTACCGACTGTCAAGAGGATGGCCTGATACAAGAAGATCGAGCGATCAAGCAACAGTGCCACTCCGAAGAGAACAAACACGACGGCAGCCCACGCCGTCACCAGCCAATCGTTCGCAAATTGGAAATATAGTAAGGCAACTACACTCGCCGCGCCCAAATAGCAGATGAGGTCGTCGAAGTGCAGTCGCCGGTCGTCTCCGGTATCCCGATCGTCGGTTGCCAGCTGTGCGTACACAAAAAAGAGAATGAGCGTAAGGGGTAAGACGGTATAGATCCGAGGTCCCCAGAGCTTGCCGGAATTACCAGCCGCAAGGTTCGCAAAGAAAATCCGGCCGAACGCGGCAGTCAACGCGAGATAGGCTTGGAATCTGAATTGTCTCGTCTTGCGCAGCAGCCCATATTCAAAAAGAACAAGCCCGAAGACGGCCCAACCCACAGCCACAGTCAGAGGCTGCAACTCATACCACATGAGGAGTGAAACCAGTGCTGAAGCTGCCCACGAATAGATATGATGGAGCTCTCGCCCGCGCAATTCCTGCGGCATGCGGATGAGTTGGGCGAGTGCGTACATAACTACTGTCACCACCGCCAGCGACAGCAAGCGAACGCTGAATCCATGCCAGGTTTCGTTAATGTATAGATTCAGGCTGACACCACGCGCCATGGCCAGTACGGCGAGCGCATGCGCCTGCCAACGAAGATCGTCCAGTCGAAATCGACGATCGATCAGTGCCAGAATAAGAGCAAACATCGCCCATACGGCTGCGAGCCATGCACCCGGCGCTTCATACCATGCTAATAACGCAAGCAATGCGGTTGCGGCAAATGTGTGTAGATAGGGAATCGCAGGCTTCGTTTGAGAATCAGAGATAGTCGCTTTTCGAGAAAGGAAATAGAGCCCGGTTGCGACAAGTGAAACGGTAACCAGGCGAAGAGAGATGCCAGTCCATGCGGTTTGTGTCAGTGTGAAGTTTGTCGCGTAAACGCGTCCCACCGCGCAGGCTGCGACCACATTCGCCTGCCACGCGAGTTGCCTGTAGCCGATTCGGCGCATGACGAACGCGATCGCAATCGCGAATGCAATCCATGAAACCGCGACCCATGGCAATGGCACGGCCTCATTGAGGACCCACAGCATCACACCGGTTCCAGCCCAGCTATAGACGATGCGAACAGTATTGACGTGGCCTGGGTTCGGCAAAGCGGCACGCTGGGCGATCCAGTAAAGCCCCACGACTACGGGCAAGGCGCCAAACGCGTGGAGCGGCACGTCATGCCAACGCTGAACTCCTGCCTGGTCGGCAGTGAGCGCCGCGAGAACAGCCAGTACACTCAGCAAGTGAGCGTGCCAGGCGAGCATGTGGTAGCTGATCGATTGCCCGATCTCCAGCAGAGCCACAGCGAAGACGATGGCTGCTACTGGCTGCCAAAGTTCCGGCACCTCGTAGTAAATGAGCGCGGAAAGTAGAAATGTGCCCGCGAGCGCGAACAATCCTCGGAAAGTACGTTGATTGGAATCGTCGCGGAGCTGCGAAAACTTCGCGCTCACGTAGAACATCGCAGCTATCGCTGGTAGCGTGACCAACCGGGTGGAAATATGGGTGTGTGGAGCAGCTTCGCTGTGGAGATTTACGACTGCGACTCGATAGGCAGCCAGTGCGCCAATCACGCCGTACTGTACCTGCAGATGAAGTGAATTGAACTTGTGGCCGAGTACGGCTAGCGCAAGCATGATGCCGCCAAAAGCCAGTGCGGTCCAATCACGCGAGCACAGCGCCCAGCCAGCCGCGACAGCGGCAAATGCACCGAGGTAGGAGTGGCCACACAACAATTGGCTATCTGGGAATCCGACAAAGAACACTCTCCACCGTTTTCCGATGAGCAGTGCATTAAGATAAAAGACGGTCGCACACAGCGCGAACATCACGCCCGAGGCTAAAACAAGATATTCGCTGTTCTCCCTGACCGCCATAAGCTGGCGGAAATCGTGACCAACTAGGCGCCCGCCAACCAGGATCCCTGCGAACAGCCCTAATCGCCGGAAAACCACTTCACTGAACAAGACTCCAGCCACAAGCAACGCTTCGCCACCGATCAACCACAAAATGGCCACGTTGTTTCCCGAATAGCGGAACGGC
>Ga0307478_10004117_pt1 | contig 10454 bp, 10 predicted proteins | sample atmos_gasesECM4C_2_FD_203713 | JGI IMG/M metagenome (GOLD analysis project Ga0307478, IMG submission 203713) | Hardwood forest soil microbial communities from Morgan-Monroe State Forest, Indiana, United States - atmos_gasesECM4C_05 | ecosystem: Environmental > Terrestrial > Soil > Temperate...
GATTTTGTTTGCCGGTATGGTATTCGTGCGCAGTTTTTCGGAGATGCGCTTTTCAGGTGTGGCGTTGGGCTGGAACTTGTTTGGAGCCGTTCTTGGCGGCTTGTTAGAGACCGTCTCGCAAGCTACCGGCATGCGCGCCCTCGCGCTGATGGTCGTGGGGCTCTATTTAGGGTCTTGGATTGCCCGAAGCAGGGCTGGACAACCCGATAGTGGCATATCACGAGGCGAAGGGGACGATGAGCGCAAGGCGTTGGAATTGGAAGTTGATCGAGCGGTCGTGTAAGAGGTCCTGATTCTTGGTAAGTGTCCGGTTTGAGTCTCCTGTGCTGCGTCCACCAACGTCCGCGTCAACCGCGCCGATTACCCGCCGTGAGTGTTGCTCAAGGCAAGCAAGCCTGCCTTTCCAACTTTATATTTAAACGGCCGAGCCCGCGCTCGCTAGCGTATCAGGTAGGATCCCCATATTAGCGGCGGCCACGCTATCCCGATTGGTGTTCTTGACCAGGTACATGGCCTCGTCGGCCAAATGCAGCAACCCTTCCTTGGTGCGCGAGTCCGCTGGATACGAAGCGACCCCTACGCTGGGCGTAATGTTCACATTAAGCCCTGCCGATTCGAGCCATGCCGTTCCGCGAATCAACTTGTGAAGGCGGCGCGCCACGTTCAGGGCATTTTCTTTGGAAGTCTGCGGCAGCAAAAGGACGAATTCATCGCCGCCATAACGGAAAGCAAAATCAATCAGTCGGCAGTGGGTTTTGAGGGCGTTGCCGATCTCGCCCAGAAGCCGCGAGCCGATGAGGTGGCCGTGCGTGTCGTTAACTTGCTTGAAATGGTCGAGGTCGATGAACACGATCGAGAACTCGTAGTTGTAACGCTGCGAGCGGTAAATCTCGGTTTCCAGGATCACGCCCATATGCCGCGCGTTGTACAGCGTGGTGCAGTCATCGGTAATGGTGAGTTCGTGGATGCGCTTGACGTGCCGGGCATTTTCCAGCGCGATGGCCGCAAAGTCCGCCAGGGCTTCCAGCAGCTTCAAATCCCGTGCATTGAATCCCTCGGGCCCGAAGCAATTGATCAGCTCGATGACTCCCAGGCAGGTATCGCGAAACTTCACGGGAACGGCAACGATGGATTGCGTTTCCATCTTCGTCTTTTCGTCGACTTTGCCGAAGAAGCGGGTGTCCTTCGAGGTGTCGGGGACGACCACGATTTCGCCGTGCTGCGCGACCCAACCGGCGATTCCCTGGCCGATCTTGATGCGCACATCCTTCAGGGCCTGAGAGGCCTTGCCCACGGCCAGCTCGAAATAGAGCTCTTGTTTGGCCTCGTCCAAGAGAAGCAACGACCAGTTATCCGGACGCAGGAATTCGTCGATTTTCTCCATGATGGTGCGGAGAACCTGGTCGAGTTGCAGCGATGAGGTGAGGGCCTTCCCAAGTTCCTGGAAAACCGCGATTTCCCCAGCTTCGCGTTGCTCGGCGGAGACGCCGGAACTGCGTCGGCGTTCGACAGCGGGAAATTGTTTCACTTCCTCCACGCTCGGTTAACCTTTAGGGAAACCTTGTGTTTACGCGAGTCCCTGACAACTCCGTTCCAGTGGACAAACACACCTTCGCGGAATCTTCGCTCAGTATAGGCTGGTCTGAAAAACGGGTGCAACACACTCTTAGGACAGGCGTTGCCATATTGCCATCAACGAATCGAGCATGGCCCAACTTTCCACAGGATTGCTAATGCCTTGGTTTGACAGGTTTTGCCCCGCCGCCTATAGTGCCGTGGAGGGGAGCACCCTTCCGTGAAGCGCCTCGGCGCTCAGCCAGGTGGCCAATCACAGCTTCTCGTCGACGGCTCCAGATCGAGCCGGCACCGCCACATACAGGGTTGATCCATGGCTAAAGGAAGTTTTGGCGAACGTCTGAAGCGTGAGCGCGAATTGCGCGAGGTGTCGCTGAAAGAAGTCACGGTAGCTACCCGCATCGGAACCCGCTTTTTGGAAGCTTTGGAGAATGAGGAATGGAACAAGCTGCCGGGAGGCGTGTTCAATCGCGGCTTCGTGCGTTCCATCGCTCGCTATTTGGGGCTTGACGAGGAAAGCCTCCTCGCCGAGTACGATATGGCTCGCGGCGGGGATGCCACTGCGGATATGAACCCGGTTCCCGAAGGTCGCATTCCCGCGCCTCCGAAATGGATTCTTCCGGCTATGGTTTTAGCGGCATTGCTGGCCATCGCCGGACTGGTCGCCGCAGGAGTCTACGGGTGGCATCGCTATACCGCGCATCGCAAGGCGAAGCAATCCTCGGCGGTGAGCGTGCCTGAAAACACCGGTTGTTTGGCGATGGCCGATACCTCCACACGGTGTTGCTGGATTTGAACGGGGAAGCCACCCCGCGGCCCGGTAATCGCTTGCCTTCTGTAAAATAGAGCTCAGCACTGAAACTTCTAAGGCAGGTGTCGTTGGAGACTCTCTCACCCGAACTGCTCGATTCGCTGCGTCACGGTCGCGCTACGCGCGAGCGAAAGCTGGCGGTATGCACCGGGGGTGCCCATTTAGAACCGCCCGATCGCGCGGAAATACTGACCATTCTGGCGACGGACGCCGACGAAATGGTGGCGAACCGCGCGCGAGACACCCTCTTGTCCTTTCCCATGGAATTCATCATCCAGGCACTTCAACGGGAGTCCGCATTGCCTGGCTTGTTCGCCTATGCGGCGCGTCATATGGGCGATAAACCGGGCGTCGCCGATGCCATGGCTCAGAACAAGCACTGCAGCCCGGAACACTTGTTGCCGATAGCGCGTTATCTTTCCACGGCGGGGACGCAAGCGCTCATGGATGACCTGGACCGCTTGAGTTCGTTGCCTGCGCTGGCGGGCGCTCTGGAACACAGCACCTCAGTAACGGCAGAGCAGAAAGCACAGCTTCGGGAGCTGCTAGGCTCGGCCATCGATCAGCATGCCTTGGCGGAAGCCGCCGCGGAGGCGGAGCCGGATCTGGGGAAGCGGCAGACCCTATTACAACGGCTGGCGACCATGACGGTGGCGCAGCGGGTGCAATTCGCGATAAAGGGCGCGTCCGAGGCGCGCCGCACGTTGATTCGCGACTCGAATAAGATCGTGCAGCGCGCCGTACTGGAATCGCCGCGCCTTACGGATCAGGAAGTGGAATCTTTCGCTTGCATGTCGAGCCTCACGGACGAAATCCTGCGGCTCATCGCGAAAAACCGGAATTTCCGGAAGAACTATGTGGTCGTCCGGAACCTGATGAACAATCCCAAAACGCCCCTGGACGTCAGCTTGCATATGCTGCCGATTTTGAACGTCCAAGACCTGAAGCGCCTTTGCATGAACAAGAATATCCCCGAAACGCTGCGTACCACCGCGCAGAAGCTGCAATTGCAGCGCATGAAGAAATAGGCTCTTGGTGCGGTTCCGACACGTTGGGCACCTAACGGCTGGTAAGTCTTTCCCATGAGAGTGAAAAACGACGGATGACAGACACAGAATGTCTGTCCCACTAGACCTGCGGCCGAACGCTACTACGATTCTTTTTCGACGGTGGCTTTCACCTGGGCGGTGATGTCGCGGAATACTTTGATGGTTACGTTGTATTCGCCGAGCACCTTGATGGACTCCGGGAGCTGCACTTGACGCTTATCGACTTTGAAACCCTGGGCGGCGAGGCCTTCGGCGATGTCGGCGCTGGTGACCGAACCGAAAAGCTGCTCGTTTTCGCCGGTCTTGCGGGTGAAGCGCAGCGCCACGCCATTGAGCAACGCGGATTGCTTCTGCGCGGCGTCGAGTTCGGTGGCGGTCTTCTTCGCCAACGAAGTGCGAATGCGCTCGAGGGCTTTCATATTGCCGGAGGTGGCCTCGATGGCCAGTTTGCGCGGCAGCAGGAAATTGCGGGCATACCCGGGCTTGACGGTTACGATGTCGCCGCGATGGCCCAGCTTTTCGATGTCTTCTTGAAGAATGATTTGCATTTTTGTGTCCCCTTGCGAATTCAGAGCCCGCTTCAGCAAGCGGGCGCTACAAAATCCAAAGGCGCCCGCCACAGTGAGCGGCCGCTACATGTGCCGGCACAGCGATCTTGCACGTGCGGCACTGAATGTTTGCCTTTACACCTCAAAAGCGAGAGATCTTCGCAGCTCAGGATAAACAAGCTCCCGCACTCCAAATCAGGCCTTCGGTGCTTCGTGTGCCGATACTGGGGCCGGGGCTGGATGCTGTGCAGGCGGCGCCGCGGGCGGATGCTGCCCCGGCGCAACCACTGCGCGTGGAGCCTGCACACCGGCGGCGCTGCCGGCAAAGGGCATAAGGGCGATATTGCGCGCACGCTTGATGGCCACGCCGAGCCAACGTTGATGGCGCGAGCAGACGCCGGTCATGCGGCGCGGCAGAATCTTGCCGCGTTCCTGCACGAACTGCGAAAGGATGTCGGCGCGCTTGTAGTCGATGAAGTCCATTTTCTCGACGCAGAACTTACAGACCTTCTTCTTGCGAAAATACTGGCGCTTGCCGCGGCGCGGACCGCCGGGACCCCCACCCGGGCCACCTTCGCGGCGTGGACCGCCGTGGCCGCCTCCGGGTCCGTGGCCAGCGGGCCCGCCTTCGCGGCGGCCGCCGCCGGGGCCGCTGGGGGCCTGTTGCGGTTGTCTTGGTTCGTCTGCCATATAGTTGCCTGCCTTTCGATACTCGATCAAAGTCATCTAACGGGGCCGCCACAGTCGACCGCCGCTACAGGCGCCGGACCGCAGCGTTGCTTTGCGCTTACCGCAGCGTTTCGTTACATCGCATAAGCGGCAGCCCTTCGCAGCTCAGGATAAACAAGCCCTGCACTGCGCTCGGGATAAACCGCACTCCAAATCAGCTGGCGGCTGCGGCTTGCTCCGGCGGAGCCGCGGGGGTGCGCCGGGGACGCCGCGCCGCGCGCTTCTCCCGGGCGTGCACCAACTTTTTCTGCCGCTTCAAATCTTCGTCGAGCCGCACGGTCAAATATTTGATGACCACGTCGTGCACGCGCAGACGGCGCTCCAGTTCGAGGATGAGCTCGTGATGGCCGGTCCGGATCTGTTGATACACGTAGATGCCCTCGCGGTGCTTGGCCACGCGGTAGGCCAGCTTACGCGTGCCCCAGTTCTCGGTCTTTTCGATCTTGCCGCTCTTCTCCGCGCAAGCATGCTCGATTACGGAGAGAACCTTTTTTATTTCGTCTTCCGGAGTGGCCGGGCGGACGATGAAAATCAAATCGTACAAACGATCTTCGTTGGGCATGATGACCTCTTCTTTCTGCTCCGGGCCGCAGCCCGGCAAAAATTTGTCTGTCGCTCACACTGGCCAGGCTGAGCCTGTCCCTCTACAGACTGTCCACGCGCTAGCCGGCCAAAGGCTAGCGTTACGTTTCGCCCTCTTCGCCCTCCGCTTCGGCCTCAGGCTTGCGGCGATTGAAGCGGGTCATTGCCGCGTCGATTCCTTCCTTCAAGATGGTTTCGACGGCGGCGGCGGCTTCGTCAATCATTTCCGCCGCAATCTCCAGCTCCGCCTTCTTCATGGGGCGAAGCACATAATCTTTGCGGCCGCGAAGCGGATGTTCCGGCCCGCAACCGAGACGCAGGCGCGCAAACTCTTGCGTGCCTAGCGCGCCGATCACCGACTTCGCGCCATTGTGACTCCCGGCGCTGCCTTCGCGGTGGATGCGGATGACGCCCAGCGGCAACTGGACTTCGTCCCACATCACCAGCAAATCGGTTACGTCCAACTCGTACTTGGCCAGCAGTTCGCGTACAGAGATGCCGCTGAGATTCATGTACGTCTGCGGCTTGGCCAGGATGACTTCTTCTTCGGCCAGCTTGCCGCGGCCTACCAGAGCTTTAGCTTCAGGGCGCTCGACGCGAATGCCGCCGCGATGGGCCAGGTCATCCACCGCCATGAAACCCAGGTTGTGCGGCGTCCACTGATGTTCGGGATCGGGATTACCAAGCCCCACAATGAGCCGCATACGTTTTTGTCCACGGCGCTTTCACAGACGGGCCGCTCGGCAAACACAAGTAATCCTGCCGAGATGGGCCGCAGCGATGCTGTGCCTTACGGACTTTATTTCTTCCTCTCGCCCTTCTCGCCGCCCTTTTCGGCTTTCTCTGGCTTTTCGGCTTTGCCCTTGGCTTCGGGTTCGGCGCCTTCCTCACCTTCGACTTCCTTCTTGCCCTTCTTGATGACTTCGGGCTCGGCAGGGGTTACCGCTTCTGCCGCGACCGCCTCGACGGGCTTCTCTTCTTCAACCTTGAGAGTGACGACGTGCGCAATAACTTGTTCGGGGTCCGTTAAGAGCTTCACCTTGGTGGCGTCGATTTGCAGCTCGCCAGCGCGCAGAGCCTTGCCCAGCATCAGCTCACTGACGTCAGCCTTGAACTCGCTGGGGATGTCGCCAGGTAAGCACTCGACTTCGACTTCACGCGTCACCATTTCAAAGACGCCGCCTTGTACCTTAACGCCGGCGGGATCGCCGAAAGTATGCACGGGGACGGTGACGCGCATGCGCACGTCCATGGCAACGCGGAGCAGGTCAACGTGGAGCAGTTTTCCCGTGACGGGATCGGCGAGCCAATCTTTTACGATGGCGGGTTCGTGTTTGCCGCCGAGATCCACTTGAAACAGGGTATTTTGGCCGGTCGCGGAACGCAGAATGGCGCCGACCTGCTTGGCGTTCACTGACAACGTAACCGCGCCGGATTTGCCTCCGTACAGCACACCGGGGACTTTGCCGGTTACACGGAGACGCCGCGCTTCGTTTTTGCCGCGAGTGTCACGACGGGCGGCTTCTACGATGATTTGATCTTGCTGCTTCTGAGCCATACGATTTCCCCTTACCTTACTAATGCTCGCATTCGAGGACAGACAAGAATGCCTGTCCTGTTTTGGCCATCTGAAAGTGGCCGCTGCAAAAAGCCCGACGGTTTGACATCCTGCCTGGCTGGGGCGCAGCTTGCTGCGCCTCTACTAGATGAAAAGTTCGCTGATCGAGGTTTCCTCGTGTATCGAGCGAATGCCTCGGGCCAGCAAGCCAGCAACGCTCAGGACCTTGATCTTGCCCATCTGTTTCGCAGCCTCGCTAAGCGGCACCGAATCGGTCGCAACGACTTCCTTGATCTCCGACTTGGCGATCCGTTCGATCGCCGGGCCGGACAGAACCGCATGCGTGCACGCTGCGTAAACCTGAGTGGCGCCTTCGCGCAGCAAGGCTTCGGCGGTCTTCACCAACGTTCCGGCCGTGTCGATGATGTCATCGACAATTAAAGTGCTGCGGCCGCGAACGTCGCCGATCAAATTCATAACTTCACTGACGTCCACATCGACGCGGCGCTTGTCCACGATGGCCAGCGGCGCATCGAGCCGCTTGGCGAAAGAGCGCGCGCGCTCAACGCCACCCGCGTCCGGCGAAACCACCGTCAGATTCGGCAGCTTCATGTGCCGGAAGTGTTCGATCAACACGGGCGAACCGTACAAATGGTCCACCGGGACGTCGAAGTAGCCCTGAATCTGCGGCGCGTGCAAATCGAGCGTCAGCGCGCGGCTGGCGCCTGCCGTTTCCAGCAGGTCAGCCACGAGCTTTGCGGAAATCGGCACGCGCGGTTTATCTTTACGGTCTTGCCTGGCGTAACAGTAGTACGGCAGCACCGCAGTGATGCGCCAGGCGGACGCGCGCTTGAACGCATCGATCATCAACAGCAGCTCGATCAGATGGCTGTCCACCGGATAGCTGCAGGGCTGCACCACGAAAACATCCGCGCCGCGAACGTTCTCGAGAATTTGAAAATAAATCTCGCCGTCGCTAAAGCGCGCCAATTTCGCTTCACCGAGGGGCACGCCCAAGTGTTTACAGATGCTCTCGGCGAGCGGCAGGTTCGCGCTTCCCGCGAAAATCTTAAAGCGGTCGTCGTTCACGAGGGGGTAGCTCCATGGGTCCGGAGAGGCGGCGCATTTTACACCCGTCGACGTGAAGGGGCCACCTGAAGATGGCCGCTACAAGTATGCGCAGACGCTGTATGGCTTCGAACGACTCAGATGGCGATGACAGCACGCCCCTGAACACTACGGAGGTACTTGTCGCGAGACAACGTCTCGCAAACCAAGGCCTGGTCGTCCGGAAACCCGACAGCGGCTCGGCGCGCCAACGCTGGGCTCGGGAAAACTCCAAACACCGCCGAACCGCTACCCGCCAGCGAGGCTTCTGCAGCTCCTCCTCGAAGCAAAGCCCTCTTGATTGCAGCAAGTCGAGGGTGACGCCGGAAGACGACCGCCTCGAAATCATTCGAGAGGGCGCCCCACTGCGCGCTCCAGCACAGAGCACAGAACCTAAAGAGTTTAGAGGCTGACCGATTTTTTGTCAATGCTGGCGCTTTGAGCCAGCGATAGGCATCCGCAGTGTGAACGTGGATGCCGTTCGGGGAGATAATCAGGATCGCGCGATTGCGCATGTCCGGGAGCGGATAGGTTTCGTCACCCTTGCCGATGCCCAAAGCTCGTCCGCCAAAAAGAAAAAAAGGAACATCGGCACCGAGCGAAGAGGCGATGGCGACCAGTCGAGCAAGCGGGAGAGAGCGTTTAGTCAGGCGCAGGTAACCAAGCAACGCCGCGGCGGCATCGCTGGAACCCCCGCCGAGACCGCGGCCGGCGGGAATGTTTTTGTGAAGCTCGATTTCCGCGCCAGTGCGAATCTTGAGTTCTCGTCGCAACACGTTCACCGCTTTATAGACCAAATTGTTGCGAGGTGGTTCCTGAGAAAGTGTTTGATTTCCGTGGATCGCCAGCGAAATTCCCGCTGTTCGCGATGAGCGGAGTCTCAGGTCGTCGTGAAGAGAGATGGTTTGGAAGATGGTGCGGAGTTCGTGATAACCGTCGGGCCGCTTGCCGAGAATATCCAGACAGAGATTGACTTTCGCGAAGGCTGGGATTCGGATTTCGGGCATTGCGCCTTTTTAAGGTTTGGCGTCTTGCTGCGCGGACGACTTCTGCGCCACGCGATGCTTAGCTTGCCCTAACTTTTTCTCAATTTCAGCGATTTTTTCGGTTTCGACGTCAGCAGGAAGAGAACGCCGCCATTCGGAGAGGGACTTTTCCCATTCCGTGGCGGCCTTTTCAGTGTGACCAAGCTTGGCGTAAACGTCGCCAAGATGGGAATGAATGGTGGGATCGTGCCCGTCGCGTTCGAGGGCGCGGCGGAGGGTGGACTCGGCATCGTCGAGCTTGTTCTGCTTGTAATAAATCCAGCCCAGACTGTCGAGATAGGCGCCGTTGAAGGGCTCCTCCTGGAGCGCGCGGTTCACCAGGGAAGAGGCTTCGTCGAGGCGTTGCCCGAGGTCGCCTAGCATATAGCCGTAATAGTTCAGCACGGGGCCATTTTTTGGATTGACGGAGAGGGCTTTCTTAAACTGTTCTTCGGCGCGGTCATAGAGTTTCTGGCGCTCGTAAATGGCGCCGAGCAAGAACCACACCATTTCATTGTCGCGAGGCTGGCCCGGCAGGATTTCAGCGGCATGAGCAGCTTCCTCGGCTTCTTTGTACCGATGCGCGCGCTCATAAACCTGAGCGATGTTCAAGTACGTGTCGCGGTCCGCATCCGTTTTGGTTAGCTGTGCGCGCAGGATCTTTACGGCCTCTTCGGTCTGTTCGTTCTCGCCGAGAAGCAAGGCTTGGCTGGCCCGAATGGCGGGATCATTGGGGTATTTTGCGAGGGCTTCCCGCCCGGTTTGCAGGGCCTTGTTCAGGTCTTTGGCGGCGCGGTAGGTATCCATGATGAGCAAGCGCGCGCGACGATCCTCGTCATCGCCTAAGTGGCTCAACTCGCCATAGGTGTACACGGCGGCGGGATAATCCTGGCGGTCTTTGTAAAGCTGGCCTAGCTCTTGATAGATGATGGCGAGCGAACGACGCCGGGAAGGCAGAACGGACGATTCGCCCTTCACTCCGTTCAGGGCATCGGATAGAACCCGAATGGCGTCATCGTAACGGCCTTGCGCCTGGTACAGCATGGCTTCGTTGTACATGACCTCAACGCTGCCGGGTGCGTACTGGCGGGCCTTTAGCAAATTCTCTTCGGCTTGATCCAGCTGATGCATTTCGCGATAAATTTGGGCGATGCGGAGGTAGAGGTCGGCATCATCGGGCATCAAGTCGACAAGCTTCCGGTAAACAATGAGGGCTTCGGAGAATTTTTCTTCTGCGAGAAGGGTCTGCGCCAAACCGCGTTGGTGAGCAAGTTCCGAGGGATCGAGTTCAGCGGCCTTGCGATAAGCCTGCTCGGCCTTGGGCAGGTCCTTGGTTTGCGTGTAGGCGTCGCCCAAAAGGTCCAGCAAGGTTGGGGAAGGGGTCTGGTTGGTCATGCCTTCCAGGAGCTTGATGGCTTCCTCGGACTTGCCCTCGTCCAGCAAAAGCTGTGTCACTTGCTCGACGGCCGC
>Ga0307478_10004118_pt1 | contig 10453 bp, 11 predicted proteins | sample atmos_gasesECM4C_2_FD_203713 | JGI IMG/M metagenome (GOLD analysis project Ga0307478, IMG submission 203713) | Hardwood forest soil microbial communities from Morgan-Monroe State Forest, Indiana, United States - atmos_gasesECM4C_05 | ecosystem: Environmental > Terrestrial > Soil > Temperate...
GACCACATGGAACAGGGCAACTGCTCGCTCGATCACATCGAGATCCTCGTGCTCGACGAAGTGGACCGCATGCTCGACATGGGCTTCCTGCCCGATGTGAAGCGCATCGTGCAAAAATGCCCCCGCGCCCGGCAGACGCTGTTTTTCACCGCGACGCTCCCGCCGGAGATCGAGCGGCTTGCCAGTTGGGCGCTGATCGATCCGGCCAAGGTCGAGATCGGCCGCCACCATGCGGCGGCGGAAACGGTGTCACACGCATTTTATCCGGTGGTGGCCTCGCAGAAATTTTCCCTGCTGGAGGCGCTGCTCGAGCAGACCGAATTCAAGAGTGTGATTGTCTTTTGCCGCACGAAGATGGGGGCGGATCGCATCGCCGAGCGTTTGAAGGCCGCGAGGCATTCAGTCGGCGTGCTGCATTCCGACCGCAACCAGAGCGAGCGCACCGAGGCCCTGGCGGGATTCAAGTCCGGCAAATACGAGATGCTCGTGGCGACGGACATCGCCGCGCGCGGCCTCGACATCGCGGGTGTCTCGCACGTCATCAATTACGACGTTCCTGAAAACCCGGAGGATTACGTGCACCGGATCGGCCGCACCGGCCGGGCGCTCAACACCGGCGATGCGTTCACCCTTGTGACCGAGGACAACGTGCGCGACGCGCGCAGTATCGAGCGCTTCATCGGCACGCCCATCGAGCGGAAAAAAATCGAGGGCTTCCCGTACATTTACTCGGCGCTGTTCGACGAGAAGGCGCAGGCCGAGGCGTCGTCGGCGCTGGCCAAGCCGGCCAGCCGGCTCCACCGCGGCGCACGGAGGTGAGAGGCGCGCTGGCGCGAGCCAATCGCAAAGGCCAATTTTCAAACGCCAAAGAGATTTCAAAAACGAAATTTCAGCCAAGCTTTTCAACCATTTGTTTTTCCGCGACCGGTTTTTTTTGGCGTTTGGAGGTTTGGCGTTTGGGATTTCGTGAAAATGCATGCGGTCGGTGGCTTAGCAGGCGTCCTCACTCCGCGCCGTTGACCGCCTTGAAGGTCAACGCTGCGGCCGCTGCTCCCGCCAGCTCGGCCGCGAAATAGACGCCAAGCTGGCGAAAATTTTCCAGGCCCATCGTGAAGACGCCGAGACCCACGGCGGGATTGAAGGCTCCGCCGGAAATTCCACCCACCGCCACCGCGCCGATCATTACCGTGAAGCCGATGGCGAGTCCGTAGAATGAATTGCCCGCCGTGCCCCTGGCGGTGGCGACGTTAAGCACCACCCAGGCGAGGGCGAAGGTGAAAATAAATTCGACGATCAGCGAAGGCACGGTTCCGCGCAACGCCGGGCCGCCGGCCGGCGGGCCGTTGAAAAGATAGGTCACGATGACGGCGGCGACGGCGCCCGCGGCAAACTGCGCCAGCCAGTAGGGAATGACGTCCTTTGCGCCGAGTTTTCCCCGCAGCCAGACCGCCAGGGTGACCGCAGGGTTGAAGTGCCCGCCAGAGATATGCCCGCCCGCGAAAATCATCACCATCAGGGATGAGCCGATCGCGAGGGGCGCCAGCCATGCGCCGCTGCGAACCGCCGTGCCCACCGTGAAAACGAGGAAGAACGTGCCGATGAATTCGACGAGGTATTTTTTCATGGATTTGCTGGTGCTGGATTGGCGGGATCGGGATAAAGACTGCCAACGACTAATACCACCCCAGCGGCCAAGGCAACGCGGGATCTCCCGGCGTGGAGGATTTTCGGGCGTTGATTTGACGGGATCAACGATCAAGCTGCCTTGAACTCCGGCGGACAAGCCGGGGTCGGCGACCCCGCTCCGAGATGGCACATACGTTATTTTGTCATTCCGAGCCGCGCGAGGAATCCCTGCTGTTCTTGCCGGCTGCAGTTTCGGAGATTCCTCGCACGGCTCGGAATGACATTTTCACCCGTCATGGGTCGAATTGAACCGAAACGGCTCCAGAGCATATCAAGATATTGTGCGCATAAATAAAATGGTTAAAACGGAAAGGGTGGAACGCGGCGTCCCGACGCGTTTATTTCGGGTCTTCCCTCTTCCATTTGAGCGCGTCGGGACGCCGCGCTCCACCTTGGCCATGCGCTCAACCAAGGTTCATGACTCCGAAGGGCTCTTTTGTCATTGCGGCTCTCCGTGCATCATAAGTTAAAATGCCCCAGCTGCCCTCAGAATGAAAGGGGCGTGCCGGATGGCGACGATTTGGCGGTCCGGCGATTTGGTCCTTGAAGTATATTCCTATCAAGGAATATAGTTTCGGCATGGAGCTGGTCCGAATCTACGAATGCCTGTGCGACCGCACGCGGCTGCGCATCCTCAACCTGCTGCTGCGCGGGCCGCTGTGCGTGTGCCATTTCCAGGTCGTGCTGGGCGAGCCGCAGGTGAAAATCTCCAAGCACCTGAACTACCTGCGCCGGCGCGGGCTGGTGGCGGCGCGGCGCGAGGGCAATTGGATGATATACGCGCTGCCGGAGAAAACCTCCCGCGAGCTGCGGGCCAACCTTGCGTGCCTGCAGGATTGCGCGGGCGAGCAGCCGGCTTTCAAGCGCGACCTTGCGCGGCGGGCGCAGCGAGCCAAAAAATTTGCCGCCACCAGCCCGTGCGCCTGTGTGGGTAGGGACGGACCGCCGGGCCGTCCGTTTTCCCGGCGCGCCGGGCGGTTTACCCGCTTATGACGGCGCCGGAGGCGACCAAGGTCGCGCCCTACCTCGAAAATCTGAATCCGAATTATAATTAGCATCCCATGAATCAAAAATCTCCCTTCAAAGTCTTGATCTTATGCACGGGCAACTCGGCCCGCTCGGTCATCGGCGAATACCTGCTGCGGGCGAAAGGCCGGGGCCGCTTCGAGGTTTTCAGCGCCGGGGCCAAACCGACCGGCAGGGTGAATCCGCTGGCGATCCGCGTGCTGCGCGAACGATACGGCCTCGACGCAAGCGGCGCCCGTTCGAAGTCGTGGGACGAGTTTAAGGACGTGAAATTCGACTTTGTCATCACCGTGTGCGACCACGCGCGCGAGGTGTGCCCGGTCTGGCCGGGGCAGCCGATGATCGCGCACTGGGGTTCGCCCGACCCGGCGGCGGTCGAGGGCACGGAAGACGAGAAATACCAATTTTTCGTGCAGGTGGCGTCACAGATCGATCAGCGGGCGGAATTGTTTTGTGCGTTTTCCGATGAACAGCTTCTCGATGCGGCGGCAGTGCGGCGCGTGGGCGACGAATTCAGGCTGGCCGGAGAAACGGAGATGAAGCGGTGAAAATGCCCGCGTGGGTTACCGGCGAGTTGCTGGGCACATTTCTGCTCGTGTTCTTCGGCTGTGGATCGGTGGCGGCGGCGACGTTGCTGGGCGCGCAGGTGGGCATATTTCAAGTGGCCATTGTGTGGGGGCTGGGCATTGCGCTGGCGATCCATCTCACGAGCGCGCTGAGCGGCGCGCATCTCAACCCGGCGGTGACGTGCGCGCTCGCGGCCTGCGGGCGCTTTCCGGCGCGGTTGATCGGCGGTTACATGGCCGCGCAGTTTTGCGGCGCGTTCCTGGCCGCGGCCGCCCTGCACGCGGTGTATGCGGGCGCGCTGCTGGCTTACGAAGCGGCCCATGGCATTGTGCGTGGCGCGGCCGGCAGCGAGGCGACCGCGATGATCTTTGGTGAATTTTTCCCAAACCCGGGTGGTCAGCCGCTGGCCGCGGCGCATCGCGCGTTGATCGGGACTGGCGGGGCGTTTCTCTGCGAGGCGCTGGGCACGGCGGTGCTCGTGCTGGCGGTGCTGGGCACCACGGATGAGAAAAATTCCGGCCGCCCGCGTGGGTTGGCGCCGGCCATGATCGGGTTGACGGTGACCGCGCTCATCTCGTTGCTCGCGCCGCTGACGCAGGCGGCATTTAACCCGGCGCGTGATCTGGCCCCGCGGATTTGGAGCGCGCTGGCGGGCTGGGGCACCGTACCGTTCACGGCCAACGGCTGGGGCTGGTTGACCGTCTACGTGCTCGCGCCGATCGTGGGCGGGCAGGCGGCGGCGCTGGCCTACAGGACTTTTTTGCGCCCGGCCTACCGGCATACCAATGACCAATGACCAATGACCAATGACCAATGACATTCTAACACAAAAGTCTTTTGCGGTTGAGATAATTTCTGTTTTGGTGTCCGGATGAAGATCGAGTCGTTGGTCAAGCCGTCGGTGCTGACGCAGCCGGTTTACGAACCGGGCAAGCCGATCGAAGACGTGGCGCGCGAGCTGGGGCTGGACCCAGCGGGCATCATCAAGCTGGCCTCGAACGAGAATCCATTCGGGCCGTCGCCGCGCGCGGTCGAGGCGGCGCGACGGGCGATGGAACAGGGAAGCCTGTATCCGGATGGCGGATGTTTTGCGCTGCGGCAAAAGCTCGCGGCGGTTTACGGTCTGGATGCCGGCCAGTTTGTGGTCGGCAACGGCTCGAATGAAATCATCGAGCTGCTGGGGCACGTCCTGCTGGGTCCGGGCGACGAGGTTGTGATGGGCGTGCCGGCGTTCGCAGTGTACAAGCTTGTGGTGCTGCTGTTCGGTGCGCGGCCGGTCGAGGTGCCGCTGGCGAATTTCCGGCACGATCTGGCGGCGATGGCGCGCGCCGTGACGTCGCGGACCAAGCTCGTCTTTCTGCCGAGCCCGAACAATCCCACGGGCACGGCCAACACCGGGGCGGAGATCACGGCCTTCGTGCGCGGGTTGCCGGAGCATGTGGTGTTCGCCTTCGACGAGGCCTACGCGGAATTCCTGGAAAATCCTCCGGACCTGCGGCCGCTCGTCCGCGAGGGACGCAAGGTGATCTGCCTGCGGACGTTTTCAAAGATTCACGGGCTCGCCTCGCTGCGCGTGGGCTACGGCTACGCCAGTGCGGAGTTCATCACGTTGCTCAACCGCGTGCGGCAGCCGTTCAACGCGAACGCCATCGGGCAGGCGGCGGCGCTCGCCGCGCTGGACGACCGCGAGTTCGCCAACAAATGCGCGGACGAAAATCGCGCCGGGCTGCGCCAGCTCGAGGCGGGATTCCGGGCGCTGGGGCTGGAGTTCGTGCCGAGCGTGGCGAATTTTATTCTGGTGAAAGTCGGTGACGGCGCGCGGGTGTTCGAGGCGCTGCAGCGGCGCGGCGTGATCGTGCGGCCGCTCAAACCTTACGGCCTGCCGGAGTGGCTGCGCATCACCGTGGGCCAGCGCGCGCAAAATGAGCGCGTGCTCGCCGAGCTGAAATCCGTGCTGAACCGCTGAGGAGCTTTTAACCGCGGATAAACGCAGATGGACGCGGATTATTTTCTCACAGAAGTTAACGAAGGGGACAAAGAATCAGGTTTTCCAAGGCGTGGAGGGCTTTTTCTCAACCAACCGTTTCTTCGTTTGCTTTGCTACCTTCTGTCCAAACAAAAATTGAATCCGCGTCCATCTGCGTTTATCCGCGGTTCAAAAACAGTTTTTTATTCGCGGTTTCCGGCGGCGCGGCGGAGCCGGTCGTTGATCGCCTCGGCGAATCCGCGGCCGGGGGCCAGTTCGGCGTGGATTTTTTTGAATCTGTATTCATCCAATGAGCGCAACAGCCCAAACAGCCTGCGCGCGGCCCGGCGGGCGTCGCCCTTCGCATCGAGCCAGAAAATATTCGGTCCGGTCGGCCCGCGGGGTTGCGCGAAGAAAATCCACGCCTCCTTCGCGCCGCTTTTTGCGGCAAGCTCGAGGGATATTTTCTTGTGCAAAACCAGCGGTGTGCGCGGGCTGTAATGGCGCGCCAGCAAACCCGGAGCGGGCAGGGGTGTACCCGCGCGCGCGGGTTTGACGGCCGAGAATAATTTTTGCCCGAGGACGGCTTCGATTTGTTCGCGGGAGATCGCGCCCGGGCGCAGCAACCGCGCCCGCCGCGGGTCGCGCACGTCCACGATGGTCGATTCCAATCCGATCGAGGTGGGCCCGCCGTCCAGGATGAAACGGATTTTTCGGCCCAGTCCGGCGCGGACGTGCCCGGCGGTGGTCGGGCTCACGTAGCCGAAGGGGTTGGCGCTGGGCGCGGCGAGCGGCAGCCCGCACCGGCGCAGCAGGCGGCGCATCAGCGGATGCCGCGGCATGCGGATGGCCACGCTGGGCAAGCCGGCGGTCACGATCGCGGGCACGGAGAATTTTTTCGCCAGCACGAGGGTGAGGGGGCCGGGCCAGAATTTCCTGGCGAGGCGACGTGCGGCGTCGTTGGCCTCGGCGAGGGCGGCGAGCTGCGCGAGGGTGTGGATGTGCACGATGAGCGGATCGTGCGCCGGACGGCCCTTGGCGCGGAAAATTTTCTCGCAGGCGCGCGCATCGAGCGCGTTGGCAGCCAGCCCGTAAACTGTCTCGGTCGGCACGGCGACGAGTTCACCGGCGCGCAGGCGCCGCGCAAGAAACGCCAGGTTGCGCGGCGTGCCGCGGTAGAGGCGGGCGGTGGGTGGGTTCATCCTGGCTTCCTCAGTTCAAGACCACCACGGATTGCACAGATGCAGACGAATCTCACGGATTTTTCTGAAACGACGAGGCGCTGGTTTCTCAGGTTCGCCATCCGTGAAGATCCGTGAAATCCGTGGTTGATGAAGGCGCAAAAAAGGCCGGAGCAAAAACTCCGGCCGGTGAAAGGTTGGCGCAACCGCGAATTACGGCGCAAGCAGGAGATTGCGCGCTTGTTTCAGCGTGCGGGTGATGGCGCGCTGCTGCCGGGCGGAGAGGTGCGTGTACTTGCGCGGCAGGATCTTGCCGGTGTCGGTGACGTAACGGCTCATCATCTGCGGCGCAGTGAAAGGATAATTCTCGGGGACGAGGCTCTGTGGCTTTTGTTCAGTGGTACTCATGAAAACGGGAAGGGTCACGCTGCGGTTCGCACGCGGGTTGTCAACCCGCATTTTTTCGTGCAAAACCCCGTTTGATTCGCGACGCTCCGTGGAGTTGTCCCCGTAGCTCAACTGGATAGAGCAGCCCCGACTTGTCGGGGCTTATCCTGATTCAAGTCCGGGTAACGGCAGATAGCGGGGACAGCTCGATTTTTGGTCGAGGCGCGATATAAGCCTGAAAAGAAAATAATTGTCGCGTGGCCGGTTTCGTCCCGGCAAATTTCATAGGTTCCTTTTCGTGTCCCCGTAGCTCAACTGGATAGAGCAATCGTTTCCTAAACGATGGATTCCGGTTCAAGTCCGGACGGGGGCACCATCCTTCGCTAAAGCTACGGATGGCACGGCCACGCATCGCCGGGCGATGCGTGAACGCTGAACATCCAACCTCGGACGCCCAACTTCCAACGAAACGGGGCAAACTGCGTATTTCTTGCAACTTTTTCCCTCGCGACAGTGTCTCGACAAAGGAAATAATCCGTCATAATTCTATCTTTCCCATGCTCCCCCCCACCCACTCCAAGCTCCGCCGTGCGGCGCGGGCGTTCACCCTCCTGGAAATCCTGATCGCGATCGCCATCCTCGGCCTGCTCGTCGGTCTCGTCGTCGCGGATCTCGGGGGTATTTTTAACAGCCAGCAGGTAAAAATTTCGCGGCTTTTTGTGCAGGACAGCATTAAAACTCCGCTTTTCTCTTATAAAAGCGACATGGGCTCCTATCCATCGACCGGCGACGGCCTGCAGGCGCTCGTTACAGCGCCGGGCTCCAATGCGGACAACTGGCATGGCCCCTACCTTCAAGATGGCAAGCTGCCGCTCGATCCATGGGGACAGCCCTACCAATATGCCTTTCCGGGCACACACAACAAAACCGGCTACGATGTCTGGTCGAAAGGCCCCCCCGATAAACCGAGCGACATCGGCAATTGGTGACTTATGATTGCGGCGGTGGAACGCCCGGCGGGTTCATGGGCCGCCTCGGCGCAGGCGCGCAGGGCACGCGGTGCGCGCCCGCCGCGCGCCGCGTTTACGCTGCTGGAAATCCTGATCTGTCTGGCGCTCATTGCGCTGCTGATTGGCGCGACGATCACCATGGCCCCCCGGAGCGACATGGCCATGACCACGGATCAGGTTTTTTGGAAAGCCCTGACCGAAGCCCGCAAGCAGGCGCTCACGACGCAGCAGGATATCCGCCTGGGTTTTGACCCCAAGGCGAAGGCCTTCATCATTGGCGCCAATATCAATCCGCAAGCCAGTGACAATGCCGGTGCGCAGACGGGGACCAATGCCGGCACGGAAACCAGCACCGGTGGCGCCACCCAGACATTCCCCGTGCAATTCACCGGCGCACTCACGGTGGATTTTCTACCGGCGACAAAATCCAACGGCGGCATACTCATCGGCGGCGACCTGATCGAGACGAATACGATGCCGTTTGTGACATTATACAGCGACGGCACCTGCACGCCCTTCCGCCTGCAGGTCCACAGCAATGGCGCCGCGCGCATCATCGCCGTCGACCCATGGACCTGCGCAGAAGTGCTGGAGGAGAAACAACCATGAACGCGGGCGCCCCTTGCATTCCCCGCCGTCCGGTTTCGCGCGGCTTCACCCTGCTCGAAGTGCTGGTCGCGCTTTTGATTTTCCTCATGGGGGCGGTCGTGCTGGGCTCGTCCTACGTCAACGTGCTCAACGGCTACGATCTCGCCCAGCGCGCCAACGCGAACACTGAGGACATCGGGTTTGCCCGCGCCCTTTTGCTCGCCGAGCCGGATCACGACAAGGCCGAGCAGGGCGGCGATTTTGATTCCGCCAACCACCGCAAGGTCACCTACCACGCGCAGATTGACCCGACCCAGACGGCCGATCTCTTCGCGGTCGCGTTCACCTGCGAGATCGACGACCCGACCGCAACAAAGCCCGAGAAGGTCACGGAAAATTTCATGGTTTTGCGTCCCACCTGGGCCGATCCGACGACGAACACGGCGCTGCTGGCCGCAGCCAAAGCCAAAATCGCGAAGCTACAAGGAACGGCGCCGCCATGAAAAATTTCGCCAAGCCCGGGACCTTTCTCCCGCCGCAATCCGCCGGGGCCGGCGGGCTCACCCGGATGCATCACACTTTTCCCAGAGCTGATGCATCCGCTTGCCCCGACAAAGTCGGCCCGATCGGGCGCATTGCCCATCCGAGGGAGTGTGAGCGATGCGGGTTCACGCTTTTGGAAATCCTGCTTTCGCTTGCGCTGGTGATCCTGGTGATGGTCGGGCTCAACACCTTCATTTTTTCCATGGGCGAATTGTGGGGCCAACGCAGCGAGTCGCGGCTTTTGGAATTGCATGTGCGCGCGGTCACGCGGTTTCTCGACCAACAGTTGCGGACCGCCACCCTTCCGCCGGAGGCGCAGGCCAGCACCCAACCCGGCGCGGCCACGGGCACGCCGCCGGTGGCCGTGCAGGAAATCCGGCCGAAAAACGGCGGCAGTGACAATCTGCTCACCTTCGAGCTGCCGGCCGGTTGCCGCCTCTTCGACTGGCAGGGCCAGCCGGCGTTGCCCGATGTCATCTGCTCGCTGCAGGTTCGCCCCGGCCAGGGACTGTTCCTGCTCTGGCATTCCAAGCTCGAAAAACATTTTTCCGACGATCCGCCCCGCGAGGTTCTCGTCACGCCCTTGGTCACCTCGATGACCTACGATTACTATGATGCTGACAGCAAGGAATGGCAGACCCTGCCCACGTTGCGCATGGGCAACAATAACCAGCCCGAGACGCCGCAAGTGCTCCGTCTCCAGTTCACTTACGACAAGCTCACGCGTGAGTCGGTCATCAGTCTCGTCACCCCCGGCCAGGGGCTGCCGGATTATTGAGATAGGCCCCAACGACCTGCTAACCCCGCCATGTTGAGCAAAACAAGAGCCTCCATCCTGTTGATTGTGCTGATCACGATCGCCTTTGCTTCGTTGGCGCTGGTCGCTTTCATCGACCGGGCCAGCAACGATCTTCTCGTCGCGGCGCGTGCCGCCGAGGCCAACCGACTCCGCGCCGACGCCTACTCCGCGCTCGAGGTCACCCTGGGCGTGCTCGACGAATTTATCCAGGCCGACGGCGGCGCCCTGCACAGTCCGGCCGAAGGCTGGAGCGACCCTCTGGGTTTCGCCGGCTACGAGCCCGCTTCCGGCCGCACGATCGAGGTCACTTTTGAGGACGAGAGTGGCAAGCTCTCGCTGCCGCATGCCGATGCCAACCAGCTCACCAATCTTTTTACCTCCTGGGGCGTCACCCAATCGGATGCGGAGCAACTCGCCGACGCGCTGCTCACCTGGATGCGCAAGGATCATGTGGCCAGCACCGACGCGGGCACGCCTGATTACGACCGCGCGACCATCCCTTACGCGGCGCCCCAGCGTTCGCTCCGCTCGTTTGACGAGCTTGCGGCCGTCGATTTCGTAAACAAGAAGTTTTATGACGAAAACGGCCAGCCGAACGACCTCTGGCACCGGTTTACCACCGCATTTTCCCTATATGATTTCAGTCCGCCCAATCTCAACTCGGCCGGATCCGGCACCCTGACGGCACTCGGCCAGCCCG
>Ga0307478_10004120_pt1 | contig 10451 bp, 6 predicted proteins | sample atmos_gasesECM4C_2_FD_203713 | JGI IMG/M metagenome (GOLD analysis project Ga0307478, IMG submission 203713) | Hardwood forest soil microbial communities from Morgan-Monroe State Forest, Indiana, United States - atmos_gasesECM4C_05 | ecosystem: Environmental > Terrestrial > Soil > Temperate...
GGAGGGACGTTCAGCGACATTCTGCGGAACTGGTGCAAGTCCATTACGGCGTGGAATCTGGCACTCGATGAGAAGGGGCAGCCGAATATCGGACCGATGGCTTGCGCGGGAACAGTGACGATCAATTCGCAGACCAAAGAGGTGACGCGCAGCGGACAGTATTGGGCGTTTGCGCATTACTCGAAGCTGATGCGACGGGGGGCGCGGCGCATCGCGTCCGAAAGCACGGCCACGGATTTGCAGCATGTGGCCGCGGAAAATCCGGACGGCCAGCGCGCGCTGGTGGTGACGAATGCCGGGGCCGCCAGGACAGTGGAATTACGGCTGGGAAATATGACGGCTCAGGTTCCGCTGCGAGAAAATTCGCTGACCAGTTTGGCGTGGCGGTAAGAGTTTGGGTGCGCCGATACGCAAGGATACGCCGTGAAAATTTTGATTTTCAGCGATATTCACGGCGACGTCGGCGCGGTGGAGCGCGTCGCGGCGCAGCCAGCGGACATCTACATTGCCGCGGGCGACCTGGGGACGTTCCAGCGCGACTTGGAGCGCCCGGCCGAAGTGCTGGGGCCGCTGGGCAGCCGGGTATGGCTGCTGCCGGGAAATCATGAGACGCACGAGCAAACGCGGGCACTGTGCCAGAAATTCGGCTTCGTAGATTTTCACCGGCAGGTGCGGCGGCTGGAATCGGCGCGCGGCGCGATTTATTTCGCGGGGCTGGGATATAGCAACATCACGCCCTTCAACACTCCGGGAGAATATTCCGAAGAGGAAATTGCCAAGGCGCTCGCGGTGTTCGATGGAATCCGGCCGCTCTATCTGATTGTCCATTTTCCGCCGGAGGGCACGAAGCTCGATGAATTCGCGCCGGGAAAACATGCGGGCAGTCCGGCGCTGCGCGCGTGGGTGGAGCGCGAGCAGCCTGCCAAACTTTTCTGCGGGCACATTCATGAGACTGCGGGACTCACCGATCGGCTGGGGGCGACGGAGTGCAGGAACGTGGGCAAGCAGGGATACATGCTCGAAATTTAGCTCCTCGCTGAAAAACTGATTTGAGAGAACTTAAGGGGCTAAAGGCCCAATTGTTTTGCGGGCTTTACGTCGCGGCTGAAACCGCGACCTACAAAACCTCCCCCCTTTTTCATCAAGCTGTCAAAGGCACGTATCAGCGCTTTTTGGCGAACTGCACACAGGCAGGAGTGCCTGTGCTACTGAAACCTGCGTGGTCAGCGCTTTTCGGCGGGATAGATGACGAGCAGGCGGCGGTCGCCGGAGCCTTCGCTCAAGGTGCGCACGCCGGGGGCGCCCGTGAGTTCGAGATGAAGGATGCGGCGCTCGCGGGGCGGCATGGGATTGAAGCGGAAGGGCTGGCCGGTCTCGCGGACGCGTTGGGCGGCCACGCGCGCGGAAAGTTTCAATTCCTCGAGGCGCGCGTCACGGTAGCCGGCGCAATCGAAGCGCACGCGGTCGTGCAAGCGGGGATCGAGGCGGAGCCAGCGATGGGCGATGTGTTCGAGCGCGAGGAGGAGTTCGGCATTGCGCTCGAGGAGAAAGTCCTGGTCGGCGCCGCTGAATGCGACGACGATTTCGGTTTCGCTGGACGGCGCGGCGGATTCCGCGGAAGAGGAAATATCGTAGTCGAGGGCGAGGCCGAGCGCCGGGACGGCGAGGGAGAGGAAGCGGCCGAGCTCGTCGGCGGCGCGCTGGCCAGCCAATGCGGGCAAGCCCGATGGAGATGGATTGCCAGGCGGTCGGTTTTCCGGGACGGGTCGGCGTTCGCTCATTCGTTTTTCTTTTTGAATTTGCTCCGCGAAGGGAGCGGATGAGTGCGGTTGAGATACCACTGCTGGGATATGCCGACGAGGTTGCTCGTGAAATAGTAGAGGCTCAGACCGCTTGACACGTTGATGAAAAAGGCCAGAAACATCAACGGCGTCAGAGCCATCATTTTCTGCTGCGCCGGGTCCATCCCCGCAGGTGTGGGCGTCATCTTGGTCACCAGATACATGGTAATGGCCATCGCAATCGGCAGGATGTAATACGGATCCTTGGCCGAGAGATCGTGAATCCACCAGATCCACGGCGCATGGCGCAATTCGATGGCACCCGTCAGCACGCGGTAAAACGCATAAAAAATGGGAATCTGCGCGAGCATGGGCAGGCAAGCGCCCATGGGATTAATGCCCTCACGCTTATATAGCGCCATGATCTCTTCGTTCATTTTCCGCTTGCGCGGATCGGTCATGGAATATTTCTTGTAGCGGTCCTGAATGGATTTCATTTCCGGCCCGACGGATTGCATTTTTCTCGCGGAGCGGAAGGTCCAAATGCGGATGGGGAGCAGCAGAGTGGAAATCGCCAGAGTGAACACAACAATGGCCCAGCCCCAATTCCGAATGTAGCGGTGCAACCACTGCAGAACGAACAACATGGGCTTGCCGATGACGCCGAACCAGCCGAAGTTGATCAGCCCTTCGAGCGACGGTTTCTGCTTGCTCAGAAGCGCGAAGTCCTTGGGTCCGATATAAACACGCATATGCAGGGGGACCGCCGTGGGCGTTCCGGCAGCCATTTCGGCTTCGGGGTTGCCGCCCTGATATTGGGTAGAATCCCAGAGGGAAAGATCGGTGCCGTCGGGAATAAATGCAGCGGCGAAGAACTGGTCCTCGACGCCGAGAAACTCCATGGGGCCGGGCTGCAAGAATGGCTGGCTCTGGTTTCCGGAAACGCCGAGTTTTTTGTACTGCAGCACCGTGAGCTTGCCGCCCTGATTGTAGAAGACGCCCACGAGCTGAGGAGCTTTGTAAACGGCTCTATCGCCGAATCCGCCGCGCCAGGCGACGGCCGTGGGCAGAGGCTTGCCGTCGAGAGTGGCCGAGACTTCGACGGAAAGCTGGTAGTCCTGAGTGAAGCTCAGCGTTTTGGTGACGTCGAGGTGACCGTCGCTCCAGTGAAATGTGATTGCGGCGGGGGCATCGAAATGGTCAGCGGCCGGGGCGACATCGTACAGGCCGGAATTGGCCTGGGCTTCGAGCTGCGCGTCGGAAAGCGTCAGCGAAAAGGGCCAGCCCAATTGCTGCGCTGCATCGGAATTGACAAGATCGAGCGGATGCGCCGGCGTCTGGTCGTCCATATACTTCTTCAGCTTCCAACTGCGGACCACGGCGCCGCGGCTGGACAGCTCGACGCGGTAGAGCGTGCTTTCGACGACGATGATTTTTTCCTGCGAGGCCTGAATAACAGGAATTTTGGCGGCGGCAGTATTCCCCGGTGCGAGATTCGTCTGCGGCGTTGTGGAACTTTGCGCGGGCGCGGCGGGCGCCGACGTCTGCCCCGGGCCAGGCGGCGGGACAGTGGGCATGAAAAAGTGTGACCAGGTGAAAAAGATGAGCACGGCCAGAATGACGAAAAGGACTGTGCGTTCCTGGTCGGACATTTCCTTCACTGCCTTCGCTCCTCAGTGCGCAGGCCAGTGCGAGGGGCGTGCGCGTCGTATATGTCAGGCACCGGATCGAAGCCGCCCTGGGTGAATGGGCGGCAGCGCCCGAGGCGCCGCAGTGCGAGAAGTGTCCCGCGGCGAGCGCCGTGCCGCGCGATGGCTTCGTGGGCGTAATTCGAGCAAGAGGGATAAAACTTGCACGCGCCTCCGAGGAGCGGGCCAAGAAGAACCTGGTACAGCCGGACAAGCGCGAGCAAGAACCACGAGCCGGTCGACAACGGACGCGGAGATGGAGAGCGGCTCACTATTCGGGGGCGGGCGTCCGCGGGAGCAGCTTGAGCAGCTCCGCGGCCAGCGCCGAAAATTCCGCGGTCGCGGCTGAGCTGCGCGGATGAATTACGATGTCCCATCCCGTGGCAATCTCCTGTCGGTGCAGCCTGAGAATCTCGCGGAGCCGGCGGCGAATGCGGTTGCGCCGGACAGCGCTGCCCAGCGCCTTTTTAATGCTCCAGCCAAAACGGCTGAGAGCGAGGCCATTGGGGCGAAGAAAAACCGTGAACTCGCGGCTCGTCCGGCGGCGGGCGTCGCGGTACACGGCGTCATATTCGACGCGGCGCACGAGACGGCAGGCGCGGGGGAAATCGAGCCGCGGCGGATCAGACTCGCGTGAGGCTATGACGCCCTTTCCTGCGGCGTTGCGCAAGGACTTTCCGTCCACCTGGGCTCTTCATGCGTGCGCGGAAGCCGTGCTTCTTGTGGCGCGCGCGCACATGAGGCTGAAAAGTGCGTTTCGGCAATGAACTCGCTCCTTTGTGATTTGGGTTCGCGTGTGAGGCGTGAATTGCGTACCCAAAGGGAACGGCTAGTGTAGTCGAGCACCGCGGAAGGGTCAAGAAAGTGAAGGCGGCTGGAAAAGCGGGTAGTTGTTTTCTGCGACTGTACCACTATGGGTAGACACATTCGACACGCCGGACCAAATATTTTGTGGCTGCGGTGCGAATTTTTCTTGACATCATTTTCGCAACGCACGATACTCCGCATCCAGACTCGGGGGGATGTACACCGGGCGTCGCATTTGGCGGATTGCCGTACGACGGAATAGCCGGGCCAGGGTCAATCGAAATCCCAAGGGGGCGCGCCCCGCTTCGCACCGCGCATGAGATTTTTTTGCGCGGCCTAGCTGCGCTTTTCCCCTTTTGCAGTTGTGCGGCGGGGTCACGTCGTTTTTTCCCGCGCGCACTTTTCGATTCGCCCCCCTCCAGTCGCGTGGATCTCTGGAAAGACGCAACAACATTCCGGGTGCAGCCGGTCGGGAGTAGAATAGGTATGGTAGGTTCCTCCCGCTCAGTTCCCCGGCCAACCAGACGGCGGTAGAGGTGCCGGCACGGAGGCAAATCATGGCGGAAACAAGAATGGTATTAAACGGAAAAATCGGAACGGAAGAGAACGTCCGAACGGCGGCGGGAGTGCGATTCGAGCGCCGGTTCACGGACGGCAAAGTGTCTCCCTTCGACAAGGTCGAATGGGAGCGGCGAACGGCGTTAATCGGCAATGATAAAGGACAGGTGATCTTCCGGCAGGAAAACGTCGAGGTTCCCAAGACGTGGTCGCAGACGGCGACGAACATCGTGGTATCGAAATATTTTCACGGGAAGCCGAACTCACCTGAGCGCGAGACTTCGGTGAGGCAATTGATTACGCGCGTGGCGGAGACGATTGTGCGCTGGGGCGAGCAGGGCGGCTATTTTGCCGATGCCGAATCGAAAAACGCGTTCCGCGACGAGCTGACCCACCTGCTGGTGGAGCAGAAGATGGCGTTCAATTCGCCGGTGTGGTTCAACGTGGGCGTGCAGGCCAAGCCGCAGTGCTCGGCGTGCTTCATCAACTCCGTCCAGGACAACATGGATTCGATCATGAATCTGGCGAAGACGGAAGGGATGCTCTTCAAGTGGGGTTCGGGAACGGGAACGAACTTTTCGTCGCTGCGCGGCAGCCGCGAATCACTTTCGGGCGGTGGCATCGCCTCCGGGCCGGTGAGCTTCATGAAGGGATTCGACGCCTTCGCGGGAGTGATCAAGAGCGGGGGCAAGACGCGGCGCGCGGCGAAGATGGTGATTCTGAACGTGGACCATCCAGACATCGAGGAGTTCATCGAGAGCAAGGTGAAAGAGGAGCGCAAGGCGCACACGCTGATCGAGCAAGGCTACGATTCCTCAATCGACGGCGAAGCGTATGCCTCCGTGTTTTTCCAGAACGCGAACCACTCCGTGCGCGTGACGGACGATTTCATGCGCGCCGTGGAGGAAGACCGCGATTGGTGGACGCGCAACGTGAATGACGGCGAGCCGGCCGGCAAATTCCGCGCGCGCGACCTAATGAAGAAAATGGCCGAGTCCGCCTGGCAGTGCGGCGATCCCGGCATGCAGTACGACACGACGGTGAATCGCTGGCACACGTGCAAGACCACCGGCCCCATCAACGCCTCGAATCCGTGCTCGGAGTACATGTTCCTCGACGACACAGCCTGCAACCTGGCCTCGCTGAACCTGCTGAAGTTTCTCGGACCCAGCGGGCAGTTCGATACGGAGAGATTCCGGCACGCGGTGGACGTGACCATCACGGCGCAGGAAATCCTGGTGGACAACGCGAGCTATCCAACGGAAAAGATCGGGCGCAATTCGCACGAGTACCGGCCGCTGGGCATCGGCTACGCAAACCTGGGCGCGCTGCTGATGTCGCTCGCGCTGCCTTACGATTCCGACGGCGGGCGCGACTTCTGCGGAGCCATCACCGCGCTGATGACGGGCGAGTCCTATGCACAGTCGGCGCGGATTGCCGAGCGCATGGGGCCGTTCGAGGGCTACGCCCGCAACCGCGAGGCGATGCTCGGTGTGATCCGCATGCACCGGGATTCGCTGCGGCCCATCAAGCGGGAGAACGTGCAGTCCTCGCTTCTCGATGCGGCGCAGGATTCCTGGGACACGGCGCTCGAACTGGGCGAAAAATTCGGCTACAAGAATTCGCAGGTTTCCGTCCTCGCGCCCACCGGCACGATCGGCTTCATGATGGATTGCGACACGACGGGAATCGAGCCGGACCTCGCGCTGGTGAAGCAGAAGCGGCTGGTGGGCGGGGGCGTGATCAAGATCGTGAACAATACGGTCCCGCAGGCGCTGATGCGGCTGGGATATCCGCCGGAGCAGGTGGCGCAAATCGTGGACTATATTGACGCCCAGGCCAAAATCGAAGGCGCGCCGGGATTGAAGCCGGAGCACCTGCCCGTGTTCGATTGCTCGCTCGCGCCCATGGGCGGCGGCCGCTCGATTGCATGGCGAGGACATCTGCGCATGATGGCCGCGGCGCAACCATTCCTTTCCGGGGCGATCAGCAAGACGATCAACATGCCGGAAGAATCCACGGCCGAAGACATCATGGAGGCTTATACGGAGTCGTGGAAATTCGGGCTCAAGGCCGTGGCCATTTACCGCGACAATTCCAAAGGCTCGCAGCCTCTCTCCGCGGCGGGAAAGAAAGAGGACGAAAAAACCGTCGCGCCCGAAGCGGCGGCCGCCAAGGCGGAAGCTCCACCCGCGCAGCAGGAGCTTTTCGACCGCACGCGGCGGCGCAAGCTGCCGAGCGAGCGCACGTCCATCACGCACAAATTCTCGATCGGCGGGCACGAGGGTTATCTCACTGTCGGAAAGTACGAAGACGGAACACCGGGAGAAATCTTCATCAAGATGGCGAAGGAAGGCTCCACGCTTTCCGGCATCATGGACGCCTTCGCGCTGTCGGTGTCGATCGCGCTGCAGTACGGAGTACCGCTGCGCGCGCTGGTGGACAAATTCGTGAACTCGCGCTTCGAACCTTCCGGTTTTACGGGCAATCCGAAAATCCGGTATGCGAAGTCCGTGGTGGACTATATCGGACGCTGGCTCGGAGGCAAGTTCATCTCGGCGGATTATCTGGACCGTGAAGCCGGGCAAGCGCAGGAAGAAGCGTCTCCCACAGCGCTCGCGCCGGTTACGGCTGCACCTGCTCCGGACGCGCGCATCGCCGGACCGGAAACAGCCACGCGGACACATGCTGCCATCGAGGACGCGCCTTATTGCTCCGAGTGCGGCATGCTGATGACGCCGAACGGCAGCTGCTACAAGTGCTCGAACTGCGGCTCGACCTCGGGTTGCAGTTAGGTCCCCGAAAAAAACCACATTAGATGTTGCTGGGAAGTTGCGTGGAGGCAAAATAAAGAGGGGCCCGAATTATCGGGCCCCTTTTTTGCTCTACCCCAAGTTCCGGCCTCGGCGCGGCGAAACCGGCCCACCCCGGGATAAGAGACAGCCGGACGGAAACAAGTGCACGCGCGATGCCACGCATAAATGTTTTATATGCAACAGCCATCTTACTAATTCCATTGAACTTAGCGAGGTAGATTCGATGCCGGAAGACAGTGCTGTGGAAGATAAATCCAGATTCTGAAACCTACAAGGGCGCTTATCTACGTTCTTTGGAAGAATGCCCCCGCGTGGTTGGTAGCTAGGATGGGCGCGGGCGAACAGTAGCGGGGAAACCCATGGGCGCATCAAGAGCCAACAGCGGCGCGAAGGGCGTTGGCGAGCGATTCGGTCCAGCGCCGGACGTCCTCTTCGCGCTCGGCTTCGACCATCACGCGCGCAAGGGGCTCAGTGCCGGAGTAGCGCAGGACCACGCGCCCGGAATTGCGCAGATCGCTTTCCGCTTTTTCGAGCAGGCGGGCGACTTCGGGCAGCGAATCGAGAGGCGGCTTGGATTTCACGCGCACGTTCACAATCTTCTGCGGGAAAATCTTGAGCCCGTCCACCAGCTTATCGAGAGGCCCGGCGATGGAGATCAGGGACGCGATTTTCACGGCCGTGAGCATGCCGTCGCCAGTGGTGGCGTCGTCGAGAAACAGGATGTGGCCGGATTGCTCGCCGCCAAGGTTTGCGCCGATGCGCTGCATCTCTTCCAGGACGTAGCGGTCGCCGACGGAGGTGCGCACGAGCTTGATTCCGGATTCGGCGAGGGCACGCTCGAGGCCGAGGTTGGCCATGGTTGTACCCACGATCACATCTCCCTTTAGCCTGCCGAGCGATTTCAGATAGCGGCCCACGACGAGCAGCACGCCATCGCCATCCACGAGTTTTCCCGCGGCAGTGGAGAAAATCGCGCGATCGGCGTCGCCATCGAATGCCACGCCGAGAGCCGCGCGCGAATCGGCGGTGAGTTTTTGCATGGCCTGGGGATGGAGCGAGCCGCAGCCGGCATTGATGTTGCGGCCGTCCGGCGCGTCGTTGATGGCGGTGACGGCGAGACCCAGCGCGCGAAAAAGTCGCGGCGCGAGTTTGCTGGCTGCGCCGTTCGCGCAATCGAGAACGATCTTCATTCCCGCGAGGCTGGCGCCGGGAAAGGCCGCGGCGGCGAGCCCCTGAAGATATTCTTCGTGCAGCTTTTCATCGGTGCGGACGTCCATGGCGCGCGCGGCGGCGGGAGGAGGTATCGCGCCGTTGGACGAAAGCATGAAACCCTCGAGGACTGACTCGATCGCATCGGGAAACTTCATTCCCGTCGAGGAAATCAGCTTCACGCCATTGTCGTGATAGGGGTTGTGCGAAGCAGAGATCACCACGCCCGCAGCGAAGCGGTCGCGGTTCACCAGCCAGGCCACCCCGGGGGTGGTCAGCACGCCGGCGGAAACAGGCTCCGCGCCGGCGGAAGCGATTCCTCGCGCGATGCACTCGGCGATGTGCGGCCCGGATTCGCGTGTGTCACGGCCGATGAGGACGCGCGGACGAAGACTCGCTGCACTTGCTGGGCGGCACTCCGAGGAAACGAACTCACCCAGGGCCACGCCCGCGCGTTCGAGCGTGCGATCATCGAGGGGATATTCGCCGGGTATCCCGCGGATGCCATCCGTTCCGAAGAGTTCTCTTGCCATGCGAAGCGCGTCCTTTGCCGGACAAAAAGCAGGCGAGCGATTCTACCATTGCGACGTTGGCGCTCGGAGCCGCAGCGGAGAGGCGCTTAGCGGAAGGATTACCCTGCCGCGAGCGCGCTATTGTATGCGCGGGCACGCGCGCTGCCGCGCGCGAGCGCATGTGTTATCGTACAGCCATGCCTATCGAGGAAGCAAAAATCGCGACGCCGACGGCCAACTCCGCGAGCACGCGCATCATCGCGGCGGGCATCGTGATCGCGTTCTGCTACTGGGCGTCCTGGGTGCTGGTGACGCTGTTGGTGGCCGTGCTGATGGCATATTTGCTGGACCCCGTGGTGAGCATGCTGGAACGCGTGCGCATCTCGCGGGCGCTGGGCTCGCTGCTGGTGGTGCTGGTGACGCTAGCGCTGGTGGCCCTGCTGGGGTGGATGCTCGTCGAGCGGCTGGATCAATTCGGCGCCGACTGGCCAAAATATCGCGCGCCCCTGCGCTCCGCGGCGATTACAGTTTCAAAGAAAATGGAAGCCCTCGAAGCGCACGTTTCGGAAATTGCGCCGCCGGCGCCTGCGGGCCAGCGTATTGTGACCGTCACAGAATCGCATCCGGTGCGCGACGCGCTGCTAGGAAGATTGAGTTCGCTGTACATGCTCGTGCTAGGGGCAAGTTTCGAGCCCTTTCTTCTATTCTTCATGCTGGCGGGGAAACGCCAGGTGTGGCACGCCACAATGCAACTTTTTCCTGCCACGGAGCGGACCCAGGTGAAGGAGACTCTCGCGGACGTCACACATGTTCTGCGAGGCTATGTGGTGGGGACGGCGCTCGTGGGCTTGATTCTGGTGGGCGTGAGCTGGCTGTTTTTCTGGTCGCTGGGGCTGGATTTTCCTTTTCTGACGGCGCTGGTATCCGGCGTGTTCAATCTGGTTCCTTATCTCGGCGCAATCCTATCGTGGCTGCCGCCTTTGCTGATCGGGCTCACGCAATATCACACTGTGGGGCCCTTCCTGGGCATCATCGCCATGCTGACTTTCATCCACATTGTCGCGGCCAACCTGTTGGTTC
>Ga0307478_10004121_pt1 | contig 10450 bp, 9 predicted proteins | sample atmos_gasesECM4C_2_FD_203713 | JGI IMG/M metagenome (GOLD analysis project Ga0307478, IMG submission 203713) | Hardwood forest soil microbial communities from Morgan-Monroe State Forest, Indiana, United States - atmos_gasesECM4C_05 | ecosystem: Environmental > Terrestrial > Soil > Temperate...
GCGGAGATCTCCGAGCGCTTTGGCTTGACCGCGCGAGAACAGGAAACGGTGCAATTCCTGCTGGAGGGCTTCACCAGCAAAGAAATCGCGCAGCGGATGAAAATCAGTCCTAACACGGTAAAAGCATTTATTCGACTGGTGATGGTGAAGATGAGCGTTTCGACCCGTTCCGGGATTATTGGTAAGATCGTGGGTCCGAGGGCGTGAAAGCGGCTTGCAGCAAGGGTTTCAACGGGGTTAATGAAATTGGGTTAGTGTATTTGGGGACTTGTGACGGCGCGAATTTCAGTTAGAGTACCGGATGCGCCACGAAAGCCGAGCATAACCCCTCCCCAGCTTGGCGGCGTAAATCCTAAGGAGGACAATAATGCGTCGAACCACAATGCTCGTAGTCTGTACGCTCGTTCTGGCACTCTGTGCCGGGTACGCGGCGGCGATAACAACGCCCGGTCCCGACACCCTGAAGGTCGATTATTTCGCGAACGCCAACACCGCCGGCGCTCCCGATGGGACCTACCGCATCACCAATCCTGGCACGGCCGGTGGTAGCCTCTGCGCTGCTATCTTCGTGTTCGATCCGAACCAGGAACTGTCTGAGTGCTGCAGCTGCTTTGTAAGTCCTGATGGTCTGCGTACACTTTCCGTGAACACCGACCTGACCGGCAACCCGCTGACCGGCGTAGTTCTGAGCACTGGCGTGGTCAAGATCGTTCCGATCCCGACCCGCGGTGGCGTTTGCCCAGCCTACCCGACCAGCCTTGCTCCGACCGCTTCGGTTCGCAGCTGGGGAACTCACATTCAGAACAGCAACTTCACGATCACTGAGACCGCGTCGCAAGATGCCACGCTCAGCGCCGCTGAAGTTGGACGTCTCCAGGGCCAGTGCTTTGCCATTCAGCTCGATGGCAGCGGCAAGGGTCAGTGCACCTGCGGAACGGGCGACTAGTTCCGTAGCTTAACCAGATCAGGTGGGCCGAACCTGGCTCCACTTGGTTTTCGAAGACCGGCTCGCCAGAAGCGAGTTCACCCGCTTTCTGGCGAGCCACTATAATGAGTTTTGTCTTAAATCCAAATGAGATGGGGGATCTCATGTCAGTTTCAGGAAAGGTTCTACAGTTTGGCTTGGGCGCCGCTCTGGCGTTACTGAGCACGGGAAGCGTGTTTGCTCAGGCTGACAGCGAAGTAGTAGCCAACGTCGGCGGAGTAAAAGTAACCATGGCGGAGCTCGAACAGGAAGAGTCAGCCAAACTCTTATCGGCACACTACACCTACTACCAGGCGGAACAGAAGGCGCTGGACGCACTCATCGACAAAAGGTTGCTTGAGCAAAAAGCGAAGAGCGAGGGTCTCACTCTCGATCAGTTGGTTGACCGCGATATCAAATCGCACATTAAAGATCCCAGCGAAGACCAGATGAAGGTCTACTACGAGGGAGTCGAGACTGACCAGCCCTTTGACGCGGTACGGCCAAAGATTCTGGAGAAGATTCGCGAACTGCGCACCAACAAAGCGCTCTCGGTTTACGTAAAGGCATTGCGCGCCTCGACCGATGTCTACGTTACTCTCGCACCCCCCAGCGCGACGGTAGACACGAAGGATGCGGAGAAGATTGGTCCGGAAAAGCCGGCCGTAACCTTGGTCGAATTCGCGGACTACGAGTGTCCGTATTGCCAGAAGGTGGCCGCTGACCTGAAGAAGTTGCAGGCCGATTTTGGCGATAAAGTCACATTCACTTTCAAAGACTTCCCGCTGCCCATGCATGCGCGGGCCGAGAAGGCCGCGGAAGCAACCCGCTGCGCCGGCAAACAGGGCAAGTTCTGGGAGTTCCACGACGAGTTGTTCCGCAGCAAGGGACTCGAGATGGAACAGCTTAAAACAGAAGCCCGGAACCTGAAGCTGGATGGTGCCGCGTTCGACAAGTGCCTGGACTCGGGCGAGGAAGCCGCGGTTGTTGATAAAGATCGCAAGGAAGGCGTACGGCTGGGATTGAATGGCACGCCCAGCTTCTTCATCAATGGTCACTTCATGAGTGGGGCATTGGACTATGCCACACTGCGTCAAGTTGTGGAGCAGCAATTATCCGCTCCGCCACAGGGTGCAGGCAGCGCGGGGAAGTAAGGTTGTAACAGCCCACCCCCCAATCACCCGCACGTCTGAACCCGAGGCCCAAATCAACGATTTGGGCCTTTTTCATTTGCTGTATGCGAGATGTTGAAGAGGAACTTTCTTTGGCTAGCTCTCGCATTTGAATCGGACTACGCCAAATGGGTTATTGCTAATTAAGTAGAGATCGCGGTATGCTTACCGAGCCTTAACGCTGCCCAAAACAGTCTCACTCCCCCCGCAGCCGGTAAAGGCGATACTCCCTCAGAATTTACTCCCCTAGTGTTTTTTTCGGCGGCATTGTGCTCCCAGATGCTTCGCGTCTATTGCGGCCTTCATACTCGCCAGCGGACACAGACGAACCAACTGTGTGGCCGAAGTGTGCGTCGACTCCCATCTTGGACATTAAAGAAATTGTTGAGGTGTTTTCATGAATAAGCACACACTCACTGGACTTGTGCTTTATCTGCTTTCTGGGGCCGTTCTAGCCCACGGCCAATTCCTGGAGGCGCCGCAATACCCTACTGGAACGAATCCCCAAGCGATGGCGGCAGCAGATTTCAATAATGACGGCAACCTCGATTTTGTCGTAGCCAATTCAACTGCAAACACGATCAGCGTTCTGCTAGGCAACGGCGATGGCACCTTTAAACCGGCGGCAACCTATACAACCGGAAGCATTCCCAAGGGCGTTGCAGTTGGAGACTTCGGAAACGGGCATCTTGACATCGCGGTGACCAATTCAGGTAGCAACACAGTGAGCGTGCTACTGGGAAATGGCGATGGGACCTTTCAGCCGAAGATCGATACAGCCACGGGAACTGGGCCCCAAGGCGTCGCTGTGGGCGACTTTAACCACGATGGAAATCTTGACCTGGTAGTGACCAACACCATCGACGGTACCGTGGGTATACTTCTCGGCAAGGGCAATGGAACGTTCAATGCGCAGGTGCATTACAACACTGGGACCGGTCCAACTTCAGTCGCAGTGGGCGACTTCAATAACGACGGCATTCTTGACCTGGCTGTAGCGAACAATAACAACACCCTTGCCTCCGGAGTCAGCGTATTTCTGGGAAATGGAACCGGAGGCGTCGGGAACGGCACGTTCCAGAATCAGTTCCAGTTTACAGCTGGCTTGAATCCGATTTCGATCGCGGTTGGCGATTTCAATGGTGACGGCGACCTTGATATCGCGGTCGCAAATCAGGCGGGCAACACGGTCAGCGTACTGTTGGGCAAAGGAAACGGCGGCTTTCAAACCCACGTCGATTACCCGACCGGTCCCTTCCCTACTGCCGTATCGGTCGCCGACTTTGATGGCGATGGAAACCTGGACTTGGCGGTGTCGGCGGGAGACGGGAATGCCATCAGCGTTCTCTGGGGAAAGGGTGACGGCACTTTCGTGGGTCAACTCAATGCCGGCACTGGAAACATTCCTTATTCCGTAGTCGTGGGAGACTTCAACAACGACCATATCCCAGACTTAGCCGTTGCGAATTCCGGTGGGGGTAGCGTGAGTGTGCTCTTGAACAATGGTCAGAGCAGAACTTTAACTTTCCAGGCGCGCACCGACTATCCAGCGGGCGCGGGCCCCAGCGCGATCGTGAAGGCCGACTTTAACGGAGATGGCATTCCGGACTTGGCGGTAGCAAACAGCAGCGCGGGAACAATAACCATCCTTCTTGGGAACAGCAACGGGGCATTCCAGGGACCGCTTCAATACTCGACCGGCACTACCAACCCTGACGCATTGGTGGTGGGTGATTTCAATGGCGACAAGAAACCCGATTTGGCGATTGTGAATAGCAATACACCTGGGACCGTCAGCATCATGTTAGGAAATGGAGACGGCACCTTCCAGTCACCTACGACCTTTGCCGTCGGCAATCAGCCGGTTTCGATTGCCCAAGGACTCCTCAATGCCAACACCAATCAGGATCTTGTGGTGGCCAATTTCCTCAGCAACTCGGTGAGCGTGCTGCTAGGCAATGGTGACGGCACTTTCAAAGCCGCCGTCAATTACACCGTGGGTACTGGTCCTGCATCGATCGCGTTAGCAGATGTCAATGGAGATAAGAAGCTCGACCTGGTAGTCGTAAATGAGAGCGGCAATAATGTCAGCGTGCTGTTGGGCAACGGCGATGGCACGTTTCAGGCCCAGAAAACTTTCCCGACCGGCACCGGTGGCATCCCACTCTCGGTAGCAGTGCAAGACTTCAATAAAGATGGCAAGTTTGACCTGGCGGTTGCGGACTCTCGAACCCAGAATGTGAGCGTGCTGTTGGGCAACGGCGACGGAACCTTCCAGGCCGCTACTATCTATCCTGCCGGCGCGAATCCATCCTCGATCGTCGCTGCGGATTTCAATGGCGACGGCAATTATGACCTCGCTCTGACGAGCACTCCACTGGGCAGCTCTGCCGGAAACGCGGTAAGCCTGTTGCTGGGCAATGGAGACGGCACCTTCGCCGCTCCCACACTGTTCGGAACAGGATGGCTTGGGTCCTCCGCAGCAGTCGGAGACTTCAATGCAGACGGAGCTGTAGACCTCGCAGTGGCGAATAGCTCCAGCAACACGGTCAGTGTGCTCCTGAACACTCGGGGCACGGTCATCAACATCGAGTCTTCCACCTCCGCAGCGGCCTTCGGACAGCCGGTTACATTTATCACGAGCGTGTCGGCAAGCGTGTCAAATGGTGTGATGGAGCCTACGGGTACCGTAACCTTGCAGAATGGAAGCACAGTGCTTGGTACTGGGACGCTGGCAGGCGGGCAGGCATCGGTTACGACATCGGCTTTGCCGGTGGGGTCGGACACAATCACCGCGATCTATTCCGGAGATGCCAATTATCAGCCGCACAGTGGCGTTACATTCACCCAGCAAGTCAATCAGGCGGGCACGACCACGCAGCTCGCTTCATCGGCGAATCCCTCCGCGCCCAATGAGTCTGTCACTTTCACCGCCACGGTTTTCTCAAACACTAGCGGCACGCCCACCGGCAACGTGACATTTATGAACGGAAGCGCCACGCTCGGCAGTTCTGCCCTGAATGGCAGCGACGTCGCTACATTTTCGACTTCTTTCGCAGCCGTGGGGACTAACAGTATCACCGCGGTCTACAGCGGTGACGGCAATTTCAAGACGAGTTCGGCAGGTTTGAGCCAGCAGGTTGTCGATGAAGCCAGCACGAGCACCACACTGACCGCAAATCCCCGCACCGCGAACCTGAATCAAACCGTGACTCTTACCGCAACCGTCAGCACGGGAGTAACGGGGAGTCCTACGCCCACTGGCATGGTCACCTTCAATGATGGAAGCATTGCGATTGGCACGCGTTCGCTGAATGGCAGCGGAGTTGCGATATTACCGATATCAACTCTCACGGTCGGCGCGCACAACATCACTGCCGCCTACGGCGGAGACGCGAACAATCTCGCCAGCACAGGTAGTACAACTGTGACGATCAGTGGGGCGGCGCCTAGTTTCAGCTTCTCACCCCTGCCGACGCTATCGCCCGCATCGGTTGCTCCGGGTGCGTCGTCGACGGCAACTGTCACGATCACTCCGGCGGGCGGCCTAGACCCGTCGAGGGTTACGCTGACCTGCAGCGTCTCTCAAACCGGGGTTCCCGCACCCACCTGTTCGATGGGAGCGATCTCTGTGACGAATAACATCGGCCAGTCGATGCTTACGGTTTCAACCACTGGACCGCAGGTAGCGCTCGTCGCACCGGCTGGCGTACGTGGCTCGGGCACACTATTCGCGATTGGCCTGCTAGTCCCGGCGATATTGCTGGGCGGCGCTGGATTCAACAAGCCAAACCGGAGGAAACTGCTGGGCTTCTGCGCAGTCTTCCTAGTGCTTACTGGATGCCTGTTCGAAGTGGCATGCAGCAGCGGCAGCGGCCAGACAACGACCGTTAAGCAGTCGTCCACCCCGGCGGGTAACTACACCGTGACGATCAGCGGCACGGCGAGCGGAGTACAAAACCCGCCTCAGCCGATTACGCTTACGCTCACGGTGCAATAACGGTGGCGCATTTGCTGCAGGTAAGTTTAGCTACCAGACGCTCTCAAACGACGCGTTTTGAACTGCGGCTACATGGCACTCGCGGCAAATGGGTTTGTGTTCCGTCGCGTGGGCATCGTACAATACAAGTGCAACGGATCAGGATAGAAGCCGGCACGGTCGCGATGCTTTCCCGGCCTTTCTGCACTCCAAATCACTCGAACAGCTGGATTTTTAGAATTTCATGATCATACTCGTCACCATCATCCACGTTCTCGTCTGCCTGTTTCTGATTATTGTTGTGCTGCTCCAGAGCGGCAAGGCTGGAGATATTTCGGCTGCATTCGGCGGACAGGGCAGTCAGGCGGCCTTCGGGCCGCGGGGCGCAGCCACGGCGCTCTCCAAGGCAACCACCATCTCGGCCGTTCTCTTCATGCTGACCTCGGTGACGCTCTCCATCTACGCCACGAAACATGGAGCGTCGAACTCGGTATTGCAAGGGGTGAAATCGGCTCCCGTGAAGTCACAGCCGGCAACGCCGCCGCCAAACCAGCCTGGGGCTCCGACGCAGAAATAATCAGGATTACGGAAGCTTGCCAGCCGCCAGATCCCTCACCAGCGATGCATCTGCTTCCAGGAAGTCGTAGGACGGAAGATCCTTGGGAACGGCCCACTGCACGTCGCGGAAGATGCGGTTCTCGATTTCGCCCTCATATTCGCGAACGATGTAAAATCGCAGCTCTACCATTGTGCCGTTCGGGTAGGCGTGCTTCACGCGGGCAATCTCGTCTCCGATCTTGCCATGGATTCCTAATTCTTCTTCCAACTCGCGGCGCAGCGCGTCTCGCGGTTGCTCCCCTTCTTCAATTTTTCCTCCGGGAAACTCCCACTTGAGCGGCATTGTCTGATGCCGCGTGCGCTGGCACACCAGCAACTTGCCGTCTTTCTCGATGACCGCCGCAACCACCCGCTTCATGAGGCGGAAACCGTGGCTTGCAGTGCGCTGGCAACCGGGTCCACGCAACCGATAAACGTGAAGGCAAAAGCAGCGATTCCCTGAGAGCAGATCAGTTCAAGCTCGTGTTCGCCGAATTCGTGATTGTCCACCAAAAAGTACATGCGGGCGGAGCCAACGGTGAGATAGCTCTCGTCGCCACTTGCCGATCTGCCGATAGATTCGTTGGAAGCGCTACGGAAAAGTGTGTCTTTCGTAGCCTGGCTGCGCTTCAGCGGTTTGCCGTCCTGCAACAAGATGACCTCAGCTGATGCTCCACGCGGCGAGGCCATCACCAGATTCACTGCTGAAGCTTCGTATTTCAACTTCAGCGAATGCGCGCCATCTTCGGCAGCCTCGAAATACTCCGCGGTCGATGCCCAGCGTCCATTGGCATAGAAGAAATTTTCTTCGGGCTTGCCGGTGAATCCATAGTCCGCAATCTGATCTTCCTTAAAGCCGCCTTCATTGCCGATGCGTCCGCGGCGATGGCCGAGATAAAGTTCGCCGGTCGGACGATAACAAACCGCGCCCGGATGATCTTCTTCGCGCAATGGTTCCATGATCTCGGGAAGCATCAAGTCTGGATCGATTTCGTGGAGCAGTTCCTGAATGGTTTGCTCGCACTCGCCATAGCCGCCTTCGCCAAAGTGGCCATAACGCAGGTAGCCATCTTTATCGAGCAAATATTTCGTGGGCCAGTAGCGGTTGGCAAAGGCCTTCCAGATTTCTCGGTTGCTGTCTACGACAATGGGATACGTCAGGCCAAACTCCCGAATACCGCGCTCCACATTGGATTCATATTGCGCGAAGGTAAACTCGGGCGTATGCACGCCGATCACGGTCAAACCTTTGTCGCGATAACGCTCATGCCAGGCCTGCACGTAAGGCAGAGTGCGAATACAGTTGACGCAGGTGTAGTCCCAAAAATCGACCAGAACCACGCGGCCCCGCAGTTGGCGAAAGCTGAGCGGAGTGGAATTCAGCCATATGCGGCCAATCTCCGGAGCCCGCACTTTGCCCTTCTCCACCTTCATCGAGACTTCTCCAGCTTTCTCCCAACCACTTCCGCGCAGTACTGCACGAGTTGCTGATCCTCTGCGCCGAACGCGGCGGGAAAATGACTATCGATGTCGAGCTCGCCGGCGACTGTCCCCTTCACAAAAATCGGCACCACAATTTCAGACTTGGTTTCGAGCGAGCAAGCCAGGTAACGGGGGTCTTTACTGACGTCATCCACCACAATGGTCTTGCCGCTGGACGCGGCAGCGCCGCAAATGCCTTGATTGAGCGGGATCCGCGTGTGCGGCGTCATCGCCCCGATAAAACCATCGAGCACAAGCATGGGCGGTTGCGCACCCGGTTCAAGCATATAAAAACCCACCCAGTTGTACTTGAGCATGCGATCGTGCAGCAGTTTGCACACCCCCTGCATCAGGTCTTTGGCTGTGGGCGTGGCTTTGGCTAGCTCCGTAACCTCGTTGCGAACCTCTTCGATCCGGCTCATGGTAGGCATGATAAGAATCTTAACTCACAGTGGAACATTCCTAGCTGTGGAAGATTACACGCCGGTAATCTGACGGATGCCCTCGGTGCGAGGAAAGACTTCCGGATGGATCGCAAAGGCTAGCGCATCCAGACCATGCAGAAGAGTGGGCGCAGGCGTGTTGAGATACTCGTCGCGAATGCAATAAACCCGGGCGGCACGCACCGCCTGAACTCCCTGCCAGCCACGATCAGCCACGATTTTTTCTAATGGAACGCGGTCGCCCGCTCCACACCAAGCTGCAATTAGAATTTCGGGATTGAGCCGGGCAACTTCTTCTTTGGAGACTTGTTTGCCCGGTCCGCCGACAAACTCACCGCCCGCGGCTTCGACCAGTTCAGCGATCCAGCACTGCGATGCAATCAGCGGCTTACCCCATTCTTCGCAAAAGACTCTGGGGCGAGGCGATTCCGCAGTTTTTTTGCCGACACATTCGCGGACCTGCTCGATGCGTTGCCGCATGTTGGCAATCACCTCTTCGCCGCGATTGCCGGCGCCGACAACCCCCGCGATCATCGCGATATCGCTGTAAATGTCAGCCAGTCTTCTAGGGGCTAAGCCAAGAAAAGGCACTCCCGCTTTAAGGATTTGGATGACCGCTTTCTCCTGGTAAGGCACTGAAGCGATGACCAAGTCGGGCTGGGCTGCAATCAGCTGGGCTGAATCGGCGGTCCACGAGTCGGCGAGAATTGTGCGCGAGGACCGGGCAACTTCTGGAACTACGTCGGCACAATACCTCGTGCAGGCGACTACGCGATCGAGTTCGCCGATGGCCGCGAGAATTACCGTGACGCTGGGTTGGAGGCATGCGATACGGCACGGCGTGTGAGGCGATGACATGAGTCTTCAGTCCGCCTTGGACTTCGCCAGAGCGGTCGCAAGTGCGTCGAGAACCAACTGAGCGGCATGGGTCGAGGCTTGTGGCAGGCCGCCCACAGCCGCGATTACATCCTCACGCCCTAGGCTTTGCGCTTCGCTCATAGTTTTCTCCACAACCAATTCGGTGATCGCTGAACTACAAGCGATCGCGGCGACGCATCCTTTGGCCTTGAACTTCGCCTCGACAATTCGCCCAGCGCTCGTCTTGAGCGTCAGCCGCAATACATCTCCACAAGCGGGGTTCTCGATTTCCGCTGCGGCATCGGCATCGGAAATTTCTCCCACGTTGCGGGGATTCTGAAAATGATCGAGCAGCTGTGCGGAATACATGAACAAGACAATTGTAAAACGGCAGTGGCGCTTGGTCTTTACGCTCGCGATGCCATACCCTCAGGAAAGTAAATCCGCCAGCCTCGTGCACGGGCCGTGGCTTCCAGGTCCGGATTTGGATTAATGGCAAACCCATGTTTTGCCATCGCCAGCATTTCCGTATCCCAGCGCGAGTTGCCGAACGTGGCATCGATCGGTTGCTTCACCACTTCGCACAGCACCTCGGGCTTACCGTCTCCTGAAGGCACATGGATCAACCGGTCGGTGGCAATTCCCTTCTCAACTTCAACTTTTGCAGCGAGAACTCGACTTTCGGCGATGCCAAAATACTTCATCCCGGCGCGAATCACCCATTCGTTCGACGAGGAAACCGCCCAGATTTCGCATTCATTCTGTTGCATGCGGCGCACCAGTTCCCGCATTTCAGGAAAAATCTGCGCCACGAAGAACTCGTCGAAAAAGCGAGTGGCCGCGCTCATGATCTTCGACTCCGAAATCCCCCGATGCATCGTCACCATTTCGCCACACATCGTGGTTTCTTCGACCTCGCCGAGCTTATAGGCGGCGTACCGCTCGCGCATCGATT
>Ga0307478_10004123_pt1 | contig 10448 bp, 7 predicted proteins | sample atmos_gasesECM4C_2_FD_203713 | JGI IMG/M metagenome (GOLD analysis project Ga0307478, IMG submission 203713) | Hardwood forest soil microbial communities from Morgan-Monroe State Forest, Indiana, United States - atmos_gasesECM4C_05 | ecosystem: Environmental > Terrestrial > Soil > Temperate...
GATTCGATGCTCTTCATTCTCGGTCTGCCGTGAAGCGAACGTCTTGCCCGCGCCCACATGGTGGTTGCTCCTGAGGCGGCAGATGGCGTCCCTCAGCTCCATTACATCCTCTGGGCGGACGGTTGCCGCCACGGTTTCCGCACCCAGGTGCTCGACCAGATAGGCCAACTGCGTTTGCCGCCCCCTTAAGGTCTTGGCGGTCCACTGCCCCCGTTTCGCAACGAAGTATCGCTCGACCAGTTCGCCAACGCGCGGACCGACTGGCGCGCGCGCCTGGCGCGAAGGCGTTGCGATGTGCGGCTCGGCGGTGTCCCGAAGGCTTGGCGGTCCGGCATCATTGTAGTCGCCAAACAGCGCGTCGGCTGGCTGATATGCCAACAGGCGTTCGTCCAAACGATGCAGGAACAGCCGCTGTTGCTCGATGAGCGCCCGAGCCACGCCGTTGATGACGTCCAACTGGACGTCTTCAGTGCACGTTTTCAGTTCCACCCCGTACGGCACGACCAACCTCCGGGCCGCCTCCCGCATTCCGTCGCTGAAGACGCCAGCTGCAAGTTCCTCCTGAAGCTCGATCATCCGCTCATCAGAGAGAAGTCGCTGGTAGCCGACTTCGGCGGGATGGGAGGAAGCGGGGACAAACCCCCGTTCGGCATCCCGCGCCAGATCGCTGAAACACGATACGACCAAGTCCCTGGCCTGAGCTTTGGAAAGTCTCGATTCCCGGACCACGACAAACACCTCCATCAAGCGCGCGGCGTATTTGAGCGCCAGGAGCCGAGCTCGTGGGAGTGTGTGAACCCGCAGGGACCGCACGACCTCGAGCACGCCTATCTGCGCCTTGATGTCGTCCGGCACGCGCACGCGCAGATGGTACATGCCGCCACGACGTTGCAGATGGGTGGGGCGTGCTCCGCTCATTGCGGCGTCCCGACCTCAGACGCTCCCTCAGAGCGCGAGGCCAATCCCGATAGAGCGGGATTGTGTAGCAAGCCTGTGTAGCAAACGCTCACAGAGCCAGACCACGCGAAGGCTACGCTATTGTGTTGATTAAGTAAACAGCGCGCCTGGCGGAGAGGGGGGGATTCGAACCCCCGATACCCTTGCGAGTATGCCGCATTTCGAGTGCGGTGCTTTCAACCGCTCAGCCACCTCTCCGGCTTGGGGGCCAAGGGCGAGCGAAGGCGGCGTGATAGCGATGCCGCCCCAGCGGCGCAAGGCCACGTCGGGCGCAGACCTCGCCGCCGGTCGTCAGGGAAAGCCGCCGGCCCGGCTCAGGGCCGAAACTGGCGGCTTGCCGATCTTCTCGCCGATCCAGCGCCCCGCCTCGACCAGGGCCCCGGCGTCGAGGCCAGTCTCGAAGCCGGCGCGATCCAGCATATAGACCAGGTCCTCGGTGGCGATGTTGCCGGTCGCCGCGGGAGCGAACGGGCAGCCGCCCAGTCCGCCGCAGCTGGCGTCCAGCACCTCCACGCCGGCCTCGACGCTGGCGAACGCGTTGGCGAGACCTGTGCCTCGGGTGTCGTGGAAATGCATGCGCAGCCGCGCCGCTGGGGCGGCGATCCTGGCGGCCTCGATCCGCTTTTTTACGGTCCACGGATCGGCCGCGCCGATGGTGTCGGCGAGCGCGATTTCCCCGATCCCGAGCGTCCCGGCCTCGCGCACGATCGCGATGACCTGGTCCAGGCTGACCTCGCCCGCGAACGGACAGCCGAAGGCCACGGAGACGGTGAGCGAGATCGGCGGACCGCCTTCTAATTCGTGGCGTTTGACGATCCTCGCCAAAGTCGCCACCTGCTCGGCGACGCCGGCGCCCTGGTTGCGGATTCCGAACTCATCGGTGGCGCAGACCACGACGTTGGCCTCGTCGCAGCCGCTTGCCACCGCCCGGTCCCAGCCGCGCTCGTTCAGCACCAGACCGATGCGGGACCATCCAGACCGCCTAGGCAGGGCGGCCATGATCTCCTCGGCCCCGGCCATCTGCGGGACGCGCCTGGGATTGACGAAGCTCACCGCCTCGATGCGGCGCGCGCCCGCGGCCTCTAGGCGCAGGATGAAGTCGATCTTGTCCGGCGTCTCTAGGACAGCCTTCTCGTTCTGCAGCCCGTCGCGCGGACCGACCTCGACGATTTCGATGCGTCGACTCATGGCTTGCTCTCCGACGTCGGCGCGCTGGCCGGCAGGAAGATCTGCAATACATCGTGCTGGTTGTTGGAATAATCGAGCCCTGCGCCTTCGCCGGCGCGCCGGGCCTTGACCCCATCGGCGACCAGCGCCGCCTGGAAGGCAGGCGTCTGCCGCGCTTCCACGATCGCCGGCCGGCCCTCGGCGATCGCATCGGCGGCCGCGGACGCGTCGCCCAGCTCGGTTCCGGTCCCCAGCAGGAACACCAGACTGGGCTCCTCATAGCCGGCCACCGTGACCGGCCCGGGGATCACACCCTGCTGCGGGCTGGCGCCGGCGGCCGCCAGAGCCTTGGCCGCACGGCTGGATAGCCACAGCGCGCGCAGCGATGGCGCGGCCACGCCCAGAAGCAGGCCGTGCGCCAGCAACGCCAAGGCGCCGCCGGCGACCACGGCCCTCACCGCCTGGGACCGTATTATGAACCAGGCGCCGGCCGCTCCAGCCGCAATGTAAAGCAGCGCCGTCACGGCAGCCCACGCCATGCCCTCTCCGGCACTCACCTTGGCCGCCGCCAGCGGTCCGGCAGCGGCGAAGGCTGCAGATACCAGCATCGTCAAAACGACACCGGTCCAGCGAGCGATCCGGCCCGGCGGCGGCTCGACCAACCCCCGGGCGATCAGCCAGAACACCGCTCCAAAAAGGGGCAAGGGATAGTGGATGAGTTTGGTCGGAGCGATCTCGAAGACGATCCAGCCGGGAATGAGCCAGCTGAGCGCGAACCTCACGGCCGGCTCGGCGCGCATTTTCCATCCGGCGACCACGCCCGCGGGCAGCAAGACTGTCGCCGGGAAAAGCAGCAGCGGCGCCAACATTGTGTAGAATCCTGGCGGCTCGCCGTGCCCGTCCTGGCCGCTGAGGAGTTTTGGGGCCAGATCTCCGCCCAGCGAGGCGCCCCAGAAGGCGCCGTCGCTGGCTACCGTGATGGCGAGCGCCCATGGCCCGACGAGCGCCAGTATAGCGATCAGTCCCCAGCCCCATCCGAGGTCGGCTAGCCAGCGCACCCTGCGCTCCCATAAGCAGAGGGCGATCAGCGCCAGCGCCGCGACCATCGGTCCAATGGGTCCCTTGACCAGAATCGAGATCGCCATCCCGGTCCAGAACAGAACCTTGACCCGCCGACTAGCCGCAGGACCCCCGCGCGCAGCCAGGTACAATCGGCCCAAGGCCGCCATGGCCAGGGTCACGCCCCCGGCCAGCACGCCGTCAGTGGCGGCGATCGAGGCTTCGGCGGACAGCAGAAAGCTGGCCCCCAGCATCGCCCCGGCCAGCAAACTGGCGCCCGGTCCCAGGACGCGGGCCGCGCCCCAGGCGCTGCCGGCCGCTGCCAGCATGGCCCCGAGGATAGAGGGTACGCGGTAGGCCCAGATCCGGCGGTCCTCGACATGACTCAAGATCGCGACCGAAGCCGCCTGCAGCCAATAAATACCGACCGGCTTCTTGAACCGAGGCGTGTCCTGGAACTTCGGGCTGACGAAATCGCCCGCCTCCAGCATCTGGGCCGAGGCTTGGGCGAAGCGCGATTCGTCCCGGTCGAGGGGCGGCAAGGCGATCAGACCGGGCAGGCCGGCCGCCAGGGCCACGAGCGCGGCGAGGACGGGTCCGCGCCAGCCGCGCCCGATTCGCTCCAGCAAGGCGGCGATATCCATAGCGCCTTGTTAGCACGCAGGTCCCGGTTTTCGGCTATGACGGCGGCCATGACCGTCATGGCCGCCAATGAGACGCCGCCGGAGGTTTCCGTCGTCGTGCCCGTGTTCGACGAGGAGGGGGCCGCGCCCGCGCTGGCGCGGGAAATCGCCGCCGCGTTCGCGGGCCAGCCGCACGAGATCATCTTTGTCGATGACGCCAGCCGCGACGGCGGGCGCGCGGTTCTGTTGGCGCTGAAGGACGAGGTTCCGCAGCTTCGGCTCCTCTGGCACGAGCGCAACGCCGGTCAGAGTCGAGCCATTCGCACCGGTGTTAGGGCCGCTCGGGCGCCTATCGTCGTGATGGTGGACGGGGATGGGCAAAACGATCCGGCCGATGCGCCCGCCCTGGTCGAGGTCTTGCAAGCCGCGCCAGGCTCACTCGGTCTGGTGGGCGGAGAGCGCGTGCGCCGACGGGATGTCGCCGCCAAGCGCCTCGCCTCGCGGGTGGCCAACGGAGTGCGCCGACGGCTCCTGAACGATAAGGCCGCGGACACCGGCTGCGGCCTCAAGGTCTTCCGGCGCGAGGCGTTCCTCGCCCTTCCCTATTTCGATCACATGCACCGTTATTTGCCCGCGCTCATGATGCGTGAGGGCTATGAGGTCGACTTCAGGCCCGTGAGTCACCGCCCGAGGACGAGTGGCCGCTCGAAATACACCAACCTGGGCCGACTCTTTGCCGCTGTGTCCGATCTTGGCGGCGTCCTGTGGTTGCGCTCGCGCGCGCGCGACCCCGGCGACATCGGCGAAGGTTAAATTGGAGCGGCTCTAGCTTGGACTCGCGCCGGCGCCTAAAACCCGCGCCATGGGAAAGGCCTTCGCCGCAGCGCCGCTGATGTTTCTGCCGGTGGCGGCCTACAACATCCTGGTGTTCGCTCTGGCCGGTGGCTACGCCTCCACCACCGCGAACGCGCAATTGACCGCGCCCCTGTTCGAGTTGCGCACCGCCCCCGGCGGCGTCTGGCCGATCAGCCTGGCCGATGTACTGCTGGCCGCCGCCCTGGTCGTGATGTTCGTAGAGCTGGTAAAATCGACCCACGATCGCCGGGTTGCGATCGTCAACCATGGCCTCTCCATCGCCTTGTTCGTGGGCTGCCTGACCGAAATGCTGCTGGCGGCGGCCTTCGCCACCTCCACCTTCTTTCTCATCACCTTGATGGTGCTACTCGACGTCCTGGCCGGCTTCATGCTCGCCATCGCCGCCAGCCGGCGCGAGCCTGGCCTCAGGCCCGAGCGGACGACGCGCCCTGACTGAGGTTCCTCGCGGGTCGGCGGAGCGATATAGCCGGCGCCGATGAACGATCCTCTGCCGCAGCTTCAGGCCAACATCCGCTTCCTCGGTCGGGTGCTTGGCGATGTCATCCGCGCCGATGATGGTCAGGCTGTGTTTGACCAGATCGAGGCCATTCGTCGCGCGTCGGTCGCCTTCCATCGCGAGGGCGCCCCCCGGACCGCCGATCGCATGGCCGAGCGACTCGCTGGCCTCAGCCTTGCCGACACGGTGCGTTTTGCCCACTCGTTCGCCTGCTTCCTGCAGATCACCAACATCGCCGAGGACCAGATACAGCGCGGCGGCGCCGGCGATGATCGTCCCGACACCCTGGCCGGAGCCGTCCGGACGTTGCGCGCCCAAGGCGTCGAGGGCGGCGCGATCGAGGCGCTGCTAGCCCGCGCCTTTGTCGCCCCGGTGATCACCGCCCATCCCAGCGAGGTCCGTCGCAAGAGCGTCCTCGACCGGCAGATGGCCATCGCCCAAGCCCTGACGGCCTACGAAAGCGCCTCCGGCGACGTCGAGCGAGCCGCAATCGAACAGACCCTGCTGCGCGAGGTGTCGATCTTCTGGCGCACCCGGCTGCTGCGCGGCGCCAGCATCGGGGTGATCGACGAGATCGAGAACGCCGTTTCTTATTTCGAGCGCAGCTTCCTCACCGCGTTGCCGGCCCTCTACGCCCGCTGGACCGATGTGCTCGGCAAGCCGCCGCCAAGCTTCCTCACCGTTGGCACCTGGGTCGGCGGCGACCGCGACGGCAATCCCAATGTCACCGCCGAAGTCATGACCGCCGCGCTGATGCGCGCCTCCCGCGCAGCTTTGCGTTTCTACCTCGAGGGCGTCCACCAATTGGGGGCGGAACTGTCGATCTCCGCCAGCCTGGCCAAGGTCGATCCGGCGCTGCTGGCCCTGGCGCGCGCGGCGCATGATCCCTCGCCGCATCGGACCGACGAGCCCTACCGCCAGGCCCTGACCGGCGTCTACGCTCGGTTGGCGGCCACCTACGCAACACTCACCGGCGAGGCCCCGCCGCGCCCCGCGGCCGGAGCCGCGACGGCGTATGTCCACCCCGACGAGCTGAAGGGCGATCTCCAGACGGTGCTGGATTCCCTCATCGCCCACCACGGCCCCGCTTTCGCACGCGGCCCCTTACCCGACCTCATCCGAGCGGTGGACTGTTTCGGCTTCCATCTGGCCAGCCTGGATATGCGCCAGAACTCCGCCGTCCACGCCAGGGTGGTGGCCGAGCTGCTGGCCAAGGGCGGCGTGGCCGCCGACTACGAGGCCCTGGATGAGGATTCGCGCTGCAGGCTCCTCATCGGCGAGCTGTCGCACGCGCGCCTGCTGCACTCCCCGTTTGTGACCTACAGCGAAGAGACTTCGAGCGAATACAACGTCCTCAGTGAGGCTGCGCGGGTCAAGCAGGTCTACGGCGGAGCCGCCATCCGCGCCTACGTCGTTTCCAACACCACCTCGGTCTCGGACCTGCTGGAAGTCTATGTGCTACTCAAGGAGGTGGGCCTGTTCACGCCCGGCGCGGCGCCGCGGGCGCAAGTCATGGCCGAACCCCTGTTCGAGACCATCGCGGATTTGCGCGCCGCACCCGACACACTCGGACGCTACCTCGCCTTGCCGCTCACTCGCGACCTGCTGGCAGAATCGGGCCTGCAGGAAGTGATGATCGGCTATTCCGATTCCAACAAGGACGGGAGCTATCTCACCTCGACTTGGGAGCTGCACCAGGCCTCCCGAGCCATGGCGGCGACGGCCCGGAAAGCGGGCCTCACCCTCCAGCTCTTCCATGGCCGCGGCGGGGCCGTGGGACGCGGCGGCGGCTCCAGCTTCGAGGCTCTGCTGGCCCAGCCGGCAAGGACCGTCAACGGCCGCATCCGGGTCACCGAACAAGGCGAGGTGGTGGCCAACAAATACGCCGATCCGGATCTGGCGGCGCGCAGCCTGGAGACCCTGGCCGCCGGCACAGTGCTGGCTTCGCTGCGCGAGGCCGAGGACGAGGCCGGCGCCGGGCCACAGGCGCTGATCATGGACGCGCTCGCCCGCGAGGCGATGGGCGCCTATCGCGCCCTTGTCTACGACACGCCCGGTTTCGCCGACTATTTCTTCGCCGCCACCCCGATCAGCGAGATTGCCGATCTGAACATCGGCAGCCGGCCTACCTCAAGGACGCCCGCGAAGTCCATCCAGAGCCTGCGCGCGATCCCGTGGGTGTTCTCATGGTCGCAATCTCGGGCGATGCTGCCAGGCTGGTTCGGCTTTGGCGCCGCCGTCGAGCGAAGCGGCGTGCCCATCGCCCAGCTGCGCGAATTCCACCAGAATTGGCCGTACTTCTCCTCGATCCTGGCCAACATGGAAATGGTTCTGGCCAAGGGCGACCAAGCGATCGCCGCACGCTATGCCGGCCTGGTCGAGGACCGCGCCCTAGCCGAGTGCGTGTTCGGCCAGATCCGCGCCGAGTGGGACCGCACCCACGACTTCATCCTGGCCATCACCGGCCAGAGCCGGCTCCTCGGCGACAATCCGATGCTGGCCGCGGTCATCCGGGCGCGCCTGCCCTACATCGACCCGCTCAATCACCTGCAAATCGAGCTGATCAGACGACGCCGGTCGGGTGATGACAGCGAAGAGGTGCGCGAGGGCATCCATCTCACCATCAACGGCGTCGCCGCCGGCCTCAGGAACGCGGGATAGGCGCCTCAGGCCCCCAGCGACTCGGGCGTGGCCCTGAACATATCGACGGCGCCCTGGGTCACGGCCTGGGCGTGTCCGGGGGCCTGGGCGAGCACCTGATGGGCGAACACACGCGCCAGGCCAATGCGCGTCCGCCAATAGGCGATGTCACCGACCCCGGCGGCGATGTTCCTGGACGCGGCCAGGGCCTCCTTGCCCAGCATCCAGCCGCCGACCACATCGCCCATGAGCCTGAGGTAGGGCGTTGCGCCGGCCAGGGCGTCCGGCTGAGCGTGGCCGCGCCGCTCGATCAGCCAGCCGCTGGCTGATTGGGCGGCCGCCAGGCCGGCTTCCAGGTGGGTCCCGATGGCGTGCAGCCAGCCATCGTCCGCGCTCTTGAGCTCCGCTGCGGTGGGCACGATGTCGCTGACCAGCTCTCGCGCTGCCGCCCCCTTTCCCAGCGCCAGCTTGCGGCCCATCAGATCAATGGCCTGGATGCCGTTGGCGCCTTCGTAGATCGGCAGGATGCGGGCGTCGCGATAGTATTGCGCCGCCCCGGTCTCCTCGATGAAGCCCATGCCGCCGTGCACCTGCAGGCACATGGAGGCGGCCTCGACAGCCATGTCGGTGGACCAGGCCTTGGCGATCGGGGTCAGGATGTCCTCGCGCAGGCGCGCCGCGTCGCGGTCGACCGGGTTTCCCGCCAGGCGGGCGATGTCGCTGGCCACCGCGGTGGCGAGGCAGATGGCCCTTGCCGCCTCGATCTTCGCTTTCACGATCATCAAGGTGCGGCGCACATCCGGATGGTCGAACAGCCTCGATGGCAGGGTCCCGGTCCAGGCGGACCGCCCCTGCGTGCGCTCCAGGGAGAACGCGAGCGCCTGTTGATAGGCACGCTCGGCGAGGCCCACGCCCTGGACCCCGACCTGGAGGCGGGCGGCATTCATCATCACGAACATGTTGGCCAGGCCCTGGTTGGGCGCGCCGACCATCTCGGCCCTCGCCCCTTCGTAGGCCATGACGCAGGTGGGCGAAGCGTGGATGCCGAGCTTATGCTCGATGCTGACCGACCGGAGCGTGTTGGCTTCGCCCAGGCGTCCGTCCTCGGCCACCAGCCGTTTGCACGCCAGAAACAAGGTCAGGCCGCGCGAGCCTGGCGGGGCGTCCGGCAACCGGGCCAGCACCAAGTGGACGATATTGTCCGCCACATCATGGTCGCCCCAGGTGATGAAGATCTTCTGGCCGGTGAGGCGCCAGCCGTCGTCGCCATCGCTCTCGGCGCGCATGGTCAGCGCTCCAAGGTCCGAGCCGGCCTGGGGCTCAGTGAGGTTCATGGTCCCGGTCCATTCGCCGGAAATCAGCTTGGGCAGATAGAGCGCCTTCTGGCGATCGGCGCCATGCAAGCTGAGCGCCTCGATGGCCGCCAAAGTCAGCATCGGGCAAAGTCCGAAAGCCATATTGGCCCCCTGGACCATCTCGAAGACCGCGATCTCGAGCGCCTTGGGCAGCCCCTGGCCGCCGAACGCCGGATCGGCCGACAGCCCGTTCCAGCCGCCTTTGGCGAATTGGTGATAGGCGTCGCCAAACCCGGGCGACGCGATCACAGTGCCGTTTTCGAAACGCGCGCCGTTGACATCGCCGGAGCGATTGAGCGGCGCCAAGATGTCGGAACTGAGCGCCCCTGCCCCTTCCAAGACGGCGCGCACGGTCTCCTCGTCGACACCGGGGAAGAGCTTGTCGAGCTTGCCGAAGTCGGCCGCCTCCCGGAGGGCGAACTCCAGGTCGCGGACAGGCGCTCTATAGGTCATGGGCTGGTCCCCTTCGGCGGCTCGGCTATTTAGAGCATAACGGCGCCGCGTCGAGACGCACGTCCTTGGCGTAGGGGCTTGGGGGTCCTAGATGCCACCGATGCGCCTTTTCCTGATCCCGCTCGTGGCTTTGGCCCTACCGGCTTGCGCCATCGCTGCCGTCTCGTCCAACCCGACCGATCTGCCGGCAGGCCGTTGGGTGCTCGATGGCAGGCATGCGAGCCTCGTCGCCAAGGTCAGGCACCTCGGCGTGTCCAATTACACCCTGCGTTTCGACAAGTTCGACGCCAGCTTCACCTACGATCCGAGCCATCCCGAGGCGACCACCCTCGCAGCCAGCATCGATACCACCAGCCTGGATGTCGGGGCGGACTACAGCCGCAAGTTCGCCGATCAGTTTCTCGACGCAACCAAGTTCCCTAAGGCGACGTTTGTTTCGACGGCGATGACGCCCGACCCGGACGGCCAGACAGGAACCATGACCGGTGATCTGACATTGCGCGGCGTGACCCGGCCGGCGACGCTCAAGGTCACGTTCGACGGCGTCGGCCGCAGTTTCCCGTTCGGGACCGTCGCCGGTTTTTCCGCCACTGGGTCCCTCAAGCGGTCCGACTTCGGCTCGCGCAGCCTGCTGAGTTATGTCGGAGACGACGTAAGCCTGGAGATAGAAGGTGAGTTCGACCACAAATAGGTCGCTCGACCAACAAGGAGGCCCGATGGCTGACGTACGGCGCTACAACACCGTGGCCATGACGCTGCACTGGCTGATCGCGATCCTGATCCTGACCAATATCGGCGTGGCCTGGTACTTCAATACCCTGC
>Ga0307478_10004127_pt1 | contig 10445 bp, 7 predicted proteins | sample atmos_gasesECM4C_2_FD_203713 | JGI IMG/M metagenome (GOLD analysis project Ga0307478, IMG submission 203713) | Hardwood forest soil microbial communities from Morgan-Monroe State Forest, Indiana, United States - atmos_gasesECM4C_05 | ecosystem: Environmental > Terrestrial > Soil > Temperate...
CGATGCAACAGACCAAATCGAAGGACTGCGGTTCGAATTCGAGATCGAAGAAATCCGCCTGCACGAAATGTATGCGGTCGGCTACCTGTTCCTGCGTGGCGGCCGCCTGGATGAAGGCCGATCGCTCAGGCGTCGGTTCGAGCGCGGTGACTTCGCTATTTTTAGATCGGGCCAGCGGAATGGCGATTTGTCCCCAGCCGGAACCAATATCCAAGATATTGGCGCCGGATGGTGGCGGGTGCTGGCGGAAAAAAAGGTCGCGGGCCGGGCTGGTGACAATCTGGTGGAGCCAGGGGTTGGCTTTTTCGTGATGTTGGGCGACGACGGAACGCCAGGGAGCGCCGCTGTGGATTTCACGGACAATTTCCAGAAGTTCGCCGGCCGGAGTATCGCGATAGGAATTTTCGCCGGGCGGCGCGGTCCACAGGCCGCCGCGTTCCACCGTCACCTGTTTGCCGCCATGCCGGAAAGTGATCATGGGGATGAAGAACGCCGAACGCTGAACGCTGAACTCTGAACGTTAAAGTAGGAGTAATTGGTAGTTTGGATTTGGTAGTTAGTTCGGACGCAAGCGTTGGATCGAAGCCAATGACCAACTACCAATTCCCAAATACCAACTACCAATATCAAATGCTGAACTTTAAACATCGAAGGCCTCATGCGTTATTCGATTTGCCGTTGCCCAACGCGCGCGAGGTGATGGCCGCCTTGAGATTCGCGATGCCGAAGGTCCGGTCAAGTCCATGGATCTCGATCTTGATGGCGTCGTAGCGCCGGTGCAATACGACCAGTTTTTCGCCGACGAAATGGATGAAACCAAATGAAAGAAAGTAGTGGCCGGGCATGAGATCGAGGTCGAAGGTGAAATCCACTTCGTGTTGTTCGCCGGCTTTCATCGCCGGGGCCGGTTGTTTGCTGAAAAGGGTGTTGGTGCCGTAAATTTCAACCCCGGCGGTGTTTTTGACGGTGAGCGCGAAGATGGGCTCGGGGCAGCCGTCATCCGTTTCCACCGCCATGCGCACAACGACGCGCTCACCGGTGGTGAACCACGTGCGTGCCTTGCGGGTCACGTCCAAAACCGTGACCGTAAGAATGCGCCCCAGCTCACCACCATAGGCGAATTCCTGGCCGCTGAGTTGAACGTGTGACCGTTCGTCGGCCAAAAGTTCCTCGGCTTGTTTGATCGGGGCTTCATCGTTGGCCTGTGTGCCAGCGACTGGGGTGACGACTTTGGGCGATAGCGGCGACGTCTCGGCGTGGCTAGCCTGGGCCGACTGCAGGGCCACAATGTCGGCTTGCAAGGAGTCCGCGGAGTTCCCATCGATGGTGAGCTTCGAGTACAGGTTGACGACGTCGTTCGGCTTTCCGGCGTAAACGACACAGCCGTGTTCGAGCAGCACCGCGTGATTGCACAACCGTTTGACCATGGATGCGTCGTGCGAGACGAACAACAGCGTGACACCTTTCGCAATGAAACGGTCGATGGTGCGGGCGCATTTGAGTTGAAACCGGGCGTCGCCGACTCCCAGCGCCTCGTCAATGATGAGAATGTCGGGGTCGACGTTCACGGCCACGGCAAAGGCGAGCCGCACGACCATGCCGCTGCTGTAAGTTTTGACCGGCTGGTCGATAAAATCCCCGATCTCGGCGTAAGCTGTAATGTTGTCAAATCGAGCGTCCACCTCCTTGTGCGTGAAGCCGAGAATGGCGGCATTGAGATAAACATTTTCGCGGCCCGTAAACTCGGGATTAAAGCCGGCGCCGAGCTCCAGCAAAGCCGCCACGCGACCGCGCGTCTCAATCCGGCCTTCGGTCGGCTGCAGCGTGCCGGCGATGATCTGTAACAAGGTGCTTTTGCCCGAACCGTTGCGGCCGATGATGCCGACGGCTTCGCCGCGGCGCACGGTGAGAGAGAGGTCGCGCAGCGCGTAAAAATCACGCCAGCCGCGGGCCGCGTGCCTCTGCAGGGCGCGCTGCGGCGGGGAATTTTTTGGAAACACACTGCCCACGCCGGCGATGAGAGGGCTTTTCAAGCGGTCAGCCGGCGATTTCCAAATGCGGTAGGCTTTGGAAATATTTTTAGCAGTAATGATGGGGTCGGACACGAAAGGATTTAGTAGTTGGTAATTGGTATTTGGCAGTTGGTAACTGACCGTTCTGCTTTCGTCACTTGTCTGTTTCTGCTGTTATTCGCGCCAAAGTTGAAGAATTGATTTCCCAGGTTTTTTCGCCGTTTGAACATTGGCGTTTGTGATTTGCGCAGCCGGTCAGAGCACGTCCGCGAACGCAGACTGGGTTTTCTTGAAAAACCAGCTGCCGCCCAAAAAGACCGCCGTACCGGCGGCGTAGGTGTAGCCGAGGCAAAGAAGATTGATCGGCTGGTGCCAGAGCAGCGCGCAGCGCGCAAGCTGCACGGTTTGCAGGAGCGGGTTCCATTTTAACACGTTCCAGATGATCGAGGATCCATGGAACCGGCTGAGAGGATAAAAAATGGCGCTGGCCCACAGCATGATTTGCGAAATGAATTGAATCATTTGGTTGATGTCGCGGAAGAATACGCCAATCGCGGCCAGGAACCAGCAGAGACCGGTACTCAGCAATAAATGGGGCAGCAGCACGACCGGGAGCCAAAGCAGCCCGGCCAAGGTGAGGCTGCGGCCCATGACGACGATTCCGACCAACAGCAGGCCCAGGCTGATCAGCAGGTGAAACCAGAACGCGCTGATTTGCGCGAGCGGCAGCACCTCGAGTGGAAAAACAACTTTTTTGACGAGGTTTGGCTGGGACACGATGATCGTGGGCCCGACCCCCAGCGTCTCGGCCATGACGTGGTACAAGATGAGGCCTAAAAATATAGCGAGTGCGATATCGACGGGGCTCTCTTGAGGCAGCACGCCGAACCGGATTTTGAAAATAACGCCGAACACAAACATATAGAGCGCGAGCATCAGCAATGGATTGAGCACCGCCCAGATGATGCCGAGATGGCTGCCGCGATGGCGCAGTTCGACCGCCCTAACGGTGAATTGCCACCACAAGTCGCGTTTGCGCGCAAAGTTGGTGGGGGAGGGTGAGCGTGGATCAGGCACGTGGGAAGAAAAGTAACAGGTGACAGGTGACGAGTATCAAGTGACAGGTATCAAGTGACAAGAAAGCACTGTGCACATGCATCCTTTATTTTGTCGTTCCGAGCCGTGCGAGGAATCCCTGCAATTGTTGTCGATTTTAGTTTCGGAGATTCCTCGCTCGGCTCGGAATGGCAATTTCACCCGTCATGAGTCTATTCAGGCCGCAACTGCTCAAGTAGCACAGTTTTTCGTCAGCCATTCGCGCCTGCCCTCCGTCCTGTCCTTCGTGGCCTCGGCGAAGAAGGAAGCTTTAGCGAAGGAGGGTCCATTCGCGGTTAAAACGGATCGAATCTGCGATCATCCGTGTCATCCGCGGAAAAAAACCAACCACCAAATCCAAGCTACCAACTACTATTCTCAAACAAATTTTAATTTACGCGCGGCGAAAACCACCATGCGCAGCAGGAGCCAGCCGTGGCTCCAGCGCTGGATGTTGGTCGTGCCATAGGTGCGCTCGCAGTAGCGAATGGGCACGTCGGCGATCTTCAGGTTGAGCTTGCCGGCGCCAAAAAGCAGGTCGAAGTCGCCGAAGGGATCGAAATCGCCGAAATAGACGCGTTGCGCGGCGATTTTTTCATAGTGGACGCGACTCAACACCTTGGTGCCGCACAGCGTGTCCTTCACCGACTGGCCCAGCAGCCAGGTGAAGAGCAGGCCAAAGGTTTTGTTGGCACAAAGGTTGAGAAACTGCATGGCATGGTCTTCCATCGGATAAACGAGGCGCACGCCGTTGGCGAACTCGGCCCGGCCGCTCGCAATGACGTCATAGAATTTCGGCAGCTCCTCCGGCGGCATGGTGAGGTCGGCATCGAGGATCATGAGGATGTCTCCCGTGGCGGCGGCAAAGCCTTCGCGCACGGCGTTGCCCTTGCCCTTGCCGGATTGCCGGAGGATTTTGATCCGACGTTTCGGAAACGCCGCAACGACGCGCTGAATTTCCTCCCAGGTGTTGTCGCGCGAATGGCCTTCCACAAAAATCAGCTCGGTGCCCGCGCCGAGCTCGGGCGTGCGCTCGACCGCGGCCTGGATGTTGCCGGCCTCGTTGCGGGCCGGGATGATGACCGAGACGGAGAGCGGTCGCGTGACGGGCGCGGGTCGCCGCGGGCGGGCGACGAGAAAAACGGTCAGGCAGAAGGTTGGTAGCAACGGCGCGAGCAGGCGGTTGAAGAATTTCTCCACGAAACCGAGCCGCAGCGGCAGCAGCAGCCGGGGTTGAATTTGCAGCATCTCCCAATCGGCCAGCTGCAGGAAATTGAGCATGTCGGTGGTCGCGATCCAGCTGCTTTGCGGCTCGGGACTCTTCAGGCCCAGCCATCTTCCAACCGAAAAAAACGGCCGCCACAGGGCCGAGGGATAATTGATGACAAGCCGCGTGTCCGCATGGGAAACGGCGTGCAGTTTTTCAAGGAGCTGTTGTACATCGGTGGCGTAGTTGAGCGTGTCGGAGACGATGACGGCATCAAATTTCTCCGCGAGGGAAAGTTCTTCGCCGGCCTGCACGTGGAACTCCGCCTCCGGCACGTTGGCCCGCGCTGCCGCGATCCTGCGTTGGGAAAGATCGACGCCAACTTTTCGGGCCGCGCGCAACCCGCCCAGCAGCCCGCCCGTGCCGCAGCCGACCTCGAGCACGCTCGAGCCCTGGGGGATCAGCAAGTTGTAATAATGGGCGAGAATCCCGTGGTAACCGCGCGACACCCAGTTGGGGGTGGAAGGCGCGGCATCGTAAAAGGCGCGCACCTCGTCGAGGTGGTGGCGGGTGATTTCCGAGCCGGGGGCGACGGGCATGATTTTATTGAGGATTATTTCACCACAAAGGCACGAAGTACGCGAAGATCGATCCAAAGGAAATTGGGCTCATGCTCAGTGTTCTTTGTGCCTTTGTGGTGAAGATCGATCGATATCATCTTTCCGCTTCCTTTTCCAGGACAACGAGCAGGCGTCCGGCAAACGCCCGCGGGCACAGCGCGGCGACGCGGTCGAATCCGCGCAGCAAACCCTGACTGAAACTTCCGCCGAGCTGGGGCCCGGAAAAGCCGCCGGCGGCAAAATAGGCGAAACACGGCAGGGGGGCGACTTCACGCAGATGCCATCCCCCGAGCCGGTCGCGCGCCTCGCCCCACCAAAAAAAACGGGTAGCCGAGCCTTGGGCCGCGTAATAGTCCACGTTTTCCGGTGAAAACCCCGGCGGGGCATCCCAGGATATATTGTCCTTCAGACCGACGGGCTCGTGATGAAAAAGGCCGTAAACAATCCGCCCGGTCCAGCTGGCCGCGGGCTCAAACAGGATGAGCCGGCCGCCGGGCGCAAGCACGCGATGGAACTCGCGCAGCGCCGTGCCCGGGTAACGCAGATGGTGCCAGACGTCGAAGAGGATCAGGTTCGACACGCTGCCATCGGCAAAGGAGAGCCGGTAGGCGTTCTCCTGCCGGTCGAGCCATGGGTTGGGAAACAGATCGGTCGTGATACAATGCGGAATGACTTCCTTGATGTTGCCCATGCCCGAGCCCAGTTCAACGATGACGCCAGGCAGGCTGGCATTGGTTCGCGCCGCGATCAAACGGCAGAATCGGCGGTAATTTTCCTGCAGGTGCGGCTTGCGCGCCCATGCCTCTCGATTGCGCTGGATTTCAACGTTGTGCTGCTCAACGGGCAGGGCCGCGGGGGTTTTCATCAGGAATATTAATTGGTAGTGCGGCTATCGCCGAGCGTCCGCCATCGCCAAAGCTACGGCGGATAAATCCAACACCCAACATCGAACATCGAACATCGAACGTCGAGCGAGTAGTAGTCGTTTGAATTTGGTGGTCAGTTCGGACTACGGAAGCTGAACTCCGAACGTCGAACGCTGAACGCCGAATTCCAAACTACCAACTAGCAATTACTAATTACTAACTACCAAATACTAACTCCCAACTACCAATGACCGGCCTCATGTTTTCAGGGTTGCCATCACCTCGAAAATGAAACGGGCTGACTCTTTGACTTCCCTAACCTGACTGCGTCACCGTGTTGCCTCGTCCCTTGAAGTTCATCTTTTTGGCAATCCTGGGCGTCTTGCCTGTGGGGTTGAGCGCCCAGACCCCGCCGCTGCCGGCCACCTTGCCGGAGGATTTCTTCCCGGGATTGCGCGAAATCCTCCGCTCCGCGCTGCAGCAATCGCCACAGATGATTATGCATAATCTCGACCTCGCGGCGCAGGAGGCCAACCGTTACCAGGCGGCGGCTGGCCAGTGGCCGAGCGTTGGCGGCAATCTCAATTACGCCTATCAACAAAGCTTCCTGGCTTCCAATACGAATGCGAATAACGTCAGCAAAGGCTTTTATTATGGCCTTGGTTTGAGTCAACCGATCTACCACTGGGGTGCTCTGCAAGCCATGACAGACATTGCCCACTTGCAGATAAAAATCAGCGAGCACAAGTATGCCGATGCCTACGGCCAACTCGCGACGTCGCTCCGCTCACAATATCTTTCGCTCATTGCGCAAAAAGTGCAATTGCGCAACGCGCACCTTTCGCTAGATCAGACCAAGGCTTCGGTGGCCGTGGTGGAGGATCGTTTCAAAAGCGCCATGGCGACCTCTGATGACCTGACCAACGCCCACTTACAACTGGACGATGCCAATCTATCGATCGACCGCGCCACGGAAAACTTCGCGCATTCCAAGCGGGTGTTTTTACTGATGGCCGGCTTGTCCGAGTTGCATGACGATGCCATCCCGGACGAAATCCCCCGGCCGGTTTATTCGCCTGATACCGTCGAGGCGCTCCTGCAAAACTTTGAGAGCGCCGGTTTGCACGACACCTTCCAGGCGCAGATTTTCGACTTTCAGATCAAGCAAAGCGAACTAAACTATAAAATCGCGAAGTACCGTCTTTATCCGAAGCTGGACCTTTCGATGGGGTTGAGCGAGCTAAACCAAACCACCACCGGCGCCAACTCCATTTCCCAAGCCGGCGTTTTGTCCGAATCCGTCGCGCTGGCGGCTAACTGGAGTATTTTTGACGGCTTAGCGACGCGCGGAGCCAAGCTGGCGGCTCTCACCAGCAAGCGGGTGAACGAGCGCAACCTTCAGAACTATCTCGACCAGACGCTGGAGCAAGCGCGGGAAAGCGAGCGCCAGCTGGTGTTCTCCGCCCGGGCGCTGGCCATTGCCGAACGGCGCTTTCAATTCAGCGAAGAAGCTTTGCAACGGGCCAAGGACAATTTCAAGCTGCACACCCTCTCGCAAGCCGGGATGGATGATGCCACCGCCAATTTTTACCAGGCGCAAGCTGCGATCTTTGGTGCCCGCGCCGATTTTTTGTCCAATTGGGGCGGATACCTCTCACTGCTCAATGTTGACCCGGTGTTGAACAACCTTCCCACCCGCTTTTTCAGCAATGCCAAATAAACCCTTCTTTTCCCGTGCCAGGCTCATGGTCGCGGTGTCCGTCCTGATCGCGCTGGCGGGCGCGTTGATTTACTTTACCCGCCCGGTGGCGAAGGTCGTGCGCGCCGTGCGAGGCAGAGCCATCGATGCGGTGCCCGGCAGCGTGATCGTGGACGCCGAGTACCAGATGGAACTCGAAAGCGAGCTTGGCGGCCACATCATCAAAAGTGCGCTCGATGAGGGCCGACACGTCAAGGAAGGCGACTTCCTGGTGCAGCTTGACCCTGGCGATATCGAGATTGAGATCGAAAAACTGCAGATCGATGAAGATACGCTGAAGAAACGCATCGCGGTCGGCTCGCCCGCCCAGCTTTCGCTTGATGGAGCGAAAGTCGGCTTCGCCGACTCCGAACGCCTGCACAAACTCGGCCAGATGTCCGACAGCGATTTTGAAAGCCAAAAACGCAGCTTTGAACAGGTTCAATGGCAGCTCAAGCTGGAGCAGATTACCAACCAGAATCTGATCGACGTCGATGAGAACGACCTCAAGGCCAAACGCCGTGAGCGGGACAAAATGACCATCACCGCGCCGTTCGACGCCGTTGTTTCGAAAGTTCTGGCCCGGCCGGGTGCCCTCATCGACAAAAACGCACCCATCGCCATGCTTATTTCCACCAATCGCACGGTGGTTGCCCGCATCAGCGAGGAGGATTTTGCCGGCATTCGCCTTGGACAAAAAGCCTCGGTGCGTTTCCTCGGTTATGGCAGTGATCTTTATAATGCCACGGTCAGCAAAATCCTGCCCACGGCCGATCCCGACACGCAACGCTATGAGGTTTTTCTCACGGTTGATATTCCGCTCGAGCGCCTGATCCCGGGGCTGACTGGTGAGGTCAGCATTGTCGTCGGCGAGCACGAAAACACCCTGATCGTCCCGCGCCGCGCCCTTTTCGGCGACAGCCTCTTCGTGGTCAAAAGCGGCCGGGTGCAGTTGCGGAAGGTGACGGTCGGCTACGTTGGCCTCAATGATGCGGAAATCCTCGATGGTGTGCAGGCAGGCGAGCGGGTCATCGTCGAGGAGACCGACCTATTTCGCGACGGTGATCATGTTCGTAGCACAATCCTTCCGCAATAAGCCTGCCCCGAGATTCCCGCTGTGTCGCCCAATCTGCAGATTGCCTACCGCTTTCTCACGGCCAAGAAACGTTCCATGGTGATGAGCCTCGCCTGCATCGTGCTCGGGGTCGGCTTGTATGCGGTCACGCAGGCGACGACCAGCGGCTTCGAGGGGTTTTTTATCAAGACCATCCTTGGCGCCAACGGCGCCATTCGGATCGAGGACGAAATCCAGGCGACCATCCGCTCCATGGCGGCCGGTGGTGCGAACACCGATTCAAACTTTCAGGTCATCGAGAAAGAAGGCCGCAAATATATCCAGGGCATCCAGCAACCCAAGCTCATCATGGATGCATTGCGGCGTTTTTCCAACGTTTCCGGCGTGGCCGAAGTGTTGCACGGCGATGTCTTCATCAACACCAGCTTTAAGAACGATAACGCGCAGGTTTACGGCATCGACCTGGAAGATTACCTCAAAGTCTCCGACCTTGGCGGACATATCGTGCGGGGTTCGCTCGAGCAATTCCGTGACGAGCCGGACGGGGCGCTGGTCGGCAATGTCCTGGCCGAGCGCGTCCAGCTTTCCGTTGGCGATTCCTTCATTCTGCAAATCCACGGCCAGAGCCGCCACTATCGGGTCGCCGCCATCTTCGAGACGGGCGTGCGCGACATCGACCAGGTGCGGGTTTATCTTCATCTCAGCGAAACCCGCTCGCTCCTGGAAAGACCCGCCGGCGCGTCGTTCATCCAGGTCAATCTCTACGATGAATCGCGTGCGCCGGAGGACGCCCTGCGGATGGAGCGGACGCTTTATCACAGCGCCGCGCCCTGGCAGGACCGCGAAAAAGAATGGCTCGAGGTTTTCGGTGCGCTGCGAAAATCGACCGCGATCACGGTGTGGGTGTTCTCGGCGATCGCTGCGCTTGCGATGTTCAACACGCTCGCGATGACCGTGTACGAGAAGACCAAGGACATCGCGATCCTGCGCTCGATGGGCTACACCCGAGAGGACATCTCGCACATCTTTCTCTGGCAGGCAGTGATCGTGCTCGCGATCGGCACGGTGCTCGGCTGCCTGTTCGGCGTGGTCGTGACCTATGCCATTTCGCAAATTCCCATTCGCATCCGGACGATATTCACCACGGATACATTTGTCGTCGCGTGGTCCGTCTGGCACTACGTCAAGGCCGTGCTCATTTCGACGTGTTTTGTCATGCTGGCCAGCCTGATCCCGGCCCGCCGTGCGGCGCGGTTTGAACCCGGCGATGTCATTCGCGGCACCGCGCTATAGAACAAAGTATCAAGTAACAGGTATCAAGTTCCAAGATAGCTGACCACTCCTGACGCCCGAATCCCGCATCCTGATTCCTAATCCTGATACTTGATACTTTTCTCCATCAAGTGAGCATCCCTTCCATTCCACCTTCAATCAATGGAGACTCCGGCATCGCTTTGCGCTGCCACGGGCTCCATCGGTATCTCGGTCAAGGTGAAGGCCGCGTGCATGTGCTCAAGGGCGTTTCTTTCGAGGCGCACCGCGGCCAGGTTTATGCCGTCGTCGGCCCGTCCGGCTGCGGCAAGAGCACCCTGCTTTACCAGCTCGGCCTGCTCGACCAGCCCGACGACGGCCAGATCTGGATCAACCGCCAGCTCATGTCGAACAGCGACGACGCCGCCCGCACCGCCGCGCGCGGCGAGCACATCGGTTTTGTCTTCCAGTTTCACTTTCTCATGTCGGAGTTCACCGCGCTCGAGAACGTAATGATGCCCATGCGCAAACTTGTCCGACTGACGCCGACTGAAATGGCCGAACGCGCCCGCATTCTCCTC
>Ga0307478_10004128_pt1 | contig 10442 bp, 8 predicted proteins | sample atmos_gasesECM4C_2_FD_203713 | JGI IMG/M metagenome (GOLD analysis project Ga0307478, IMG submission 203713) | Hardwood forest soil microbial communities from Morgan-Monroe State Forest, Indiana, United States - atmos_gasesECM4C_05 | ecosystem: Environmental > Terrestrial > Soil > Temperate...
GCGCCGAACTGCAACTACGGTGGTGTTCACGGGCAAGTGGACGATAACGAGGGCGCTGCGGTTGTTCGTTTGCCTCGCGCTTCTCATTTGCGGTGCTGCTACCAACCTTCGCGCTCAGACAACGAACGCGACAATCAACGGCCAGATTACCGATGCTCAAGGCGGAATTGTGCCCGGAGTTGAAGTGCAAGCGGTGAATATTGACACGAACGCTGTTTATCCCGGAAAAACAAATAATAGCGGCATCTACGTGATCCCTAGCGTCCCTCCGGGACGGTACCGGTTGGTTGTGCTAAAGGATGGATTCAAAGAAATCAATAAGACCGGACTTGTTCTCAATGTTCAGGACACCCTGGAGCAGAACTTCGCGCTTCAGGTTGGATCGGTATCTGAATCTGTCACGGTTACCGGCGGCGGGATCAACATCAACACTACGGACGCATCGGTGAGTACCATTGTGGATCGCCAATTCGTCGAAAATATGCCTCTGAACGGACGAAGCTTTCAAAGCTTGCTAACGCTAGCGCCGGGCGTCTCACTAGCTCCGGCCGTTCCTTCAAGTAGCGGTGGCAGTGGAGAGCTAACGGTTAACGGCCAGAGGACTGAAGCCAACTATTTCACGGTCGACGGTGTTAGCGCGAATACCGGAGCCTCAACTAACAATTTTGGGCTTGGCCCAGGCTATGGTGGTGCTATACCTGGTGAAACAGCGTTGAGCACCACGCAAAGCTTGGTTCCGGTCGACGCCCTCCAGGAATTCCGCGCAAATACATCTACCTATTCAGCCGAGTACGGGCGCACGCCTGGCGGTCAGTTTGCATTTACCACAAGAGCCGGCACGAACGATTGGCACGGTTCGGCCTTTGACTATTTTCGGAACGAAGTGCTCGACGCGAACAACTGGTTCAACAACTTGAACGGGGTGCCTCGGCAACCAGAGCGCCAGAACGATTTTGGCGGTACCCTGGGAGGCCCTATTTTGGTCCCGAGAGTATACGACGGTAAAGATAAAGCCTTCTTTTTCTTTTCCTATGAGGGCTTGAGGCTTCTCCAACCTCAAGCGGTCTCTGAGAACGCCGTTCCGGACGCGACTCTGCGACAGACGGCACCAGCGGCGCTACAACCGGCTCTAAACGCGTTCCCCTTACCGAACGGCGGCGAGGATGGATTGAACGACGGACTCGGTATCTACCGACAAACGATTTCCTATCCTTCTGATCTTGACAACCTCGGTGTCCGTATTGACTACAACATCAACGAGAAGTTTAAAATCTTCGGCCGCTTTGCCGACACGCGTTCATCGACTTCGAGCTATAACTATGCTACGAAAAACAGCAACGAAGTGAATGTTCGGACCCTGACCCTCGGAACGACGAACGCGGTGAATTCGCGGCAAAGCAATGAGCTACGCTTCAACATCACCCAAAATAATTTTCTCGCCTTAGGCATCTCTACGGGTCTCGATGGGGCCACACCTTTTAGCCTCAAAAGCGTGCCAGGTCCGAACGGGCCATTTCCTACCGCTGGCGCTTCGCTGACCGTCGGTCTCGGTTTCGGTGGCGGAGCTTTTTTCGGAGTAGGTGGAGGAACTCCAAATTCGCAACGGCAATTCAACATTACAGACACCTACGCCTGGTCGGTGTCCAATCATGCGTTCAAATTCGGGGTTGATTGGCGTAGGCTCACCACGAGCAGCCCCACCTTCCGTCTTGCGGAACAGGCTTTCTTCGAGAGCGAGACTTCGGTGCTTGCGAATAACGTCGATTCCGGATTCGTCACATCGCAGTCGCCTCAGCCTGTAGAGCCGGTATACCGGAATTTCTCGGCTTTCGTCGAAGATGAATGGAAGGTTGCGCGACGGGTTTCCTTGTCGCTCGGGTTGCGGTGGGATGTAAACCCCGCACCAGGAAACCTCACCGGTCCTTCGCCCTTCACGATCGACCAGATCACCAATCTGGCCACCGCAAAGCTGGCGCCTTCCGGAACGCCGCTGTGGGATACAGAATGGCACGCACTCGCTCCTCGAGTGGGCGTAGCCTATCAACTTGGGCAAGCGGCCGGCCGAGAAACGGTGATACGCGCCGGATTCGGTATTTTCTACGATATGGGCAATGCCCAAGGTTCACAGGGGTTTCAAGGCGTCGGCTTCTTCTCTGCCGCTTCTTATTCGGGAATCAGATTTCCGTTTACCCCGGAACAGCTCAGCCTCCCGCCTGCGAGTATTACTCCGCCATATGGCAACAACGTATACGGCTTCGACCCACATCTGGCGTTGCCTTACACCCTTCAGTGGAACTTGGCGGTAGAGCAGAGTCTCGGATCGAGCGATGCACTGACAATCAACTATGTCGGATCCGGCGGGAGGAAACTTCTCGGCACGTTTGATTACTTCCCGTCTCAATTTGGAAACCCGAATTTCTCACCGTCCTTTGCTCTAACTCTGACGACCAATCAAGCTGCGTCGAGCTATAACGCTCTTCAACTGAAATACGAGAGGAGGCTGTCGCACGGCTTGCAGCTGCTGGCCTCGTATACCTGGTCTCATTCAATCGACGATGCCACAAGCAACTTCCTAATATCTGAGCTGCTTAGAGGTAGTTCAGATTTTGATATTCGCCAAAATTTTCAACTAGCGGCAAGCTACGATATCCCGGGCGGCCACTCGAATCACTTTGCCTTAGCTTTCCTGCAGCATTGGGCCTTGGATGCGCGTGTTATGGCGCGTTCAGCGCTCCCGCTCGATATCATCGGTACGCAGTCGGTCGATCCCACAACCGGAAAATTCATCACTTATCATCCCGATCGCGTTCTTGGCCAGCCTCTTTATATATATGGTCCTCAGTATCCGGGGGGAAGGCTGGTTAATTTCGGTGCGTTCCAAGCGGCTCCTGCCAATGTCGAGGGCGATGCCGGACGGAATGCCGCACGCGGGTTTGGGGCTACGCAGGCCGACGTCGCCTTGCGCAGGGAGTTCCCCATCCACGAGCGCCTCAGGTTGCAGTTTCGCGCAGAGGCCTTCAATTTGTTTAACCACCCTGCTTTCGCGGGCGTTTCCAACTGCTTGTGTGATGGTCCTTACAGTCCAACAGCGACGTTTGGATTCGGGGCAGCGCAAAGCACCCTCAATTCCGCTCTTGGCGGCCTAAACCCTCTCTATCAAATTGGTGGCCCGCGTTCCTTGCAGCTGATGCTCAAACTGCAATTCTGACCACGATCGAGATGGTTGTGGCTGCAAGGACCTTTCCCATCTAGTCCACTTGCGATGTAGCGAGGGTGAAATGCTGAGAGTCAAAAAGCGGATTCTTGGATGGACTCTGTGCGGCATAGCCTTTTGCTTCGGCCAACAGAGTTTTGGTCAATGTCACGCGCACGCCCAGCTAACCGACCCCTCAAAGCGACTGCGACGGTAGCCAAGTACCGGCTGACGATCTCCAAGAACGACGAAGGAGACCTAACTGCAGTCAACCTGCTCGCCGATGTGGAAGGTAGATTAGAGCTTTACGACGCGAGAGTGCTGGGTTCGGAGTTCGCAGGCGAGGGACCACACGCCTCCGTTGAAGCCCGTCGGACGTTGCCGGCGCACCTAAGCCAGTGGCGTATCGCCGTATCCTCCAATCTCTCGGACGAGAACTTTGCTGATGCTTTCCTACTGAATTGTACAGCCGGTTCGAATGCTTGCTCTGTTGCCGCGCAAGCCCAACTCCGCAAAACCGGCGCAATACTCGTAGTTGATGAACCCGAGGAAGGCAATTGGCGAGTCGTTATTCGCAGCAGGGATCGCACGAAAAATGGCGTCCAGTACAAGCTGAAGGAAGCTACCCTCACACGATCACGGAACCCGCTTGAGAACGGAGATGCCAAGCGTGCCAGTGGATTCTCCTGGTCGGTGGCCCTGCCTCCAAGCGCATCGGATGCGCAATATGCGGCATTTCACATTGTCGGAACACCTGTGCGAGAAGGTACTTACAACAGCGGGGCGAAGAAGAATGGTCTCCGTATTGCCCTGACGCCCCTGGATCGTGATCCACCGTAGTGAAACGCACAAGCCTTTCCCTTTACGGATGATTTGCTTGACCGCTGAGGAAGGCATACAAAATCTTGTGGCCTCGTGGCCTTTCCGCACCGCCTTCACGAGGTTCCAGGGTTACAAAGACCGAATCGATTTGTGCGAGTTGCCGTGGATCATCAACACGTAAGGTCCACCGCCTTTGCTCTTTGTCGTCCGCGTACAGAACTCCAAGGCTTTTGACGCTCGTCGGTTCCCCGAGGCGTTCTCCCCATGCCTGGAAGGTGTATTTCGCATTCGTCAGTTTTTTCTCATCGAGATCGTAGGCGTAGAACACGAGCGACTTGCCTTCGGTGAAAAAGACCCGGCCCGTTGCCTTCCTGTCGTTTCCCTTACCGTCAGCGTCATGGACGTCAATAATATGCAGATTCCGCGCGCCCATCAGATTCGTTATGTCTTTGCTGGCGACTAGCAGCTCTTTGTCCTTTTCGAGACTGGCCTCTTGTACGCGGACCTCCTGCGACAGGTCGCTAATTTCGTTTTTGGCCTCCCGCAACTCAATTTCCAGGGAGGCCCTGTCGGCGTGCGCCTTTTCGAGTTCGGTCTTGGTCTGCGCCAATACCTGCGTGTTCTGATCCATTTGCCCTGCAAGCAGACCGTTCATGTCATTGATACGTGAGACCGTTCGTTCGAGCTCCGCCTTGTCGGCGCGACTGGCGGCGAGGTCTTTTTCCAGCGTTTCCGCACGCGCGACCAGTTGCGCGTTATCTGCTTTCAACTCATCCGTGGTCTTCTGTGAAGCGCCGTTTGCCAATTGGAGTTCGGAAACACGCTTCGCAAGCTGGTCCTCCCGATCTTCCACCGGTTTCGAATCGATGGCTGCATTCGCGATTTTCCCCGCGGGCGCCTCCTGCGGATTCATTCCGCCGCGGTGAAACGAGCGATACGCGATAACGCCCGCGAGCAGGGCGATCATTAGGCCGGCAGCGACTCCCTGGTAGGTGGGAAGCCATCGCCAGAATCCCCAGGAGACATTGCGCGTATCCTTTTCGACCTCTTCGGAAAACCGCCTTCCGTCTTCACGGGCACGCGCCAAGAAACGGTCGCGAAATCCGTTCTCTTCAACCTGCCGCACCACATCCCGCTCCAGGATGTCGCGATCCGATAGGGGGAGTTCGCGGAGTATCACCGAAAACTCTTGGCACGCTGCGCGGCACGATTGGCAAGCGTCCAGATGCTCGTTAAGACGTCGCTCTTCGTCCGGGGCCAGTTGCCCCGTCGCTGCGAGCGCGCACAAATCTTCAAATTCTTCATGCTTCGACATCGATAGTTCCTCGACGAACGATCTCGGGCGAATTCTTTCCCTTTCTGTGCAGATTCCCCTTGGACACAAACACGCGGAGTTGCCCTAACCCCCGATAGTAGTGGTGCCGGATGTTTCCAATCGATTCGCCTGTCTTTTCCGAAATCTCTTTGAGGGACATTCCCTCGAAATAAGCCAATTGAATGGTCTGACGCTGTTGCCTGTTGAGGCTCGCAAGCCCTTCGCGCACGAGAGTGCGAAGCTCCTGGAGAACGAAGAGTCCGCCTCCGTTCACAGGCTGCGCATTCTCTGCGGAACCCAATTCCTCTGTTGCTCCTTCGTCCTGGTCGTAGAATTTTCTCCTCTTGAGATACATCCGCCGATTCATGCTGCGGTGGTAGGTGTACTGCATCAGCCACACTTTAGTAGTGCCACGGGAAGGATCGAATTGTGCCGACGCTTTGTAAACTTCAAGGAAGACTACCTGCGTGACATCTTCCGCCTCACCCAGGTCACGGAGGATCTTATAGGCAATACTCACAACCAAGCGGTGATAGCGGTCGAACAGTACGGCTAGTGCATCGTCGTGCCCGGCCTGGATATGTGCCATTACTTCTTCGTCGCTCAGGCGCGCCAGCCGTGCCAGAGTCAGGCCACAGGGTTCGGAAATCGGTTGTGCAGCGCTCTTCATGGATGAATCACTGTCGCTCAAAGGGCAGCCGGAACGTCGCTATTCTATAGGAGTGACGAAAAACCTGACACAATTTCCAGCTCAAAAACTCTTGGTGAGAGAGAATTTATTTTGCCCCTCAATTGGTACAAAGAAGTGTTCCTTGAGGCATTCATATAGATACGCGGTTTCCTTCTTGCGATCTCCGTTGGGCGAAAAGCTCGTACTCCTTCTCTTATGGCTCCGCGAGAGCTAGTGCCTCGGTGATTCGGTCATAGATGAAGTGCAGATCCTCAGAAGAAATCACATAGGGAGGAAGGACGTAAAGAATATTGCCGAGCGGACGCAGGAGGACTCCCGCGTCCAGAAAAAACTCATAAAGCTTGGGCTTGAGCGCCGAAAGATACCCTGCGTCCTCCGCACGCAGCTCGACCGCACCGACCGAGCCGATGGAGCGAACGTCTCCTACCGCCGGATGATTCCGAATCTGGGCCAACCTCTCGGCGTGAATGGCTCCGATGTTCCGGATGCGCCCAAAGACCGGTTCGCTTTTGAAAATCTCAAGGTTCGCTACGGCAGCTGCTGCGGCAATGGGGTTCCCGGTATAGGAGTGCCCGTGAAAAAAGGTTTTTGTCGGGTCGCTGCTCACGAAGGCCTCGTGGATAAGTCCGGTCGCGACCGTCGCGCCAAGTGGAAGAACGCCGCCGGTAATCCCTTTCGAGAGACACATCAGATCGGGAACAACGCCTCCCAGTTCGCAGGCGAACATCCGCCCGGTGCGCCCGAATCCCGTGAGCACTTCGTCCGCGATCAACAGCACATCGAATTCCGTACAAAGCCTTCGGACTCGCTGTAGAAACTCCACAGGATGGACGATCATGCCGCCAGCGCCCTGTAGCAGAGGTTCCACAATCACCGCTGCGATTCGGGTGTGTTCTTTTTCGAGCAAGCGTTCGAGTGACAGGACGCAATCGATCTCGCACGTCGCGCGCGTTTTCCCCAGCGGGCAGCGGTAACAATACGCCGAGTGTACGCGGTGAACGGGAAAGCAAAGACCCGCGAACGGCTCGGTGAAAGGGGAGCGGGCGCCGACGGACATGGCTCCGACCGTATCGCCGTGATACGCGTGTTCGAGAGCGACGAGGGCCTGTTTTTCTGGGCAGCCGATGTTGCGCCAATACTGCAACGCCATCTTGAGGGCCACTTCGACCGCCGTTGACCCGTTGTCGGAGAAGAAGATGTGGCTGAGCGGCGCGGGCAGAAATTCAGCGAGCAAGCGGCAAAGCTCTTCGATCGGTTCGTGAGTGAAGCCGGCGAGCAGGACATGATCGAGCTTCGCGGCTTGCTCGGCGATCGCGGCCACAGTCGCGGGATGGCCATGGCCGTGGAGGTTCACCCACCAGGAGGAAATCCCATCAATTAACCGGCGGCCGTCGTCCGTGTACAGATAAACGCCTTCGGCACTTGTGATGCGAAGAGGTGCAGGGTCGAGGGCCTCTTGGGTGAACGGATGCCAGATGCGCAACCTCTCGCTCATGCGCAGAGAAAATTCCGGGCGAAATATTTACGGGACACGTGCATCAGCATCTTACGGTCCACGGTGTCGAGCCAGGGGATCGAGCCGACCACCTCGATGTTTCCGTAGCGTTCGATGGCCCGATGATTCTCGCGATTGCGCTGGCCCACCAGAATGACTCCGCGTATCGGCACGCGCCGGGAACGGAGCGCGGCAAGCGACAGCAGGGTGTGGTTGATTGTGCCGAGCGAGGTGCGCGCAACCAGAAGCACCGGAAGCCGCAAACGTTTCATCAAATCCACCATCAAGTATTTTTTGTTGATCGGGACCAGGACTCCCCCGGCACCTTCGACAATGAGGTTTTCGCTCGGCAATATCCTGGGAAGCGAGATTTTCTCGAGTTCAATCTGGATATGGGAGATTTGCGCAGCGAGATGGGGCGAGAGCGGCGGAGCGAGGCAGAAGGCCTCGCGGATCGCGCGAAAGCGGGGAAGCCTGGCCAGCTCAATAACCTTCCTGCGATCGGTTCCCTGGCGGCGCCCGGTCTGGATCGGCTTCCAGTACATGGCGTCGAGGGCTGCACAGAGCAGAGCCGACGCAACGGTCTTGCCGACATTTGTATCCGTGCCGGTGACGAAGAATCGGCTAGGCATGTGCCTGAGACACGAGCGAAGAACCAGATGGCGGCAGGGATCTTACGGCCGCCGCGAGCAAGCGGATCAAACGCGGAATTTCGTAGGGCCTCATCGCGCTCGTGAGCGACAAACGAAGGCGAGCCGTCCCGGCGGGAACGGTCGGCGGACGGATGGCTCTTACTGCATAGCCATCAGCACGAAGTTTCGCCGCAACCTCGAGGGCCGCTTCGCTCGTTCCGAGTAACACCGGGACAATCTGCGACGCGCCGGGTCCCGCGCTCAAGCCCGCCGCCGCGAGGCTCTCTCGCAGCAAACTCGCAACAGACTCCAGCTGAGATCGCTCGCGATCGGCCTTGCGCGCAAGATCCAAGGCCGCTTGAATTTGCCCCGCCATGTATGCGGGCATGGCCGTACTGTAGAGGAACGTGCGCGCGTGGTTCACGAGATACTCGCGGAGCTTCGCTCCGCCGCACACAAAAGCACCGGCACTCGCGAGGGCCTTGCCGCAGGTGTGTATCGTTGCGAGGACCTCTTTCTCGATTCCCTCCCGGACCACCATCCCTCGTCCTTGGGGACCGTGAACGCCGGTCGCATGGGCTTCATCAACCACGAGCGACGCACCATAATTCCTCCCGAGATCGACTAACCGATCGAGGGGAGCGAAGTCACCTTCCATGCTGAATAAGCTTTCGGTCACGATGACTTTCGCGCCCGGTGCTCCGCGGCATTTGCGCAGCGCACCTTCGAGAAACGCCAGATCGCCGTGCGGATAGATCACTTTCGTCGCGCCCGACAAACGCATCCCGTCGATGAGGCTGGCATGGTTCAAGCGGTCCGAGAAGGCGACGTCGCCAGGGCGAAGGACCGCACTCAATACGCCGACGTTCGCCGAGTATCCCGAGCTGAAATAGACTGCGGCTTGTGTGCCCGCGAAATCTGCGAACTCTGATTCGAGCACTTCCCATTCTCGGGCATTCCCGGAAAGCAGGCGCGAACCGGTCGAGCCCATCCGCTCGGAAGTTTCGACGGCCTCAAGTACAGCGCACTTGAGCCGCGCGTCTCTCGCGAGGTTCAAATAATCATTCGAGCAAAGATCCACACCCGAGGCGTGTTCCAGGACGCGCAACTCGGACGTCCGGCGAAGCGTGTCGAGATCCTTGGCCATGCGTTCTTCGAGCACTCCGCGCACGGGGTCACTCAACTTTGACCGCCTGCATGCCCAGGTCTCGCAGGAGTTTCAAGTCCTCGTCCATCGTGGGGTTGGGAGTGGTGAGAAGTTTTTCACCGGTGAAGATCGAGTTGGCGCCTGCGAGAAAACAGAGCGTGACCGCCTCGCGGGACATTTCTTCGCGGCCGGCTGCAAGTCTCACGATCGAGCGCGGCATCAGGATGCGCGCCGTTGCAATGGTTCGCACCATGGCCAGAGGATCGAGCGGCTCGGCGTAGTAGAGCGGCGTCCCTTCGGCCCGCACGAGTGCGTTTATGGGAACGCTCTCGGGATGCGGATCGAGTGTCGCGAGGTCGTGCAGCAGTCCGACCCGGTCCACGATTCGCTCGCCCATCCCGAGGATTCCTCCCGAACAGACCGTGATTCCCGCCGCTCTTACGCGCGCAATGGTCGCGAGGCGCTCTTCATACGACCGCGTGCTGATGATCTGTCCGTAAAACTCAGAAGAAGTATCGAGGTTGTGGTTGTAAGCGGTAAGGCCCGCTTCCTTGAGCCGCGCGGCTTGCCCAGCGGTCAGCATTCCGAGCGTGCAGCATACCTCGAGGTCGAGCGCCCGGACGCGGCGCACCATCTCGAGCACTTCGTCGAACTCGGGGCCCTCGGGCACCTCGCGCCAGGCCGCTCCCATGCAAAAGCGGGTGACACCCTCGGATTTCGCGCGCTTCGCGGCGTCGACTGCGACTTCAACCTTCACCAGGTTCTCGCGGGCGAGGCCGGTCGGATAATGCGCGCTCTGCGGGCAGTAGGCACAGTCCTCGGGACACCCACCCGTCTTGATCGAAAGTAGCCGGCAGAGCTGCACCTTTTCTGGAGAGTGAAACTCGCGGTGAACGCTTTGCGCTCGGAACAGGAGGAGCGGAATCGGAAGCGCATAAATGTCCCGGATTTCACGCCACGTCCAATCGTGGCGAAGGGCGCCGGTTGCGGCACTCTCTGTGCTGGACTGCGAAGAAAAATCTTCTGGTTCTAGCATTCGATGATGTTCAGCGCGAGACCCGCAAGAGAGGTTTCCTTGTAGCGCGTCTGCATATCGAGGCCCGTGCGATACATGGTCTCAATGACCTGGTCGAGTGAAACCTTGTGT